>Ga0100385_1004903_pt1 | contig 11385 bp, 13 predicted proteins | sample CryGeymeta201509_FD_81543 | JGI IMG/M metagenome (GOLD analysis project Ga0100385, IMG submission 81543) | Groundwater microbial communities from Crystal Geyser aquifers in Utah, USA - Crystal Geyser metaG 2015-09 | ecosystem: Environmental > Aquatic > Deep subsurface > Groundwater | place: USA... | reverse complement strand
TCACCTGCTAGTGGCAAGTGTTCATTTTTTGAGGGTAACGGTTTCCTTGATATAGTTTACTGGGCATGGAGGAATTTCTGAGGATACTATAGACCTCTTTGCTTTCGGGGTTCATTTATTATGCCAATAAAAATTTATAACCATCCTAAAATAATTTTCAGACAAAAAAATACTCCATAAATCTTTACGTTATTCCTGATTATCTTCCTCATTTTATTTGATTCCATGGAGCATAAGTATCCTACATGTTGCTGAAGATTATATTTGAAAAATTAGTAGTATGAGCAAACCAATAAAAAACTGTCCGGATTGCATCTATGGTAACAAATGTCATATGATCTGCGTTAATGGTAATTGCCGCAAACCGGCTTTCATATGCTAGCAAGGTCTAGTCAGCAAAAGTTAATGTGCCCTTTTCCATGACAAATGTGAAAAAATGAAATGGTCCTAACTAGAGAACATTATTTGCGAGAACCCCAACACAAAAATCCCCTAGATGTATCAGCTGCAAGAAGAAATGGAGACTTTGTTCTCGAATATCATAAAGAAGGTCAAAGATGAACATCTTAATTTCAAGAAATGGCTTGGGTTATTTGGGTTTAATCATGAGACAATGAACTTTATCAACTTGATCAATTAGCAAAATTACAACAATATCTCGGGGGTTTATATGAACCAAATCCTTTCCACTCTCTTCATGCAGGAATAAAAAACACTAGAAACAAACTTTAGCATTGACTAGTGCCAAAAAGTAATGAAAGAATTGGATGAACATCTCGACCGGATCAAAGATCTGTACACCTCGCCCATAAAAGAATCAAAAATGTTGGTTTCTACAAATCCAACTGTTGCTAAATAAATTCCTGGGCTGAGTTTCAAGGTGACAAAAGATCATGAGTACATTCGGACACTTTTTACCAAACCTGCCCTCAAAGCTGTTTCAATGCTGTACCGAGCTAGTGAGAATAACTTCTCAGTGGCTGAATTTCATAAGAAATGTGACACTATTGAACATACCCTGACAATCTTGGAAACAGAATATGGCAAAGTGATCGGAGGATATACACCGCTGCCCTGGAACTCAACTAAAAAACATTGGGCGGCTGATAAATCCATGACATCTTTTATCTTTTCGGTTGACCTTCGAGAAAAATTTAACCTAAACTTGGCACAATTTGCCATAGCTTGTAATCCAGAGAAAGGCCCCATTTTCGGATGTTGCGACATCTGCATTGTAGACAACTCCAATGTTGAAAAATCAAATGCTGAGTTCCCTATCAGCTACAACAACTTCAAATATTCTCGAAATCCAGAGTCAAGTCAGGCATTTACAGGCCATGTGAAAGGAAGATTCACTATAAAGGAATGGGAGGTGTATAAGGTGGTGTTCGAATGATCGATTGCATTGCATCTATCGTATATAATGTCATAAGCATTTCTTGTCATCAATGCGTTTGATGAAAAATAATAAGTCAACAATAATAGTTGTGATGATCGAGAGATTATAAAAGCTATCGGCGGAGATCTTCAAAGCTGCACTCAAGACTTACACAATCAAAGATGTGCTTGCCTATAAGAAGACCCATGCTAACAGTCTTACGGAAATATTCTCGCTTTTTCCTAATCAAGGAGTCGGATTCTTCGCTTTCAGAAAAAATTCAGATAAGACTTATTTTGAAATCAAACGAGCATAGTACAAAGTACATTGTTGTCTAGTCAGTCCCACCGTCACGGGCATTTTTATGGAGTTTAACATTACAAGTCACCTAGCGGGAAGGACATAACAACCAAAGAAAGGCCAATCAGATTGCACGGCTTGAGCAAAAGAGGGATATGGACCTACTCAGTCGGCAACTTTGAATAATGCAAGGTCAATAACGGAGTAGTCTACAACAAAGCTGACATAGAGGCTTTCATTAGAGTGAGAGGAATTGGTATGACTAAAGAGGTCAAAGAAAAACCTGAAGAGGTGTAACAAGCAGAAGGAGAAGTGTAAGCCGAAGCTGAGGAGTGATTACTTGGATAAAGTTTAAATAGTTAAAAATCATCATTTGCGTCTGCCTTTACCATTTGGTTTGTTGATTTTACGGCTCTTGTTGGTATTTCTGCCCTGATTTCTGCTTTGGTTTCTGCCTCCTCTGCCTCGTTGTCTGCCCTGAATATTTTGTTTTTTGGGGTAGTCGCTGTCGTCTTCACCGATTTCATTGAAGGCTTCTTCGAACTCTTTTTCGTCTTATTCCTCCTCGTCTTCTTACTCTTCTTCGAGTTCATCTTCCATATCTTCATCTTAGTCAAAATCCCCTTCAGGCATCTCTTCATCGAATTCACCTTTTTAATCACCTTCGAACCCATCATCCGAGCCGAATTCGTCAGCCTCCATTTGATCTTCTGGCATTTATTCATCTTCTTCGAATTATTAACCTTCTCCTTATTCAAATTATTCTTCTCCTTAAAGTTATTGACTCATACTGAGGTCAAAGTCACCTCGGTCAGGGTTCAGCCGATCCATTTATCTTTCGATGACTCTACAATATCATATTTATTACTGGTCGGCAAAGTCTTCAATATCTCCTGGTTGTTTATTTCTGAAATTAGTGTGAATGGTAGACCTTTGTTCAAGATATTTTTTGATGAATTTCTCATCTTCCTTGAAATCTTCTGGACTTTTATCAATCAAGGTCTCGTATTTAGATGTTCTCATTTTGTTGAGATGTTTCTTATTTTTCAGCTTCCAGCCTTATGATTTTTTCTATTTTCTGAGGACCAGTTTCTCAAGGAAACTTGCGGTGCTCAACTAAAGCATGGGATTGACGCCTGAATTAATAAATATTTACCATTGTAAGGAATTTACTCTCCCTTGATCAAGTGTTGAGCGTATTTTCTGACAGTCGGATGGAAATGGTTAGCTAGTACTGTCAACTACCACACGAGGGTATTTTAAGCTCCAGCATATATCGGCTCTCTTTTATTGCAATCATATCGCTTTGACTCTTCTCCATCTTCCTCCATAACATTTTATTTCTTCTGCAAAATAATTCTCAAAGCTTATTTCTCCTCGATCACCTTTCCAAGCATGATAAGAGTGGTGACAATAAAGTTAGCCTGAGCAGTAAGGCAGAGTTGGAGCATTCTTTTGATGAAGGCCTGAACTCGGTTGATGTTTTAATCTTGCTTGAGAGTGATGAGAATCAAATCGAAGAAGAGTTCGGCTAGTGAGCAGTGTAAAATGTCAGGTTTGCCGATGAATTAGTAGATGGTTCGGTAGAAGCGATCTGTTAGATGTCCATGTATGTGTGAGTGATATTGGAAAAGGAAAAGGTAGAGTTGAATTTTAGCTTTGATGTTGGGAGTTGTATGTACTATCTTGTATACTAGCTCGATTTTAGAACCAATTAAGGCCTTTGTCTCCTTGTTTCCTTCCTTGATGAAGCCAAAAATTTTGTTGAGACCTTTGATAGAATTTAGGAACAAACGAGAAGACATTGAGCCTTATTTACTATCTTCACCCATCAATTTCTCAAAGAAATGATAGAAAAGCTCGAACAATTTAGATAACCCTTTCTCTGCCAAAAATTTCATGTTGAGATTGTTCAGAAAGTTGATGACATAAAACTGAGATTTGCTTGAAACATGCTCCCTAAATAGAAAACTTTGAGCTTCCTCCAGCAAGATAAAAGATGACTACAGATCTTGATAGAACTCTGTCTTTAAACATTTGAAGGTCTCATTCACAATGTCCATATCAGTGTCTCCGAATTTGTTGATGAGGATGTTTATGATCATTCTGCGCAGCTCGTTGTGGCGGGTCAAGACTGCTAGTAACTTGATGGCTGTCTTTTTGACGAAAGTAATTGATGAGGTGAGCAATTCTTGGATACTTCGAATCAGTTCGCCATAATATTGTTTGATTTGATGTTCGAGATAGAAACCTACCAAATCGGTAATGGAGGCCGTAACTTTTTTCTTACCTTGAGAGATGAGTTCCTGAACTGAATCATAGAAAATTCTCAATTTTTTCTTATCTTGAAAGACATATTCATTGTAGATGTTGACGAGGGCACGACAGGCATCAAGTGCAAAGTGATGGTTGCTGTCGAAGCACCATTTGGTGAGTTCAGCAAATTGTTCGAGAGATGTATGAGGATTTTTGAGTATTTCTGATGCCATGAGTGCAATTTTATCTTTTCTGGTACCACCCCTGGCAATGATGCTATGCCACTTGTTCTGTTATTGCTGACTCAAATTTTTATACTCTTGCTCAGCCATTGCAAACAATTGCTGGATGTTGGTTCCTTTGAGGTCGATTTATTGATTTTCTTCCTTTTTCTGTCGTCTCTGACCTTTGTTGTTGTTCTTATTCATCAATTTTCAATATATACTATATCACATCATGTTCCATTGTTGAAAGTTTTTGGCATGGATTTCACCTTTCTCACGCATTAGTCGTTTTATTATCGTATTTTTTTATTCCACTAATCTTCGGAAAGCTTCAGATGCGCCTATGTTCATGATCACTTCTTAGAATTGACTAGTGTTTCGGGATTGAAGCTCTATTATTTGTAATTTGAGATATTCGATCTCCTGTCTTAAATTTTACTCGCTTTCTGCTCCTTTGGCACCACTTGTGAATCTCAAACTACTACTATTTTATTTGTTTGTGATCGGCGATCCTAATCTATTATCTCTTACCACAGTTCGACTTTCAACCAAATGTTGCTCAAGTTCCTTCTCCACTCGTTGATATTCTTCAGTGTTGGATGTATTTTTCTAAAGAATAGCTTTGGCATGGTTGAGATCTTAGGTTAGTTCTTAGCATTTTATAGTGAGCTATTTGATAGTGTTTTGAAGCTCTTGTTGTTTGGATTCGTACTGGGTTAGTTTTGATCGATAGATTTATTATTTTTTATCCGTTGATTGGCGGTCAAGTTAGGCCATTTATTTTTCTTTCCTGCTGCTGCCCTTTGCTTTGACTAGCTCTCTTTTACATTCCTCAAGCTCACGGGTCAGCCGCTCTCTTTCTTTTCTGTATTGCTCACATTCAAAGTTGAATTATTTCCTCAATAAATCATATCTTTCCTCTATGCGAGCTTATCTTTTCTTACCTTGCTCAACTTCCTATCTTAGTTACTCACGTTCCTTGGAGATCATCTTCAGCTGATGATGAAGTTAGTTGTATTTGTCTTAGAGTGAGGTATTGAGATGTCTGTTCTGCATGCGGGCAGCTTTGTCATCATGGATGGCTCTTTTCAGATTTTAATTTTCGTTTAAAAGTCTGATATTTTCGGTCTAGAGGGATTTGAGTTTGAGAGTCAATTCTGTCGTTTATTTTAATCTTTTCTTGATCTATAGTCGGGTGTCGGTGCTGTTACCTTAGATGATGGCCGATAGTTGTTCTCGGTAGTACTAGATCTGCGCATATAAATGTTTGTTCTAATGCTGACACTGTTCCCATTTGTTACGCCACTGCTCAGTCTCTCTCCCTAGCTCAATCGCAATCTTTTATTTTTCTTTCAGTGCTCCTAGCATCTCCTAATTATTTCCTGAGCATTGCTCACTAATATATCCTTGGAAAGTGCAGTTATTCGACAATTGACATCGTGCTTTTTATTGGCTTTGTTGTTTGACTTGAAGTTGGCCTGTCTTTTTGATAGCTTTATGCTGTTGAGGGTGTGGACAGTGGTGTGCGTGTTGGCAATGATGATTACGATGTTTCTAACAGAAACTCATTAAACAAATAATAACCAACTGTTTATTTTAACAAAAGCTTGCAATAGTACAATCACCTATTTCTTACGACTGAAAATATGCACATATCATTCTCCCGTCAATTATAATATTCTTGACAAATATCATGAGATCGATGATCGTCATCTTGGTTCTTTTTATGCTCACCACAACGTATCAAATCATCTATCAAGAGTATTCTCCTCTGTTGACTATGAGTAGGGGTCAACTACCTGGCAATAGGGATAGTATCATGCCGACATATATGTCTAGAGTACATAGCCATCAATAGACAATCAAATGGACAATTAGCAAGCGGAGTAAAAGCAGGATGAGAGCAAGAACAACCATGACATTCCGGGTGTTGGATTGAGTATAATTTTCATTTTTGGTAGTCTGCTCTATGGAGCCATCCTTAAAGTATTCTGTCGCTTCCTCTCGGTAAAAAGATAGATAGGTAGATTCCTTACAACCCTCTCTTACTTATTTCAGGTGTTGTGCTTGGCCTCTATTATAAAAAGTTGGGAATGTTGGGTGATTCAGTGGAGTTAATGAGTTAGGCTAGTCCGAGTAGTATTTTGGCAATTTTCCTGCCTGTGCTAATTTTCGAGGGTTGTTTCAGGACATAATGGCATATATTCAAAAAATTAGCTGGTCAATCCTTAATCATGGGCATTTTATCAACCCTCGTGAGTGCTACATTGGTCATGTTCATGGTCAAGCTTTACCTAGACAGCTAAAATGTACTATTAATAGATAGATAGAAATTTTATGACTGGTCAGATGCATTCATTATGGGTAGTATGCTCAGTTGCACAGATATACTGTCATTTGTCAATCGACTCAAGCGAAAAAGTGCACCACAAAAAATTATCGGTTTGTTGTAAGGATAATCTTTGTTCAATTACTGCACCTGTGTCCTTATAGTCTAACTCATGCATGTAAACTATACACCTATGCAGTACTATCAGGATGTCAAGGAAAGTGGAAGTTTTTGGGATTATCTTCATCTCTTCGTGATAGAAATTATTGGAGGGGTGGTCTTTGGTGTTTTGGTAGGGATGCTGGCTGTCTATTGTATCAAGCGAATGATCTACGATGGTATTTTAGTGGTCACTCTGATGGTTATATTCACCTACTCCATCTATCTTCTGGCTTAGTTCAGCACACTACCGATATCAGGCATTGTTTCTTTAGCTGTATTTGCACTGTACATGAACGCATTTGGAAAACCGTGGCTGATGGGTTAATCGATGAATATAGTTGAAAGTTTTTGGTCTTATTTAGTTTTTGTAGGCTAGACGAATATTTTCATGATAGCAGGTGTGATGGTAGGCACTACTCTAAACAAATTAAAAATAGATTCAACATAAATCAATGTCTACACTGAAATGCTATCATCAATTTATATATATCTGTTTACAGTGGTGGCGAGGTTCTTATCAGTGGCTGTGTTTATCAAATATTTGAGGAACTTGGGAGAAGGGCTCAACCTTAAAGAAACTATACTGATCACATATGCAGGTCTCAAAGGAGCGATTGGAGTGGCACTAGCTATGCAAATTTATAAAAGTTAAGATTTGGGTAAAATAACAAGCTATCTAATATTGATCCATGTCACCTCCAACTCCATCATCACTTTTCTCATTCATGGAACTTGCATAGGTCTACTTGTGAGATTACTGGGCTTGTCTTCTTTGAAAAAAGTTGAGTACAAGTTCTTCAAGGAATATTTGTTCTCGTTCAAGGCAAGTATCAATGAGCGATTGTTAAGTATCAGATAATAAGCGGGGGAGGATAGCATGATTGATTGGGAGGAGGTGGAGGTGCAGATAGGATTACCTACTTACAACACCATGGCAGGAGAGACAGAATCGATTATAGCCAATAGGAAATTCAAAGATGAAAGCAAAATTTAGAAGAGCTTAATGTTCAAGTTGTAGACCTCCTTGAGATAGCACAGCAAGTTGGAACCTTTCCAGATATAAGAAGAGCTAACAGAAAAGATAGCATTTTTTGATATAGAGGTGGAGTTCAGAAAAAGATTCACCAAAGATCTTATAGCAAAATATTGGTAGTTCCATGATGCCAACTAGACTGCGCCGGCTGCTCTTATGTTACTTATCCAATCGGCTAACTACGACCTTGATCGCGAAGCATAGTAAATCTAATCCTGGAGTTGGATCAAAAATTAGATATCGTTCAATATGCGCATTTTCTCAGAACTAATGAAAGTGACATTCATCAATACCCTTGCTAAATCTTCACTTTTCGATTATGTATCTTTTTGTTATGATGTGGTGAGCTCCTACATCAAAGCTCATGAAGAAGTCAGAGAGGAGATTTCTATCTTTTACCAGAAGAGTTAGCATACAAATAAAAATGAGGAAAGATTGATGTTAGACAATATTTTGAGATAAAGTGAAGAAAATCAGAAAGAGGCTGAATTTTTCTTGACTAATTATCTTGAGCCCAGTTTTCCTTAAATATAACAAGAGGTCAAAACCAGAAAGGTTTCATTCTTCATCTTGCATACCTTCAAAAGTATCATTTTTATTACTCTAGACATCATCGACCGAAACAATGAAAATGGACAGCTCGAACCCAACGAATACGATATGCTCAACCAAATCATCCACCAACGCTCGCTTCGTCTGACTCTAGGTGGTGCCAAGTGGAAAAGTACTCCCTTCTTGACAACTCTTACTGAAGATAAACCAAACAACGTTTTCAAAGAACTACCTCGAAGTGTTCTTGAATTGCTGTGTAGTGAGCTCAGCTAAGAGCAACTGTTTGACAGTTAGGAGAAAATTATTGATAATGGCTAGATAGCCAAGTATTTCTTTTTTGTGAAGAAAGGTGGCTGCATGGTCTAATTTACTAGTAAAAAATTAGTCTATAAGGAGCCCATGTTGGCTGGTCAGGTCTTTGGTTTTGAAAGTCTAGTCACTAACATCTATCATTCCAAGGCAACAACAAATACCATGGCGGAAATTGTCCAAGTCAAAAAAAGTCTCATCCTCAAGATTTTTGAGACATTTCCACAAGTCTAATAATCCTTCTGGAAATCACACATCTTCGAATGCTATAAGATGTTCTACAACAAAAACGATTTTTCTTATCGAATCAGCCAACTCCAGAAAGAGCAAGTATAATAACTGTTGAAATCATTTAAGTTGGTGAGAGTAGATGCTGGTATTGTGGAGGACCCACAGGAAGATATGATCTTTGTAAGGGGAAATATCTAAATAACATCCATAAGAGATGATAAAAGTGTCATGACATAGCAATCGCAGTTTAAACGAGTGGCGAATAAAGATAAAGAAGAACAGGTTGTCAGCACAGATGCCACATATCCATTTTTCTTGGCTAGTCGGCTCATCGAGTGCACAATCAGAGTTAAAGAACCGTCCTACTTCCTTGTCGGGCAACTGGACTACGAAATATTTTAAATGTAAGCCATTCGTCCCAGCAGAAACACGGCATGGCGTGGCCCCAAAAAGAAACCAATACTTTTATGATACTCAATAATCTAAGTTAAAGTCCAACACATCATTTTTTCTTCTTGCCTTTCTTTTTTTTCTTCTTTATGTTGATCTGATGGATCTGAATCATGGCTTTTTTGTATTATTGATAGTCATTTGGAGCGATAGAGCGAGGGGGACCGATTAACTCGACAATATCGGAAAATTCACTCATTTTAGCCCAATGTGCAGCATTGAAGCCGTTACTGTCACGAAGGTTGATATCAGCGCCATGGTTCAGCAACAGTTTTACTATTTCTTTGAAACCAAATCTAGCAGCATAGTGCAGAGCTGTCAGACCTCGTTTATCGCCAATGGTTGTATTGGCTCCGTTATCTAACAAAAGCGAGGTGATTTCGTAGTTGTTCTTTTCGACAGCGTAGTGCAATGGCGTTTTTTCTCCAATGTCATGGTACTCCTAACACTAAAATAATCTCTACCTTAAGGTTGACGTCAGCTCCATAGCGGAGAAGCAATTTGGCGAGGTTGATGTTTTGGATCATGACTGCAATGTGAAGTGGAGAGGCTCCGTTGACATTTTGAGCGTTGACTTGGGCCTAACGATCTGAATGGTGTGAGTAGATACTTTATAGAAGATTGACGGCATCGACTATGTTTCCATTGGAAATGGCATGGAAGAGCAGGTTATTGCCTGGAAACTCAGGCAGGAGGATTTTGTTCATCCTCAGTTATATTTTATTAATACAACTCATAGAAATTCCTAATCTATTCTAAACTCAATCAATTCATCAAACAATTATATTTTTTTTCCATCGATGGCCTTATCACTTTTGATCCTTTCAGGTCTGTTATATAATCAGTTGCAATAGTTGCTGTGATAAAATATAAAATAATTTCGAAAACTTACAATGCGAGCGAAATCAGCCATGGTGCGCAAAGCGGGCACAATCGACAACTAGATGGAACATCAGAACCAGAAGAACAAGATGCTGGAGGAGGACCGTCGTCTCTTTTTGCTCCAGGCAGAAGAGATCAAGGAAAAGTACAAAGAATAAATGGATAAATTACGCAATTAGAACAAAAAACTAAAATCGGTTCGAGACTAATTCATATCACACAAGAAAAGCAGAACGATTTTTTCAAGAACAGCCTATAATTCAACAGGCACTGGTGGCAAGTTCAACACCACTGCCACAGATTAGAACTATCTGAGGATCATGTTAGATAAGGAAAAACATCAGACAAAAATCAAGAAAAATACTTTGTTTACTCTCCAAGATAAATTGAAATAAGTTTAAGACAATAAGTTGGGTTTCATTGAAGAAAATCCCATGATGAGGACCATTAGAATATTGGAGAATAGACTCGATAAAGTGATGATTAAGTACAATTAGGCACAATCTATCCAGCAGACTTATGAGCAGGTTGTGAAAAGGTTAAAAGAGGAAAGAGTAGGGTATGACAGTCAACTGGCTTCTATCGAAAATTGTCTCAAGGGAAAATAACATGATTTTTAAGAATTACTTCTGCTGGCACATGATGCCACCCATGCCAAAGAAGCAGCATTCGCCGAGTTGAAAAGATTCTAGCAGCGGAGGGTAACCGTCCAAGAAATGAGATCCAAATACGTATACGAGAAGAAGGATTAAATCAATAAAGAGGTTCCCCAAAATTCATAAAATACAACCAAAGGAGACAGGAATGTCTACAACAAGAAGGTGACCCCCGGCTATGGGAACAGTTACAAACATGACTAAAATTATCAGAGACAAGAGCTCAATGATTACGAGGAGGCCTTCAGAAAGCTCAAAGAAGTTACTGGTGTCATTGATGCTAATGAAATTATTCAGAAATTTAAGACTCAGGGGTTGACTACCGATTCCCTTCAAGAGTTGCAAAATCAGTATTCGAACAAAATTGAGTCTTTGAAGAGGGAAAAAGAAGAGCTGAAGAGGAAGATTGAATAGAGAAAATTCGCCAGCTAGAATGCAGGCCAGGAGAGACGCAGAATTGATGAGGTCTAACAAGATCTAGCCAGAGCCACAAATCAATTCGAAAGGACAAATATAAAGTTCACCAAGCTGTCAAACTCCATGATCAACATTACAGCAGGTATCCAGCATCTAAAATAAATGACAGCTTTCTATAAGCGAGAAGGTGAGCTAAATGGTGGCAC
>Ga0100385_1004900_pt1 | contig 11388 bp, 10 predicted proteins | sample CryGeymeta201509_FD_81543 | JGI IMG/M metagenome (GOLD analysis project Ga0100385, IMG submission 81543) | Groundwater microbial communities from Crystal Geyser aquifers in Utah, USA - Crystal Geyser metaG 2015-09 | ecosystem: Environmental > Aquatic > Deep subsurface > Groundwater | place: USA... | reverse complement strand
TAATCTGATGTTAAAGCTAAATCCATATAATCGCTGATCGCCCAAAAATATCCGAAGCGGGAAAAATATCTTCCATACCCGGCGCGTTCACCAATGGCGGGCGCCAGCAGTCCTGATCGTCTTCCCGATTCCAACGGAAAAACAATAAACGGAATCGGGATCGGGAAGGGAACATCACCAAACGCGAGCCAAATCCACTTACCGATTAGCTGCTCTTTCTGGATCATTTTCATTTCATTCCCAAAAAAATAATAATGCGGATGTTCCAATGTACAAGTTGAATAAACTCCATTTTCAATAAAGAAAGTTTTTTTATCAACTTTTTTTATTTTTGCACCGGAGTAAGATGCCTGTTCAATTTCCGAAGCGGCATAAGTGATGTATCCTTTTGTTGTTTTAAAATTATAACGCATGCGCGTTCCCTTATACTCTTCCGCCTTATCAACAAGAACCGGGGCTTCAATTTCTTTGTTCATCGAATCCCGCCCTATTCCAAATGATTCAACATTAGAAGTTTCAAAATCAACAATAATTTTTCCGCTCTTTAATTCGGTATCTTTATAGCGCATATCTCCGCTGCCATAGAGGTGCATTTTCTTTTGGTCGAGGAAAAAGATAATCGAGTCTTTAGCCGATGAATAGATGATGGAATCGATGTCGGTGCTTTTTTTAGTTGAATCGTGCAACGCCAAAGAATCTTGAAGAACTTTGGAAGAATCAGTTGAAAAAACTTTTAGCGAATCCGTTTGCCCAAAACAGGTTATTGCGAAAACAAAAATATGGAGCAAAAAAATTTTCATTTATTGATTTACCAAATGAAAATTATATTGAATAAAAAACAAGTGATGATGCACCTTTAATTCCGGCTTCATTCTTCAATTTTGCCGGAAGTACTTTACAGCGAGATACCAATGATTTTAAGACTCTTTCTTTCAAAGAGTTGCTGATGGTATCGAGAAGCACTTTGCCAAATCCAGCAACGCCGCCGCCGATTATAAAGGTACTAACATCAAGCAGATTGGAAACCGAGGCAAGCGCGAAACCAATATTTTTCCCCAAATTTTTAATCACTTCATTTGCAAACGGGTCTCCAAATTCTGCAGCAATGCTTATAACTTTAGGCGTTAATGCATTAAAGTCATCGCTGATCAATTCAGCAATTTTTGAATCTTGATGCTGTTTCAATTCTTCTTTAACTCTTTGAATAATATAGCCATTGCCGGCATAGGTTTCAATGCAGCCGTAAGAACCGCATCCGCATTTTGGACCATTAATATCAATGGTAATGTGCCCGATTTCACCGGCGGCTCCAAAATCTCCGCGGAATAATTTTTTGTTTAGAATGATCCCGCCGCCAACCCCGGTGCCAAGCGTTATCATCACAAACGACTTATGGTTTTTCCCGGCTCCGAAAATCAGCTCACCAATCGCCGCGGCATTTGCATCATTTTCAACAAAAGTGGCGAGCTTAAAATTTTTTTCAATCAAATGCCCTAACTGAACTTTTCCCCAGCCGGGTATATTCGGCGGATTTTCAACCGTACCTTTTTTCTTTGAAACAATTCCGGGCGAACCGATACCGATCCCTTCAATTTTTATTTCATTCTGGTTGAGCATCTCTTTCAGCCCTTTTTTCATTTGTTTCAATACAGATTCGGGACCACCCTCAGCTTTTGTATCAACAAAAGTTTTTCTAACTATTTTCCCTTTTTCGGTAACAACGCCAAACTTAATATAGGTTCCGCCTAAGTCAACACCGATCGCATATTTTTCTAATTTAGACATGTTACACTCCACTCATTCAATTCAATTTATATTATTTATCTCTGAATTCTTTGTCAACTATTGTTAACTCACCCGGATAGGTGATATTTCCGATCACTGTATTTACAGTTGGCTTAGTAACCACGGATAATCTTGAATTTCCGTTTCCTGTACCTGAGATGTTCAAAGCAAGATTTACAAGTGATTCAAAACCGTGATCTTTTATATTCTTGTAGAGATCAAAATTAATTGAAAGCGGGATGACTGTAGCTTCACCGGTTCCGGGAATGGTTACCGGAGCAGAAATATCTCCGGTCAATATTTCCTTTTCATCTACATAAAGCCGGTACGGAAGTGAAACAAGCGAAGCAGTAGTTGAAGAATAGCCGCCGGTTCCGTCGTTCGGATTTTTCACGTCTATGTTTAGAACGAATGATATTGGCAATGAACCTTTTGTGATTGCAGAGGTAAGTTTTATTGCATCGAACGGGGAAAAATCGCTTAATTTATTTTTCCCGCTTAACTGAATATCTGCCAGTCTCACATTGGCGACCGTACCGAGTTTAAATTTCAACCGCGAAACGTTTACTATTGATTGATAAATACTGCATGAAGCAAATACGAACGATAACAGAACAATGAGCAAAATACTTTTTTTCATAAATTTCTCCGGAATTATTGTGATAATTTTTTTAAAGATTCTTCAATTTTTTTTACGATCAAGTCGGCAACTTTTAGTGCTCGCCAGCCGTCTTCGCCTGAAACGACCGGTTTTTCTTTTTTAATAATTGACTGAAGAAAAAGATCCAATTCATATTTGAGAGCGTTTACTTCAACTTGTTCCGGCTGTTCGTAAATAACAAATTTCTTTTTATCGCCAACACCTATCTCGCCGAAGTTAATATGATCCTCATCAATTTTTTGATCCGAAGAAACGAGACGAAACACTTCCGAAACGCCGGTAATAAAATCAAGTGAAAGATATCCTTCTCTCTGAAAGATTCTCATCTTCCTCATTTTTTTCTGTGAAATTCTGCTTGCAGTTACGTTGGCAACCGCTCCGTTTTCAAATTCAATTCTTGCGTTTGCAATATCAATATTATTTGAAACAACAGCAACACCGCTTGCCTGCACGCTTTTTACTTCGCTTTTTACGAGGCTTAATATTATATCAATATCATGGATCATTAAATCCAAAACGACTGCCACATCTGTTCCCCGTGGATTAAATTGGGCAAGTCTATCGCTCTGCACAAACAGCGGATTTAATTTATATTTTTCCAGAGCAAGCAGCGCCGGATTAAACCGTTCGATATGCCCAACTTGTAAATTCAGATTTTTTTCTCGCGAAAGAAAGACTAATTCTTCGGCTTCATCTAGTAACGAGGTTATTGGTTTTTCCACAAACACATGAATATTCTTCTCCAAACACTTCTTCGCTAACTGATAATGTTCACTGGTAACAGCGGCGATTGAAACCGCTTCAACTTTGCCGAGCAGCTCATCCATCTGCTCGAACGCTTGAGTATGGTTCTCTTTTGCTACGGCTTTTGCGGCTGCAAAATCTGTGTCGTGAACTCCAACAAGTGCTGCATTTTGCAGTTGAGCAAACATTTTTGTGTGAAGTTTTCCCAGGTGTCCGGTTCCAATAACTCCTACTTTAATTTTTTCCATTTTTCACCTTTGTTAAAATTGTGAATCGAGAAAATTTTTAAATGACTCTTTGTCGGGGCAAAGATAATAATCATTTAGAAATTGACGGGCTAAAACTTTTTCCCCCGCGTTTAAGTAATTCAGATAAACAGCAGCTACCGCCGATTTAATTTCTGTTGAAGAGGAGCAATCCTTTGATGAGCCGCTCCACACGCTTTCTAAATATGAAATGATAGGTTCATTCTCCTGCAAAAATATATCATACACTTGATCATCAACATTGAATAACCTCCCGTCTTCAAACTGCAAACAAGATACGGCTGAAAAATATTCATGCTCAAAGGATGAATAGAGAGAATCGAATTCCGGATTTCCTATGAGAAGCAGCGTCTTATTAATTTCGCTGCAATAGGTTGGTGTTGGTTCATAAACACCGGAGTACAGCGAATCAATTAAACAAAAAGTATCGTTAATAGTGTAAAGAAAAGCAAAATATTTCGGAATTCCATTTACAATTTTTTTATCGCGTATGAGATACTCAGCTTGCGAACACTCGCTTAAATTAACGAAAAGCTCTTCCGGTTCACTAAAATATTTTTCAAAAATTGCTTCCCCCGCAGGGTTTGTAACTATTAATTTGTTGTTTTCCAATTTTGGTTCAAAACCATTTCTTCCTTCGTTCTGTCCAAAATTAACCACACTAAAAAGTAAAAGAAGCCCAAGAGTATGTGTCATTTATTATTTTAAATTTTCTTCAATAATCTTTAGAGTAATTCACCTAAAAAGCCGAAAAGCTGCTGAAATCTGCCATCTTTTATAATGAATTTTTCCTTATTTTTACATACAAACATAAAGATTTTCTTAAACTTACTGAAATACTCATAGATGAATAAAATAATCACTGCTGAGTTTCTTGCAACCGATATTAAAAGGTTTGTTATTGAAGCTCCCAAAATTGCAGCCAAAAGAAAAGCCGGACAATTCGTAATCGTTCGCACAGATCAAACCGGGGAAAGAATTCCTCTTACCATTGCTGATTCAAATATAGAACAAGGAACAATTACTATTATCGTGCAAGGTATCGGAAAAACCACAAAAGCTATTAACCAGCTCAATACCGGCGACTTTTTTTTAGATGTTGTCGGTCCTCTCGGAAAGCCTTCACATATTGAAAACTTCGGAACGGCAATTAGTATCGGCGGCGGGGTCGGAGCTGCAATTGCTTTCCCGACTGCAGTCGCTTTAAAAGAAGCCGGTAACCACACAATCGTAATTAACGGGGCACGAACAAAAGATTTGGTGCTTCTTGAAACAGAATTAAAAGAAGTTGCCGACGAAGTTTACATTACAACCGATGACGGCAGCTACGGTTATCATGGATTTGTTACTCAAAAATTGCAGGAGTTGATTGAAAGCGGAACAAAAATTGATTTCGTTCTTGCCATCGGTCCAATTCCGATGATGAGAGCCGTTGCCAATACTACCAAACCTTACGGAATAAAAACCGTTGTCAGCCTAAACCCGGTAATGGTAGACGGCACCGGGATGTGCGGCGGCTGCCGCGCTACAATTGATAACAAAACTGTTTTCGTTTGTGTTGACGGACCCGAATTTGACGCTCACCTTGTAGATTTCGATCTACTGACAAAACGAAACCGAACCTATAACCAAAGCGAAAAAGCCGCTCTCGAAAAACATCTCTGCAATTATGATAAAGTTTTTTCTGATGCGCTTGTTGAAGAATTAGTAAACCAATAAAGAAAATTTATGCCCGTACTTACAAAAAAAGAAAGAATGCAAATTCCGCGTCAACCCATGCCGGAACAAGCTCCGTTAGAAAGAAATAAAAATTTTTTAGAAGTCAATTTAGGTTTTACAGAAGAACTTGCCCGGATGGAAGCTCAACGCTGTTTACAATGTCCAAAACCGGTTTGCGTTGAAGGTTGTCCGGTCGGCGTTCAAATTAGAGATTTTATTAAATTGGTCGGTGAAGGAGATTTTCTTGGCGCAGCCGCAATTATAAAAGAAGACAATGCCTTGCCGGCTGTCTGCGGAAGAGTTTGTCCGCAGGAAGAACAGTGCGAAGCCAGGTGTGTTATGAGTGCCAAGCATGATGCAGTTGCGATTGGCAGGTTAGAAAGATTTGTATCTGATTATGAACGTGAAAAAATTGGAATCAGAACTCCGCAGGTAAAACCAAAAACCGGGAAAAAAGTTGCTATCGTTGGAAGCGGTCCGGCTGGTTTAAGCTGCGCGGGAGATCTCATTCAGCTAGGACACGATGTGACGGTTTTTGAAGCGCTGCACGAAATCGGCGGAGTTTTAATTTATGGAATTCCCGAATTCCGTTTGCCCAAAAATATTGTTAAAGCCGAGGTTGATGCATTAAAAACTCTCGGGGTAGAATTCCAAACAAATGCCGTAATAGGGCTCACCGATACGATTGACGAACTTTTTGAAAACGGATATCACGCTGTATTTATTGCTGTAGGCGCAGGTCTTCCCTATTTTATGAATATTCCGGGAGAAAATTTTAACGGTGTTTATTCTGCAAATGAATTTCTAACTCGCGTCAATTTGATGAAAGCGTACAAATTTCCTGAGTACGACACACCAGTTTTTGATTGTAAAAATAAAAACGTTGCAATTTTTGGCGGTGGTAACACCGCAATGGATGCTGTGCGAACAGCTAAACGTCTTGGCGCAAAAAATGCTTATATCATGTACCGTCGTTCCGAAAAAGAAATGCCTGCGCGTTTGGAAGAAGTTCATCATGCAAAACAAGAAGGCGTTGAGTTCGTTTTTCTTACCAATCCTTTAGAATTTCTTGGCGATGAAAACGGCTGGCTGCGCGGAGTAAAGGTGCAGAAAATGGAACTTGGTGAACCCGACGCATCAGGAAGAAGACGTCCTGTTCCAATTCCTAACTCAGAATATCGTACCGACCTGGATATGGCGGTAGTGGCAATAGGGAATGGTTCAAACCCGATAATTCAAAAAACTACACCGGACATCTCTTACAACAAATGGGGAAATATCTTAGTGGACGAAGCAACTATGAAAACTTCTAAGCAAGGTGTCTTTGCCGGTGGAGATATTGTTTCCGGAGGAGCAACGGTGATACTTGCCATGGGAGCGGGAAGAACTGCCGCGAAAGCAATCAATAACTACCTAACCAACTCAGAAGCCAGGTAAACAATGATCTGGAAAGAGTTGCTAAAAAAATATAATCGCCCGGAGAATTTTTTTAACCGCGATCTTAGCTGGATCGAGTTTAATCGCCGGGTCTATGAGGAAGCTTTAAATCCGAACATTCCTCTGCTCGACAGGATTAAATTTATTTCGATCTTCTTCTCTAACCTGGATGAATTTTACATGATCCGTGTTTCCGGATTAAAAGAACAAGTTGCTGCCAATGTTAGCGAACCAACCATAGACGGATTAACCCCGCGCGAACAATTGCAGAAGATCGAGAGCTCTCTTAAACCTATGCTGGAATCACTTGTCGAGTTGTGGAAAAATGAAATCCTTTTAGGGCTTAAAAAGGAAAACGTTTTCATCTATGACCTTGGTGAACTGACCGAAGAAGAAAACAATTTGTTAAACGAATATTTCAAAAAAGAAATTTATCCCGTTTTAACTCCGCTGGCTTTTGATCCCGGGAGACCTTTCCCTTACATCTCGAATTTAAGTTTAAGTCTTGCCGTTGTTTTAAAAAATCCGAAGGGAGATAAACATTTTGCAAGAGTAAAAGTTCCGAACGTTTTACCCCGTCTGCTTCGTGTTGATACTATTATCAATCCTCTTAAAAAGAAAGATCAGCGGGAAGAATATTCTGCAAAATATATTTGGGTCGGAGACGTGATAAAAGCAAACCTTCATCATCTCTTCCCAAAGATGGAGATTTTGGAAGCTCATCGCTTCAGAATTACTCGTGATACAGATATTGAAATTCAAGAGGACGAAGCCGATGATCTGCTTCGCGTTATCGAAGAAAACATTAGGCAGAGAAAATTCGGAAAAGTTGTTCGTATTGAAGTTGAAAAAGAGATGCCCGGTTTTATGATCGAAACACTTCTCGAAAATCTTGAAATACAGGAAGATGATCTTCATGTGTACGATGGACCGCTCGGTTTGAGCGATCTTATGATGTTGTACGATCTCCCGCTTCATCAATTAAAAGAAAAACCTTTTTACCCCGTTACTCCGAAGTGGTTTGACGAAGAGGAAGACATCTTTTCGATGATCAGGCAAAAAGATATCCTGCTACACCACCCCTATGACTCGTTTAAACCCGTTATTGAATTCATAAAACAAGCTGCTAACGACCCCGATGTTTTGGCAATAAAACAGACACTTTATCGTGTCGGCTCGAATTCTCCTATTGTAAAATATTTAATTGAAGCTGCCGAACGGGGGAAACAAGTTGCGGTTCTGGTAGAATTAAAAGCGCGTTTCGATGAGGAGAATAATATTTATTGGGCAAGAGAATTGGAAAAAGTCGGTGCTCATGTAGTTTATGGTTTAGTCGGGTTAAAAACGCATGCGAAAATGACGTTAGTTGTGAGGAAGGAATTTGATGGACTAAAACGCTATATTCATCTGGCAACAGGAAATTATAACGCTACAACTGCAAAAATTTATACGGACCTTGGTCTTTTTACTACGGATGCGGAGCTCTGTTCGGATGTTTCCGATGTATTCAATTTTTTAACCGGTTATTCCAAACAGACAGATTTCAATAAATTAATTGTCGCTCCTTTCAACCTGCGAAACACTTTTCTCAAATTAGTATTAAGAGAAATTGAAAATGTGAAAAACGGCAGTGAAGGAAAAATAATCTTAAAGTGTAACGCCATCGTTGATCCGAAGTGCATAGCTGGCCTCTACGAAGCCTCGAACAGCGGTGTAAAAATTGAACTGATTGTCCGCGGAATTTGTTGTTTAGTACCCGGGGTTCCAGGGTTAAGCGAAAACATTTCCGTGAGAAGTGTTGTAGGAAGATATTTGGAACACAGTAGAATTTATTATTTCTACAACAGTGGAAATGAAGAGGTTTATTTAAGCAGCGCCGATTTGATGCAGAGAAATTTAGACGGGCGTGTAGAAACCACGTTCGGAGTTCAAAATGAAAAATTGAAGAAAGTTTTAATTAACAACATTCTTCAACCGTATCTTAAAGATAATACGAAGGCGAGAATATTGAATTCCTCGATGGAATACTCCCTGCTGCAGCCTGAAGAAAACGAAAAAAAATTTAATATTCAAGATTGGATGATGAAGCATGCAGAAAAAGGTGCGAGCAGAATCAAAAAAGCAAAATGATGTTTTTTAATAAGTCAATAAAAGGATTGCACATGCAGATTACAAAAGAAGGAATTCTGAATGCTCTTAAAAGAGTGAACGACCCCGACCTTCATAAAGATTTAGTAACACTAAAAATGATAGACAATATACAGGTAAGCGGAGATAAGGTTTCGGTTGACGTTATTTTAACTACTCCCGCTTGTCCTTTAAAAGATAAAATTCAGCAAGATTGTGAAAACGCAATAAAGGAAGACTTTCCGGAAGCAGCGGAAATTAAGGTTAACATGAGTTCTAAAGTTTCTGCACATACAAATGAAGTTAAAGATGCAATTCTTCCGGGAGTAAAAAATACCATTGCAATTGCAAGCGGTAAAGGTGGAGTCGGAAAAAGCACCATAGCAGTTAACCTCGCCGTCGCCCTTGCTAAAGACGGCGCTAAAGTTGGTCTGGTTGATGCTGATATTTATGGACCGAGCATTCCACTGATGATGGGTATAAAAGAAAAACCGCGTATTTATCAAGAGAAAGATACGATGAAGATGCTTCCGCTTGAAAATTTTGGAATTAAGTTAATGTCTATCGGATTTTTAATTGATGACAACGCTCCTGTTATATGGCGTGGACCAATGGCAAGCGGCGCAGTAAAACAATTTTTATCCGATGTGGCATGGGGCGATCTAGACTATTTGATCTTCGACATGCCTCCCGGAACTGGAGATATTCAATTGACCCTCGCGCAAACAATTCCGCTTACCGGTGCGGTAATTGTAACCACACCTCAGGAAGTTTCTCTCATTGATGCACGGAAAGGTTTGAAAATGTTTCACCGGGTAAATGTTCCGGTGCTTGGTATTATAGAAAACATGAGTTATTTTATCGCACCCGATACAGGAATTAAATATGATATATTCGGCAGCGGAGGAGGAGAAAATCTTGCTGTTGAACTTGAAGCTCCGTTCCTTGGCGGTATTCCGATTGATCCCCGGGTACGCATTGGCGGAGATAAAGGGATTCCGATTGTCTTTGATATTCCGGACTCTGTGCATGCGGAAATAATTTATTCAATCGCACGAAATTTGGCGGCTCAAATCAGCATAAGAAATGCTAACGCCACCGAAACGAAAATCGAAATTGTGATGGAAAGTTAACGGTAGTTGTAGTAATGGAAGAAAGAATAAAAAAAGCTCTTGATAATGTGCGCCCACATCTGCAAGCCGATGGCGGCGATGTGGAACTTGTAAATGTTTCAAAAGACGGAATAGTTCAAGTGAAGTTGCTCGGTGCTTGCAGTGCTTGCCCAATGTCTCAAATGACACTGCGTGCCGGTGTAGAGCGTGCGTTAATTAGAGAAGTTCCAGGGATAAGAAGAGTAGAAGCGGTTTTATAAAAAATGCAAAACGAAGCAGCCATAAAACGAAATTATTTACTCTTGCTTTTGGTCTTGCCTTTGCTTTTCGTTCTAATTTATTATTTGTTAGATGTGCTGATCCTTTTTGCTCTTTCAGTTTTGTTGGCTTTCATCTTTGACCCCATAATTAATTTCCTTGAAAAAAATTCTTTCAAGAGATTGCACGCCATCCTGCTGGTATTTTTAATCGCATCGCTGATTGGAATGGGGATTTATTCATACCTTATCCCTGCAATTCTTGAGCAAACAAACGCCCTTTTCTCAAAGTTAAGCAGTACTTTTATTAGCAGCCAGCTCATTCTTTTCGAAGATAAGCTGCACGTCTTATTTCCATTTGTAACCAAAGAATTAATTACACAACAAATTGAAAAGATTTCAACCGGGATGCTCGAAAATCTTTTTACGCAGCTTTCTCCTTTTTTAACAAACATTTTTTCTTTTTTGGCAGTTATGATAATCCTGCCATTCGCTACCTTTTTTATTTTAAGAGATAGAACGCAAATCATAAAAGGATTGGTTTCCATTCTTCCTAACAGATATTTAGAAATGTCCTACTGGGTGCTCAAAAAAGTGACCCAGCAGCTTGGCAGATATGTTCGCGGATGGATGTTGGACGCACTGTTCATCGGGTTAGCGTGCGGATTGTCTTTTGAATTGATTGGCGTTGATAATGCTCTTGCGTTAGGAGCCTTGGCAGGAGTCGGTCATCTCATCCCTTATTTTGGTCCAATTATCGGCGGTGTTCCGGCTTTACTTATTTCTTTTCTGCAATACGGCGACTTATCGAAAGCGCCTATCATCATCCTTTTTCTTTTAATAATTTATGCTTTAGATAATGGGATTGTTCAACCCTCTATCTTTTCGAAAAGCGTTAATATGCATCCGTTGATAATAATATTTTTGATTATTGCAGGCGGGCAGTTATATGGGGTGCTGGGAATGTTGCTTGCTATCCCTACTGCAACAGTAATCAGAACAGCAAGCATGGAATTTTACTTTGCATGGAAAAATTACCGAATAACAAAAATATAAAAAGACAAATTTCAAAAGACAAATTTCAAAAGACAAATCTCGAAAAACAATTAATTCCCAAATCACAATGGCGCCAGAGCGCCACAATTGCAAAGGAATAACTTATGGGCATCTCTAAAAACCTTCAAGGTTTATCTTTACCATATTTTGTTATGTTAAAATTTTATCGAACTTAGCTAAAATAAAAACCTTGAAGGTTTCTTAGCAAGATTTTAGAGGTGCCC
>Ga0100385_1004895_pt1 | contig 11391 bp, 6 predicted proteins | sample CryGeymeta201509_FD_81543 | JGI IMG/M metagenome (GOLD analysis project Ga0100385, IMG submission 81543) | Groundwater microbial communities from Crystal Geyser aquifers in Utah, USA - Crystal Geyser metaG 2015-09 | ecosystem: Environmental > Aquatic > Deep subsurface > Groundwater | place: USA... | reverse complement strand
GTCGTCAACAACCGGTTTATGCAACGGGCATGTTAAATGTCACCGTGCGCGATCCAAAACATTCTCCTGCTGTGAAAATTATTGCGCCAAGCAAAGTGGCACCAAATGGCAAGTTAACCGTCAATGTAGCGGGAGAGGGCGAGACCAATGGCGACGTTTACTTTACCTTAGCCGCGGTCGATGAGGGAATATTGGATTTAACGAAGTTCCAAACACCGAATATGAGTAATGCTTTTAATCGAAAGCAACGTTTAGATGTGGACCACTTTAGTGTGTATCCATGGGTGATGCCGTACGACCCAGATATATTAAAGTCCATTACCCCATCTGGCAGTGCTCCTTCGCGAGCGTTGATCAAGAAAAAGCGTGAAAATCCAGACGCAACCGCACGTGTAAAAAGTGTTGCGCTCTGGTCTGGTTTGCAAAAATTTGATCAAAACGGTCGAGCAACGGTTACCTTTGACGTGCCTGAGTTCGACGGCAGTCTACGGTTAATGTTGGTCACCTTTGGCGATCAGCGCTACAACTCCGAGCAAACAGAAGTGACGGTGCGCGATGACTTAGTGCTTAAACCATCCTTGCCTCGCTTTATGGCCAATGGTGACCACTTTGAACTGCCATTTAATGTCTTTAATAGCACGACGATGGACGGCGATGTAGTGATTAAAATTGAACATTCAGACCATGTTGAATTGCTGGGTAACGCAACCCAGTCGTTAAGCTTAAAGGCTGGCGGTGAAGCTAGTGGGAGGTTCTCATTTAATGTCAAAGATCGGCTAGGAATAGCTGAATTTACACTTGTTGCGCAAGGTTTCAGCGAGAAAACGATTAAAAAAATTCAAGTACCAGTGCGATCTTCAGGCAATTACGTTAGTTTAAGCGATGGCAGTGTCGTGGATTCTGCCACGCCGAAAACCATTCAAATTCCGAAAGTGTTTAAACCTGGAACAGAGAGTATGGGGCTAAGAATAGCGCCAGCAGGTCTGTTGGAATTTACAGGTAGCTTGCAATACTTACTGCAATATCCTCATGGCTGCTTAGAACAAACGACGTCCAAATTATTTCCATTACTATATTTTGAGGAATTTGCTAAAGGTGCCGATTTTTATGAGTTCAGAAGTTCAACGCCTCGTTATTTTCTGCGCGAAGGCATCGATAAAATTGAACGCATGCAATTGGAAAATGGTTACTTCTCTTATTGGAGTGGTGGTGAAGATGTAAATCGATATGCCTTCTTATATGCAGCACATTTTTTGGCGGAAGCTCGCAAGAAAGGTTTAGAAATAAATGAAAACGTATGGAACAACCTACAGTTCCGACTTAATGAGGATGTTCTGAATCTATATTCAGATAACAACGGTTACGATGGTGATTACCATCTAACCCACCAAGTGTATGCTTTATATGTGCTTGCGTTATCAGGTAGTCCTCGTGTAAGCGAAATGAACTATCTACTACAAAATCAGCGTTCGCGACTAAAAGCCCATGATCGCGCAAGACTCGCTGCTGCCTTTGTATTGGCAGGGCGAAAAGCGCAAGCGAATGAATTGCTTAAAGACGTTTTGAATTTAAAAGAGTATGACAACCCATACCGACAATCGGCTGGTACGTTTGCTTCAAATGCTCGCGATCTAGCGATTTTGCTCGATGCCTTGCTTGAAGTGGATCCGCAATCCAGTTCAATTCCGCTGGTCATCGACAAACTATCAAATCTGCGTCGTTCAGGACGTTGGGGGTCAACTCAGGATAACGCGATGGCGCTGATGGCCCTGGGTAAAAGTATTTTTAAATCCGCGAAAACTCAAAACGGCGATGTCATCGTTACTCTGCCTAATGGTGAAGAACGTCTTAATGAATCTGTTTTGCTTTCTACAATAGATCTGTTGTCTGGCGAAGTGAGTGTGCGGACAACTGGCAATGCCGAAGCGAATTACTATTGGCAAGCCGATGGCGTCTCAAATGAGTCAACGGTGAAAGATGAAGATCAAGGCATAAAGATTCGTCGACAATATTTGAATGCGGACAAAGAAAAGATCGATCTTAATTCGGTACGTCAGGGTGATCTCGTTATTGTTGAGTTAACGATGTCGGCACAAAGCAATAACCTTGCTAATGTTGCTGTGGTTGACTTGCTGCCGATGGGATTAGAAATTGAAAACGCGCGGCTGAGTACATCTGCAGATATACCATGGTTAAAATCAACGGCTAAGTTAGACCATGCTGATATTCGTGATGATCGTATGAACTTGTATCTAACCCTCTCTGAGCAGGACGTTGTTTATTACTACACAACGCGTGCAGTAACGATTGGGCATTTTGCAGTGCCAGCTGTCAGGGCCGAAGCCATGTACGACGAAAGTAAGTATTCGTTAAGTGGTGCTGGCTTAATGAAAGTGTTACCAATGGAATAATGCATTGACATTTCATTACACTAAAAAGATGGCCAGCCCAATGCTGGCCATCGCTGTTTTGGTCAGCCTATTGCTGGCTATCGTATTTTATTGTGGGTTACGTTGGCAGGCATTGCCTCTTGAAAAATTGAATGCTCCTCAAGCCTTTCGGTTTTTCGATCGTAACGATCAACTTATGCATGTGATTATTTCGGACGATGGTTATTATCGATTGTCCGTAGACTTGGATGAACTACCTCCTCTGCTGATTGATACACTCCTTTTGCAAGAGGATCAGTATTTTTATCAGCACCCTGGCGTCAATCCATTAGCGATCTTACGAGCGGCGGCCGGGAATGTTACGTCGGGACGGGTTGTCTCTGGTGCAAGTACAATAACCATGCAGTTAGCCAGAATGTTGCAACGCCAACCAAGAACCGTTACCGCGAAGTTGATCGAAATGTTTCGTGCATTGCAACTTGAACAGCGTTATTCCAAACGAGAAATTTTGCAGTCTTATTTGTCTATCGCACCTTATGGCGGAAATCTGGAGGGGTTAAACGGGGCAACCTATGCCTACTTTGGTAAACCGGCGAAACAACTAAGCCCAGCGCAAATTGCGTTGCTTGTTGTGATTCCAAAATCACCCAATACTTTGCGTCCAGATCGACATCCATTGCGTGCTAAGTTGAAACGAGACAACCTGTTGCATAGGATGACCGAGGCAGGATTGATTGACGAAGCAACTCTCTCGCATGCTTTGGATGAGCCAGTCCCTCAGCAGCGATTAGTGTTCCCAAATAAAATTCCGCACCTAGCGTGGTATCTTAAAAGTCGATACCCTAACCAGAATGATTTTTACACAACGGTGGACAATAATATTCAAGTGCGTAGCGAGCGTATTGTTGCGCAATATGTGCAGAGCTTAAATGGTCAAGGTATTCACAATGCATCTGTTGTTGTTCTTGATACCCAAACTAGAGAATTGAGGGCAATGATCGGATCGGCAGACTATTTTGATAAAGCCAGCGAAGGGGCAAATAATGGTGCGACTGCACTACGATCGCCGGGTAGTACGTTAAAGCCTTTTTTATATGGCTTGGCGATGGATGCAGGGCTCATTGCAGAAAAAACAATGCTGCCGGATATACCATTGAGTGTCGCTGGGTACAGTCCACTTAATTACAGTAAAACGTTTCGTGGTCAAGTCACTGTACGCGAAGCGCTGGTTGATTCACTCAACGTCGTTGCTGTTCGATTGAGTCAGCAACTGGGTATCGAAAGGCTTTATAACTTACTGCAACTGGGTGGCATTACTTCACTTGAGCAACCTCCTGAGTATTATGGTTTACCGCTCGTATTGGGTGGGGTAGAACTGAGCTTGCTTGAGCTAACAACGCTTTACACTGCTTTGGCTAACTATGGCGAATATAGACCCTATCAGCTACTTCAAAATGACGATTCATTGCCGTCACCTATTTCCTTGTTGAGCCCCGAAGCCAGTTGGCTGGTCAGCGATATGATTACTGATGTAGAAAGACCCGACTTTCCATCAACCTGGCAATATTCAACGTCACGTCCAACTGTCGCATGGAAGACGGGTACTTCTTATGGTCATCAGGACGCATGGAGTGTTGGCTTTCATCCGGAATTTACGGTTGGTGTTTGGGTTGGCAATTTTGATGGTACTCCATCGACTCGTTTGTCTGGTAATAGTGCCGCAGCCCCTTTGTTTTTTGACATAATGCAAGCGATCGTTCAACAACCAACGACGTGGTTCGCCAAACCGATGGGTATCGCGCAGCGTGCTGTTTGTGATATCTGCGGTTTACCGGGTAACGCCTACTGCCCAAATAATACCATTGAACAATTTATTCCTGCGGCTATTGGTCCTGCCACTTTAGAGACTTGCCAAGTTCGTCAGCTGATGGTTGGCTCAACCCCTCCTCTGATTGTCGATATCTGGCCATCACCTTTAGCCGCTTTTTTTTATCGTCACGGAATACCGGTTACCGATGTCCCAGCTTATGATGTTTCCCGTATGGCAGGCGAGCGCTATTTTCCACCCGAAATTCAATCGCCGGTTGCCAGTGCAGAATATGTACGCAGAACGTCATTGGCGGAGGACGAACAGAAGATTAAGTTGCAAGCCGCCGTTACAAATCGAATTAAACGAGTGCAATGGTATATCGACGATAAATTAATAGCAGACACCGATCAGCCTTACGAAGCGATTTTTATTAGTCCACCTCCCGGCGATTACACGATAACATTGATTGATGATGAGGGTGGCAGTGATACGGTTAAACTGGTGATTAAAGACGAACGATTCCTGGTTGAGGATCGGTAGTGAAATTAATTCGTAGATTTATCGGTTGCTTGGTTGTTAGTGGGTTGTCTTTTGCTGACATCTCAACGGTTCAGGTATTAGTATTATCCAAATACCATCCTCAACAGGTTACTATCCAAACACGTAGTCGAATCTTTAATTTTGAACCCGCACAAATAAATAGTTTCAGTTTTTCGGCTGAACAAGAAGATGATATTGGTATCACCGTAAACGGGAAGGAAACTCGTATTTATCGTGGAGAGATTAATCTTTCTTGGGAAGATAACGAATATCGGATTATTAACACCACGTCAATGGAGACTTATGTAGCAGGTGTCGTCGTGGGCGAGATAGGTGCAAATCCACCTTCTGAACTCGTAAAAGCCCAAGCGATATTAGCGCGAACCTATGCACGAAAAGTTAGCAATCGAGAATTGCTGTCCGACCTAGCCTATCACCAAGTGTTTAATGGCTTTGACCACCACGCTGCTAAACTTTATTCGCAAACATCCTCTAGTGCTGCGTTGTACTTATGGCAAGGTCGGGATTTAGCCGATGCGTTGTTTCATGCTCAATGTGGTTCAGCAATATATTCGCCAGGCCAGTTTTGGCAGAGTGGCAATGTGTTTATAGCTCGGTCATTACCCGAAGAGATGACACTCGGAGATTTGTGGTCTACAGGACTTTCTTTTAACCAACTACGTGAGACTTTTAATGCAAGTGGTCCATTGCAGCGATTAGATGGTCATCCAGAGACCATTCGCATTGCTTCACAACGCTTTGGTGTTGAGCAATTTCGTCTGAGCATCAACAGGCGATTTGGATGGAATACGTTGCCCAGTAATGAATTTGCTGTCGAGCCTATCGGTGAAGGGTATCGATTCACTGGGCGCGGTCATGGTCACTTAGTTGGACTGTGCCAGCAGCAAGCAAGTCAACTTGCGAAAAAAGGCTGGAATGCTCAACAGATGTTAGCAATATTCTATCCCGGAACTGTCGTACGATAACCTTAAATGGCTTCATGAGCGGTCACCAATTTAATTTTTAGGTTGCGCAGAAAATTTATCCATATCATCACAGTATTTACCCCTCGATATTCCTTCTGACGAAAATGGTCATTAGTAAAAAATGGCCGTAATCGCGTTTATAAAGGCCATCCGACGACAAATGCTCATTAATGCGGTCAGCTTGTTGAAATTTATACTTTTAGTCGTTAGCTTCACCTCACTAAAATAAGAACGAGAGTATTTACATGTCCATTAAGAAGGTTTTGGTGAGTGGTGTCGCGGTTTGTCTTGGTTTGCTGCTGTTGTTATTCGCCGTTGCATACTTTGCGGTTGGCTATTCGCCAATTTATCTCTACAACGCGCCATCGGTCGCAACGGGAATCGGCGCAAAACTCGCCTGTTCGGGCCGTTACGTCAGCGGTTTTGATATTGAGCAAACGGCAAATGATATTGAAGTCTATTCGCCTATTTTGACGTTATTGGACTATAGCTATGACGACACAGAAAAGTCCGTGTCGGCATCGTTGTTAGGGATCAAAACTCGAACGGCAACTTATTTACCAGGCGTTGGTTGTGCGCTGAATTATGGTGGTGTGCATGTTCGCGATAGTGTTCAGTGGCCAACGATGCAAGCGCCGTTAGCCGCATGGCCAAAGGGTAATGTGGTGTTCACCATAAATCCGGATATCCAGCAGAAGTTAGATGCGATGCTCGCTGCAGATAATCTAGACGGTCACGATACGCGCGCGTTGCTTGTTGCGCATAAAGGTAAAATTGTCGCGGAATCCTATGTCGATGGTGTCGATGCAAACACGCCATTGTTAGGGTGGTCGATGACGAAAAGTGTTAACTCGTTAGTGCTGGGTCATTTAGAAATGCAAGGCAAAGTGAATGTTGACGAAACCGAATTGTACCCAGACTGGGTGAATGACCCTCGTGAAAGCATTCGTTTAGAAGACCTTTTGCACATGACTGACGGTTTAGCCTACGACGAAACCTATGATCCGGGTGAAACTGCCGTTCGCATGTTGTTTCAAGAGCCTGACGCCGCAGAATATGTCGCGAAATTACCGGCTCGTGATGAGCCAGGAACTCGATTTAATTATTCATCGGGCAGTGCAAATATATTGGCAGATATAGCGCAGCAACGTATCGAAGGTGATGTTCAACAGGACGTGAATTTTATTGTTAACGAAATATTTCGACCCATGGGTATGACCAGTGTGACCTACGAAATGGATGCGTCGGGCCTGTTTATTGGCAGTTCTTATCTATACGCCACGACGAGAGACTGGGCGCGAATTGGTCAACTCATGCTAAACGGTGGTGAGCTAAATGGTCAGCGTATTGTGTCAGAAAGCTGGGTACAACGGTCGCTGCAACCAAACCAGTCTGAAAATACCCCTGACTACGGTTATCAATGGTGGCTCAATACCCGTTTGGACAAGCGACGTTGGGCAGATTTACCAAGCAACACATTCGCGGCAATGGGCAACCGAGAACAGCGAGTGTTAGTGATCCCAGATGAAGAGTTGGTGATCGTCCGGTTGGGTTGGTCACCGAAAGACTATATCGATAACGAGAACTTCAACACCATTCGGTCTTGGTTCTAAGCGTTCCAAAAAGCAACGACGTTACCCGTTAGGTTACGTCGTTCGTTTCCATTGCGTTAATCACGCCGAATAAGTTCACCCTGTTGTGCCACATATAGACAGTTCGGTTTCATCGGTTGCCAGCGTTCAGTCGATAACGGAATACTGGCGAAGAGAATTAGGTTCTGTTGGTCATCGTTAATATCAACACCCGATAATTTGCGTTCGTTTTCAGCATTGCACTGTCGACACAAAAAATGCATACCTGGTGCTGTCACTTCGCCATTTTTTTGGGTGCGTTTATTGGAGAAAGCGTACAAATAGTCGCTGTCACTGAACAATAAATTAAGTGGCCCTAGGTCAGCTAGTGAGATTAAAAAGCGCTCAACCTCCGCAAATTTATCGACCGGAGGAAGCGACTCAACTTGCGCTAATTTGCTGAGTAAACGCGCAAAAACTTGCTCAGAATCGGTATCTCCCAGCGGCTGATAAGCGTTTGGTTCATTGGATTCCAGTATTTTGGGTACATGACCGTTGTGGGCGAAGACGATGCGTTTCCCCGCGAGCGGATAGCTAAAGGGTTGAGTGTTACTTAAACCTACGGCACCTTGCGTCGCTAAGCGTATGTGCGATATCACCAATGCCGATGGCGGTGCACTGGCTCTAACCAAGGTTTGCGTGGCAGAGTCGGCGGCGCTTTCCGGTGCTTTCACTAACCAAGCGTCATTGCCTTGATAGTAGGCGATGCCCCAACCATCTTTATGAGGGCCAGTGTGGCCACCGTGTTCAGCAAACGTCGCAAGCGACAGTTCTAGTTTGGTTGGGTGTTTGGCGGACATCGCAAATAATTCACACATCAGACAACCTGCAAATAAAAAAACTATATTAGTATTTTCTAAAGTAATGATTGAGCTATGTCAGGTGCGAGCAAAAAAGAAACGAGTCCTATAATGGAGCCGGTACGTCATTAAGTAGAGTCAACGCTGTTTTTAACCGGAAAACTGGTGATTCAAGTTCCAGTATTTGTTGCATGACATCAGGGTCGGTCATCAAAACAGAAAATATCTCATAACTAAAGGCGTCTATCGGCTTTTGCTGCCATTCTTTGGCGGTAAGCATGTGCTGAATTTCAACGCGATCTTTGGTTAATGCAATAAGGCGATGTAACAGCTTGTCCTTAAGTTCCTCTGCTTCGGCTAGATCCGGGGTCGACAAGGGTTCGTCCAACAGTGGCTCGGCGCTGTAAATAGAAAATGGCAAGCTTTGGGTTTCTGTTAACAAGCGATAACGTTGATCAAGATGAACATTGATCAGCAAACGCCCATCAACCAGGGTTTTCATGACCTCACATTGCCCAGCAGACACCACATTAACCGGCTTATAGGTTGCTTGGTTTACGTGTAACGCTTGCTCGATCGGCAAATCTTCTCGAGCAGGATGGACAATTTTTTCAACATGGCACACGGCCAACGGCATGTTGTTATCGACGCAATCCTGCACCATCTTGCGATAACGGGGTTCAAACACATGCAATGGATAGGTTGTACCCGGAAAGGTAACGCAGTTGGGGATCGGGAAAACGGCTAAAGCGACCATAATCAACCTGCAAAGCAAAACTTACGCTGAAGTATAGCCAATGGATGACCGCCTGTTGGCAGTCACCCCAGAATGCGTCTGCTAATTGATGAGGTAGCTGGCGTACTTCATGCGTTTTTGCAGTTGGTTTGCCGCTTCAACGGAAGACATATCGTTAATCATATACTCGTGAATGACAGCGCTGATTTCATTTTTAATGACATCCCGAACCGCCATTCCTTGTGATAACGACAGCACTAAAGCGTTATTTTCAATGGCCGTGTTGGTGCGTTGTACGGCAAAGGTTAAGCACTCACTCACAGCCTCAAGCCCGGTATCACGATGGGCAGGCAGTCCGCCTTTGTAGTTGTTAAACAAAAATTGAACATCTTTGTTGGTGATGGTTTCAAAAAAGGTCGTTTGATCGGTCGCCAAGGGTAACGATGTTGAATTAAGAGAAGCAATAGACTCAACTTTTAATGCCACCGTTTGGAAAGGGCCCGGAAATTCAGCGCAATAATAGTGCTGATTGGCAATACGACCTTTGCGCGCAAATTCGCCATGAACCCAGTCACCTTGGATCACAATACCGGCTAAGCCGTCCATTAACTGCTGCGCTGGCTCATGCCAAAGTGCACCAGCAGGCAGTCGGTTAATATAGGGTTTTAGAGTGGCTAACCGATCAAACACCGCTTCAAAGTCGGGTTCGGCTTTGCGCAGCGCCGTTGGATTCAGTTCGTCAAACAACAGGGTGTAGGCAGGAGCGCCGTACATCGATAAATAAATCGTTTCGAACATTAATAGATCTTGAGTGTCGCTACCATCATGCGCAATTGGGATGAGGTCGGCCGCCTTTAAGGCGGCTAAAATTGCAACGAAGTTGTCCCAATCGTTATCTAAGGTTAAACCTGTGGCGTCGATAAGTTGTTTATTGGCCCAAATCCAGTTACTGGTGTGCACGCTCATTGGCGCTGCAATAATCTGCCCGCGATGAGTGACGGCATTGAGTACCGTTGCTGGGAAAATATCTGCCCAGCCTTGAGCCTCGGCCAGTGGCGAAAGGCTGTGCACAAGGCGTAAATCGTACCAATGGCGCAAGGTTTCATTACTGAGCGCTAAGAAAGTTGGGCTTTGCGTCAAAGAGCTCGCTAACGCTTTAATGCTAGCGGCGTCAGCCAAATCTTCTGGTTTTGGCAATTGGTAGGTCGGTTCTAAGTTCTTCTTGTTAAGGGCGTTTTCCAGCACGGTCAGTGCTTTTAGTTCACTTGGTGATTGCCAAGAATGGAGTAGGGTTATCGGTGCTGCGAACAACAACGACGGTACCATCAGCAATACTGATAGCCAAACAGCGGGGACTAGTCTCATGAGGTCTCTCTTAGTTAACAGCACGTATCGAGAGTGCGTATTATTATTAGGCGGGCAATATATCACCTTTTGGAAGCGCTGGGGCAGCGAAACGGCGCATTTTTTCGCCGCCAGCGGTGGTTACTGTTATCGCTTATTTACGCTTGGCATAAGCCTTTATGAACAGTGGCTTTCAATCGTGTACAGCGTGTCTGGTGTGTCACTCTGGGTAAACACTAATCGCTGTTTTATACAGGCAAGAGATTCTTCCTGCCGATGCGACACGAACAACAGTGTCGTAGGCCCATTGGCGAGAATTCTTTCTACAATAGCGAGCACATAAAAGCGATTGAAGTCGTCGAGACCCTGAGTCGGTTCATCTAATATCAGTAAGGGTGGCTGCTTAATCAGCGCTCTTGCGATCAGTACTAATCGTTGCTCTCCCATGGACAGAGACTTAAAGGGACTGTTCCATTTTGCTTCTAAGCCTATGACGCCAAGCCAAGCCATCGCCAGTTGTGATTCGGTATCACCGACGGCTTGATACACGCCAATCGAGTCAGTTAAGCCTGAAATGACGGCCGTTAATACGTTTCCCGAGACGCGATAATCGCGATGTAAGTTGCCGCTCACAAACCCGAGGTGTTTTTTTATCTGCCAAATGCTTTCGCCTTGACCTCGTTTAAAACCTAACACGGTTAATGCGTTTCGGTAGCATTGTGGGTGATCGCCGGTCACTAAGCCAAGTAATGTAGATTTCCCACAGCCGTTTGGGCCTTGGATATGGGTATGTTCACCCGGTAACAGACGCCAATTAAAATCTCGAAACTGGTAGGTCTCATCGTATTGCACAAAGCCATCGTCTAACTCAACCAAGGGTTGCGCTTGTTGCCAGTGCGCAAGTTGATAATCGGATTGCCGAGCGGGCAGTTCTACATCATGTTGGCGAACTTGCAGCAAGTGTTGCCACTGTTGTTCAAGGTCAGCGGGCATAAGGCCAGTAAATAGCAACTGTCCTTTATCCAATAACGCAAGATGCGAACATTGACTGACGATATCGGCGCGTTGATTCACCAACAATAATAAGGTTTGCCCTTGAGAGATCAGGTCATTTAACACGCTGTGCAATTCGAGTCGTGAACTTGCGTCTAAGC
>Ga0100385_1004890_pt1 | contig 11394 bp, 9 predicted proteins | sample CryGeymeta201509_FD_81543 | JGI IMG/M metagenome (GOLD analysis project Ga0100385, IMG submission 81543) | Groundwater microbial communities from Crystal Geyser aquifers in Utah, USA - Crystal Geyser metaG 2015-09 | ecosystem: Environmental > Aquatic > Deep subsurface > Groundwater | place: USA... | reverse complement strand
TTTTAGGAGTCAGTTTAGGATCAGGACCATCGAATGATTGTCTCTTAAGGCATGATTTTCTCTTCCTCGAATCGCTATTATTGAAACATGATTTGTTTGAAGATATGGAAACACTAGGGTCATAGAAAAGCTCCAAAGGGCTTTTCTGGCTGACACTCTTTCTGAATTAGACCTATCGGTTTGATCCTTACTCATGTTAGATTTAAGTTGACTGTATCATCTTTCCATCAATACTTTTCAACATATCGAGAAGTTTGCTTGTTCTTCCTTGATATTTCTCCTTCTTGTCCAGTTAATTTTCTTCAGCGATGAATATACTGGTAGCTTTGTTCTTCAAAATACTTCTTTTGGGCTTATATGGAGGAACTACATTTATTTTGATGACCTGAATTTCATCTGTATTATCTTAGTCCAGTTCGATTTCTTTCAGGGTACGCAAAGCTTTGTCGCTGATCTGTTAATGAGATATTTATTGTTAAGGTTGCCTTTCAGTCTGTTCTTCCCCCTGGTATTCAAATAGAGTATCACCTGATATTGTGACTCGACTTTTGCGATGAGAGACTGATGAGAAATCGCTTGATCTTCTATCAATTTTCTTGAGATTCATGAAATTAAGTGCGGCAGTTTCGTCTTCTTCTTAGCTTTCGTCTTCGGAATCAGATAGGGTTTCGATTGTACTACCTTGCTTGAGAAGGGTGTGCTCGATTTCTGCCTTAAAAGCAGAGACCTGTAGGTTATCAGGACAAAACACGAATATTTTTTGCAAATCCTTTAAAGCTCGACCCAGCTTATTTTTCTTAATGACTCATCAATTACCTTTTTATAAACTTGACTCCTTCGAAGGAGGCTGAGAAAATGGCAAGAATCATGATGAAGTACAGAGTTGAGAGTGGAAAGGGCAGTATCGTAGTCTCCGAGAATATACTCGAGAGCACCTTTGGTGCTTTGAATATTATGTATGACCGACGACTCTTCTTCTGTTTTTTGAGCAAATCTAATACAATCTTCGTAGGCCTCGAGGCTCTTTTTGAAGTTGTGAGCCTGAAATAGTTTGGAAGCCTATATATTTCAGATAACTTACTTCCTCTAATTTTTGTGACAACACACTCATCTTCTAATTTAAAATGAATTATATCCAAGAGTATGGCAGTTTATCCACCACTGACTATCTATTCTCAAAATTGGCAAATAGTTATGGGGCAAAAATCATCACCCTAATGTAAGGAAGATTTGCCTCATGAGGGTTAACTATATTGTCGCCTTTTTTCTTCTTGGCTTGTCCTGTTTGCTCAGTGACTTTATTGCTGCTGAATTCATTAGTTTTTTAGGGTTTTTGTTAGTCTTTATTTGGGGTTTCTTAAAAGTATCTTTTGGTTTTTTTGAGGACTTATTAATATCCCGAGACAAAAGAATAACTACTATTGCCTCCTGGTTGCTGAAAAATATCGACACAACTGAATGTTTTCTAGCTGTCCGGCATTATTTAATTGTATTGATATCAAATTAACAAGATTATCGTAACCAAGAACAAATGTAAAGTATTTTTTCTTAAAAACAAGAACTCAGCTGAGTTGGGATGCTAGGATCATCTGAGAGGTCAAGAAGTTTGGCAAATAAATTTAAATAGAAATGTGAGTTGTTTCATTAATGAGGCTGTTTTATCAATAAAAATCAATAAAAATTCATGAGCAGTCAACACTATCAAGAACATAACAACAACAATCCTCACCTACCTGACGATCATTATAAACATCTCAGATGGGGCACCAACATTGAACCTTCCAATAATCTCAACATACTCCCCAGTCCTCGAAGCCATACCGATTATTATCAAAGCTAAAGGCAAGGAGATGATCAGCTCACAGTAAATGTAGATTACAGTCAAGTGGCAGCTGTCTAGACTGGCTTCAAAAAATTGAAGTTCAATCAAATCGAAATACTGAAAGAATTGCGGAGGGAATATTAAGTGCTCAGAAATACTTAACTAGAGTCAGGAAGGATATCAACAATAAGAATGAACACTGAAAGTGCAGAAAGTATTGATAACTCCACCTCTAAAAGTAGATCTGATGCTAGGTCATCTTCATATAGTCGAGGATAGCGTACCAGGAAAAAGTCACATCACAAAGAAATGGAAGTGGCAGCTTTAGAGCGAAAACAAATGGAACTGATGCTCAACAATAGCATGAAAAAAATTTAGCAGCTCCTATCAGCATAAATAGAACTCAAAAAAACTATCTCTGACCTCAAGAACAAACTTGAGATCAAATAGACTACAATTTAAGAGTATGAGGAAGCGCTGAAGAAATATAAGGATTAAATAGAGAAGTTCAACAAAAGTTTAGAGGACAGCAAGAGATAAGGTGACACACATAGGCTCAAATCGAAGTAATTTCTATCTTCGCTTGGATCACTTGAAGGTTAACTTGCTATCGCTCAGGTCCAGATAAAGAAAAAAGATGAAAGAATCAGGGCTCTTGAGGAGGAAATATACCTCGAAAAGAATAAAATTTGCAATCTTGAGCTGGACTTGAAAAAGTATAAACTGTAAGCAGATTTAATTGAAAGAAATCATAAAGAAGAACTTTCTCTTCTGCAAAGACGCATCACTTCTTCAGAAGGCCACCATGCTATGGAGCGAGAAGATGAAATAAGAAAACTGAATAAGTAACTGGAGCTGAAGTAAGAGAGGTATCGTCTTCTGCTGGATCATTTCAATCAGGAAAAATAATAGAAAGAAGAACTTGTTAAAAATATATCTAGAGAAGAAGATAACAAAGATCATAAATAAACTAAGCATGAGAAGGAGTATGTTCAGCAGCTGGAATAACTGATTTAGAACCTCAAAGTAGAAAAGAACAAGAGAGTAACAGCATCTGAATAAGTACTAACTTCGATTCTGGAGAAAGTAAATGATATGAATTCTAAGCCGAACCAAGACCTTGTTGCTGAGATCAATCTGCTGAAAAAATAATTATAACTCATTCAAGAGCATGCAAAATCGGAGACTAGACCTACTGCCAATGAAGAATAGCTACAACAAAAGCTCAAAGAGTTAGAGCAGTCCATTGAAGATGAAAATGTAGAAAAATTATACTTCATTGAAGATCTGAAGAAAATTCGACTTCAGTTAAAATAAGAGAAGAAAGAAAAAGAGGAGGTCAAATCTGAAGTTCAGGAGCTCAAGTATACTCTCAGAAGAGTGGAAGAGTAGGCTCGAAAGTACAGCTATGAGCTCCAAACTTTGAGACACTTTACTGAAATAGACCTCACAGAAAGCAGGCAGCAAACACAGAATATCATGGTCAAGTCTCAGCAGCTTCAATCCAGAGAACAAGAGCTTACATAACTCAAAAACGATCTATCAAGAGTTATTGATTCACACCGAGCTAAAATCAGCGAATACGAAGATGAACTAAAAGCTGTGAAAAGAAAGTTGGCTGAGGAGGAGATAAAAAATTACAAAGTTAAGGAGGAGCTGGAGCTCAAGATGAATCTTACAAAAACAGAACACGAAGATTAACTGGCCAGGAAGCAAGAGTAAATGGCAAAGACGAAAAAAGTTCATGCAGCTGAGCTCAACAAGTACATAAATGAAAAAATAACCCTTGAATAAAAATTACTTTAAAAAATTCAAGAGATGGACAGAGTCAACAGTCAACTGAGCTCGTATCAAAAAGAAAAAGACAGCATTTACCAAGAATTGAGAACCGAGCAGGACAATAAACTGAAAACTATGCAATAATAGCATAACGCCAGAATCAAAGAGCTAGCCGAGAAACTCGGTCTTTTGGCAAACCTGAATGAGCAGAACATGCAAGTAGTTCATCGAAATTCATACCTGGAACAAGAGTTAATATAAATGAAGCGAATTGTGCGTCACAATCGTCACATCAACGAAGGAGTCGATCACCTATGGTCCGTCAAATAGGCAGAGTACTTTAACCTGAACGCTATTCTCAAGGAACTCTAATGATTTTTACCTCAACAAACATACTGTAAGATCATTTTTTTTTCTTGCAATGAGTGGGTGTGGGGGTTATCCGTGTTGGTGTGAGAGCCTTGTGTCCCTTACGTTATACGTATTCACTGGCGCTGCTCTTGCGGTGGGTAGGAGCAGCACTGCTTGGAGGTCTATAACTTTGCTAGAGCTATTTTCCAACCTCTTCAATGAAGAAGTTATGGAGGTATTCCTCTCTTGAACTTTTCTTCTTGGTATTTCGTTCGTGTTCCATCTTATTCAATTTTTCTAATTTTTTTTTGGCCTCTTAATAGAACTGCTGCTTCACAACTTTGAGTGTAGCACCCTTCTCAGAAGCCCTGGATGGTCCACTGACTTAATCTCTACGAACTGTTGTATTTTTGCTTTCCCTTCCTCCTTCTCGGGGTCTATAAAATCTTTAAAGGAGAGCAGAAAAATCCTCAAGAGAAGCATATTTATCAAAGTAGAAGAACTCCTATTTTTTAATTTGTTTGTACTGAAGGGTGTACTTGGCTATGGCTGCCTTGAGAGTCTGAAAAGCATTGAAGAAATACACATGAGAAGTAGTGCTATCAAGATTGAATTCAAAATGCTATTTGAGACAGCTCTTCAGATAGTTTAATTCGTTGATCTGTTCACCAATTTCATCTTCTTTTCTCTTGAAGACCTTTTCCAAATGCTCTCGATTTTCTTGCTCTTTCTTTTTGATTAGATTCTCCAGTTATCTAAATTCCTGTCCGATCATCTGCTCATGTATTTCGTAGGCTTGCTCAATTCTATTTTTGTTGCCTTTGCAGATCACAAGGTTTTTATCAATGTCTTCCATCTTCTGCTTGGCTTATACCTTGAAGTCGAGGTTTGTCTTGGAGATTGCTGGTAATGCGTCACTGAGCGAGCAAACGTTGTGATTTTTCTGCTCCTTCATATGTCTGTACATGCATTGCATGCACATCACTGTCCCTTATTGTTAGCAGTAAAACATCAGGGATTCCTTGTGGGTGCTGCATTTTACATCTAAAATTTCAGCTGCACGACTACGATTGTTGCTGGCTCTTGAGTCATTTCCCTTGCTACGCTCATATGCATCAGGTGTCCTCCTTTCGGCATAGACACTGCTACGACGTTCAGTGTAGGACATTTTTCGTAATTTACTCTCACTGATCTTGCCCTTGTCGCCTCCGAACTGAGGCTCAAGTTCCTATTAGCTAATTTAACTGCTTTCCATGTTGACGAATAGCATTTTTTAGGTGTCATTGATGATAAGATTCTGAATGTTGAGAGTGATGGTTGTTTTGCGGCATTGCGGACAGCTTATTTTGAACTTGGCATCAAGAGGCCCCTTGCCTTCTGCTACTTTGATTGACTAGGCACAGTCGAGGCAGAGGTCGTGCTCGCATTTAAGTTCAACCATTGTTTTGCCTTCCTTTTTGCAATTCAAACATGACTTATTCATATTGTGCAATATTAATTATACTAAACAAATTTTACATACCATCACACCATCCCTCCAAAGCCACTGCCAAAACCACCTCCAAAACCATTGCCACCGGATCCGCCTCCAAAACCTCCTCTTGGTCCTTGAAATGGATTACCTGTAGGAGGCATGCGCACTCCACGAGGTTTCGTGATAGGTCTTCCAAATTCATCAAAACCCATCACAAAATCTCCAGGTTGATCGTTTCGCTCCATCATGGGGTTGTCAAAGGGATCAACAGGGTCGTACCTTGCCCCTGGAGGAATCATAAGAGGAGAATTTCCTTGTGGTACTTGTTGGTTGTAATATGGTTGGCTGAACAGTTTACTGTTGGGTCCAACGTACTCCTCTTGAGCAAATGGATTTTGCGCGTTTGTAGGACTGAGAATATTTTTGGGTGGAGGCTCCTCAGTGGACAATTTACCTAAATTGGTTGGAGCTTAGATGCTTGAGGGCATGGTACTGGAAGGAGCTGGATTTGTCGACACAGGAATAGGTTTTGAATTTCCTTTTCCAATATATTGTTTGAGAGTAAAACTAAACTGTTTGATGATATTGTTCATTTCTTCTTTCGAATCAATGGTAACTCTGTATGACTCTTTACTTCCTTCCTCTGCAAACATCACCACGACGTATTCCTCTTCCAGAGTCATTTTGAATTTAACTACAGTCTTCTTTGCTTCGTTCTTGTATCTAAAGGTGTAGGAGCCGTCGGGTTGGGATTTCCAATTAGCAGGAAACTCACATACTTCATTCTTGTCGTCCAGGCATATCAGACCATACTGAACGTTGATAGCGTGAAGGGCAGAAACGACAGATTCCTGAGGGTTGAGAGGCCCATTTCCGGACATGAGCATTTGCATCGTGCTTATTGCTTACATCATAGCTAAAATTAGATTATAATAAAGCAATCCTCCCTGCATAAAGCTTAAATCAAGGAGTTCAGCCCACATTTTTCCTGACCACTCCCAACGAAGTCATAGTAATGCCTGCATTGAGCATGCTCACCAAGTAGTTGGCATACTCGTGAGCTCCTCTCTACAATTACTCTGCTTTTCTGCGGTCTAACCTTTTGTGGTGGTTGATGGTTTATCTTTTGAGGGACTTTATCTAGGACTCTAACTGCTTTTTCTTGGCGTCGTCTTAGCTCTTCTGGCTTTCCGACCAATCCAATATTCTTTTGGCTTCCTACTTGTAAAAAGCAAACTTCTCCTACTTCAGATGTTCATTTTTGTCTACTTGGGTGTACTTCATCTTGAATTCTGACACATAGTTCCTAGTCTTGTACTTATTAGTCTTCAGATAAAGCTCGACAATTGGGCTATAGCGAATCGGTAGAGTTTCCCTTTTCCTCATCTTTTAGAAATTTTTGCCTAAATTGCTGACCATTCCCGTCTGGTTGATGGTGCTTCCCTACTACACACTCCCTTCAGGCTTTTTGGGCCTTCTTGCCAAAATATTTCCAGTTCCTAGGTCAAGAGTCCACTTTTCATAGTAATGTTTCTTGTTGCTGATTTCAACACCTGTGAAAATTTTGCTAAAGGCAGTCAGCAGTTGATCTTTGAGAGAGTTATCAAACTTAGCTCTGCTTTTGGGAAAAGCGTAGAAGAAAGAATAGAAGACAGACTGGGCAAGAGTATTGAAGTATTCTTTGAAGAAGGTGTCGTTTTATTTCTTTTCAGGAATAGACAGAAACAGTCCGATATAGTTCTTGGCTATCCTTTTCTCCAGCTCAGATTCAGAATACTCATACTTTCCCTGGTGAAAGAACTTGCATATGGCAAACCAAAAACAATCGCTGACTAGAGCTTTGTTTTCGTCTAAATTTAGGTACTTGTTCCACTTCTCGATAATATTCTCATTGGAACTGTCTCTGCATAAGTTATACTCTACTTCTGGTTCTAAAGCTGCTTGAAGTAGCTAGTCGACAGGGAAGTTATCACATTTGCTACAATCCTACCGAACTCGACTGTTGATGGCAATGGGGAGTAGTCTTTGTTTGGAGGGAACTCAGTGGGAGGAATGACATCTTAGACCATATAGACCTGGTATTTCTTTGAGGTCAGTGCCATTACTTTATTGTTCCGAGATAGTTGAACCTCAGTCAATAGGGTCTCTCCTAACATGGGATCGCTAAGTGGACTGGATAGTACTTATCAAGGTTTCTGTCAGCAAAGGACTCCATTATATTATTCGAACTATAAATTTAATATCAATCGAGCTGAATAGAATGCCAACCCTCTGGGTGGTTTCCTCTTTCCTTGCGAACTGCCTTCTTCAGAGGAAATTTGCCGAACTATTTCTATATCACATTGCCTTTAGCCGATTAATTTGTCGATATGATATCCATATATTATTTGCCTTCTCGCTTCGGCCTGTTTCCAACAATTCCATTGTTCTATTTTTCCACCCCTTGCTAGCTCTCTTTTGGCTTCAGAATTAGCTTGATAGACCTCTTTTAGACAACCATTGCTGCCTTTCCTTTCTGCGTCAATCGGATAAAGGATGGAGACCTGTTTCTCTTCTTGGATTCATGTTCTTTGGAGAGAGAAATACCTTTGCGTTGAGACTTTTGTGAGATGATGGACACTTAGCGAGTTGTCAGCATGCCAGTGGGACAATGATAAGGCTGTAGCACAAGTGACCTTTATGTCCAGCTCATCTAACGAATATAATACTGAGGTATGAAAAATAAATCTACTTTTTTGTGAAAATAATAGATATCATCAAAGGAAGCGGATTCATCCTCTCCTCATAAAATCTAATGTACTGTATAAAAGTTAATTATTTTTGATTTATGCCCAGAAAACAAGAGGAGGCTGAAAACGATGAGATGTTTGACGACGATACAGAGACCACTTGCTATGAATCAACTCTTCAGACTTGTGGTTCTTGCACTGGATGTCTCAGATCATGGCTGCCCTGTTGTTGCTGTTGGTGCCCCTATCCATACAAAAGTGTTAGGCAGGGCACAATCGGTCTCAAGTAGCGCTTTGGCAAGTGGACTGCTACTCTTGAGCCAGGTCTGCATTACATCAATCCCTGTACTGAATCTTTACAGCAAATATCCCTCTTGACGACGTAAGCGAAAATCAATGTAGAGTATTGGACCTCGAAAGGCAAAAGATTTTAACAAAAGATAACATCACAGTCGATATTGATACCTGCGTGTACTATAGGATAGTTGAGCCCAAAGTTGCCAACTATAAAATAGCTGATCATGTTCTGTCGGTGGCTGAAGTTACATATGCCACCCTCAGAACCATCTGTGGTGAAAACAATCTTCAAGACCTTCTTGAAAAGCGACAGGAAATTGCTGACCTTATTGAGGATTATGTCTTCCAGAAAACTGACAAATGGGGTACTTGTATGTACTATTTAGGATTGTATGTTGAGCAAATTTTCATCAAGGATATGATGATCAACGGAGAGCTACAGAGAGATCTGTCCATGACATCCAAAACTGAAAGGCTGTCCAAGGCTAAGATCATTTCAGCTGAAGCTGACGTTAAAAGCGCAAAATTGATGCATCAGGCAGCCGATATTCTGAATTCTAAAGCTGCCATGCAAATCCGTTACTTGTAAATTTTACAGGCAGTTGCGAAAGGCAACGGAGGGAAGATCATGTTTTTACCTTTGTCGAGTGAGGAGTTTGATGGTTGAGATCCATATATAATCAATAAATTTATGAAACAACAGCTAAGCAAATAAGAGGTGGTGCAGGGCTGTCGAGAGTACTTCAAGCGACTCATGGATGAGGTTAAACCCCGAGCTTTCGCTCTCAACATATCCCTCACCAACAATCCTTTCATCAAACAGAGAGACGGCTTCAAATTTTTAGTGGGGCAGTTGAAAGAGTACAACCAGCGTGTCGAGAAAGGAACAGTTAGAGATCCATACTAGATGATATCATATCAGAAGTTACACTCGATGTTGTCTGATGTAGCACAGTTAGGAACCTCTGAAGATCAGGCGGCGGCATTGGACGAGATGTGTGGATGGTTCAAGGAGCAACAGAGGTTGGTGAAGCAGCGATATGACCAAGGTGACATCAGATATCAGATGAGTAAACAATACAGAGAGGCTTTGAAGCATATCCCCTCGAAATAAGTTGTGGTCGAGGAGGAAGAACTTAATATTCCTTTCTACATGATATAGAGGATCATTGAACCCTATCGACAACAATAAAGGACCTTGCATAGCTAGTATGAAAATCCCACCAGAAGACTGTTGGAGTACAAAGTAAAAACACTCAATATTCTCAATTTGGCAGCCTCAGATAATCAAAAAGATGAAGCCAAACCTCCCAGAGTTCTTTATCCGATGCCTCCCAAATATGAAGAGCCTAAATAAGAATAACCTGAACATAAACCTTAAGAAGGGCAGGAAGGCCAAGCTCCTCCAGAAGGGGAAAAACCTGCTGAAGAACAAGAAGGAGTTGCCCCTGTTTAATAAGTTCCTGAACAGCCAGGGATGGACTTGGGGATCCCAGGATAAGATGATGGCGAACCTGACGAGGATGAGCCTCCTGAAGATGTTCCCGACAAGTTAAGGCCCAAAAATCCCATCTTTGTGGAGGCAGTAAAGGCCGAGACGGAAAGAAAATACAAATAAGGTTACATGCATTTCCGTGGAAATGAAGGAAAAGCTTAAAGAAATATGGATCTCCGATATCTGAAACTGTATCACGATTCGGTGAGAAAAAATAGAGAATAAATAAGCCAGACTGAAGTTGCTCATTAGTGGGCCAAGAGAAAAGCTAGGATAGCTAAAGATATGCAGAAGAAACTTGAATAAATGAAACTTAGACCTGAATATAGCTTTAGCAATGAGCCTGCCCCTCCTGAAGAAAGATTGGCACCTCAAGATGAGCTCAAGTATGGTTTTACTGCTGTTGTCAGAAGTCGACCTAAAACTCACGAAGTCGACCTTACTCTTCCCAATCTTAGAAATACCACAGGGTTCAATTTCGATGAAAAATCTATCAGAAGAGACCGTATATCTTCACTTAGGAACAAGTTCGCTAAGGTTCTTAACTTGGCATAACACTAAGACAGAGAAGTAGCCCCATCACTCTGCCAATACACATCAAGACGTCGGGGATTATCTGAAATCATCAGAAATCACAGTCACTCAAAGGAGAGACTGCATCAGCTTGAATAAGTGAGTAAAATAAAGGAAAAATTAACAAAGGTGAAAGTGACAGTGAACATCAAAGCTTTATCCAGGGGTTTATGTTTACCTGACAGCTAGGATTATTTTGGGCCTGAATCTCCCCGTGAGTTTCCCACAAAGCAACTGCCCTCGAACCCCGACATGATAGATGCCAAAAAGAAGAAGAAAAAGAAGAAATGATGCTTATACATTTTCATATAATATTGTTATATCGTTCGTTATATTCAAATGCTTGTATAAAAACCTCAAGAACAGCCAACCACAGGTCCCAACACAACAATTCCTTCATTCAACAGTAAACCTTCAGGCTCCAATGCTTCAGTCGCCATTAATCTTGTTGACTCCATCATAGCAGAAAACAATACTCTTAAACTACAGATCAATAGAATCGAATCTGGTCTTGAGAAGGCTGGAATCATCTCCAAAGGGTTGTTGAAGGAGAACGAAGCTTTGAGATCTCTTTACAAAGAGAGAACCAATGATATTAGCAAGCTGATCAAAACAATGTCAATTGAATGCGATGAAGAGAAGGTGGATTATCAACATCAGTGCCATCTTTTGCAGGAACTCAACTTCGCTATTCTCAAGGAAATCAAAGCCATAGACCAGCAAAACAAAGAGACAAACGGAAGGATCTATACCAGACAGTTCAATGTGGACGAAATAGGAAGAATTAAATATGATTTGGAGCACGACAACCTAAACAAAATCAGAGCAAGGCTCAACAATGGCATCAGCCATGAAAACATTGCTAAAGCTAAAA
>Ga0100385_1004887_pt1 | contig 11401 bp, 11 predicted proteins | sample CryGeymeta201509_FD_81543 | JGI IMG/M metagenome (GOLD analysis project Ga0100385, IMG submission 81543) | Groundwater microbial communities from Crystal Geyser aquifers in Utah, USA - Crystal Geyser metaG 2015-09 | ecosystem: Environmental > Aquatic > Deep subsurface > Groundwater | place: USA... | reverse complement strand
TTTATTGCCTGACTACTTTCCTAACATTAAAAAGATCATTTTCAGAACACACCCTAATGAGAAACACGATAAGTATAATGATATTTTATCCCAAAGTTGTATTTCCAAGAAGTTTGAATTTTCAACTAATTTAAATCTAATTGACGATATCTTAGAGTCAGAGTTTGTAGTAGGATGTGAGTCGATGGCGCTTGTTTATAGTATTTTTGCAAATAGAAAAACATATAGTATTCTACCATCAAATTTTAAATTATTACTTCCGTATGATGAAATTATTCGAATTTAATTTTTTTTACAAAAAAAGATTCCTATTTTGAGATTTTTATGAAAAAAGCAGTCCTATTTATCACAGAAGGAAATTCATTAACAGGCTGGGGGCATGCTATAAGATGCTCTGCCATATCTCAAATTATATCTACAAATTTCGATACGTATTTATTAAATAGTAATTTTGATATTCCTACCTTCGATTTTATTTCTAACTCATTTTCTTTCACAATAAATTCCCTTAAGGAAATTAATGTACAGAATTGCATAGTTCTTATTGATAGAAAATCTCTCAACAATACATTTATAATCGAAAATGGTATCTCGAGAAATTCTCTTATTATTATTGATGATTTATATAAAACTTATGATTGTCATAGTATAATCAATCACTCTATTTCTGCTACTCCATTACGTTATGACAACTCTACATTTAAAAATCTTTATCTTGGTCCCTCATACGCTTTACTAAGGCCTCCTTTTCTCCAAAAAAATTACAATTCATCATATAAAAAAAATATCCTAAATTTTCTTGTATGTGTAGGTGGTACAGATACAAATTGTTTTAGCTACATCATAACCAAAACGCTATTGGAATTTTTCCCTAAAGCAAACGTCTCTATTGTTATTGGTCTTAACCCCGAGCTTAAGCAAAAACTTATGGTCTTTCAAGGCAGAGTTAGCATTTATGAAAAAATTGATGCCCAAGAAATGTGTAAGTTAATATGTTTTTCAGATCTTGCCGTTACCTCTGCTAGCACATTGTCATATGAGTGTTGTGCCGTTGGTATCGGGCTAATTACGGGATATTATACTGAGGATCAAGTAGATTTTTGTAAATCACTTAAAGATAAAAAATTATCATTATCGGTAGGTAACTTTAACATAAACTTAGCTGCTAAACTTGCAAGGATCTTTTCTACTATTAATCCTATTGATATAAATAATATGATTAAGGTTCAAAACACAGTGTTTCCTAACCATATTAGAAATAATATATTAGATATATTTCTAAATATAAAGAATACATGATATAGAAACTTTTATTTTTTACGTGAAAAATATATAATATCATCGATTATGACTTCTTTCTCTAATCCTGCTTTCTCAGCTATTTTCTGAGAGGCTATATTACCTAACTTTACCTCTGCCTTGACGATACCATTTATATCCTCAAGGAATTTTTTCACCATAAGTGTTCCATAGCCCTTACCACGACATGCTGGTGAAACCGTCCAAGAAATTATCCAGCAATCTCCACTCCATTCTTTTCTCACAGTACCGACTGAAACATTTCTATATACTACTATATAAATATATACATTTGTGTTTTTAAGTTGATTTATGAACCATTTCAGATGATTTTCATACGATATTTTATTTTGATTGTGAGAGTTCATTCTAGTAAACTCATCATTGCGCCACTCGAATAATGTTGACGTGTCCACTTCCGTAGCTAATCTAAACCTTAATTCCATTTTACCCACATACTAACAGTCACTAATTACAGAATTCAATTATTTTAGAAATAACATACTGCTGATCAATAGATGATAGTGTTGGAAACATCGGTAATGATAAGCACTCATCATAGAACTTCTCAACCACTGGAAATTGCCCCTTCAGGCATCCGTACTTTTCCCTATAATACGGATGCAAATAAACTGGAAGATAGTGAACTTGTGCAAATATTTTATTTGATCTTAGATATTCATATAATTCTTTTCTTCTTTCTGTTCTTATTACATAGAGGTGAAAAGCGTGTTCGATGGAATTTTCTCGATAAGGCACTGTTAAAGGTAGGTCTCTTAAATGTTTATCATAGATAACAGCTATTTCGTTACGTTTTTGTATACTACTTCGAAGTCTCATTAACTGAGAGTTACCCAAGGCTGCAAGAATATCTGGCATCCTGTAATTATACCCGAGTTCATGTTGCTCATGATACCAAAGTCCATCGTTATTGGTTTTGAATTTTAACTCTTTATTACTAATTCCATGAGTTCTTAGCAAACATAGCTTTTCGTATACATCCTCGCAATTTGTGGTTATCATCCCGCCTTCTCCGCAGGCTATATGCTTCACCGGATGGAATGAAAAAACTGTAACATCGACATAATCACAACTACCAGTTCTCACAATTTCATTTTCATATACTCTGCTAGAACCTGGTGAATGACATGCATCCTCAATAATCTTACAACCATATTTCTTTGCTATTTCACTTAACTTCCTATGCTCAATCGGATAACCAGCAAAGGAGACTATTGTTATAAGGTCTATATTTTCAACCTTTAGTATCTCTTCTAGTTTTTCAATATCAATCAACATAGTTTTTGGATCAATATCACAAAACACAACATCTGCTCCACAATAGAGAGCTGCATTTGCTGTAGCTGCAAATGTTAAGGTGTTGTAACAACTCGTGATCCATTAACTATACCGGAACCAAGATAGGCTAAGTGTAGTGCCGCAGTTCCATTATTCACGGCCACAGCATATTTAGCTCCCACACAAATTGCAAAATTTTTTTCAAACTCATAGATAGCTGGACCTTGAGTTAAATAATCACTTCTTAAAGTGCTCAAAACACTTTCAATATCTGTACTAGTTATTTCTTGTCTTCCATATGGAATTATATTCATTTTAGGCCCTAAACAATGGATCAACTTCTCTAATTATTAATTGTCTAATATCTTCAACTGATAACCATTCCTCATTTTTACCTGAATCATAACTAAAGCCGTAGTTCACTTTTTTACCATCGAATTTTTTTAGATATTCACTTTCTTTCCAAGTAGGTGTCGAAGACATAATTACAAAATAGTCTTCAAACTCAAGTGTATTCAGAGAATCCATCATTGTTATCATTTCTTCGTGTATTTTTTCCCCGGGACGTACTCCAATCATTTCTAAGCGTGCATCAGGGTTAACGGCTTTAGCTACATCTATTACTCTATAAGAAGGTATTTTGGGGACAAATATTTCTCCACCCCATGCGTTTTCAATTGCCCGAAGAACTAAGTCGACTCCCTCATCAAGTGTAATATTAAATCTAGTCATTTCTTCATGTGTAATAGGCAAAATATCCTGATCTTTAATAGATAAAAAGAAGGGGATAACTGAGCCTCTCGAGCCAAAAACATTACCATACCTAACCACAGAAAATGTTAGTTCTCTATTACCCTTCATGTTATTTGCAGCAACAAATAATTTGTCACTACATAATTTTGTAGCACCATACAAGTTAACAGGAGCTGCAGCCTTATCTGTCGACAAAGCTATAACTTTCTTTACTCCACAGTCTAGAGCTGCATTGATTACATTTTCAGCACCAATAATATTAGTTTTTATACATTCCATAGGATTATACTCCGCGGCAGGGACCTGCTTAAGCGCCGCAGCATGTATTATAATGTCAATATCCTCGCAAGCTCTTTTTATTCTCTCAGGATCTCTTACATCTCCAATAAAATACCGTAAACATGGATATTCTTCAGGGGAAAACTCTTGAGACATTTCGTATTGCTTCAGCTCATCTCTTGAGTAAATAACAAGTCTTTTAATATCAGGATATTTCTCTAAAATTATTTTTACAAACTTTTTGCCGAATGACCCTGTCCCACCTGTTATCAATATACTTTTACCTGCCAACATCACATATCTCCTAAAATTTATTCTTTATAATTTCTTTAACGATTCTAAAAAGCTTATTACTCAAGCTAGCTTTTGTATTCATCAGTTGAGATACACTAAAGTCACCAACTAGTTTTAATTTTACATACTGTATCATTTTCATTAACACAGGCTTTATACACAGACTAAACAGAAAATTACTTATTGACCAGCTCAACAAGTAAACCTTCTCCCTATGATTTATAGATTTTGATTCTAGTATTATTCCCAAGAGATACTTCTCTCTATTTAGATATGGGAACATCTTATGCACTAAGGATTCTACACTATGTACTTTAAATAATTTATCTGCACTTTCACTTGCGCCATCAGACCTTTTGTAAAACTCAACTTTTGGAATAACGTGTAAATCTCCCAAAGTCATTATTTTGATATCGACTATGTGGTCCCAACCAATAACGTCTCTAAACGGTAATGTTTTCAATATTCCCTCTGTTCTATAAATCCCACAAAACATAGCTTGGACACTATTCCCAGAATGCAAGAAATTCTTATATTTTATATACGATCTAGCAACGTCATCACCCTTGGTTGAAAAGCTCTGATCTATAAAATTTATTTTATTCCTAACTGTATCTATAGATTCAGTGTAAGTAGTGACTAAATATAAGCTTTCGTCATTTTCTAATTGATCAATACAATATTCTATAAAATTTTCTCCGTACCAATCATCCTGATCAGCAAACATGAAATATTTCGTCTCAATACCTTGTAACAAAGATTCATAATTTTGCACCATACCCTTATTCTTACTATGTCGAAAGTATCGAATTCTCGCATCTAACTTCATATACTCATTAACAATAGCTTCAGTACTATCTGTTGAGCAATCATCGTGAACAATTATTACAAAATCCTTATAGGTTTGATCCAGTAGAGTTTGCAAGGCCTTTTCAATATAATGACCACCGTTATAAACAGGCATACCTATTGTTAATATTGTCATACTATACAGTCCAAAACTATATGTGATAAGGACTCTTTAAAGTTTGCTTTAGAGTACTTATTCCTAATTTCCCCAGCTGAGCTTGGCAGCTCTCTACTGTTCCACAATCTCTGAATTGAAACACTAATACTCTCTACACAAGATGGATCAAAATAAAGAACTGAGTCTCCAAGCTGCTCTCTTGCGGCATAGACATCAGCAACGGCACATGGTACCTTCAAATACAAACTCTCTAGAGGAGGGATGTTCGTCGGTCCACAAAAAGAAGCCATTACTAAACCACATGACACTCTATACATTGATGCCATTTCTTCATCCTGAATATATCCTACAAAAATTACATTTTCTTCTAACTTATGTCGAAAAACATAATCCTGAATTTTATAATATTCTTTCTCTTTAGAGCCCGAGAATACAATACAGATCTCTTTGTTTTGTTGCTTAACTTTTAAAATAGCATCAATTAAATTCTTGTGGTTTTTATGTGCCCAAAATTGTGCCGGGTAAAATAAGTATTTCTCAGGTAAGGAATATTTACCTTTAACATCTACAAATTTTTCTTCCAAAATATAATCTGGGACTGAAAACATTTGAACCTTAACTTTCGAACCCTTAACATTGTAACACTCTAAAACATGCTTCTTTCCCATCTCAGAATCAACTAAGACTAAAGATGAATATTTACATATATTCGAATACAATATATCTCGAGCTCTACCTTGACCATTGTCAATTAATTCTGGGAATTTCTCATACCGATGCATCAAATCATGAATCGTTCCTATGAATTTAACTTCACTCTCATAACCCCACCTGTCTTGAGCTGGAAATATCCATAAGTCACAATTCTGTTTATTCATCTCTCTAGAGTAGCTAAAAATATATTTCGATAACTTTCTCCATATAGCAACTGGCAATTTCAGTTTAAAAAATATTCTTCGAACTAAATCTTCGATTAGAAAATTTTTAACGTATATACATTTATCACCTTTTTTAAAGAAATATCTTTCCCATTCAATTCTTGTGTATAATATTACGCATTCAATTTTTCCAGATCTTACAAGATCCTCACATGTTTCAATCACCAATTGACTATATTGAAACGCTCCCCCTCCTGACGGAAACATATCTAAGAATATGCCGACCTTCTTCATGCAAATATTTCCTTTAAGGCATTGCAAACATACTCCATATCATCCTCAGAAAGAGCCAAACCTGAAGGGATATATAAACCTTTAGCATACATTTTTTCGGAAATATCGTAATTTGAAAATTTATTACTCTGCAAGCTCTTAAAGCATGGTTGAAGATGCATAGGATAAAAGAATGGTCTTGTGCCGATATTATACTTTCCTAATCGTTCACAAAGTTCTCTTCCTGATAAATCAACATTATCCTGAATTACTAACGGGTATACCCAATATATATTTTCACAATAAGCTGTGGATTTGATGGGTAACTTCAATTGTTGTATACTATTTAAGTTCTCATTATAGTATCTTCCAATTTCTCTTTTTTTCTTTATCTTTTCATCTATTCTTTCTAATTGCGCAACACCAAGGGCAGCCTGCATATTTGTCATTCTCGCATTTGTACCAATCTCCTGATGAATAAATCTTTGACTATTATCAAAACATAAGTTTCTCAACGAAGAACATCTCTCAAAGATCTCAAGTGAGTTTGTTGCAATAAAACCGCCTTCGCCTGTGGTGATATGCTTATTGGGATAGAAGCTAAAAATGCTCACATCTCCGAAGCTTCCGCATTTTTTTCCTTTATATAATTGACCATGTGCTTCAGCTGCATCTTCTATTACTTTCAAACCATGCTTTTCTGCAAACCTCAAAATCATATCCACATCGCATGTTAGTCCATATATATGAACCATCATTATTGCTTTTGTCTTTGGTGTTAATGCATCCTCAAGCTTAACTACATCGATATTTAGAGTCTCATCACAATCTACAAAAACAGGAACAGCACCACTCGCCGCTACACTTGAAGCACACGATATTATTGTAAATGTTGGAATAATTACTTCATCACCTGGACCTAGTCCAAGAGCCTTTACTGCTATATCTAGCGCAACTGTTCCGTTGCTTACACATACCCCAAATCCTCTATTTATATATTCTGAAAACTCATTCTCAAATCTTGAAACAAAAGGACCCTCTGACTAAATCCATCCGGAGTCTACACACTCCATTAAGTATTTTTTTTCATTTCCATCTAACAATGGTGTATTTACAGGCACAGTTCTCATCACACTAACCCCATATACTTCACTTGAGAGTCTTCTATCCCCTGGAATCTTATTTTATCCCTTTCTCCTAAGTATGGACCCTGCTTAACCTCAATCATTTCAACTTTCTCAATTACTTTAAACCCATGCCCACCACTTGTAAGCAAAATCACATCTCCCTCTTCTATAATTAAGCTTGATATATATTCTTGATTATCGCTATAGAAATCAACACGAAGTTTTCCTTTTCTAATTATTAAAACTTCGTGCGTTAAAGAAACACTCCTTTCAACGACCTGATGTACATGCGGTTTAATATCTGTGTTTTCTTTATGAGAAATGTATGCAAGCTGCTGAGAATAATCATCTGGCGTAAAGAACTCAACACCTTCTTTCTTATAAGATGCTGGAATTAATACCGCATATACCTTGCCATCAAACTCAATATTTACAGACATTATTTATCTCCCTTTTTTTTCAGTTTTTTAATTTTTTTAAGTTTATCGTATTGTTCAAGAAGATGAAATGAGTCTAATAGCTCTCTTACAATATGCTTAATATACAGTTCTAAATTTTTTCGCTTCCTTTTAAAGCTCCAAAGGTCATTACTCTTTAAAGCTTTTGCTCTCTCCCTAAGTCCTTCTTTGCCATTACTACTTGATACACCATCACCAATCATTTTCACAACCGGAGCACCTAATAAATAATAACCTTTGCAGCCATGTTTTATCATCCTATATACAAACTCATAGTCCATCGCTAACTTATAATTTTTATCGAAAGTACCTATTTCTTCAAAAACTCTTCTTCTTACTATTAGAGACGGGTGCGGAAAGGGCATGTCTCCAATTCTAATATCACCCGGTTTTACAATATGCTCTCCAGATGATTTATGAACAAAGATGATATCGGCGTATATAAAGTCAATTTCCGGATTTTTTACTAGTATTTCATCTGCCCTTTCATAATATGTACTATCGATTAAAAAATCTCCACTATTTAGAAATGTAATAGATTCACAACTAGAAAGAAACAAACCTTTATTAAATGCGTCTGATATCCCATAATCCTTCTCGCTAATACTTTTGATTTTATTTTTATAAAGAAGTTCTTTGGCCTTATTACAACTACCGCCATTTACCACAACAGACTCTATACCCCCTGCAGATTTTAGAGTAGCAAGGGTTTCTATTAATTCTGATGTATTATTGAATGTTATCGTAACAACTGAAATCATCTGTATACATTATCTTATTATCTCTAGCTCTTCCAACAATTATAGCCTTCAAAAGCCAAAATTATATGCTAAAATAAGCCTCATATTAGTACCTAAGGAGCTCTCCTGAAAATTTTGCACTGTGTACAATTTTATAGCCCAGCAGTTGGGGGGATGGAGGAAGTTGTCAAACAACTTTCAGAGAATCTTGTTCGCATGGGTCACGACGTCACTGTGGCAACTAGTTTAAATTCTAGTCGAGATGCTTTTGATATCAATGGTGTGAAGATTAAAGAATTCGACATAAGTGGCAATCTCTCCAAAGGAATAAAAGGAAATACCGATCAGTATAGGAATTTCCTACTAAATAATAGTTTTGACATCATCACTTGCTTTGCTGCGCAGCAATGGGCAACTGACATCCTCCTTGAAGATGATTTTCTTTTTTCACTCCCAGGAAAAAAAGTATTTGTTCCTACTGGGTTTTCTGGATTATACGAGCCCTTATATAGTAATTACTTCATCAAAATGAAATCTTGGCTCACTCGGTTTGATATGAATATTTTTTTATCTGATGACTATCGAGATATAAACTTTGCTAAAGATGCAGGCGTCGTTGCTTATAAAATAATCCCCAATGGGGCTTCAAAACAAGAATTTTCTGACATATTAGAAAGTAAAATTTTTAAAAAGGGCGCATTTAAAATATTGCACGTAGGAAATCATACTGGCCAAAAAGGGCATGGGGACTTATTTAAATTAATTCATAAAATCCCTCAGCATAACATTCATTTGAAAATTATTGGCAAGCATAAACTTTTAAGCCGCTGCTTTATAAAGTGTAAACTGAAATCTATTTTTCATAATATTTTTTTCTACTTAAAAAAATCTAACAAAAGAATTGATGTTCAAGAGCTTACAAGATCTCAGGTAGTCACAGCATATAATGAAGCGGACTTATTTCTTTTCCCCTCCAATATTGAATGTTCTCCAATTGTTCTTTTCGAAGCAATGGCGTCAAAGACTCCTTTTTTAACAAGCACTGCTGGCAATTCGACAGAAATTATACAATGGTCCAAGGCTGGAAAGATTCTACCAAGTATCAAAGACAAATACGGCTACACAAAGATAAGACTTGATGAAGCTATATCTATTTTATCAAAAACTATTGATGATAAAGAAGAGCTCAACAAATTAGCAACTTCCGGTCATCATGCATGGCTTACAAAATTCACCTGGGAAGCAATAGCTAAGAGCTATGAAGATACATATCGAGATATAACAGAGCTAGGTGCACAATGATATATTTACGACTCTACGGTGGGCTAGGTAATCAGATGTTTCAATACGCATTTGGCTATGCCTTATCTAAAAAGTATGACAAAAGATTAGTAATTGAAACTAATTACTTTAGTGAGAATACGAAACTTTGCACACCTCGGTCATTTGAGTTAGATGTATATAAAATAACTTCTCAAATCACGAAATTGCCTTTTTTTGCTCACAGTAAAATTCTTGTAAAGATATTTCAAAAATTTCCAGTCTTCAATATATTCTCAAAGGTAAAGTATTTCCCAGAGAAGTCTTTTACGTATAATGACATTCTCATTAAGCCAAGTCTGGATTATTTCTTTGATGGTTACTGGCAGTCATTTAAATATTTTGAAGAATATAGGGAAGAGCTTCTACAAGTCTTTAGTAATATTTCAGTAGATCCAATTAATGCTGCTCTCATGTCAAGAATTTCTAATAACAATTCCATCTCTGTTCATATAAGACGTGGTGACTATGTCACTAATAATATTGCAAGTTCACACCATGGCACTTGCTCACTAGACTATTATCGTGATGCTATAAATTATTTTCAATCACTTCATAAGGACGCTTGTTTTTTTGTATTTTCAGATGAACCACAGTGGGCAAAAGACAATATCGTATTTCCTCCTACTACAACATTTATAAACCACAACACTGGAAAAAACTCTTACCTCGATATGCATCTCATGAGTAAATGCAGACACAACATTATAGCAAATAGCTCATTCAGTTGGTGGGCAGCTTGGTTGAATTCAAATGATCACAAAATAGTTATAGCTCCCATGAAATGGTTTAATACTGAAGTTGACACAACTGACTTGATTCCGCCGACGTGGATTAGATTATGAACCCGATTGTTTCAATTATTTTACCCGCATACAATGCAGAAAAATACATTTCCAAAACAATTACATCGGTCCTTGGTCAGTCTTATACAAATTTTGAACTTATTATAGTAGATGATGGCTCTAGAGATAATACATCCTCGATTGTCTCTAGCTTTTGCGACTCAAGGATCATTTATGTTAAAAACGAATCTAATCTTCGCCTGGTAAAAACCCTCAACAAAGCAATAGCATTAGCACGCGGAAAATACATTGCGAGAATTGATGCTGATGATATCTGTCACCCCAAAAGAATTGAATCACAAGTGTTATATTTACAGAAATTCACAGATGTTGCTGTTGTCGGTACGGATATCTATTTCATTGATAAAGATGACAATGTTTTTGGTCGGGGAGTCTCAATTGAAGAATCATCTTCTTTCATAAAATGGAACTTCCAAAGAAGGTGTTGTCTTTATCATCCATCAGTTATGTTTAACAAAGAAATCCTTGGTGATAATTTATATTATGATGAAAAATTTATCAATGCTGAAGACTATGAATTATGGTTACGACTTTCAAAATCACACCAATTGAGAAATATTAATAAACCACTACTTTTTTATCGAGTGCACGACTCAAGCATTAGTCAAACGACAAATACTGTCTCGGTTAGATCGATGCTTTCAGCAATTGAACTCTATAGCAACAATTGGCATGAAGATATGCTAGATTCAAAAACTGTTAAGTTGATTCGTTTTCCTAATAAAATAGATGATCATTCTTCGCAAGATATAACTATTCAATATTTAATATCTGGTTATAAATATTTCATGTCACAAAATATTATCGATTCTCATGATAAATCTCTTATCAAAGAGTCTATTCTTAGT
>Ga0100385_1004875_pt1 | contig 11422 bp, 11 predicted proteins | sample CryGeymeta201509_FD_81543 | JGI IMG/M metagenome (GOLD analysis project Ga0100385, IMG submission 81543) | Groundwater microbial communities from Crystal Geyser aquifers in Utah, USA - Crystal Geyser metaG 2015-09 | ecosystem: Environmental > Aquatic > Deep subsurface > Groundwater | place: USA... | reverse complement strand
TGTTAAAAAGCAGGCTTAACAATGCGAATGCAGGCAGGCTCTATGATGATCATCGAAAGCCTGCCTGCCGCAATTACGCACCGACTATGTAGCGTTGCTCTTGCTCCACCACGCGCATCACAATGTCGCGTTGTACTTTTTTCTGATCCCTTCGTTTTGCCTCGCTCAGAATGAGTGAGGCAAAACGGTCGATATCCCGCATGTTTCCAAGGGTTGCCTCGTGCAGCGCGGCAAGCGCGTCATAGGCAAAGATATTTGTTTTCGTGCCGGCTTGTTCTAGGCGGTTTTGGACGTAGGCCGCTGTGTCATCAGCGGTCAAGGCATCGATCCGCAAACGGACATGAAGCCGTGAGTAAAGCGAGCGATTATGGCGTAAGGTAAGGCGGTCTTCAAGCGTTGGAAGTCCAATCAGGACAAGGGAAAGGAGCGCTTGGGAATCCCACTCGTAATTGAGCAAAACGTGCAGATGGTCCAGCGTGTCTTGATGCAAAAGATGAGCTTCATCAAGCAATAAAACCGGCCGAATTTTGTCTCGTGCGAGTTCTTCAACATGGGTGCTCACAGCATAAAAAAGCGCGGCCGCCGTGGCTTTGGCGCGCAGATCAAGGGCGACACAGAGCTGACGGTAGAAATCACGCCGGCCAAGCATCACATTATGGCAATAAGTTAGTCGAATATTTGGTGAGGTGAGGCGGCTTCGAACAGCCCTCAAAACACAGGTTTTCCCGACACCTGGTTCGCCTGTCAAAAGCACGCACTGCTTGGCTTTCACTGCTTCACAGAGGGCGTCAACAATAGGCTGTTTGGAGGGCGGGAGCCAGAGTTCATCGTCTGAAATTTCTTTGGAAAATGGGACCGTTTTTAATTCAAAAAATCGTTGTTCTTCGGAGGTCATCATTATGATTTTTCCTTGGATATTTGTGATGGAAGGCGGCCAAAATGTTTATCAAGCAGGACTTGAGGCGGATTAAAATCAACATTCTTTTTGGGCGGATTAACAGGCGGCTTTTGTCGTTCGCGATGGCTGTTGCTCACTGGACGAACAGCGTGCAACGCGATGATGACGTCATCGGCTTCAACCCAAGGAATGACGGGCGAATCGAGCGGGCAATGCGCGACGGTGACGAGCTTTTTGGCAAAGAATCCGCGGCGTATTTCCCAGTCTTTCCCCAGATGTGAAAGCGTGGAGTCATTTCGAACTCTGCGTTTTTTACGCACGGTCATCGCGCCGCGAAGCCTTGCTTCATCAGCCCGCTGAGGGCCTTCGGGATGCGCACGCCAGTGCGCATCCCAGACCTCCTGAGGGCTTTTCCCGAGGAGCCCGGCATGAGGTTTGGGGTGATAATAGGCGTCGACAAACGCGTGAAGGCGCACATTAACGTCATGAAGCGAGTTCACGCCGGTCAGGTGATCGAGGCAGCGTCCTCGAAGCGTGCGCCAAAAACGCTCCATTTTTCCGCGTGCTTGGGGATCGTAAGGTTTCGCGTGAATCAACCCAATTTCGAGGCGCCCGCAAGCGATGCTCAATGCCTCTCCACGATACGTTGAGCCGTTGTCGAGGTAGATTGCGTCAGGACAACCGTGGCGTTGAATCGCTCGGGTAAAAACCCCAAGCATGTCGACTTCTTTTTCACTCGCATGGGCCTCAAGGGCAATGATGGTGCGCGATGCGTCATCAAGCAGCCCATGAATTCGCAAATTAATTTTCTTGCCGTCCAAGGTTGTGATTTGGGTGCCATGGCAGACATCGCCATGCCACAGCGCGTTGGGATGCGCGGCTTGCCAACGCAAACGCTGGGTTTGGTCTTCAGGCGTTTTGTCGCGCGCAAGGCGCGGCAAATCATGTTCGGCATAAATTCGGCGCAGCGTCGAAACCGAGATCGCCTCCGCATCAAGCCGGCCATCGGCGATCAACGTGTCTCGAATGAGCATGGCCGAAGCGCTCGGATGTTCGCGCCGAATATCGAGCAAAAGCTCGACCAGTGCTTTTGGAAGCTGCTTTCCATGGCCTGCATCTTTGCGTTGTTTGGGCTTAAGCGCCTCGAGCCCACCTTGGCGATAATGATAATACCAACGCTGTAATGTGGGCACGGAGTAAGTCCGTGTCGTCCTGCTCTGGGGCGGTCGAAAGCGTTGTTTGCTTAATTCGACGAGTGCAAAACACAAATCTCCATGAGCCAAATCCATGTGGGCGACTTGGCCAATAATTTGAGCGCGATAGAGCGCGATCTCTTCACGAGAATCGCGAACTTGAGGCAATTTCATACCTTTTCCTTCGAAATGACCGCGACAATGCGGCGATTTCGTCATCTCACGCCTCCCAAATGGGCGTGAGATTCGGAATGGTGGATGAAAATAACGTCAAACTTGACGTGCAAATCCTCTCAAATTCCGTGCGCCTTCAATGGCAGCTTCGGTGATGCCAATAGGCTTAAGTTCAGGTGGAGCGCGGCCCGCAAAGGCTTGCCCGATCGCCTGAGCCCGAGTTTTGGGAGGGCCTCGAGGCAAAGGACCGAGTTCGGGCCAACTCGCGTTGGCCCAGACTCGAAGCTGTGGCCAGCTTGAATTATCCGAGCTCACGACGGCCACCTGGTGACGCACCTCGACCGCGGTCATAGACGTCCACATCGCGAGCGCAAAAACGATGACGGGCCGTGTATAACAGCGTCGTGGCACGGCGTCCGAGGGCAGCACCGTGATCGTGACACCACATAATCGACACCGAAATCTGCGGATTCGAATCTCCACCGATTCAAGATAAGTCATCACGACAAAACGACGTAATCGCATGCCATGACCCAGTACAATATATGGTTTCCCGACCGGCTTGGAAGCCGCATGGCACTTGGGGCAACGGGTGGGACGAGCAAGATCGATAGGAAGACAGCACGAAGAAAACTTCATCCAAATCTTGACATCGAAGGTAGTAGATAGGACGATCACGGCACTTGTAGTCAAACCACGAGCACAACGGGAAACTGGCGTAGAAACTGAGCTTCCGTTGCTTCATAACGGGAAGAGAAGCCTTGAAAACAGCTCTTCCCGTTATTTTTTTCTTGAAGCGGTCCCCAGGACGCATGCGCGTGAAAACACGCTCAGCATCAACCTCAAACAGCCTGATGTCCCGTTTTCACCCCAAAAATGTATTTAACGGAGATAACTTGCGATCTGCATCACGAATCCTGCGTGGAAAGTGACCGATAAGCCTTAAGTGACGCGCTTCTTAATAGCGCCTAGCTCAAGCACCGACTCGACACCGTCCGTATGGGTTAAGATGTTCGAGAAGAAAGATAAATTACTCGCACGCAATTGATCGCTTTTGTTGCGATCGATGTAGTCGTTGCCAAATTCACCCTTCCAAAAACTCTCTTGTTGGTTATCCATCAAATCCTCACTCTCGAAACGACTTTTGCCGTATATTAGAATTAATCGTCTTCAATTCTGGATGTGCAGATAAAAACGCCAATACATCTTCAAAAGGACGAATTTCAGGACCTAAAGTGTCGATAATCGATTTGATCAACGCCAAGTCCTCTTTGGTATCAACGGTCCAGCGTTCATAATGCATGTTTGGTATCCCGGACTCTACATGAAGGATTGGGCGTGTCGAACTGCAATCATACATGTAGGGCGTCACATGTTCCCGCTGATAGCCATGTTGCCCTTTCTGATTGGCTTCCATAAGGAATGAAGCGCTAAAGACTTCCACATCCAATCCAATCGGATAGGTTCGTTTGTCGGGCATCCGATTTGCGGCATAGTCGACGTCATTGTCTTGAAATGCGTTGATGACCTTGTCGATCACTGCTGGGTCCAGCAAAGGGCAATCAGCCGTTAGCCGAACATATGTGGGGGCTGGGTATGCCTGCGCGGCAGTGTAATATCGGGAAAGCACGTCGTCCAAGGCTCCGCGAACGACAGGGATGCGGAGTTCATGGCATTTGGTTACGATGGCATCGTCGGTTTCATCGATTGAAGTAGCAACGACGACGTCCGTAATTAGATGCGCGGCGCGGGCCCGCTCGACAACCATCTCTAACATCGTTTTGCCGCCAATCTCTTTAAGAACCTTACCTGGCAAGCGGGTTGAGCTCATTCGTGCCTGTATGATTGCGGTCACAGGGCTTTTCACGAAACCACCATTCTATATCCTTCCAACAACAGAGCGTTGTTGCGGCGCCAATCCGCCCTACTTCTCACTATCTCAATATTCTTTTCACCGATACATCTGCTTTCCTTCAGATCAGCGGCAGCTTGTGCCATGACATCTGCCAGATGCTTGATGTCGGTGGGGGGAAACAACCAGCCATTATCCGATTCTGTTACCCATTCCCGATTGCCAGGAATATCGGAAACAATGGGTGCAAGGCCGCACGCCATCGCTTCCAGCAGTGAAATCGATGACCCATCCGAGAGCGATGCGGAAACGTATATGTCGGCACTTTGAAGTTGAACAATTAACTCGTCAACATTGAGCTTTCCAAGCACCTCAACATGTCCACAACGAATATTCGAAATCTCTTCATGAATTTGCGAGGATAGAGGTCCCGAGCCAGCTAATAGGAGTTTGGAACCAGGATAATGTTCCGCCATTTGGCTGAAGGCTCTGATGACGATACCCACGTTATAAATAGGGTGCCAATTCCTTACCGAAATGAACGTGGCGTCGTTTCCCACACGCGTGACTGGGGGAGGGACAAATTGCTGGATATCGACACCCCATGGAAAAGAAACTGTGACGCCTTCAAATCCAATCCGACGTGCCGCTTGATCAACAGCCTGGCAGTCAGCAAAAAGGACCTCGGACCGTGTCAAAACCGATTCAGCCGCATACGACCACAAATGATCGCTACTTTGAGGAAGTAATAGGTCGCTGCCCCACGACATCGGAATCAAAGGAACGTCAACCACTTCCATAAGCGGAAAGGCCACCTCCTGAATCGGGCCGGCATGTACTAAGTCGGGATGGAAGCTTTCACTAAGCGTCTTCCAAATTGAAGCTAGAGCCGTTGCTCCCCAAGCGACGAAGTGACCCGGTCCCTGACTGGCGTCTTGGGTGATCTGCAAATGTACGACCTTACAGCCGAGATCTGATATGGCTTCAAGAAAGCGTCGATCGTGAGGGCCATTTGTGGCTGATGCGTAAACAACGTTCATAGGAATACTAGTCGATAATATCAAACCAAGATACTGGTGCGCCTTTCTTTATCATCTTGGCGGTACGCTTTCCGATGACGTTTTGTAAATCGTACGGACGTAAGGCGCCTGCAACAAAGGGTCTGAGTACTTCTAGGGCGTCGGTTTCGATGGACTCGCCCGCTTTCAAATCCCGCGAAGCACGCACACATCGTCGTTGTACAAATTGTGTTGCTTCCTCATTTTTTGCCACAAACTTTTGGGATGATCCCAAGGCGACTTCCAGTTCTCGAGTCCGTTCTACCATTTCGCGCCAAGCTGCCGGATTCAACGCGAACGGATGATCGGGACCACTACGGTCATTATCATCGGTGAAGTGTTTTTCAATGATTCGAGCGCCTAACGCAATGGCGCCGAGTACCGCGCTATGCCCGGGAGTATGATCCGACAAGCCGAGTACGACATCTGGGTACATGACGGAAAAAGTCTTTAAAACATTGAGATGCAGATGTTCAAAGTTGTCCAATGACCCAGTGTAGTTGGTATTGCACTGCATGAGACAGATATCCGAGGTCAGGGGAGTCAAGGCATTCATTGCACGTTCGACGTCTGCAATTGTTGCGGCTCCGGTTGCCAACAGAACTGGAAACCCTTTTTGGGCCATCCGTTCAATTGCCTCAAGCCAGTCGATATCCCCTGAGCCAACTTTGTACGCAGGCACATAGGGTGCGAGCATGTCGATTGCCTCAAAGTCATACGGTGAAGAGAAGTAGTGAATACCTACTCGATCGCACTCTTGTTTTAAAATCGGCGTCCAATCGAACGGAATCGAAGCATCTTGATAGACTTCAAAGACTGATTTTGACCATTTTGCTTGATGTGAGAGTTTCGTTCCTAGGTCCTCAAAACCCTCACGAGAGACAATATTTGCCGCCCGAAAGTTTTGGAACTTGGCAGCGTCTGCTCCTGCCTCTTTGGCCAGTCGAATCAAAGCGAGTGCGCGCTCAATACTGCCATCATGATTAGCACCAATATCGGCGATAAAGTAAGTGGGGTGGTTCGATCCGACCATGCGGTCGGCGATTGTAAATGTCTTCATGTCACTCGACTCCGGTCGAAAGAAGTTGGCGGTAATTGAGAAGACTCTCTTTTAGATTCGGCAATGAATGGCCAAGGAAATCGACGGTCTTCTGATTTGAGATACAGGTATTCAATGGCCTTCGTGCTTTGAGTCCAACATCTTGAAGACGACCGGGTTGCAATAAAGCAGTCACGTCAATTTCCAAGATGTCGGCCAGCATGCGCGCGAATTGAAATTTCGAGACACATTCAGATGAGACTAGATGGAATATCTCATTGGGCGGATCTTTTTGAATGAGCTCCCACATCAACTTGGCCACTTCGTGGTTCAAGAGAGGGGCAAAAAAGACATCCGAAAAGCCAGTGGTTTCCCGGTTATTAGCCCACTCGGTTGTTAACCACCGAGCCAAACCAGCTCGCGCGCCGAAAAAGTTCGTCCGGACGGTGACTGCCCGCTTCGTCACCTGAAGTTCGGCCGCTAGTTTTTGTCGAGCGTATGCATTGACTGGCTCCGTCGGATCTTGTTCCAAAGAGCCTTGCCCATTGAAAAAAACAGCGTCGGTAGATACATGCATCAATCGGCATTCATATCGCTCAGCCATATCGGCCAAGAAAGTCGGGAAGTCGGTATTCAAAACTTGTGCTTCGGGCGCCGATTCACATTGATCGACGCTGGTGAATGCGACGCAGTTTATGATCCATTCCGGCTTTTCTTTGGCGATCAAGTTCTCGACGTTTTCAAAACTAAGGACATCTAAGGAGCAATGTCGATACGCAACATCTTTGAGTGAGCGACTGACCCCCAGCAATTCAATATGTGCGGGCCGTGTTGTCGCGACTTCGTGTCCTAGTAAACCAGAATCTCCAAACAGGATGACCTTCACGTCATTTCCTGAAGAATTATTGTGAGTTCTGAGGGTGACAGCCAAGCAGGATTGATTTCGGAGCTGTATCGGAAACTGTCCACTACCGGAGTGCCACCTGTGTTTGTGAGCTTCTGATTATGTCGCGCCCACCACGTAAACTCTGGTTGAATCACAAAGTAATCATCAAATTCCAACGTGTTACGCGCGTCATCCTCCGAGATCATTACTTCGTGAAGCTTTTCACCTGGACGAATTCCGATAACATCAATTTCACATTCCGGACCAATGGCTTTGGCAAGGTCCAACATTCGCATGCTTGGGATTTTGGGAACAAAAACTTCACCGCCATGCATCCGTTCCAGACTTCTAATCACAAAGTCGACCCCTTGAGGCAGTGTTATCCAAAAACGAGTCATGTCGACGTGCGTAACGGGTAAGTGGCCAGTCTCTTTCAACTTTAAAAAGAGGGGGATTACGCTGCCACGACTTCCAACAACATTCCCATATCGTACGACCGAAAATCTTGTTTTTTTGTCGCCAGCATATGCATTTCCAGCAACAAATAATTTATCACTGCAAAGCTTTGTGGCTCCGTAAAGATTGACCGGATTACAGGCTTTGTCCGTTGAAAGCGCAACCACTCGTTCGACACGTCGTTCGATGGCGACATCGATGATGTTTTGCGCACCTAAGACGTTGGTTTTGATTGCTTCGAACGGGTTGTACTCACACGCAGGAACCTGTTTCAAAGCAGCGGCATGTATCACAATATCAACGCCGTCAAATGCGCGCATCAGGCGGTCTTTGTCTCTAACATCACCAATGAAAAATCGGATTCGTGGATCTTGGAACCGCGGGTCTCGTGACATCTCAAATTGTTTGAGTTCGTCACGGCTGAACACGATTACACGTTCTGGCGAGTGCTCGGTAAGTAGGGCGTGAATAAACGCCTTACCAAAACTGCCTGTGCCGCCGGTCACCAATACTGATTTACCATCAAAAACCGTCATTCGTCTCTCTCAACAAAAATTCGCAGGGAACATATCACGCGCTGATGCCCGTACCAATACCTTTACCCGAGAGGACGGCCGATAGCATTCATAGTAAGGCATACATGGTGAACTTCCGCAAAAGTGAAGTGATGGCGATGTTTGTTGTTGAGTTCGTTTTGAGAAGAGGCGCGGGGCTTATTGAACTTGTGGAGAATGCATGAATGTCTGGGGACATGTTGCTTTTGCTCACGCCTTAGCGACTCGGAAACCCTTGGGTGTTCAGGCGCTGAAGTCCCGCGCGGTTCCGTTGATCTTTGGTGCGCTTCTGCCAGATATTATAGACAAGACGTTGATGATCGCGGGGGTCTTCCCGTGGGGCCGTACGATCGGTCATTCCGCCTATGTTTTGACCCTATTTGCACTGGTCGCACTTCTGATTCGTCGCGATTGGGCTACTTGGGTGATTGCAGGCTGGGTTTCCCATTTTTTCGCGGACTTCACCGATGACATCGTCGTTGGCATTCAGGCGACTCGGTACGTTTTTGCGGCGTGGTACACGTGGCCTTATTTCAACCCAGACATGTTTGCTGTCCAAGTCGACCCCATCCGCCCCGCTCGTACGTGTTTGTCCGTCTACGAGACGTTCGTGACGTTCTGGGCGATTATTTCGGCTCGGGTGTTGGTTACTGCACGCCGTTGGCTATGAGGTAGGAGTCGATGGCGGGACCAGCGGAAGGATTGGCCATCCATTCCGCATTCGACCGGTACACCTTGGCGGCGTCCACAATGACCTTGCGGACTTCAGGGTCTGGGGGCATTGGGATCTTGCCAATCATCAGGGTTTCTAGCAGGGATTTCTGCACCAAGGGGTCGACCGTGGTGTTCGTGAGCGCCGCCCGCATACCGACCTCGACCGCTGGTAATGGTCCTCTGGCTTCTCGAAGAATCGGAATCGCATACCAGGGGATATCGCGTTCACTGGCAAAATGCGGCAGGCCCGCTTCGATCGCCTGCGCGGCCTTCTCCCAGTTTTCATCGACGTAGTACGCAAATGCAACGTGTCGGTAGGATCGACCGCCGTCCGGTTCGTACGCGATAACTGGTTCCCACAGGGTGATGGCGTTCTCCCACCTATGTACCTGCGAAAACGTGAGTGCCGCGCCAATCAACGCTGCGGCGAGCGAGACAAAAATCGCGGCTCGCCTACTGTTGATCATGCCGACGGCCATCAGAATGACCCCGAACGTCGGCAAATACAGATAAGTGTCCGCGGCGAGTCGCGGCAAATGTACTAGGTTTGAGTAAGGCAGAAAGGTCACGGTTAAGAGAGCCGTCCCCGTCAGGACCAGCGGCTTCTGCCTCCTCCACGCCCAGAACCCTACACCCAACACCAAAACGATGATGGCTAGGCCTGGCAAGCCATCCACGACGGTGCTCTGTGGGCTGTAGAAATAACTTGGATGCAGTTCGAGCGGAAATCCGATGCTTGTGGCTGAGAGCTGAACCGCGCGGCCCATGCGAAAAAGCAACTCAGCGATAGGACTCAAGGGACTGGCTCTTCGCTCTGCCACGCCCTCGTGCATCGAAGATGCCCATGCCATGTAGGGAAGCGATGCTGCCAAAAGGACCGATAATCCAGCGCTCCAGGTCTTGTGCTTTTTGATGCTGGATAGGCCCTCTTGAGCAAGCAATACGGCCATGAGGACCCAGGGCAGAATCGCTCCGTCGGGTCGCGACCCAATGGCCAACAGGAAGAAACAAACGAGGTCCGCCACCGCGCCAATGCTTGCGTGATCGTGGCGTACTCGCTCCTGAAGGAGCAACGCTCCTAAAATCGCGGTCGCCGATAGGAGGGTTTTTGTATTGGTGAGCCAAGCGACTGATTCCACAAGTACAGGGTGGAAGGCCCAGGCTGCCGTGAGGCCTAAAGGAATCACAGAGTTATAGTGCGGGCAAGATGCCCGTGTACCAGAATCACATCGCGATGCCTGTGTGCCGGCGAGCCAAGATCTGGCTAATCGCCACACCAGCCATGTGTTGAGGAGGTGAATGCCAATATGTATTCGGTGAAGGGCTTGGAAGTAGCCGTTCTCGCCAAAGATGGAACGCAGAAATGCGTAGAGTGCCGTCGGAATCGGGATCGGATATCCGATCGCGGGATTCACTAAGCGGTCCCACCACGAGGCGCCCCACCAATCGATGATTTCTGGGCGAAAGACGACGAAACTTGTGTCGTCCCAGGTTGGAATGGTGCTGTAACTTGCGGCTGGGAAGTAGACCCCAATCAGGACGACGGCGATTATGGCGAACCCTACGGCGGACAACTTGGCAGTTCGTCGTGGATCGCGATGCGGGCAGCCTGCCCGCATACCGGTGGCAGAATCGGCGTCAGAATCGCCATGCGGGCCGGAGGCCCGCTGACCGGGGTCTGAACCAGAAGTCATGCGGTAAACCACTCGACGGTGTGTTTCAGGCCTTCCTGATACGTGACTGTCGGATCGTATTGGATCAGCTTTCGGGCCCGGGAGATGTCGGCGAGCGAGTCTTTGACGTCGCCAACGCGTGGGGGACCAAAGATGGCGGGGCGGTCGATGCCCATATGCTGCGTGATGATTCGGTACAAATCGTTGAGCGAGATGCGCTCGCCGCACGCGATATTCATGACCTGGCCGGCGGCGGCCTCGGCATGCTCGCAGGCTTTGAGGTTGGCCTGAACTGCATTGGCCACGTACGTGAAGTCACGGGTGTGTTCGCCGTCGCCGTTCATCACGGGCGTTCCGCCGGCCTTCAGGATTTCGATGAATTTGGGGATTACCGCTGCGTAGGGACCATTCGGATCCTGGCGAGGCCCAAAGATGTTGAAGTACCGCAGCGCGACGGTGTTCAGGCCGTAGAGCCCTGCAAATACGCTGCAGTATTGTTCGCAGGCCGACTTGTTGACCGCGTAGGGGCTGAGCGGGCGAGGAGGCATGTCCTCTTGTTTAGGCAGCGTTGGGGTGTCGCCGTAGGCCGAGGAACTCGCCGCAAACACGAAGCTCTTCACGCCGGCGTCTCGTGCCGCGATCAGCATGTTCAGCGTGCCGGTGGTATTGACCTCGTGTGAGGTCAGCGGATCTTCGATCGATCTTGGCACCGAGCCTAGAGCGGCCTGATGGGTCACGTAGTCCATGCCTTCGCAGGCTTTCTTGCACGCATCGGCATCACGGATATCGCCTTCCATGAACTCAAAATCTTTCAGGAAGGGTGCGATATTATGGCGGTGGCCGGTCGCAAAATTATCAAACCCACGGACCTCGTGGCCTTGTTTGATAAGAGTCTCGACGATGTGACTTCCGATAAAACCGGCAG
>Ga0100385_1004873_pt1 | contig 11426 bp, 8 predicted proteins | sample CryGeymeta201509_FD_81543 | JGI IMG/M metagenome (GOLD analysis project Ga0100385, IMG submission 81543) | Groundwater microbial communities from Crystal Geyser aquifers in Utah, USA - Crystal Geyser metaG 2015-09 | ecosystem: Environmental > Aquatic > Deep subsurface > Groundwater | place: USA... | reverse complement strand
GAACGCAGCTCAAGTTCGTTCTGCTTTTTCGTTTATTGACAATTTAGTTGGAGAGGATTTGGTTGCCAATCAGACATCAAGTAAAAGAAGATCTTTTGATTCCAGCGAAGCGCAGGCTAGATACTTATCTAGGCTCGCTTCGCTCTCTATGGCTAGAACTGCACTGACTGAATCTCTAGTGCTCAGGCTTGGAGATAAGATGCGTCAGGCAGTAGACAGCGATACGCTGCCATTAAACCCTGTGATAACTGTTGATTCGCCTGACAATAAAGAATCAGTTACCGGAGCGGGTGAAATGGATATCTTGAGAGATAGGGTTCAAAGTCAATTTGACACATTCTTGTTAAGCTCGGAGTCGCCGTCAGAAGGGAGTACTGATTTTGTTAACAATGCCTCGACTACTGACATAGTTTCAAAACAGCTTGATGCGCTAACGCTTGCTAACGAACTTATGTTCAAGCGCTATTTAATTTCTGAGCAGAAAGTCAATATGAGTGCCGTCCTACTAACTCAAAAGGTTAATTCACCAGCATTTACAGAAGCGCTGAAAGAATTAAGGAGGAAGAGATGAAAAAAATAATCATTGGTTTCACGGCATTATTTTCCTCGTACTCAAATGCTGTTGTTACTTATTTGAATTGCCCAACATTAAGTCCGTTGCCAATTGTTGCTTTTCAGCAAGCGGCAATGGTGCCTATTGATAATGTTGAAACGACCTTTGATACAGCAATGAACCTAACAATAATGACCGCTGTTAAAACAGCTAATTTATTGCAGATGCAGGCGATAACGGATAGTTACACATCGATAATGAAGCAGTATATAAAAACTTCAAGGGGTCAAACTACGGATCTTATGGAGTATGACCAAAAGATGTTTGAGCTGAAAATGAGTTATCTTGGTGAGCTATCTGTTAATAAAAGTAGGGTAGATGTATCTCTTTTCCCTTCAGATCCTGTGAACCATGAAAGTACCACGGAGGAAAATGTAACACCCAAACCTGGCACTGCAACATTCACATACCTCCAGACAATGTGCTCTATGGCTAAAATGAATCAAAAGGCTTTTGATGCTGAAAAGCAGTCTATGGTAAATCTCAGAAAAACAAGTCGCAACTTACAGATAACAGATCAGTTAGCCCAAGCTCAAAGTGCAGCTGTGGCTTCAAAACAATTGGTTGATCTTCACTATGACATGTTTTGCTCTGTTACTGAAGCAGAGGCGGGAATTTGTGAAGAGCCATCTTTAGTTCCAAATCTAGACTTAAGTGCCTTCAATTTATTGTATCCATCTGGTTATGCAGAGGGGAACAAAGAAGTATCTATCGATTACATGACAAGGTATACGTACAACCCTTTAGAATCATTTGCTGCGTACCAGTATGTTAGGAATTTAGTTGGTGTTATTCAAATTGATCCACCGAGTAGAGAAGAGGAGCAGAATCCGTCTAGCGCACTTTTTGTAGGCGCTTATAATTTAGGTGTATCAGCGTTAAGTTTGGCCTCTGATTCAATATTATACTCAACATCACTCAGGGAACCTGTTAATGGTGCCGGTGTTATTATGAGTCAGCTCGATTCATTGAATTATCAATTAAATAAAACGTCAGAGCCGAACAATATGATTTTTATGAAGACATCATCGGACAACGGTGTCGCACTTGCAGTTGCCCAACAGCTCGCCATGCAAAATAAACTTCATTATCTAATGTTAAAGCAAGAGGACTACGAGCGTATTCTTAGTGCCGCTCACATCAGTGTGGATTCATTTACTAACAATTTTAATTAAAATTTATTATGAGTAACAAATATTGTGTGTAACGCAATATTTGTTTTCGTGTAGCTATCTTGCCCTAATAAATTTTGACGCTGATTCTATCAATTTATACTGTCTTGGGCTATTTTAATCAATAGTTGCTTGGTTCAATGTAAGCAGAAAATCGCATTTATTGTTAACAATTTTGGTGGGAACTAACAATGGAAGATCGCTGGCCATTTAAAACGAGGTTTAATCCCCACGGCATTTTCTCTGTTCATAGTGAAAAAAGATGCCTTTATGTGTTAATTGAAGGTGCTGTTAATCTTGAAGGTGCTATGGAAAATTGCCAAGCCATTTGTAAGTGTGTCATTGATAATAATTTAAATGAAATGCAATGGGGCGCAATTACTGACCTAAGAAAATATGAGTTAAGTACTCCTGAAGCTATAGATGAAGTAAAAAAGAACTATGATTGGACTGTTGCAAATGGGCAACGATACGCTGCTAGGATAGTTAATTCAGTAATTAAATCGCAATTAGCTAACCAATTATCTAATGCTCATCATCAAGAATTAATTGTGAGGGAGTTTGACGAACTTGTGCTTGCTGAAAAGTGGTTTAAGGAGTTAGGGCTTTTGTGAATTTGTACCGACTTGGTATTATTTTTTCTTTTCTGGTTTTGTGAATTCACTCATCAAGCTCTTTGATTATTTTTCATTTTAATAGGACCATGTCTTTTTGTAACTAGAAAATGCAGCCCAAGTATTCAAGTGCTGCACTTTTAGTTTGAATTTAAACTTAGCCAGCGCCAGCTGATTGTGCTTCTTTTGCAAGATTTAGAATGTGAGTAAAAACAGGTACGGCTGATGCTGCAATGCTGCCCCATACAATTGGAGCGATAACAAATTTCTTAACCTTGCCTGTAATCCCCTCAATAAGCTCCATTTTGGCGATCTGAAGTGATATGATACTTTCCTCAAGAACTTCCACAAAGTTGCGCCCAGCGCTTCTGGAGTCGATATAATCACCGGCTGTACCCATATAAAATATGTTTAAAGCCTCATTGGGTTTGTGGTTTGGGGTTCTTCTAATTATTTTATCTATTTGAAACTTAGCATAAGGTGTTGCTAACCTTTTTATTAGTTCAAGAGATTCAAGCCATTTTTTGCCTGATTTTAAGTTGTAGAACAACATCATGATTATTTCATACTGGATTTTTACTTTATTGATACTGTATGGGGGGAGGAAGTCGAAAAGTTCCTCTCTAAGCTGCACAGCTCTATTATTCCAGTTTGTTATTGACCATCTCAATCCGACAACAATTCCAATGAAGCCGGCAGCAAAAAAGTACCAGTAGTCTTTTAAAACTAGATACCGGTAGTAATTAGCTTCCATGGCAGTAAGTTCGCGTTCAGGGATGTTGTCGGTGTATATAATCTCACCAGGTAGTAATGATAAGTACAGTGCATTGAAAATTACAAGGTGAACAACCACAGCGAATAGAATGGTGAACAAATTCGACGTAATTATGCCGGAGATCATTTTTGAAGTTTCAATCTTATCTTTACATACGGTCATTAAGCCTTTAATTATAGGTCTTTGGTCGGATGCGGTGTTAGATAGGTACAAATTATACTCATCATCTGGTATGAAATTTCTTAATACTGTTTTCATGTCTTCGCCAATGGATATTCTTGACATACAGTAGGTTAAAAACGTTCTGAAAGTCTGATCGTTTTTAGTTTTGGTTAATGAGTAATAAAGCCTTGCGATGAAAGGTGATTTGTTAGATCGTCTGTTAAGTTGGTCTGTGTACCATGCAAAATAGCCTAAATCCCCAGTTGTGCCTGGGGAGTTCATGTAGTCAAGAAACGTTTCATAAACACGTAACCGCAAGGGGTGTTTCTTTAGGAATTGCTCTTTAAGGTTGGAGAATTTTAAGTCCTCCAATTTTCCTTTAAAATATACTTTAATGTTGTTAAAATCCATTTTTATGCCCTAGTGTTCATTTAATTGCTTGCTTAAATAGCGTTCTACAATTCGTGGGTCAGCTTGTCCGCTAAAGATTTTATCATAAGAATCCTCCATGGCTGTTTTGCCATTAAGATTAGTTCTCCAATAGTTTTTAGCGTCAATTAGTTTCTCTTGAGCGATAAGTGATAAAAACTCTGCATCCGGTACGATAACTTCAGCACAAGGCATAACGCCTATTGTTCCGTTAAAGCATTTAGGATCACTACATCCTTTCCCACGGAATCGTATATTAAGAGAATCGCCACGCTTCTTATTGTCATCAATCAGAGTCATTAATCGGTCGGTGAATTTTCTGTTTTCGGCATCATCATTCATGTCGTTGAGTGACGACAACATGTTAATCGCTTGACGACTACCAATAACACCCTTGTTCTGTAGATGTCTAATGAGTGACTGCCCTTCTTTAAGTTCATGAGTTATTTTCATTAGGGTATTTAAGTCAACGCTTTTTTCACGAAGCATAAAGTTGTTTAAAACAAAAAACTCGTCATATTGGGGCGCAGCTAACCCTCCTATTTTGTAGGGAACAGAGCAGTGAGGGCAAAGTTTTGGAATAAGATGCTGATACAATATCCCTGATATAAAACCTTCTTTACTAATCTGCTCATAAGTAAGATTGAATGATCGGAGTCTAGGGAAACAGGACAGTGCACTGTTCGTATGGGTAGTGGCCAAGACTTTGTGTCCAGACTCAACGCCTTTGTAAGCTGCCTTGGCTGATTCCTCGTCACGGATCTCACCATAACCTAATGTGTCAGGGTCAGAACGGAGTAAGTATTTATTGAGGTTGCTGAAAGAAAAGTTGCTTGAAGAACCTTTGGTGCCATCATCATCAACAACACTAACTTGAGTGATGTTAGGCAGAGGGTATTCAACAGGGTTTTCAAGGGTTATCTGTTTCCTGTGCCCAGCAGACTCATGCGATTCATTCAAAAGAATGTTCTGCATTGAGGTAGACTTACCTGAACCCGTAATACCACACACGAGAATCAATCCCGTATTCATTCTGGTCGCTTCACCAAGTTTGTTAGCTACGTGAATACTGAATGCTAGTTCAGTTAACGGCTTTGCTTCAACGTTTTTGTTTTTGTCGATAAGACGAAGAATAAAGTCAAAATTACTATCGTAATTCAGCGCCAAGTTCACCATACGTGCTTTTACGGTATGGTTTTTAGTCTTTATCGTAAAGTCACCTTCGAGAAGTTCATTTTCATTATATGTGCCTCTCCCAGAGCCTTCCTCTTCACCCATTGATGTCAATGTGCTGTAACAGATTTGCGCAAAACTTTGACCGAAAGATGAAATATCCGTTTTATAAACGACAAGCTCGGTGTTGACCCTAAATTTAACAGTGCACAGATTGCCGTGTTTCTCAACGTGGATATCTGATGCTCGCATGTTCATCGCATCATCTATAACATCGTAAACGGCCTCTATGCGCCCTTTGTTTTCTTTGTCTATGTAAATATTGCTTTTTGCACTATTACGTTTGTTGTGGTCATCATAGATATCATCAATAACCTTTTGGTTTAAGCAGTCAAGGATTTTGAAGTTAGATTTGCCAGTTGCGCCAAATCTGGAGATAAGAGATCTTAAAAGGCGGCTGTATTCGCTTTTCTTTGATTCCAAAATGATAATCGTAACAACATTGTCGGAACCCAGCCTTCCTTCATTGGTTATTGCTACGATGTTTTGTTTATCTTCGTCTTGGATAAACACTTTAGGAAATGTTATATCTGACTGATATGCCTCACCAAACAAGCGCCACTTGTTTGGTAAGTCAGCAGTCGAGCTGATCTTTTTGTTTTCCATCATAAATCCTTTTAATGGATGTTCACTTAGATATTAAAGTTTGCCACTTCACTTGTTTCAAGATTCAGGATGCTAATTTTTGATTTACTTAAATCTGCAACCACAAATTCAACGCCATTTACGGAGAATTTCTCACCTATTTTAGCCCTACTAAGCGAATGTTTCGTAGTTTCTTTTCCTTTGGACAAAGAGATATCGAAGAAGATGTCGCCAGAGAAATGTTTGTTTTCACCCATTACCACAACACGCTTTGCATCAACACCAGAAGCAGAAATAAACGCTCTTTCTGTGGTTTTAATGACGGCTGGAGCTGGTTGCTCCGGCTTACTTGGCTCAGTTTTTTCACCTGGTACAACTAACCCGAGTTCTTTAAGCTTTTTTATGTCTTCATCAGTAAGGCCTGACTTTTTAGGTTGGCTCACAACGGGCTTACTTGAAGTTTGTCTATCACCAATGGGGACGTAGAGGTTTTCGTCGCTTGATGACCATACAAGGTTTTGACCTTCTTTAGCCTTTTCTTTGGCAGCGTTTTTTTCAATCCAAGCAAGAGATGCTTCCATACCCTGCACTCTGACTTCAATAGGTACGTTAGCTTCAATATACTCAAGCTTGGTTACCTGCGCTTTTACGGTTAAAAGATCCACTGCACTTTGGAATGCACTTTTTTTGTTGGCATTTAAGTCTTGTGTTGTTCTTGAGTCAGACCGTTCAGAGGTGTCTTTTAAAACACCTTGAATATCGATTTTAAGCATTGTGTCCATTGACTCAGTTTTCTCTTTAGATGTGGCAGGAGAGTCTGTTTCAACGGCGAACACTGATGGAGACAACCCCATAACGATTACAGCAATAGCTGCTAGTTTAAAACTTTTCATAATGAAATTCCTTTTACATTAAATACTTTTCAAATTCAGGGGTTTTCTCATAGAAGCGTATGGAAACTGACCACTGCTCATCAGATTTGGAGTAATCGACAGACTCTACTTGAATCGATGGAACATTTAATAATTCCATTAAATGTTGCAAGTCAAGAATGCCATACGATCTCACAGACCCTTCTTCTTCGCTTGAGTTAGTGGATATATTAACAGAGTAGGCGTTAATTGCCGCGCCATAGCTAATTAGATTTTTAATCTGGGCTTTGTCCCCTTTTTTTGTTTTTTTCTTCTTCTTCTGTTGATAATTTTTGTTTGCAATATCATCGGTTGAAGGGAATGTTCTTGCGATTTTAGGCATATCCCAGTTGAATAAACTATCGGTCTGCATCAAAATGATAAACTCATTGGTTTTTGCTCCGACCCACGAAGGAGTTATTCTCTCTGAGGTGTTGTTGACATCTAGGCCTAGTAGTTTGTTCAGCTTTTCTTCTTCAGCAGTAAGTTTGCTTTGAATACGCTTTGAAGACTCCATAAGCGTTTCACCTTGATTCAACCCAAACCGTTCCCATGGAGTTAAATTATCAAATTGATAATTAATATTAATCCAATCAGAAGAAAGATCTTCTATAACAGAAAGCTGTTTTTCCTTTTGAGTCAGAAAAGACTTTAACTCACGTCTTTGTGTGTCCAACAATTCGGCTTCACCGGTTAAACCAACCTTAATGCGAGGTACGACGCGATAAGTCCTTACGTCTGGATCGATATTTTGCTGTATTGGCGCTATATCATATACGTCAACTTGCTTGTTTAGCTCACGAACAAAATCATCAAGAATTATAAATGTCCCTTTGCTTCTAGGGATCCTTTCATAAGTGACATAGAATTGACCTTCCTGCATGTTTATCTTTGTCATTTTCCACTCAACTGCGAAAAGTGGAAGAGTTCTTTCAATATAGAACATGACTTTGCCTACATCGCTAGATGTAAGTTTGTTTTGTAAATAAAAGTCGTTGAACGATTGGATTGTATCCTTTGCATATGAAGATTCGTTCCAATGTTTGGATTTTTCAAAATCCTTCAGAGATGCCGCAGCGGATTTTTTAATATCACCTATTTTAGAGGCAATAACGGAATCAGAAAAGTATGCCTGCGCAGGAAGCTGTTCGTAAAACCTCCATCCGCCGACTGCTGCTGCAATTGATGCGGCTACAGCAAGGCCAGCGCCAAGCTTCTTTATTTTAATCGGGCTTTCACGATAAATTATTTTAAGCTTTGCTGATGTTTCGTTGGTTAGGGCTTTGAATTCATCGTTGCTTAATTCTTTTACTACGACTTTGCTTTCACTTGTGTCCTCATCTTCATCCGGTGAGAACTTTGAGTTAATTAGGTGAGCAGCAACACCGTCATCAGAAATGAAATAGATAGCTACACCATGAGATATAGCAATGTACTGAGTGATAGCAGACACCAAGTCTTCGTCACTAGAGATGATTTTGTCATCACCAGAATAAATATAGCCACTATCGCTTGTAGCAACAAACCAGTATTCATTATCTGAGAGTAGGTCATCACCAGCTGATTTAATGGTTGATACAAAAATTGTTGTATATAACGTTTGTGTAAGGTTGTGAATTTCCTTTGCTACTAAGCCGGCACCGACAATAACGCCTTCATCAAACACTGACTTATCAGATGTTAGGTAATGCTGCGCATAAACAGCTGTTCCATCGAAGTTCTGATTTTTAAAGCCAAATTTTTTGTTGGAAGACTTTGCTTCTTTAGTTAATTCAAAATGATAAGACAAGCTGCTCTTGGCCTCAGACTCTTTCCAGTCTAAGGCCACTAACATTTTGACTCCACCAATAGGTACTACAAGCTCTTTTACGTTCATGATAACCCTTAATTATTGTAGTATGCAGTTACAGTAATAAGCGTCACTTCTTTTTGAACTCGGTCGCTTTCATTGCCACCAAAGAACCACGCTTTATGAGTTAGTGGACCTTCTGAGTTGCTTGTTTTTGCTTCTTTAGCAGATGCAACAAGAACCCGTGTTTGCCCATTTCTCAAAATAGCTTTGTGACTAAGATCTAAAGTGCTTTCGTTCTTAAGCTTAATACCTTCAAGCCCCGAACCTAGACCGGCATCGACAAAACCATCAAATGATGAACTTGAGATGTTGTACTCAAGTGAAATTCGATCGCCGATAACGCGAGGTTTGAGTGACAAATTAAGTCCATCTACAGCAACGTCTCTTTCGGTCGATACTGTATCTTGGCCATTGTCATTATTGCTACGTGAGCGTTCAATACTAGCAATGTACTCTTGGTTTTTTGAGCCTTGATTGTTGTAAACTTCGTTGTTTAACATTTCAACATAGTCATAGGCATCAACTGTTGCAGTACCAACGCTATTTAGTGCTCCCATCAGCGCTTGGAATGTGCCATCGCCAATCGTTAACGAGTTACCTTTAGTTACTTCCTGTAAAACAGGCGTGCTGCCTAGAATGTCAGGAGCCAACTCGCCTAAACCTGCTTCAACTGCAAATTTACCCTTCAGTAAATTGTTTAGGTAATTAACGTTTATAGATTTTTCATTACCTTCGTCAACTTTTACGCGAACTAGATGGAATGCGATTGAGATCTCTTGGGTTGAAGCTTCATTAATTTTATTAATGTAATTTTCAACACGTGAAATTATGTAATCGCTGCTCGATAAAGTGATGAGACCGGTTTTTCTATCAAAAGAAGCGCTCCCAGAATCGCCTACCATCGTTTCTATGGTGTTTTTGATATCTTCCCAAGGCTTCAACTCTTCGCGTTGCTCCAGCTGCTTCTGAGAGCCACCAGATGCATCACCACCTTCAACTTGCGTCTCGGTCGTAATACGAGAGTCTAATGTTCTTTCATTCAAGAAGTCATAAACGAAGAAAGTGGCAATTTCATGTTTGATCAAATAAACCTTGCCGGTGTCTTGGTCAAATTTCCATTTTATGTTGTTTAATACAGAAACATAGTCAAGAAGCTCTTGAAGCGTCCCAGTAAATTCAAAGTTTTTTAACTTCATTAACGGTGTATTGAAATTACTAACATCTTCTTTGGCGGCTTCAACCGGTTTAATTACCCCAGTGACATCTGCTGTAACACCATTTCTTGAACTTGTTGGTTCGTTTTTGTCGCTTGAACTTTGTTGTAATGCTGGGTCACTAACATCTACAATCACTTTATAAGCTTCGAAAACTTCAGCTGCAAACTGTTCAATTGACATCGGTGACGTTTCAGATGAAAGCATGTGAGCTTCACTACTAAAAACGCTTGGCAGTCTTCTTGAATTAACAATCCCCAACTCATAGTCGTTAGGGTCAACATAATTCTGATTGCGAAACTCCTGTCCCAATATTTCGCGTTGAGGTTTTAGTTCGCCTTTTAAATTTTCGATTGTTGGACCTACAACATCAGCGGCTTCTTTGTTCACGTTGTTGAAACTGTCTGTATGAGTTGATGAGCATCCAGCAAGAACCACTAAAATAGAAGCTGCAATGGCCGTGTACTTTAAATTTTTCATTTCAATAATCCTTTATTGTGTTAGCCAGTTGATAGAACTAGGTTTCTTTTCAGTGTGATTAAGATCTTCAACCACAACCAATCCATTCTCACCAACATCGGGATAGAATTTGATATTGATTGGTCTGTCTGATTCAAGGTACAAAGAAAACAGTTCAATGCTTGCTTTTCTTAGATCGCCTTTAAAGACTAGTTTATGGCTAACCTTATGTCTTACTTCCGTTTTCCATGATAGTTCAAAACCACTAAAATTAGCCCAACCACGAAGAACATCTTCAACTAGCCCAGGTTGGGCAATGTAGGTTGCAGGGGTGTCGTATTCGATAACATCCATGTAACCGCCTTTGATGTAATAATCAAAGCTTGAATTGAATGGAAGTACAGTTGCATTTTGATAAATACCAAATAAGTCTTCAACTTCAGGTTTGTGTTCCGTTTCTGACATGCCAACAACTTCCAGTTTTCCTTTAAGTGTTGAGATCATTTTTTTCGCCTCAGTCAATTGATCTTGTAATGCTTGATTCTCAAGATCTTTTGATTGACGCTCAGAATTAACTTCACCAATAACACGCTCAGATTGTTCCTGTGAGCTTCGAGCGCTATTGAGAGCAGTATCAACTACTTCTTGGTTCATTTGATTTCGAACAGTTTGATTGTCTCTAGTACTGCGCTTCTGAGCCAATTGTCTTTCGTACTCAGCAATAACTGATTTTGCTTTTTCATTTGCAAGTTCTTGCGGTGACAGAACTTTTGATTCAGTAATTAACTTAAGCTTCATTGGATCTGTGGCGTCAAGAGTGACTTTTTTGTTCGTCCAATCAATGGTTGTATAAACTTGGTTTTTTTCAGCCATTTCTCGCAATACATGTGACCAGCCTTTACCACCGCTTACATCAACAGTCATATTGCCGACAACTTTATTTGGGATGGATATATGCCAAGTTTCTGGGATTACCAGTTCGGCCACTAGACTAAGAGGCATGCTTTCACCAGAACCAATATGGATAACAGATGTTTCTGTGCTCACACCTGATTCGGAGAAAAATGGCGTCCCTTTTTCGTCATAACGATAAATGTGCTCGCTTGTATCTGTTAGTACAACACTGGCCGAAGCAAGTGGAGCGATAATGGCTGTTGAAAACATAACAGCTTTTGCTGGTTTACTGAGTTTCATAGATAACATCCTTTTACTTAATTCCTGACTGGTTTGCGCGTGCTTTCGTTGATGCTTGCCCAAGTTGACTTGCCTAACTCTTCCCAAGTTACGCCAAATAAAAATTTCTTTACAATCTCAATTATCAAAGTGAAGAAAAAAGCGATGATAATTAGCCACGTGCTCAACAACAAACTAAACACCATTAGGAAAAGCAAGGGTGTAAGCAGCCTG
>Ga0100385_1004871_pt1 | contig 11427 bp, 11 predicted proteins | sample CryGeymeta201509_FD_81543 | JGI IMG/M metagenome (GOLD analysis project Ga0100385, IMG submission 81543) | Groundwater microbial communities from Crystal Geyser aquifers in Utah, USA - Crystal Geyser metaG 2015-09 | ecosystem: Environmental > Aquatic > Deep subsurface > Groundwater | place: USA... | reverse complement strand
TGTTGAAGAATTTGAAAATATAACTGATAGATTTTTCCGATATTTGATTATATGTAAATTAAAATATAAATTAAACTGCTCATTATCAAGTACTTAAAAAATGGTAGGGTAGAGTAGTTTTTTTTGTAAAGTTTGATAGTAAACCCTAAGGTTTCAAAACTGGTCTTTTACGAGTATTGGCAAAACTTCCTTTATTTTTGCAGTGAAAACCCCTAACTCATCATTTGTGTATTGTTTCTGCCTATCATTAAAAGTTACTTTATTGGGAAAACTCATATTTTGGTAAAAACATTTTTCTATCATTTCAAAAACTTCGGATAAAGTATTCTTTACTACATATTCTTTGAACTCTTCGTAAGTTTTTGGGCAGTTTTTTTCTTCTTCGTTCATTTTAATTTCTAGTTTACCTACTCGCTCAATAATTTTCTGTTTGATAATTTCAAAATCATTTTCTTCTAAGAGTTGGTTACTAGAAGCATTTATGTCAGTAAGCCAGTCGGTAAGTTGTCCGAATTTTTGTTGAATCTTTTTAGCAATGTGTAATCTCTTGGAGTGTTGTTCTGTAAAAGCTTCTTGAAAATCATTTTGTAATTGTAGCCATTTTTGCTGTTCAGTTCTCCAATGTTTGAAATAAATTTCTAAGGCATCTACACTAGCAAAATTGATATACTCTACACTAATAGGCAGAATAGCATTTTGAAACTCGTCTTTTTTGAAACGATTGTTTTCGCCTATCAAAAAAAGTTCCTCCATACAATAAGGCGACTTTGCATATTTATCACTCGTAAAAACGACAATCAAATCACCTTGCCCTATTTCCTTTATAAAATCTGAAATAGATTCTCCATAAGTGCAATTCTCTTTATCTATACGCACATCAAAACCATCATTTTTGAGTGATTGATAGAGTTTTTCTACTAAATCTTCACGGCTTTTGCCAGTTTCGGAATTTTCATCACGCCAAGCATACGAGAAATAAATCTTACCTTTTTTATCTGACATAGATTTTGTTTTTAGAGTTAAATTTTGTTTTCATTCCTAAAATAGAAACTTTATTTTTTTGATGCAAGTTTTTGTATAAAAAAAACAAAAACCATTTAGTATAAAGCTATACAACTTTATAGTAAATGGTTTTTTTCTATGTTTATCAACCGTCGTTGAGGTTTTGTCTTCTTTGTATTCAAGGAGATTTTATTTTATACTAATTCAGAAACAGGAATTGCATTTACAGTTACATTCGAAGTCGATAAATCAAACTCTTTCAATTCTACTTCTTGAAGTGTATTAGGCAAAGAAACATTATAGGCTTGATTTACACGCACATAATTTTCTGTAAAACCAAAAATTTTGTCTTCTTTTACTTCATTTTCCCACAAAACCGTCTTTGTTTTTCCTAATTGAGATTCATAGAAATAATTGCGTTTTTTGTCAGAAAGACTATGTAACATTTTCGAACGCTCGGCACGAACTGACTTTGGAACAGGATTTCCCATTTCGGCAGCCTTTGTATTTTGACGTTCTGAATAGGTAAAAACATGCAAATACGAAATATCTAAGCTATGCAGAAAATTATAGGTTTCCATAAAATGTTCTTCGCTTTCCCCTGGAAAACCAACAATTACATCGACACCAATACACGCATCTGGCATTAGATTTTTAATTTTTTCTATTCTTTCACGATACAAACTCGTTTTGTAACGACGACGCATAAAACGCAAAATTTCATCGCTACCCGACTGCAAAGGAATATGAAAATGAGGAACAAACTTTTTAGATTGTGCTACAAATTCGATAATCTCATCAGATAATAAATTCGGTTCGATAGACGAAATACGAAAACGCTCAATGCCTTCTACTTTATCCAATTCTTGTACAAGTTCAAAAAAAGTATGGACACGCTCGTTATTTATCAACCCATAATCGCCTGTATTTACGCCTGTCAAGACAATTTCTTTTACATTTGTGGCTGCAATTTCTCTAGTCGCTTTCAAAATATTTTCTACTGTATCACTTCGGCTATTTCCTCTAGCAAGTGGAATTGTACAAAAAGCACAGTTATAATCACAACCATCTTGAACTTTCAAAAATGTACGTGTACGGTCGCCATACGAATAAGCCGTATTAAAATCAGTCGCTTGTGAAATTTCTGAAGCGCAAAGTTGAACGGTATCTTTTTGTTCGAAATCATTCAAAACTTCAAACAAACGAAACTTTTCGGCAGCTCCCAAAACAGCATCAACACCTTTTATAGTTGCTATTTCTTGAGGCTTTAATTGAGCATAACAACCAATAATAATAACATACGAATTAGGCGATACTTTTTTAGCTTGTTTTACAACCTGCTTACACTTTTTATCTGCATTTTCTGTAACCGAACAAGTATTGATGACAAAAATATCTGCATTTTCAGAAAATTCGACACGCTCATATCCACGCTCTTCGAACTGACGAGCAATAGTTGAGGTTTCAGAAAAATTGAGTTTGCAACCCAAGGTATAAAAAGCTACTTTACGCATGACTTTTGAATTTATATTTTTATAAAACAGCTTAGAAGCTGTTTTCTACATTTGGCAAAGGTACGAAATAAAATAAAATTTGCATTTATGAAAAAATAATCTTTTATTTGCTAGGCTAACTAATAATGTAAAAACGGAACTTATTTTTGAAAGAATTAGTTTAGTTTTTGATAGATAAAATGGGGATTTAGCTCAGTTGGCTAGAGCACTTCGCTGGCAGTGAAGGGGTCATCGGTTCGAATCCGATATTCTCCACAAAAATCAATTTAGAATTGTGAATTTAGACTTTAGAAATAATGAAATTCTGAACTGAAAAAGTTTAAAACTCCTTTTCTTCTCAAGATATTTTAAAGAGAAGGAGTTTTCTGTTTTTCCACAGACTAGAAAGTCTGTGATACGTAATGACTTTTACCTACTCAAAAAATAACCTCTAAACTTCTCAAATTCTTCTAGTTCTTGTTTTACAAATCTTGCAAAAAGTTTTTCTCCTACCTGTTCTTTGAGTGCAGAAATACCTGTATCAATCAAACGGATTCCTTTTTGAGTAAGTAGAATATTATCAAAAGGCTGTCCACCAATGTCAGAAGGTCGCAATAAATCTCTGTGAGCAAAACCTCCTTTATGAAGTTGTATCAATTCATCTTCAAAAACTTCTGACCACAAAACACGCCTTTCTTGTTCGTAAGCACGAAAATCTAAGAGGGGCATAACAATACTTACAGTTAATAATAATTTGGGATTTTTGAAAAAATGGCTTTTAAACGTGTTTTAAAGGCTATTTTTATGGAAAATGGCGAAATAGCTAATAAAAACGAAAATTACACTTTTGCACTTCTTAACACATTTACTAATCTTTTAACAGGCTCGTGTACGTGTTCTACAAACTTTAGCGTACAAAACGAAACTTACAGTTTTACATATACATAAGGGCGTGTATGCGTAAAGTAAACAAAACCTCCTCTACTACTACTTACTTGAAATAGTGGCTTGTAAACGCTTATATAGCGTTATTTGCTCCTTTAACGACTCAATGTACTCATCTTTAGTAGATAGCTCCTTACGAGCTGCTGATAACTCCACTTCTAAAATTTTGATTCGGTTTTCTAATTCTGAAATTTCATTTGGATTTAAAACCTTATCCGTTTCCTTATCCGAAACCTTATCCGTTTTACTTGAAAGGTTACCCAAAAGGTTACCCGAAAGGTTACCCGTTATGTCTTTATTTTTGGCATTTTTCATATCCGTAAACAACAACTCAGTTATATCTTGACCAAAGTATTTGGCAATCACACATAAGTCTTTTACCATAGGCATACTTTGGTCAATCTCCCAATTAGATATAGCAGAACGATTATAACCAATAGATTCAACAAACTGGTCTTGCGTCATTCCTAGTTGTTTTCTAAGAAAGCGAATGTTATCACCCAAAAAAAAATTCATTTCTTTTGCCACATTATTTGGTAATGCCATATTATTTGTCTAAATTTGGTTCATAATCAAAAACAAAGTTTCACAAAGCTAATAAAATTATAATTATACAAAATGACAGCACAACAAGAAACTGTAGTAAATTATGAAGCAATACTACAAAATGGAGATAAAGAAAGACTAGCTCGTTTGGCTGATTGTTCGCCTCAATATGTAGGTAGAATTGCACGTAAATTAAATACTGACAAAAATTACAAAGCAAAGACAATCACTCAAGTAAAGGTAGTTTTATTACTTGAACTTACGAAAAATCACTATGAATCGTTAGTGGAGGCTGTAAATAGAGTTTCATTCAATATTCCATCTTATAAATCTGTAAGCTAATGACATTATCAAATGAAATATCATTTGTTAATAAAACGGTTGTCGTTTCTTATGGATTCCTTCAAAAATACTACTCTTATGAGTATTTAAAAAAATCTGTTTCTTTGGAAAAATGGCAAAAAGCAGAAAAAGGTTGGATAGTTTGGCAATCTGTTTTAGATGCAAATGCAAAAGCTAAAAGAGAGGAAGATAGAAAAAAACTACCTACTCTACAGGAACTAGAAAAAGTAGCCTTATCAGAGCAACTAGAAAACTTAGTTTTAGAACAGTTTTACTCAACTTCTGAAGCTCAAGATTTAGTAATTCATTATGGTTACGAACTGGCAAAAGATTATTGTGAGGCATCAGCTTGGTTGAGAATGCTAACAGAACTTGGCAAAGACAAACAAGCAATAAGAAGGCTTACAGGATATAACACGAAGACTAATCTTCGTAAAGCTGCTGCAAATATATTGAAATTCAAAAACTTGAAAGGATTAGGTGCATCAAATGCCGAATCATTGAGAATAAAGGAACTTCAATATCAAAAATTAGGAATGGAGTGTATCATTTCTGGCAAGTTTGGCAATAAAAACGCTGCAAAAACAGAAATAAAAGACTTCCACGACATCACTTTAGTAGGTCTGTACATGAACATTGACAGACCACAAATATACCACATAGATTCAAAATACGGTGTTTATGCACAATATTTAGACAAATGTCAAGCACATGGCAAAGAACCAATGAGTTTGTCTTGGGTAAAAGGACATTTTAAATGTGAGCGAGTACAGGCGATTATTTCACAACAGCGTTATGGCAAATCTGACCAAAAAGCAAGGTTTGTAAATAAAATCAGAGCTGAAAAAGTGAAGTATTCTAACAGCCGAATCGTACTTGATGGTATTCCAATTAGTGCAGTACATACCAACAAAGGCGAATTGAAATGGCAATACACTCTTTTTCCTATTCTTGATGTCGCTTCTGGAGCTATTATCGGTTTTTCTCACGGTTATCAAGAGAATACTAAAATGTTCAAAGATGCGATGCGTCAAGCCATCAATACAGCGAATCATAAAAAATTCAAAGAAGTTGTAAGTGATGGATTTTTGAAAAAGAACATTCAAGCTGGAGATATTTTGAGTTTTGCTTGTGAAAAACATAAAGCAATAGTCAAAAATCCACAGGAAAATGAAGCTGAACGTTTGGGATTGATTATTCAAGAACGTTTTAGGAAATATGAATGGTGGGCAGGACTTGGAATTACGACAAAGAAAAAGGAAAGTCGTGCTAATCGTGATTATTTTGATGTAAAAAACGCACCTACTTACGCTGAGTTTATCAAAATCGTAGCTAAAGAAATGGCAATGTATAATGCAGAAATACAAGAAAATGGACTTTCACGCATTGAAAATTACCATCAAAACTTTAGAAAAGATGCTGAATTTATACACCCAAGTGCAATGCGTAGAATGTTTGGAGAGTGGACAACTCGTAAAATCGTAGCTGGAGAACTTACAGTACAAATTGGTAGCAAAGAATACAAATTTGCAGTACCAGAATATACAGACTGGTTACAAAATGACCAAGATTTCTCTAAAAACAAAGCTCGTGTTCGTGTTTATTTTGATCCAAGTGATATGTCGCAAGTGGACATTTGTAATATAGTAGATAAAGATGATTTGAGTAAAGACAAATTCAAATCTACTCTAAATGCACTTGAATTGACTTCTAAAACATTCAGTGAGCATACAGAAGCAACTGAAAAAGCACTTGGAAGACAACTCAAAAACAGAAAATCTACTAAAGAATATTTGGCAGAACAGGAGCAGGAATACAAAGAAGCTAATAACGAGCTAACAGCATCTGAATTAAAAGTTCCTTTCAAAAATCCTCTTCGAAAAGGAAAATTCAAGAACGATTATAACGAAGCTGTAGCAAAAGAAATGGAAAACTACTTCTTATTTGGAGAGTCTGGAATGATGCAAAAAGCTGCTGGAGATGGAATTGATTATTCAGAACAGGAACAACCAAAAGAAGATACTCAAAATTCAGAATCAAAAACAATCAAAATACCTAAACGCTGGTAACAGCATATTTTTCACAAAAAAACTCCTTAAAGAGGGCAATCAATAAGGAGTTCAATATTAACAAACTGAAAGGCACAATATTATGGAAATTACAACAAAAAAACAAATTTCACTTGCGTTAAATGAATACTTACAGGTCATTTATCAGCGTGATGGCTCAACTCAAACTGACTTTTGGAAGCAACATGACCTCAACGATGGCTATGTATCGTCAGTAAAAAATGGTAAAGTAGAAGTAAGACGTTATTCAAAGTCTATTGGAATAGAAGACAAGAACATTTTTTGGGAAGACTATTACGAAATAGCTACCAAAATGAAACAAATTATTGATACCATTTAATCCCATTTATCAATTATGAATTTTAAACCAGAAACCGTACAAGCACTTGAAAAGGCTTTTTCTGTCAATTCAGAAGACAAACTTTTGGTAGTTACTGATCCAACAACAAAAAACGAAATGGTTTGGAAATTAATACACAAACCACTTGCAAGAGGTCAGTATAATACCCAAGAGGTTACTAGAGAGCAGTTTTTGAGTTTACAAAAAGAAGGCAAAGAAACAAACGAAAAGCCAGTTGAAGTAAATTCAGAAGTAGAAACTGACATTGCACCGAGTGAACCAACAGAAGAACCATCGCAGGCTAAACCAACCAAAAAAACTAAATAAATAAGATGCTTAAAAGACTTCTAAAACTCTTTTATGGCAGTCCTACAAAGTATAAACACCCTGCACCTGTAGAAAGGGTACAGGGTGTTTTTTTTGAAGACAAGCCATTGTACAAGTTCAAAAACCCAAAAGACATTCCATTGGATAGGGTTCGTTTATTCCAACATTATTACCCAGAGTATTTGTATGGAATAAGTCCAAACTACATAAATGAAATTTTGGATAGTGCATTGGAAGCAATGGATTTGGGTGAGCCGTCAGAAGCTGCATTTCGCATAAAATCACTTCAAAGTGTTTTAGGCTCTGTACTTCCTATTGATTCGGTGTACGGAATGGCTGCTCTCTATTTCTTTACAGAAGACGAAAATTCAGAAAGCATTGATGTTGCTATTACTCAAAAGAAAATTAATGAGTTTAGAAAAACAGAAGATCCTCAATTTTTTTTTGCACAGCAAAGCGAGATTTGGTCAGCACTTGGACTCAAATCGTTGAAAGATGTGGAGAACTTTTTACAGAACGGACAGAAGAGAATGACCTTATTTCGCCAGGTGCTTTTGAAGAAAAGAGAAAACAAAGAAGTGAAAATTTAGAACGTGTTATCTATGCTTTGGCAAATGGAAACGCTTCTGAAATGCAAAGACTAAAAAAACTCTCTTGGTGGAGCTTTTACGAATACTGGAATACACACTCTATAATTACTAGAGAACAAAACGAGCGAAACGAAAATCTAAAACGAGCATCTCAAAAAAAATCAAATTCTTATGGTTACTGAAAGTTTTAAATATGAAGTAAAAGGACTTGACCAGTTAGTTTCTGAACTGAAAAAGGTTGCTAAACAAAGCAACATGACAGAGAAAGAAATTGATGAGATGTTTGATAGCGTCGAAAAAGGAAGTAAAAAAACCACAGCAGAAACTAAAAATATTGGTGGAGGTTTTGATGGTCTTAAAAACGTAGCAGCAAAGGCAGGTGCAGCGATGGTAGCTGCCTTTGCAGTAGAAAAACTGGTACAATACGGACAACAGGTATTAGATATTGAGCGTAAGTTCAATAAAATGGAAAAACAAATTGCTCGTTTTTCTGGCTTATCTGGAACGGCTCTTGACAAAGCAACATCAAAAGTAGAATCTTTATCACAGGTTTTTGATAAGGATATGAATGAAGTTTTGATTGCTGCAAATGCATTCAGTAAACAAATGGGAATTTCTTTTGATGAGTCCCTTGTTTTGATTGAAAAAGGTTTTTTACAAGGTGCAGATGCTTCTGGTGATTTTTTGAGTAAAGTAAAGGAATATCCTGTTCAGTTCAAAAATGCAGGTTTTTCGGCTGAAGAATTTATCAAAATTGCTACCCAAGAGGTAAAAGGAGGTGTATATGATGATAAACTAATTGATAGCGTAAAGGAATTGGGCTTGTCTATTCGTGCAATGGATAAAGCACAACAAGATGCTCTCAAAAATGCGTTTGGAAAATCATTTACAGATAAGTTCGTACAAGATGTAAACACAGGAAAAATAACAGTAGAAGAGGCGTTTTTTCAAATTTCTGCAAAGGCTAAAGAATCTAATCTTACTATCCAAGAAACCGAAAAAATAACTGCTGACGTATTTAAATCGGCTGGAGAAGATGTAGGAGGGCTTTTAGAAGTATTAAAGCAAATTGATAAAGCGTATCAAATCAACTTAAATACACTTGACGAGTACGGACAAGCACAAAATGAACAATTAAAACTAGAAACCAAACTGGCAGACGAAAAACAACGCCTTGCTGAGAATTTGGAAGGATTGTCTAAAGGATTTAGTACGATTACAACTCAAATAACGACTACAGTAATTAACGCTTTTAATAATCTATACGAATCAATTTTCAAAACAGAAACTCTAATAAATAAGCTAAACAAAGAAACGGCTGACATTGGTATTGGTAAAAACTTTACAGAATTAAATGGATTGATTGCTGAATCAGAAGAACGATTAAAAGGATTTCAAAAAGAATATGATAGACTTGCGAGCGAATCTCCAGATGTAGACAGGACAAGAGAAGATTTACTTATACAAGGGGAAAAGGATAAGTTGAGAAAACTTAGAAAACTACTTATAGAAGCTGAGAAACAAAATGAAGCTGATGCAATAAAGGCTAATAATGATGCTTTTGAAGTAAAAAAGAAACAAGAAGAAAAACTAACTGAAGAGCAAAAGAAGGCAAATGAAGAACGTTTGAAAAAACAGAAAGAAATTGCACTTCGTGAGCTAAAAGCCAGTAGAGAACTTGCCATTTCTAAATTAGAAGCACAAATAGAGTTCAATGAACGTGCAATAGAAAATGAATCTACAAAGTTTGAAAAACAACTTATCCTCAATGTAGAAAATAAGGATAAGGCTCTTGAAATTCTTACTCTTCAATATCAAAATGAGTTAGAAGGTGCAGACTTGACTAAAACTGAAAAGTTAGTCATTGATGAGGAATACAAGCAAAAGAGAAATGATATTTTGAGAGAAAGTACAGAGTATCAAATGGAACTTTGGCAAAAGGAGTTATCAGCGAATAAAGAGAAAAACGATAAGATGGCTGCTGACCAACGTCAGTACCAAATTGAAGAACTCCAAATGAATTACGACATGGCAAATGCTATGTTGGTAGATTCATTATTAAAAGGAGAGGTTACTCAAGAAGATTTTTACAAAAGGCGTAAGACTTTAGCTCGTGAAAACACACAAGCTGAGATTGATTTGCTTTATGAACAGTTCAAAGAAGTAGAGTTAAATTCAGATGAGGAAACTCGTATTCTAGAAGAACTAAACGAAAAACGTAAGCAATTACGTGAAGAGGACTTAGAAGACTTCTTAGACAAAGAAGCCCAAAAAAAGGAAATAATTGATTCCAGTATTGAGGCTGGTATTTCGGTTGCAAATTCACTATTTGAGATAGCCAGTTCTTTTAGAGAAAGAGAGATTGAACAAATAAATGCACAAAAGGAATACGAATTACACGCTGCTGGAGAAAATGCAGAAGCCAAGGCACGTATTGAAGAAAAATACAACAGGCAGATTGCAGCACAAAAACGTAAACAGGCACAAAACGAGAAATTGGCTGGTATTTTTAATGTAGCGATTGATACTGCTATTGCCGTAACAAAGGCAGTTGCTGCAAGTCCAGCAACGTTTGGATTACCTTTTAGTGCTTTTGCTCTTGCGAGTGGAGCTGCTCAAGCTGCAGCCATCGCAGCTCAACCTATTCCTAAGTTTAATAAAGGAACTGAATATGTAAATGGTATTGGCACAACAGACACCGTTCACGCTATGCTCACTCCGGGCGAACGTGTGATGACAAGGGAACAAAATGCAGCTCTCAATGGAATTAGTAATAATGAAGTTGTAGAAATGGTAAATCTTGCTTTTGCACTTCGTGGAGCTGGTGGAGGTGGAGGTATTGATAATGAGTTTTTGAGGTCAGCTTTAAAAGAAGCCGTTACTGATGGACTTGCAAACCAAACGGTTTATAATACACAATTAACAGAAAAAGGACTTCAAAGAAGTGTAAAGAAAGGAATGCAAACTACAATCATTTTAAACAGTGAAAATAGATAATGGCAAAACAAGATAGATTATATCGCTATACATTAAAACACCCTATTTTGGGCGAAAAAACATCAACTTATGATCCTTCAAATTGGGAGGACGCATCAGTTGAGATTGTTCGTTCAAAAGAATATCATGGTGTTTTTTATGAAAGAAGTGAGCGTTTGGGTTTTGTCGGTATCTTTCAAGAGTTTATCCACGAAGTTTTGGCTAAATTCGGATTGGAAGCTGATTTAAAGATTATCGTTGAGGCGATTGATGAATACGGTAACTGGCAAAATTTCTTTGAAGGAAAGGTAAATTTGGCTCGTGGAGAATGGAAAAAATTAGTTCGTAATTATCCAAGTGCTGCTGGAGATAAAGGTAAATTTTTGACTTATGAAGCACCCTGTGAAGATAATGGATTAGCTACTTTGCTTAATCGTCGTTCAAAAGATAAATTTGAACTTACAAAAACAAAATCTTTAGATAATAGAGATTTGTCGGATTTGCAGCCGTTTACTTTGCCTTTACATAGTAGAGAGATATTTATTAATACTATTTTTGATGCTAAACATATAATAATTATTTCTTTCTCTAGTATTGATACTTATTACTCATTTCCTTATCTAAATTTACAATATGATGAGAATGAAGGGTTGCAATCTGTAATATTAGATTTAGATAGGGTAAACGCACGAAACTTTTTATACTGCTTTCAGTGTGTTTAAACAGACTTTAATTATCAGAGTAAATTCAATTTACAAAGTTAAAAACTAGCTTGATTTGCTTTAAACGAGTACAAT
>Ga0100385_1004869_pt1 | contig 11429 bp, 8 predicted proteins | sample CryGeymeta201509_FD_81543 | JGI IMG/M metagenome (GOLD analysis project Ga0100385, IMG submission 81543) | Groundwater microbial communities from Crystal Geyser aquifers in Utah, USA - Crystal Geyser metaG 2015-09 | ecosystem: Environmental > Aquatic > Deep subsurface > Groundwater | place: USA... | reverse complement strand
GTTAGAGATGGAAAAGTTAAGGCCACAATGATCTCAGAGGATGGGGCATCGGTATATTCAGCATCAGAAATTGCTAAAAAAGAATTCCCAGACAAAGATGCAACAGTAAGAGGAGCAATTTCAATTGCAAGACGCTTCCAAGATCCTCTTGCTGAGCTTGTTAAGATCGATCCGAAATCAATTGGAGTTGGTCAATATCAACACGATGTAAACCAAACAAGACTTAAAAAATCACTGGATGGTGTTGTTGAAAGTTGTGTTAACTTTGTTGGTGTTGATTTAAACACAGCAAGTGCTCCACTGCTTTCATTCATTTCAGGAATCGGGCCAAGTGTTGCTGAAAATGTAGTTAAGTACAGAGATAGTAGAGGTCTCTTTAAAAAGAGAGAGGAAATTTTAAAGGTTCCAAGATTTACGGCGAAGGTTTTTGAACAGGCCGCTGGTTTCTTAAGAATTTATAATGGGGAAAACCCACTTGATTCAACTTTCATTCACCCAGAAAGATATCAAACCCTTGAAAGCTGGGCCAAGGACAATGGCAAATCAGTAAAAGAATTGGTTGAAGATAAGGAACTCGCAAAGAAAATTAAAACAGACTCAAAACTAGTCGACGAGCTCGGTCAATTTACAATTGATGATATCGTAAAATCTTTAACAGCACCGACACAGGATCCACGTACAGAATTTAAAACAACAGAGTTTAGAAAAGACGCTCAATCGATTAAAGATATAAAGATTGGTGAATGGTATCCAGGTATCGTAAAAAATATTACACAATTTGGTGCCTTCGTTGATATCGGGATTAAAGAAAATGGACTTGTCCACGTATCTCAAATGGCCGATCACTTTGTTGAGAATGCTCTTGACGCTCTTAAGGCAGGGCAAGAAGTAAAAGTAATGGTCCTCGATGTTGATATGGATAGAAAGAGAATCTCTTTGACATGTAAGAAAGGTGAAGATTCAAAGCAATTTGTAAGACCATCAGGAGGCGCAGCGCCAAGACAAGGAGGCAACAGAACTCCAAGACCACAAGCTGATGCACCAATTAAGAATAATGCATTTGCTGCACTAAAGAATTTTAAGTTAAAATAGGTCTAAGGGGGAGCCCATGCTCCATAGTTATTAATGATGATAAAAGTTTTCACTATACTATATTTGAATTTCGCATTAGCAGCAGAGTACTACCCTCATGCTACAACAAATCCAGACACACTTGCCTCAGGGAGTGTGTCTTTTCAAAATACACCTGGCGCTAATGTAACATCTAGTGCATTCATGAGTAGTTTATCGATTGGTATAACACGAGACTTTGAAATTGGAACAATTCCACTCTTATACTTTCAAGACAATCATCAATACAACTTTAACTTAAAGTACAGTCTCTACAAAAATGAGTTTAGTTCAATATCTCTTGGCTACACAAGAATGGCTTTCAAGACTGATGAGAAACAGACACAAGATAGATTTATCATAAATTTAGTATCCCTAATATCATACGTTAACATTTCTAAAAATATTACACTAGGCCTCACATTCACTCGAAATTCTAGCTATGTAGAAAAGAACATTGCAAAATCTTATCTAACAGGAGATGAATTTAGTTTAGATCTTGCCTATAAAATTCATGAGAATTACATCATTTCGACAGGAGTTGGGTATCATCAGATGGAGCTAGGGGTAAGCGGAACAAGAACAATATTTGGTTTTGGTTCATCGATAACAATTCTAAGACCACAAAAAACATTTTCTTCTCCAAGCTTTGGCCTCCACTACCTACCGGAAAAGAAAGAGTTTCTATACCTTTTATCGACTAGTTTTTATTAATTGTCTTTAATTTATTATCCAACCACTCTTTCATCTTCATCCGTTTTCCATCTTCTTCGATAAGATAGTCTTCACCGGTGCTCGATGATTTTGATGCGACGTTATCGATAAAGAATTCTGCTGTCCACTCTTCCTTTGAAGGTGAAAAAGGATTTAGCATCCCAAGACGATACTTTCGCTTGATATGATCGTAGGCCTTTGTTGCAGGATATGTCTCCCCTGCTCGAATAAAAGTGCCCTTTGATTGATTAATCGCTTCCAAAAGATAATTGATTTTAACTTCATTTTCTTTAACATCCGCAAGAATGAATTGGGAAAAAACTAAAGTAATTAACAAAGTAAAAAAAGATTTTTTCATACTAATCCTTAATAAACTGACAACCGACTTTAAACTTATCCTCATCCATCTCACGAATTGAGCGAACGATGAGACGATAAGGAGTCTCAAGAGTTTTTCCATCAATACTAACAGCGACAATTCGCTCATCTTTAATAAACTCAGCAGGGTCTTCAACACGAAAACTTAAACCACCAGCAGATAGGTCATAGAGAAAATGAAAGTCCAAGACGCCTAAAAGTCCCTCGCGATCATGCTTTCTGATCCCAACCATCTTGGCAGAATTTATTTGTTTTCTTTGGGCCGTTCGTAGGTGTTGATGCTTATCTTCATCTTCTCTCTCAACAAGTTCGACAGAATTTATAAACTCTGCCTTAACCGGCGTGATCTGAGTAGGAATACCGATGATCATATATTGGGTCCCAACGTCTCTTGGGACAAAAGAGAAGGCCACTGCTCTCTCTTTTGCTAAGATAAAAGTTTTAAACTTTGAATCAAAGCGAAACCCTTGCTTAATATTTGGCCTAACATGAAATGTTTTTCTAATAGGATCAACTTTTTGGATGATCACATAGTGAACAATTCTTTCTTTAGTTCCATCATCATGAATAATATCTTGCCAACACCAAAGCTTAGATTTGCTATTGCAAAGTCCTTTGAGGATACCAATAATTTCTAAATCATCTTTGATTAAATCAACTGACATTATTATCTTCCAATACTTCTAAGTGTCTTTAAAAAGTCATTTTTTGAATTGAAAAAGCGCGTGCTTGCAATATAAGTAAATATGATTGTTAAAATCACAGGAAAAAGAAAAGAAAAATTAAAAGAATGAAGTGTTATCTTTACAGGTAATGATCGATCAACAAACATTTCAGGCATGATGACAGGCGAGAAAGACTCTAAGAGATAGGCACCTGCGAGCCCAAGAAGATTTCCAAGCACAAGTGTTGAAACGGTTACAAGGCCAATATTAATGGCCCCAACTCTCTTAATTCGTTGTAAGGACATCCCTAAAATCCAAAAAGAGACAAAATCCTGCTTCAAGCGATTAAAGAAGATACTTAGGCCGGCAACAATACTAAGACCAACAAGAACGACAGTCGCACTGAAGAGAAATAAAATCACATTGTTTTCAAGAGAGAGTGCGTAAACAAGGTTTTGATGAGAGCTCTCCCACTTTATTATTTCTCGGACATTTTCATGGCCCAAAACTTTTGTAAGAAGAGCACTATCAAGCCTTTGATAAATTCTAATTTGATTAACCGCTTTTTTTCTAATCAGAGACTGAACACTTCTTAGGTCTGTCCATACGTGAAATTCATCAATGGCCGGGTCTTTAGAATCAACAAATTCGGCAACCTCTAAAGTTTTATAGCGAGGCAGATCACCAAAGAAAACGTCTGTATGGGCCGGAGAAATGATTTGAATTTCATCGCCTGGTCTCATCATTGCTTTTTGAGCAACATAAGCAGACATGAGAATTTTAGATTTAAAGTCATTATCTTTTAGAAAGTCAGCGACATGCGAGTTAGGGGCCAGGCCATGAATAATTACAGGTGTTATGTAGTTACCATTTTTCACAAGCCCCTCAAGTTGATATTCTTTAGAGAACTTGATTTCTTGATCACTTAAAAATTTTTCAAGTAATGTGCTACTATCTGAAAGTTTAACCACATAACTTCCTTCAATCTCCTTAGATCTCTCAACACGATTTCCTTGAAGACCAGTGAGCACTCCTTGAACTAATACAAGACAAAAACTAGAAACAAATAATCCCGCCATGGCCATAATCAGTAGGCCTTGACGGGTTTTCGCTTGAAATAGATATTTGATAAAGAATTTTAAAAAATGCATCAATTAAAATTCGTAAAACTTTTTCTTCTGAGCAACAAGATCATTGATAAGCTTGCATGGTGTATAACGTGCCTTATCAACAGATTCAGCATGACTAACAAGTTCTGCTTGAATTCTTTCAAGTCCTTCACTATCAGCATACTTAAGTAGTCCACCTCTAAATGGAGGAAAACCAATACCGAAGATTAAGCCAAGATCGACGGCCATTGCATTCTCTACAATCTTATCTTCAAGAACAGTTGCAGCTTCATTGATCATCGGAAGAAAAATTCTCTTTTGTATTTCAACTTCTGTCATTTTCTTAGAGGCTTTTGGAAAGATTGCAAGAGCTTCTGCGTTTGGTCCAGCAACTTTTCCATTTTCATCATAGATATAGAATCCTTTAGAAGTTTTTCTTCCAAGAAATCCTTTTTCAACAAGCTTACCTGTGAGTGAAGAAGATGCGGCACGATCACCTAATCCATCATGAATAATTTTGGCAACTTTCTGTCCAACATCGATTCCTACTTCATCGAGAAGACGACATGGTCCCATTGGCATTCCAAAATTTAAACAAGCATCATCAATGTCTTTCATTGAAACACCTTCTTCAAGAAGGAATCCAGCTTCGTTCATAAACGGCATAAGAATTCTATTTACTAAGAAACCTGGACCGTCTTTAACAACAACTGGAGTTTTCTTTGTTTTTAAAACCCAATTATAAAGTGCTTCAACTGTTTCAGGCGAAGCATTGTCATGCGTAATAATCTCTACAAGAGGCATCATATGTACAGGATTAAAGAAGTGAAGCCCTGCAAATCTTGAAGAGTCCTCAAGTGCAGTCGACATCTCTTGAATCGAAAGAGATGAAGTATTTGACGTTAGAATCGCATCTTTTGAAACTTTTGTTTCAACTTCAGCAAAAACTTTCTTCTTAATATCCATATTTTCGACAACTGCTTCGATTACAAGATCAACATGTCCAAAGCCTCTAAAGTCAGTTTGAGCAATGATTGATCTTTGCATTCTTTCAAAGTCGTCATAAGAAAGTCTCTTTCTCTTTAACGCCCCCATGAAATTAGAAGCAGATTGCTTAAGACCAAGCTCAAGCCCACCTTGATTTAGATCTTTCATAATTGGTTTCATATCATTCTTGGCCATTAGCCAAGCAATACCACCACCCATTGTACCAGCACCAAGACAAGCACCTCTTTCAAGTTTTTTTACTTTGCCTTCGCCTTTAACTCCAGGATATTTCTTTGAACTTTCAACCATAAAGAAGATATGCTGAAGATTCTTACTTTGATCTCCTACGCACAACTCTCCAAATGCCTCAGCTTCGCTTGCAAGGTAGCTTGCACGGCCCTTCATCACACCAGCTTCCATAACATCAAGAATTTTTAGTGGTGCCTGGTAGAAACCTTTTGTTTTCTTTAAAACACTTTCACGTGCTTTTTGAAAAATAATCTTCTTCGTTAAAACATTATCTGTTGCAAGATCTTCTAAAGACTCTTTAAACGATTTCTTCTTTTCTGATTTTCCAAAATGCTTAAGGGCCATATCTAAAAGACGTTCTTTAGCATAAGTCTCTTCAACAAGACCAACTTTCTTACCTTTTCTTCCATCAAGAGTTTTTCCAGATAGAATCATATCAAGCGCAGTCGGTAGTCCTACTTTCTTTGGTAAACGGTATGTTCCACCAAATCCAGGAATAATTCCAAGCTTAACTTCAGGAAGTCCCAGTTGAACTGACTTGTCATCACTTGTAATAATTTTCTTACAAGATAACGCCAGTTCAAGTCCACCACCAAGGCAAACTCCACCAACACAAGCTATCGTCGTAACTTTAAGATCCTCGATTCGATTTAATATTTTTTGACCCGCTTCAGAACCTGCTTGTCCATCGGCCTCTGTTTTCATCGAAGAGATAAGATTAATATCTGCTCCCGCAATAAAACATCTTTCTTTATGTGAATGAAAAATAACACCTTTTAAAGAAGAAGCATTTCCATGAAGCTCTTCAACAATATCTTGAAGTTCATTAAGTGTTTCTTCATCAAGTACAGTCATGGCCTTAGTGCAGTTATAACCCATACCAACGTAGGCGATATTTTCTTTTGTTTCAAAACTAATTCTTTTATAACTCATATATTTATCTCCGAATTTTTTTAAATTTATTTTTTTAAGTTTTCGATAATACAAGCACCACCTTGTCCACCACCGATACAAAGAGAAGCAACACCAAATCCGGCCTTTCTTCTTTTAAGTTCGTGTGCAAGAGTGATTAAAAGTCTTGAACCAGTCGATCCAACAGGGTGACCAAGAGCGATTGCTCCTCCGTTAACATTTAGTTTCTCAGCAGGAATTTCACCCCAAGCTTTTGTGAGACCAAATCTCTGTGCAAGGTCCTTATCTTTCATCGCCTTATTTACAGCTATTACTTGAGCCGCAAATGCTTCGTTAACTTCAACAAGATCCATCTGATCAAGATTCATTCCCGTTCGATTAAAAACACCGTCCATTGCAAGAAGAGGACCCATTCCCATTCTTTGTGGCTCTAGGCCATGGAAGTGGTAATCAACGATTCTTGCCATTGGATCCAAGTTATATTTCTTAACTGCTTCTTCAGAAGCAAAGAGAATTGCCGAACCACCATCAGTGATTGGACAAGCATTTCCAACAGTAACTGTTCCTGATTTCTTATCAAAGTATGGTCTCATTTTTCCAAGACCTTCAACTGTAGAGTTTCCACGAGGACCAACATCATTCATGAGAAGTTTATCCATTTTGTAACCAACAGCAATTGGGAGAATTTCTTCAGCGAATCTTCCCGCTTCCATCGCAGCAACCGCTTTTTGGTGAGAAAGATTTGCAAACTCATCTTGATCAAGTCTTGAAATTCCAAATTCTCGAGCTAGAAGCTCTGCCGTTTGCCCCATATTAAGACCACAGAAAGGGTCTGTAAGACCTTGTTCAATTGCAACAATTGGAGATAAGTATGGAGGTCTAAAACTTGAAATTACTTTTATTTTATCACTCATTGATTTAGCTTTCATAAGATTCATGAAAAGCTCAGTCATTTCTTTATTATAAATTAGTGGCATATTTGACATTGATTCAACACCACCTGCAACAATCACGTCATGTCTTCCACTAGCAATTTTTAGATATGCTTGTGATACCGCCTCTAAACCAGAAGCACAATTACGATGCACAGAATAACCAGAAGTCTTCTTATCAAGCCCTGCTTCTAGAGCAATAACTCGTCCAATATTTGGATACTTTGCTGGAGTACCAGTGTTACCAAAAATAACTTCATCAACTTCATGATTTGCAATTGAAGTATTATCAAGAAGAGCTCTAACAAGATAAGCGCCTAAGAATGGTGCTTGAATATCTTTTAGTTCTCCGCCGGCCTTCGCATGTGGCGTTCTCTTACCTTCAACCAAATAAACAGGTTTTAGTGACATATGTGCTCCTTGGGATATTTTGAATAATTGTGCAGGTTTATGATAATCGAGTATCGGTTTAAATGAAAGATTTATTAGACGAAAAAAGGCCTACTTGCGTAGGCCAATTAATTATAACACGGGAATTCTTGAGTCTTTTACTAGAAGTTTACTGAAAGACCAACGTTGATTGAAGCAACGTTACCTTCTTGCAAATCAAGAGCTAGATTTCTAAGTCTTTGTTCGTCTGGAGTATTGTTATTTTCTAATTCAGATACACCTGAGTTTAGTGCCTTCTCATACTGAGCATTAATTTCTGCTGAGAAGTTTTTTGTAAACTGGATCTGCGCTCCAACCATTGCAGCTCCTGAGATATTATTACTAGAAACTTTTTCATCTCCGTAACTGTAATTATTATATCTGTAGCTTTGGTTCTCTTCATATTTAAAACTGCCTCTATTATAGGCCACGGCCGCTCCAACAAATGGTCTAATCTTAGAGTCAACTGTGAAGTAGAACTTCGAATTAAGATCAAAAGAAACTTGCTTGAAATTAATTGTTCTTGCTTCATTATAGATAGATGAATTATTCGTAGCAAATTGGTTATAACCTTTTGTCGAATAAGTTCCATAATTAATATAATTATTATTTTGATCTTTTGTATCAAGTGAAACATATCTTACACCAACACCAATAGTGATATTTGGGTGCACTCTATTTTCAACACCAAGTCTTAAATTCACAGATGCCTCAAGATCTTCTTTTTCACTTGAAATATTCATGAAACCACCACTTATCGAAACACTATTATTTAGAGTTTCTTGAACTGCTGGAGCTGGTGCTTCAACGGTTTTTACTGGTGCTGCAGCTTGTGTTGATACTTGATCCATTGCTTGCATTTGACCATTAAGAGCGTTTTGAAGCTTTCTTGCAAGCTTTCTCTCTTCTTCGAGTCTCATGTCTTCAACTTTCTTTCTCATCATTTGTTCGTGCTTTTCTTCAAGCTCACGACGCAACTTTTGAATTCTATCAGCTTGTGAAGGCTGTTTTTGCTTTTGAGCATAAAGTCCTTCAATATCAATTTGATCAGTGTTCACAATTTGATCAGCTGTTTCTGTTAATAAAGGGTCTTCTTGAGCGAATGCCTTACCAATAGGTAGTGACAATGCCATTAGACTTAATAAAAGTGAAATTTGCTTATTTCCCTTTTTCATTTTTGATCTCCTAGAAAAAATTCCCGTTCTTTTTTGTGTGTTACTTTTCAGTTATAACACATCGCGTAGAACTTTCTAGGTTTTCAGAGACTTAGTGTAAAATTTACAGGAATTCGGTGTAAGATATTGATATTAAATAACACTAATGCATGTATTATCAATAAGTTAGCGTGCAAGACGAAAGGTTCGATACATTGAAGCCTCATCACCATCACCGTTTGTCAGACTCTTTACAGCGCAGATTGGATTCAAGCTTCTCTTGTCACAATTGGCCGGATCAAAGTTTAACCTGGCCTTAATGATACTAAAGACCGTCGTGGCAAGGGCCACAATTACAACGAGCATTAGTGCATACTCCACAACAACTTGCCCGGAATTAGATAATATCTTCTTATTCAAATTTCTCATCTTTAAATATTATACCCCAATCTCAAAGAAAGTTTCGATAATCTTTAGTTTCTAAGAGTGAGCTTAAAAGACCTAGAGGTGATCTCTGACAAGGTCCAATATAGTGAACATCCTTTAAAGTATTACTTTCAAGAGCACTACCTGCATCTTTAATAACAACCTTACTTGGAATATGTACATTCTCAAAACTATGGGCACAGACAACTTCTTGCCCGACAATGGCATCAGACATTTCCATGTCTTCATTAATAACCTTCTCTAGTTTTAGGAGTTCACAAATTTCGTCTCGATAAAACTCCGCCTTCTGACATTCAACAGCCCGAGAGAAAACCTGAACATACTTTCCATGAGAATTGCTTGTTAAGCATAGAAATGGAAACTGGGTTCCCATTTTATTTAATTTGAAGAGATACTTATCAATATTTTCTTCGAGAGAAATATTTTGAGATAACTTTATATTAAAATTAGAATATGTTCCTTTGGTATCAAACTTGAGCGGAAAACTTGATGGTCGTCCTCCAACAAAAGAAATATGCTTAGGGTGAACAATCCCCTCAAAACTATTTAATTCCACACACCATGGCTTCCCCTTATGAAACTTCCACTCCCTTATAGGACTTGATCTAAAGAATCCTCCACGTGTTACTAAAAGCTCTTCTAGTCTCTTATGGAGTAAACTTGTATCAAAGAAGTATCGCGGTCCAAGTAAAGAAAGGAAGAGATGAATGGCCTCAATCTTAGATAATTTATCTGTTAAGACATTGTGAATTATTGTTCTCGATGAATAAATGAATAAAGATGCTAACTCTTGATTCTCTTGAACTTTTGTTAAGCTGTCATAGAAAATTTCAAAGAGGTCATTGAAGACTTCTGGACTATGATGCATAAAAGTTTGAACATTGATATTTTGCATTGTCTTAAAACGACAAAGAGTATTGCCAAGTCGAGATGAGAGTTTGTAGTAACTTTCATTAAACTCTTCACTAGGAATCAGATTCTCTTTAAGATGAATAAAAAGTTCATTAAATAACTCTGGAAATTTTCTCGAGAGCTCTCGTAGGTTTGAATAAGGACTGCTCTTTCCAAGAAGAATTTCTCTATCACCTAATTTACTTATATAGGGCCTAACTTCTAAGAATTGGTCCACATCCAAAACTTCATCAATCGATATACTCTCCGCCCAACTTTTAATGAAGGACCTTTCAATATGAGAGAAGTAATTAAAGTGTCCAAGCCCCTCAGAAAGTCGACTATCTTCTAACAGGAGTACATCTCTATTTTCAAGAAGTAACTGGAAACCCAAAAGGTATGAGACGTAATTTCGACCTACAATAATTGTATCAATATTTTTTTTAAGCATGGCTAATTTCCAAAAGTCTTAGAAGCCCTAATAGGCTCTTCTCATTTTCCTCAATAAAGTGTGTAATATCAACTTCTTTATGAAGTGGAGAAAAAACGAAATCTTCAAACTTTTTCGCACTATCAACGATTGTAATTTCATGGCCAAGAGATTTCGCGATATCATATTCAGTAGAACGCTTTACATTATGTGCACACGCAATGCTATTTCCGGCAACAAAGGGCTCAAGTAGCGAGTGAACACCTTTGCCAAGCCCTCCACCGATATAAGATTTTTTAAAAAGTGGATACAACTCACAAAGAATACCGGGAACACAACTTAAAATTGGACCTGGTTTATTTTGATATGCCTTAAGAATACTCAAAATATCTTCAGCACAAGATGTTTTTTCAATCATATAGATTGGAGTCGAAGCACCAAAGATTTTCATAAGCCCCTCTCTAATCTCGCTGACAAAACCAGAATCAAAACGATGGGGAGCAATATAGCACAAGGTATCTCCGGTACGAATTTCTTCAATAAATCGCGAAGAATTTAAGAATGGTAATTCAGCAGGCCACAGCTGAGCAATGATCATTCGCCTCTCATTTAGAGTAATAAGATCGTGTAAGACCTTATGAACACCGTTTGCATGAAAATTAAATTGAACTTGCCTCTTATTAATTTGTATCGAGCGCAACTCACTAGGACCATGAACCCTAAGCCTAGTGCCTCTGAACTCATCTAAGAAAAATTGATGATCTTCCTTAGTGGTTGGAAAAAGATCATCAAATACTTGATAAAGACCTTTCTTAAAAAAGAAGCGCCAGTCATGGTTTGAAGAACTTTTCGCTGAGGCTGCAAAGAGAATAAATTTTTCTAAAAATGGCCTTAAGCAAATCAACTCAGGGAGAAAATCGTATCTTACCATCATGAGTTTTTTCGAACTAAGCCAACGGTAATTATTTTGTCCAAAGAAGAAAGGAAAGAAAGTTAAAAGTGGCATACGAAATGAGCGAACT
>Ga0100385_1004861_pt1 | contig 11441 bp, 22 predicted proteins | sample CryGeymeta201509_FD_81543 | JGI IMG/M metagenome (GOLD analysis project Ga0100385, IMG submission 81543) | Groundwater microbial communities from Crystal Geyser aquifers in Utah, USA - Crystal Geyser metaG 2015-09 | ecosystem: Environmental > Aquatic > Deep subsurface > Groundwater | place: USA... | reverse complement strand
TTTGGCCATTCTACCTTATATTTGTGTTCATAGTTATAACTTCATCAATAAATTCATAAGTTGACAAAAACTCGGGCTTTCCAGCTTTAACAACAACTGTATGTTCAAAGTGTGCAGAATATTTGTTGTCTTTAGTTAAAATTGTCCATCCATCATCTTCCATCACCACTTCCTTTACACCAAGGTTTATCATAGGTTCTATGCAAATTACAAGATTCTCAGGAAGTTTCTTCCCTGTTCCTCTTCTGCCATAATTATAAATCTCTGGTCCTTCATGAAGATTTCTTCCTATGCCATGACCGACAAGATCGCGAACTACTGAATAACCAAATGACTCTACATAGGATTGAATTGCAAATCCGATATCACCAACACGATTTCCCATGATAGCCATTTTTGCTCCAAGATAAAGCGATTCTTTTGTTACATCGTGAAGTTTTAATACATCATCTGAAACATCACCAACAGCAAAAGTATAGGCATAATCACCATAGTATCCATTCATATATGTACCACAATCAATGGAAACCAAATCACCATCTTTAACTTCTCTATCACCAGGAATACCGTGAACAATTTGTTCGTTGATAGAAATGCAAAGCGTGGCTGGGAAATTACCATATCCCTTAAAACCTGGTACAGCGCCATTATCTCTGATAAATGTTTCAGCAACAGCATCGAGAGCGATGGTTTTAACGCCGGGCTTTAGGATTTTTGCAACCTCAGCAAGAGTTTTTCCAACAAGCAAAGAACTTTGTCTTAATAATTCTATTTCTTCTGTAGATTTAATTATCATAATATTACTGGTGCAATCCGCTGGATTGAAACATATTTGATGATCTACCTTTAATTCTACCTGATTTAGTCAATCCATCGTAATGACGCATTAACAAATGACTTTCTATTTGTTGTAGGGTATCCAAAACAACACCTACAAGAATCAGCAATGATGTGCCACCAAAGAAATGGGCAAATTGTTGGTTTACACCAATAAGACTAACAAATGCTGGCATTATAGAAACAAAGCCCAAGAATATTGAACCTGGCAATGTGATTCGAGATAATACTGAATCGATAAATTCTGCTGTTCTTTTTCCTGGTTTAACTCCAGGAATAAAACCGCCATTCTTTTTCAAATCTTCTGAAATTTGATTTGGATTTATTGTGATTGCAGTATAGAAATAGGTAAAGGCAATAATCATTAGAAAGAAAATGAAATTGTACCAAAACCCATTGAAATCTGTAAGGGCACGTGCTACTGCAGATAGTGTGCTATTATCGGAGGCATATCCTACGAAAGAAATTGGAAGCATCATAATTGCTTGAGCAAAAATTATTGGCATTACACCAGCAGCATTCACTTTTAATGGAACATATTGTCTAACACCACCATATTGCTTATTTCCTACAATTCTTTTTGCAAATTGAACAGGAATACGTCTTGTTCCTTGAACAAGTAATATTGTAAGTAGGATGACTGCTACAAGAAATACCATCTCAAATAAGAACATCACCAATCCACCAGTTTGCTCAACAACTTTAGAGGAAAATTCGGCAGCTATTGCCATTGGTAATCGTGCAATGATTCCAACCATAATTATAAGAGATATTCCGTTTCCAACGCCTTTATCAGTTATTTTTTCGCCTAACCACATTATAAACATGGTGCCAGCAATAAGAATAGTAATAGAAAGAACGAAGAAAAATACTGGGCTAAAATCATGCAAAGGAATTGTTCTAAGAGCTTCACCAGCATTGTTGCGATAGCTTGGTCCAAGAGTTCGTAGCATATTGCTAATATATGCTGGAGATTGGAAAGCAACAATAATTACAGTAAGTAATCGAGTAATCTGATTGATTTTCTTCCTTCCGCTTTCGCCATCTTTTTGCAATTTTTGAAAGTAAGGAACAGCCATACCAAGCAACTGAATAACTATAGAAGCAGTAATGTAAGGCATAATTCCTAAAGCAAATATTGAAGCATTGGCAAAGGCACCTCCTGAGAACATATTTATAAGTCCAAGCAGACCACCAGAACTTTGTTGCTGAAGGGCAGCAAGTCCACGAGGGTCTATTCCAGGTAATACCACATAAGCACCAAGGCGGTAAATTAATATCAGCCCAAGAGTTAAGAGTATCCTTTTGCGTAGATCCTCAATATTCCAAATATTTTTTAATGTTTCAATAAATTTCTTCATTGTTAAATAATGTTTGCAACGCCACCTACAGCTTCTATTGCTTTTAGAGCAGTAGATGTATAAGCGTGGGCATTAATTTCTAATTTAGATTTCAATTCACCGCGACCCATTACTTTAATAAGGTCACTTTTGTTTACCAATCTGTTTTCAATTAATATTTCAACGGTGATAGTATCAATATTTTTGCTTTCGGCCAGATGTTGAATTGTATCCAAGTTGATGCCTCTGTACTCGGTGCGGTTAGGATTTTTGAAACCAAATTTTGGCAAGCGTCGATAGATAGGCATTTGACCGCCTTCAAAACCACTTTTTGATTTGTAACCTGAGCGAGATTTAGCACCTTTATGACCACGGGTGGAAGTTCCACCATGTCCAGATCCTTGTCCTCTACCTATTCGCTTACGATTTTTTACCGAGCCTTCAGCTGGTTTTAGATTGCTTAAATCCATCGTTATATCTTATTAAATATTTATAATTAAATTTCTTCTACACTTAACAAGTGCTTAATATTGTCTATCATACCAAGTACTTGAGGGGAAGCATCGATTTCTCTGCTTCGGTTCATTTTCTTTAAGCCCAAGGCCTTAAGAGTTCGTTTTTGACGTTTTGGGCGGCCTATGCCACTTTTAACTTGTTTTATTCTAAGTCTTTTCATCTAATTTCCTCTCTTTAAAATTAACCGTTAAATACTTTAGTAATACTTATGCCTCTTTGATCAGCAATCTCTTTAGGGTCGCGTAGTTTGATTAGAGCATCAAAAGTTGCTTTAACAACACTATGTGGGTTAGAAGAGCCTTTTGATTTAGCTAACACATCTCTAATACCAACGCTTTCAAGGACAGCACGCATTGCACCGCCAGCTATAACGCCAGTTCCAGGAGCTGCGGGTTTAATAAAGACGTATGCGCCGCTATATTTTCCATACTGTTCGTGAGGCAAAGTGCTTTTCATTATAGGAACTTTGATAAGATTTTTCTTTGCATCGTCGACGCCTTTTTGAATAGCAGCTGTAACCTCTTTGGCTTTACCTAAACCATAGCCTACTACACCATTTTCGTTTCCAACGACAACAATTGCTGAGAAGCTGAATGTGCGTCCACCTTTAGTAACTTTGGTTACCCTTTGTATGCTTACAAGGCGGTCTTTATATTCGACCTCACTTGGTTTTACTCTTTTGATTGTATTATTTGCCATATTGCTTAAAATTTAAGTCCTCCTTCACGGGCTCCATCGGCCAATGCTTTTATTCTACCATGATATACATAACCATTTCTATCGAAAACAACTGTTTCAATTTCCGCTTCTTTTGCTCTTTCGGCTAAAAGATTGCCAACCATTTTAGCTGTTTCTAATTTTGTGGAATTTTTAGAAGCGATGCTATCAATACGTGATGAGGATGACACTAATGTAGTACCAGTAGAATCATCAATAATCTGAGCATAAATTTGTTTATTACTTCTAAAAACACTCAATCTAGGGCGTTCCCCGTTACCAGAGATTTTTGCACGCACACGGCGCTTAGCCCTCGATCTTTGAAATTCTTTTTTATTCTTCATCGTGCTTTTAATTTATATTATTATTTTGAGGCAGTTTTACCTGCTTTTCTTCTGAGTACCTCGCCTTGGAATTTAACACCTTTACCTTTGTAAGGTTCAGGTTTTCTTAAAGAGCGAATTTTTGCAGCCACTTGTCCGATAAGTTGTTTATCGGCAGAGGTAAGTATTATTAAAGGATTTTTACCTTTTGCATTTTCAGTCTCTACCTTTACTTCATCAGGTATGAGAAAATAAATGTGGTGAGAATATCCTAAGGAAAGATCGAGTAACTGACCAGTATTAGAAGCACGATATCCAACTCCAACGAGTTCTTGAACGGTTTTAAAACCTGTGCTTACACCTAAAACCATATTGTGTATAAGTGAGCGGTATAAACCATGTTTTGCACGGTGGTCGTTGCTTTCGCTGTTTCGTTCAACTATTATTTGTTTACCTTCAATCTTCACGTTCACGCTATCATCAAAACTTTGGGACAATGTTCCTAAAGTACCTCTAACATTTATGTTGCCATCGGTGAGTTTGATTTCCACGCCTGCGGGAATATCTATTGGTAATTTTCCTATTCTTGACATAGTATAATTATCTTTAACATTATTAACTTACATAACACAAAACCTCACCACCAACTTTTAGCTTCTTTGCTTCTTTGTCGGTAATAACACCATGTGAGGTTGAAATAATTGCTATTCCTAAACCATTTAATACTCGGGGTAATTCTTTTGAATCCACATATTTACGTAAACCAGGTTTAGAAATTCTGGTAAGGGTATTGATTGCAGAGAGCTTTGTAATTGGATGATATTTTAAAGCAATTTTGATAGTATTATTAACACCGTTTTCGGTATCTATAAATTTATAGCTAAGAATATATCCTTTTTCAAAGAGTATTTTAGTCATCTCTTTTTTAAGGTTTGATGAGGGTACTTCGACAACGCGATGATTTGCATTCACGGCGTTTCTAATTCTTGTCAAGTAATCTCCTATTTGATCTGTTACCATCTTTATTATATTTTAATATTTTACCAACTTGCTTTTTTAACCCCGGGTATTAAACCATTGAGAGCCATTTCTCTAAAATTAATACGTGAAATACCAAACTGGCGCATATAACCTTTAGGTCTTCCACTAATTTGACAGCGATTATGCAATCTTACTGCAGCACTATCGCGAGGTAATTTTTGCAATCCTTCGCTATCTCCAGCGGCTTTCATAATAGCCCTTTTAGCTGAGTATTTATCAACCATTTTACGTCTTTTACGCTCACGCGCCTTCATTGATTCTTTTGCCATCGGTATTAATTTTTAAATGGTATTCCAAATTCTTTAAGCAGAGCAAATGCTTCTGCATCAGTTTTTGCCGTTGTAACTATTGTAATATTCATTCCTTGGATTCGATTCACCTGATCAATATTTATTTCAGGGAATATTAGCTGCTCAGCAATTCCAAAAGAGTAGTTTCCTTTTCCATCAAATCCTTTGTTGTTAATACCTCTAAAGTCTCTAACTCGAGGAATGGATACAGAGATCAGTCTATCAAGAAATTCATACATTCTATCACGACGTAAAGTAACTTTGGCGCCAATAGCCATTCCTTTACGAAGTTTAAAGTTCGAAATATCTTTTTTAGAAATGGTTTTAACGGCTCTTTGACCAGCTATATTACTCATTTCTTCGATGGAGCTATCTAATATTTTTTTATCAGTGATTGCTGCTCCTACTCCTTGGTTAAGAGTAATTTTTACAATTTTTGGCACTTGCATTACTGAGTTATAGCTAAATTGCTTCATCAGTGATGAAACTATTTCGTCTTTATACTTATCTTTTAATCTTGGTGTGTACATTATTTAATTACCTCCTTTGATTTTTTAGAGTAACGTACAATTTTGTCACCTTCGACACGACGGCCAACGCGAGTAACATTACCTTTATTATCTACTAACATTACATTTGAAAGGTGAATAGCTGCCTCTTTTTTAACGATACCACCTTGTGGATTTTCATTGCTTGGTTTGGCGTGTTTGGATATAATATTTACGCCTTCCACAAGCACTCGGCTTTTGGCTGGAAACATCTCAAGTATTTTGCCTTCTTTACCTTTATTGGCTCCAGCAATTACTTTTACAGTATCTCCTTTCTTTAATTTCATTTTCGGTTGCATAACAATTCCTTAAATTAATGGTTTATAACACTTCAGGTGCTAACGACACGATCTTCATAAATTTCTTATCGCGTAATTCACGGGCTACTGGCCCAAAAATACGTGTACCCTTCAATTCACCGTTAGTTCCAAGCAGCACCACTGCATTGTCATCGAAACGGATATAGGAGCCATCGGCGCGACGTATTTCTTTCTTAGTGCGCACCACTACAGCTTTAGAAACAGTCCCTTTTTTAACGTTGCCTGATGGGATGGCACTTTTTATAGCAACCACTACTTGGTCACCGATACGAGCATATCTCTTTTTGGTACCTCCCAACACACGGATGACAAGTACTTCTTTTGCGCCGCTATTATCGGCAACTAATGCTCTGGATTCTTGTTGTAACATACTATTTAGCTTTCTCTATTATTTCAACTAATCTCCAATTCTTATTTTTACTAAGTGGGCGTGTTTCCATTATTTTCACTTTGTCGCCAATGCCACACTCATTTCTTTCGTCGTGAGCGAAATACTTTTTCGACCTTTTAACGAATTTTCCATAGATGGGGTGTTTTAATTTACGTTCGATGCTAACTGTAACGGTTTTATCCATTTTATTGCTAGTAACCACGCCCACACGTTCTTTTCTTAAATTTCTGCTTTCCATAATTATTACAGATTATTTTCTTTCTTCGCTGTAAGCTCACGCTTACGAAGTTCGGTTAATATTCTTGCTATGCCTTTACGAGAGCTACTGATATTCTGTGGATTCTCGATAGGTGATACTGCATGATGCAATTTCAACTTTGACAGTTGGATTTTTTCAGTATCAAGTCTTTCCATCAATTCATCTGTCGAAAGTTCTTTTATTACCTCTTGTTTCATCACTTATATTATTATTTGTTTGTGGAATATTCTATTCCTGATAATCTCTTCTTACAATAAATCTTGTCAAAATTGGTAGTTTTTGGGCTGCCAATCTTAAGGCTTCTTTTGCCACTGCCAATGGAACTCCTTCTGCTTCTAAAATAATTTTTCCTGGTTTGCAGCGGGCTACGAATAACTCAGGAGCTCCTTTACCTTTACCCATACGTACTTCGGCGGGTTTTTTGGTAATTGGTTTATCAGGGAAAACTCTAATCCAAATTTGTCCTTCACGTTTCATATAACGTGTAACTGCTTGACGTGCAGCTTCTATCTGACGACCTGTAAGCCAGTCCTCTTCAAGAGATTTAATTCCGAATGAACCAAAGGCGAGTTCCGCTCCGCGGGTTACGTTGCCTTTCATTTTCCCTTTTTGCTGCTTTCTATATTTTGTCTTTTTGGGCTGTAACATATTCCAAAATTTTAACTGTTCTCAATAATTTATTTTCTTCTGCGTTGACGTCTACCTTCAAAATTTTGACCAGCCTGTTTTACAGGTTGGGCTACATTTAGCAAAGTAACATCACGTTTTCCAAAAACTTCTCCTTTAAATATCCAAACTTTAACTCCCAATCTTCCATAGGTAGTATGAGCTTCGACCCAAGTGTAATCGATATCGGCTCTAAGAGTGTGCAATGGAATTCTTCCTTCTTTATACATTTCACTTCGAGCCATTTCTGCCCCACCAATACGACCTGAGACGAGTACTTTTATGCCCTCTGCTCCAACACGCATAGTGGAAGCAATAGACATTTTAACTGCACGTCGGTAGGAGACACGTCCTTCAATTTGTTTAGCGATTGATGTTCCAACTAAAAATGCATCAAGTTCTGGTCTTTTTATCTCATTTATATTAATTTGAACTTCTTTGCCTGTTAATTTCTTAATCTCTTCTTTTAATTTATCTACTTCAGAACCTTGCTTTCCTATAATAATTCCTGGTCTGGCAGTATTTATTGTTAAGGTTATGAGTTTAAGAGTACGTTCAATATAAATTTTGGAAACGCTCGCATTTGATAGACGTACATTTAGATATTTTCTAATTTTATCATCTTCTACAAGTTTCTCTGTAAAATTCTTTCCACCGAACCAATTGGAATCCCAACCTTGTGTTATTCCTAATCTTAACCCTATTGGATTTGTTTTTTGACCCATCAGATTATTATTGTTTGTTAATTATTACGTTCTCTTCTACTTCACTTACTTCATCAACTACAGCCATTCTACTTTGCAAATACAAAGTAACATGATTTGATCTTTTGCGAACTCTATGCGCACGGCCTTGAGGAGCTGTTTGCAAACGTTTCAGCATACGACCTGAGTCGACAAATATTTCGTGTATATATAATTGGGCATCTTCCAATCTACCACCTTCATTTTTCAATTGCCAATTTGCAATTGCAGAAAGTAGAAGTTTATACACACGATTAGAAGCCTCTTTTGGTGAGTGTTTCAACATAGCCAATGATTGATTGACATCTTTACCTCTTACCATATCGGCTACTAATCTCATTTTACGAGGAGAGGTAGGAACATTAACCAACTTTGCAAAATATGTTGATTTTTTTGCCGCCTTTACACTCTCTGCCTTATTATTCTTTCTTGCACCCATTATGCTATAGTATTATTTGTTATTTACCTTTCTTACGATTACCAGCATGACCGCGGAATGTGCGTGTTGGAGAAAACTCACCGAGTTTGTGACCTACCATATTCTCAGTAACATATACAGGGATAAACTTATTTCCATTATGAACACCCACTGTAAGTCCAACAAAATCTGGAGAAATTACAGAGGCTCTCGCCCATGTTTTTATTACGGACTTTTTGCCAGTTTCCTGAGCTTCCAAAACTCGTTTTTCGAGCTTGTAATGTATATACGGACCTTTTTTTAACGATCGACTCATATCATTTTAATTAAATGCTAATTACTTCTTTTTCCTTTCAACAATAAACTTATTGGAATCCTTTTTCTTGTTGCGTGTGCGATATCCTTTTGCTGGTATACCTTTACGCGAACGAGGATGTCCACCAGTTGCTCTTCCTTCTCCACCACCCATTGGATGATCTACAGGATTCATATTTACAGCTGATGTGCGTGGACGACGACCTAACCAACGTGAGCGGCCAGCTTTTCCTGAACGTTCCAAATTGTGATCTGGATTAGACACTGTTCCCACGGTAGCACGACAAATTTGCAATATCATTCGTGTTTCGCCTGAAGGCAATTTTATGATTGCGTATTTACCATCTCGACTTACTAATTGAGCATAAGATCCAGCTGAACGTGCCATTTTTGCACCTTGACCAGGTCTAAGTTCTATATTATGAATAACTGTTCCAAATGGAATTTCAGAAAGCAATAATGTATTTCCAATTTCTGGAGCTACTCCAGCGCCAGAATATAATTTTGTTCCAACTTGTAATCCGTTTGGAGCAATAATATATCTTTTCTCGCCATCAGCATATACTAATAAAGCTATACGCGCTGTACGATTTGGATCATATTCTATAGACTGAACATTTGCTGGGATCCCATCTTTATCGCGTTTAAAATCTATAAAACGATATTTCTGTTTATGACCACCACCAATGTAACGCATGGTCATTTTGCCATCGTTATTTCTTCCTCCTGATCTCTTTTTTGTTGCCAACAGACTCTTCTCAGGAGTGCTAGTAGTTATTTCGTCAAAAGTGCTTATTATTTTAAAGCGCTGACTTGATGTTGTTGGTTTGAATTTCTTTAAAGCCATGTCTCCTAAATGTTACTGTAAAAATCAATAGATTGACCTTCAGCTAATGTTACAATTGCTTTTTTAAAAGCTTGAGTTCTCCCAGGTATATAACCTGATTTTGTTGATCTGGATTTTGCTTTTCCACCATAATTCATGGTATTCACGGCAGCTACTTCAACTTCATATAAACTTTCTATCGCCTGTTTAATCTGAATTTTATTTGCATTTTTCTTTACAACGAATCCATAACGATTCAGTTTCTCAGTCAATGCTGACAACTTTTCAGAAATTATAGGCCTTTCAATAATATTCATCTCTTATAATCTTTTAAGATTAAACAATTACTTAGTTAGAACTTCTTCAATTGACTTTATTGAGGACTCGCTAATAATCAATTTTTTAGCAGCTAATAATTCATAGGTATTTATATCAACAGCTCTTTTGATATTAGCACCTTTAATGTTTCTGGCTGACAAATAAATATTGTTATCTATTGTATTTAAAATCAACAGACTTTTTATACCATCTATTTTTAAGTCGCTTGCAAACTTCAGGTAGTTTTTAGTTTTTGGCAATTCAAATGTGAAATCTTCAACAATCATAACATTTTCTTCTTGAACTTTGTAAGCAAGTGCTGATTTACGAGCTAAGCGCTTAAGCTTTTTATTAAGTTTAAAAGAATAATCTCTAGGATGCGGTCCAAATGCACGAGCTCCACCTCTTAATATTGGTGAGTTAATATCACCCATACGTGCGGTACCAGTTCCTTTTTGGCGTTTCAATTTACGAGTGCTACCCGAAAGTTGAGAGCGCTCTTTTGAACTATGAGTTCCTTGTCTTTGATTTGCTCTATATTGTTTAATATCAAGATAGATTGCATGATCATTTGGTTCGATTCCGAACACCGTATCATCAAGTTGAACTTTACGACCGGTTTTTTCTCCATTAATTTTATAAATATCTAGCTCCATCTTTCCACTATTACGTATGATCCATTTGGTCCAGGTACAGAACCTTTAATAACTAAAAGATTTTTCTCTAAAATAATTTTCATTACTTGAAGATTAATCATCTTAACTCTATCATTGCCCATACGACCTGCCATTCGCATTCCTTTGAATACTCTTGAAGGCCATGATGATGCGCCAATAGAACCTGGAGCTCTAAGGCGGTTATGTTGACCATGAGTTGCATCGTTAACACCGCGGAAGCCATGACGTTTTACAACGCCTTGAAATCCTTTTCCTTTAGATGTTCCAATTACATCAATAAATTCACCTTCTGTAAAAACATCAACATTAATGATTTCTCCAAATTGTTTTTGTTCTTCAAATCTAGTAAATTCTACAACTTTTCTTTTTGGCGTTGAACCAGCTTTTTTAAAGTGGCCGATTAATGCTTTTGATGTATTTTTTTCTTTCTTATCATCAAAGGCAAGTTGTACAGCACTATAACCATCTTTTTCAATGGTTCTAATCTGAGTCACAACACATGGACCTGCTTCAATAACGGTACATGGAACATTTTTTCCATCTGCGTCAAAGATGCTAGTCATCCCTATCTTTTTTCCAATAATTCCGGACATTTCTACTGTATTAAACCTTAATTATACTTTAATTTCAACCTCAACACCAGTCGGTAATTCCATCTTCATCAATGCGTCGATGGTTTTTGATGATGTACTGTAAATATCCAACAAACGTTTGTAGGTAGAAAGCTGAAATTGTTCACGAGCTTTCTTGTTTACAAAAGTTGATCGTAATACGGTATATATTCTCTTGTTTGTTGGCAAGGGAATTGGCCCATTTACAACTGCTCCTGTTGCTCTTACAGTCTTAACAATTTTCTCAGCAGACTTATCTACTAAATTAAAATCGTAAGATTTAAG
>Ga0100385_1004859_pt1 | contig 11444 bp, 7 predicted proteins | sample CryGeymeta201509_FD_81543 | JGI IMG/M metagenome (GOLD analysis project Ga0100385, IMG submission 81543) | Groundwater microbial communities from Crystal Geyser aquifers in Utah, USA - Crystal Geyser metaG 2015-09 | ecosystem: Environmental > Aquatic > Deep subsurface > Groundwater | place: USA... | reverse complement strand
GTGAGAATCTAAGAGTGGTATCATCAAAATAACCTATATTTAAATTCTCATTTTGATTTATAGAATCTCCAGCTAACCAGAAGTTATTACTTTTATCAGAGTTTCTAGCTCCCACAATATAAATATCATATTTGGTGTTGAGAAGAAAACCTCCATCAAAACTTAAAAAATCATCTGTTCCATCAAATCTAATTACAGGATAAGAGTTAAGTATATTATTAGTAAATACAGGTTGATTAGCTAAGGTTGGTTGGTTAACTAATCTATTATTATTACTTTTGTCTGTCCAGGTGGAAACTTTATTATCTACATCTTTTATTAAATTAGAGTCATTAGCATCTAACCAAATAGATAAATTAGGATTTGATTTGATAGATGCTTCCATTAAATATAAAGATTCTTGATTTATATCAGTAAATTTATTTAGATAAACAGTGTCTGTAACATTTAATTCACTATCATATTCAAAGCTATCTGGAGCAAGATTAGATTGTCTATAAGTAACTGTAAAGCTAAATTTTATACCTTCTTTATAATTAGAGTTATCGTTATTAATAAGATTAAAAGTTAGATCAGAAACTATTATAGTTTCAATATTTATAGTTTGAACTAGGTTAGAAGGTGAATTTATAATTTGAAAATTATCACCATTTATGTTAAATGTTTTAGTAGATTGATCATTAAAATATAAAGTTAAGCTGTCTCCAGTCAAATTGGAATTATCAGGTAATACAATAGTATCAGCTGATTCTACATTTGATTTTATTAAATCAGATATTTTATTAGCTTCAGTATTAACTGTAGAGCTAACATTATTTGCAGTGTTTATCTTATATATTTGGTTTAGACCAAATACCATTACTCCAATAGTAACTCCTGCTATACTAATATAAAGAATTAATTCTAGTAGTGTGAATCCATTTTTTCTCATATTTTTATTATTTAATAAATTTCATATTTTGTATTAAGATATTGTTCAACTCTTTGTCTTTCTGTATTATCAAGAGCAGTATTATATACTATAATCTCAGATATTTCTCCATCTAAAAATCCAGCATTCCCATTTTCTATAGCTCCAATTAAAAGATCAGTATCAGTTATATTTATTGAGTTTATGGAGGAGGTTGCATTATTGGAAATAGGAGAGGTACTAGAATTGATATATGTTTCGATAGGATTATTAGGAATCCATATACCTGAGAATAATCTATAATTAGTCTCAGAAGTTAAATTAGTTATGTCAGTAGGATTAATAGTACCATTAAGAGAAGCTATAGCAAAGTTATCATTTTGGAATCTCCATTCCATCTTATTATCAGGTTGGCTAAATTTACTAATGTAAGATTGATTAATATCTACTTTATTTGATTTTCCTACTATGAATATTGACATTCCATTTGTATTATCAAATAAATTTTCTGCTCCAGCAGACATAAAGTCATCTACACCATCAAATTTTACCGTAGGTAAAAAATTATCATTATATTCTATGAATTTTGGTCTTTTAGTCTCATCCGATTGCTCGAAAGAGATAGGTGTAATTTGTCCAGAAGAATAATCACTCCAAGTAGAAAATCCGATATTATTATTTATATTAATACCATCAGCTTTAAGCCATAATTTTAAATTAGCATTTTTAATTTTATAGGGATTATTAGAATTAAAAGCTGATGTATTAATATCCCCATCTGAAAGGTTAGTTATATTTTTGGTATATTTGATTTTTAAATTTGGAGCAAGTTGATTTATCTCAGCCTCAAGATATTTTTTATAATTTTGAGCCCCAGCTTCTATCTGAATGATATGTTTATTTGATCTTTTGTATATGCTATATACTCTACATTCTTCGCCTTCAATGGTTAAAGTCTCATCCCCAGAATAGAATTTATTTTGGATTAATTTATCAAATACTAATTCTAAACAAGATTCAGCAATTTTCTGAGACTTTAGAGAATCTTCTTTTACAATATTATTTTTATTGTTTTGGTCAGTAATAATAAGTGAGTTAATAGCAATTGCTGTTCCTACAGCTGATATTATTATGGCTAATACTAAAGTTACAAATCCAGATTTCATTTTATTCTAATTTTAATTATTTATTATTATCTAAATTATAACATAATATTTAGATAAATACAAAATAAAAAACTCTCTTTATATAAGAGAGTTTTTTATTTATATTAATTCTAAGTTAAGATTTTTATTATCTTAAGATAGAAATTGTTTCTCCTAATTCAGCTAAAGGAGCTTCAACTGTAATTCTTCCAGATAAAGTTGTTTCTTTAGACACTGTATATCCTGTACAAATAGGGTTTCCAGATACTACTGTTTGAGCAGGTGTTAGAGCTCCAGCTTCAGTTACTTGTCCAGATGTTGCTAAATTATCTGTAGGATTACTTGGATCTGTAGGTAATGATCCTATATAATCTGGTGTAAGAGAAGATAAATTAACATAATTAGTACTAGTTGCTGTTACAGTTAACCCACAAGCACCAGTTACTATATCAGTTCCATCATTTAAATTAATAGTTGATATATCAAGATCTGTTAGTGCTGAAGCTGTATTTAATCCTCCTGGAAATACACCCTCATCAATAAAGTATTGATAAATAGCATTGGAGATAGTATTAACTTCTGATTGTCTTTCAGCATTTCTAGCTTTACCTAACTGTTGTGTAGGATTGATAGCTACGATAACAATAGCAGCTAAAATACCAATAGCAGCTATAACAAGTAAGATTTCAAGTAATGTGAAACCTTTTTCTTTTTTATGTACATTTACATTGTATTTCATATTTTATGAAATTAATTTTATAATATTTAGTATTTTTCATACTACAATATTATTGTAGCTTCTATATAAAAAACTGTCAACTAATAAAATTTAGTAACTTTGTGGATAACTTTGTGGATAACTTTGGACTGTAATATAATAAAAATTTATGTTATTATATTTATATCAATAAATTTGATAAATAATTAATAGATATTTAAATATAATGTCTATATACAATATAAAATTCATATAAATTAAAAAATTAATTATACTTTATAATGATCAAATATCAAATTTTACAAGAAAAAAACATAATAAATTATTTAAAATTTTTCTTAATAGCATCTATATTATTAATCTCAAATCTAGAAACTATAAAAGCTTTTGATGGTGGGATAGACCAGACTATTAGATATTCTGGAAAGATTTATAATTCAGATTCAGTTTTGTTAGGAACAGGAGATTATAATATGCAGATTATAATCTATGATGCTCCTACTAGTGGGAATGCTCTTTGGACTGAAACAATGGATGATACTACTACTTATGGTAATCCTGGAGTTGCTTGTTCCAAAGCTGAAATAATTAATGGTAAATTTGATGTACTTATAGGTTCTTGTAATACTGATATCTCTCTTACTAACATTCTTAATAATAATAGTTTATATATAGAAGTTCAAATGGACTTGGATGAAGATGATATTTATGAAGAAATATTTTCTCCAAGAAGAAAGTTAACTTCTGTAGCATCGGCTTTCAATTCTCTTAAATTAGTTTCTGATAATTCAAGTACAGGAAATTTAAGTAATTTAAGAATATCAGATACAGGTCAATTAATATTCACAGGAGATGATGGAGTATTGCCTACAACTAGATTTATAATAGAACCTAGTGGTAATGTAGGTATAGGAACTCTTATTCCAACATCTACACTAGATGTTGTTGGAACTTTTAATGTGTCTGGATCGGCTAATGTAGGTACAACTCTTTCTGTTGTAGATTCTATATCTTCAGGTGGAAATATTGATGTTGGAAATAATTTAACTGTTACGGGGAATACTAGCTTGAATACACTTTCTGTAGCAGGTTTATCTACCTTGCAAAATGTTAATATAACAGGAAATGGTTATCTAAGTACTGTAGATACAGCTAATCCAAATACTCTTATTAATAAAAGTTATTTAGATCAAAGAATTAGTGAAATATCCACAAGTAGTTTTGATATAGGAACAGGATTTAACTCCTTTATTAATAGTAAATCAATCCAAAGTGATGGGAAGGTTATAGTAGGAGGAAATTTTAGTACATATCAAGGATTAAGTGCAAACAGGATAATAAGATTAAATAGTGATGGAAGTAGAGATAATAGCTTTGATATTGGTACAGGATTCGTTGGTGTTACTGTTTCTACTATAGTAATTCAGTTTGATGGAAAGATTGTAATAGGAGGTGTATTTACTGAATATAATGGTACAGGAGTGAATTATATAGTGAGATTGAATAGTGATGGAAGTATAGATAACAGTTTTAACATAGGAACAGGATTTGCTTCTAATACTGTTATAATTACAATTCAAAGTGATGGGAAGGTTATAGTAGGAGGAAATTTTACTACATATCAAGGATTAAATGCAAACAGGATAATAAGATTAAATAATGATGGAAGTAGAGATAATAGCTTTAATATAGGTACAGGCTTTAATGCTGTTGTTCATAATATATCAATTCAAAGTGATGGGAAGGTTATAGTAGGAGGTGGGTTTAGTACATATCAAGGATTAAGTGCAAACAGGATAATAAGATTAAATAGTGATGGAAGTATAGATAATAGTTTTGATACTGGAACAGGGTTTAATGGTAGTGTATATAGTAAATCAATTCAAAGTGATGGGAAGGTTATAGTAGGAGGTGGGTTTAGTACATATCAAGGATTAAGTGCAAACAAGATAATAAGATTAAATAGTGATGGAAGTATAGATAATAGTTTTGATACTGGAACAGGGTTTAATAATAATATATATAGCACATCAATACAGAGTGATGGAAAAATAATAGTAGGAGGAGATTTTACAACTTATAATGGAACATCAGTTAATTATTTAACAAGATTAACCGGAGGATATGTATCCATAGCTTCGTTACCAAATACATTAACTGTTGGGGATAATAATCAGACTACACTAAATAATTCTAACAATATGTTATCTGATATTTCAGTAAAAAGAGATATAACACAAATTGATCAAGCTCTTGACAAGATAAATCAATTAAAAGGATACTATTACTACTGGAAATCTAATTCACAAACAAAATCTCGACAAGTAGGTTTTGTGTCTCAAGAAGTAGAAAAAGTATTACCAGAAATTGTATCAAAAAGAAATGATGGATTACTTGAGATGGATTATTCTAAAATAACACCTTTATTATTAGAATCTATAAAAGAATTAGATGCTAAAGTTAAGTCTATACAATTAACATCAGATTTATTAAGAAATTCTTTTAGTCAAGAAAGTTTAAATATAAAAGGCTTAAATGTTGATGGAGATGTGTTTATCAAAGGAGATTTAACTGTCTTAGGTAAAATTAACAATGAAACAAATTCGGAGAATATATCATATAATAGAACAGTTAGTGTATCAGGAGATATTTTAGTAACAGATAATTTTGTATCAGTGGATTCTAGTTTGGGAGAGATAAATTTGAATTTAATTAATGACCCAAAGTTAAATGGTAAAGAGATTATTATAAAAAAAGTTGATAATTCTGTAAATAAAGTTATAATAAATAATAGTAATGGATTAATAGATGGATCAAGTAGCATTGAATTAGAATCTCAATATCAACTTATAAGAATTATTTATGACGGAAAAAATTGGAGTATCGTTGGTAAAGGAAAGTAAATCTGAAAAAAAATTAAAGACTGGTAATTTTATAAAAATAAATATACAAAAAGAAAACCCTAAAATAGAGGTAAAGAAAATTCCTAAACCTGTAATTATAAATAAGGTTCCAAAAGAACAAATAATAGAAGAAAAATTACCAATTAGAGTAGCAAAACCAATAATTTTAAAAAAACAAATTCAAAATACTAATTACTTTGAAGAAAAACTCCCAGTAAAAATTGCTAAACCAATTGTTTTAAAAAGAAAACCAATTCCAAAAAAAGATATTATTAAGTCTAATATAGACAGAAAGAATTCTATTAATTTATCAAGAAATAATACTAAGTTAATAGCTAAACACAATCTTAATCTAGAAGAAATCTATAAATCTACTAGTAAGAGAAATATACTTAGAAGTAATATGAATAAAAAGAGAGAGTTATTAAAAAAAGTAGAGCAACCAAAATCTTTAGATCTGAAATCTAAAATTACTACTAATAATTCAAAAATTAATATATATTTGGTTTTAATATTAATTTCTTTTATATTTGTTATTATTTCACCTATATTCTTTGTTAATTCTAATTGGATATTTTCTTGGGAAATTATCAAAACTGTTGTTTTTGGTGTAGGTATATTTTTAATATCAATATTTTTTTTATTACTTTGGGCTATTGGAAATATAGATTATCAGAAAAAATTTACAGCTTATGATGCAACAATACTTTTATTTGGTATAGGATTAATCATACTAACAATTCTAAATAAAGATATAAGTTTAGTTTGGGGAAATGTCCAAAGACCATTTGATAGTGGAATTATATATTTAGCTTTAATATTACTTTACTTTATATTAAGATTTTTTGTTAATCTAAATTTTGTAAAGTTTGTTTTGAATATCTGGAGTATATTAATAATTGTATCTGTTACACCTTTAATTCTGGTTTCTAGCTTTGATATACAACCAATAGATTTACTACAGAAATTATTTCCTAGCTATACTTTTTTGAGCTCATCTATTATACAAATAGCAATTTTGACAATATTATCAATTATATCTCTTTGGTATATTAGTTATGGGCAAAAGGGGATATCATTAATTTTTAATAATTTTATTTTATTATTAGGAGTATTTTATTATATTTTATTATTACAAATTATTCAAAATCAGACTTTGTTAATAGTGAGTATTGCAATGGCAATGATATTATTTTTAGTTGATTTAAAAGAAAATAATATAACTAAAAATAAATTTTCTTTTAAATATATTATATGGAGTATAAGCTTAGTAATAGGAATATTCACTTCAATATTTGTAAAATCTAATAGTTTAACACAAGAATTTTATCTTAATTTCAGTCAAGGTTTGAATTATACAAGACAATCTTTGGGAGATTCGTTATTATATGGAAAAGGAGTTAGTTATACTTGGAATAAATTTTTACCTAATGATTTCTTGCAAACTAGTGTTTGGGATACTGATTTATTTAATTTTTGGTCAGAAATATTTAATTTTATAGTAAGGGTAGGATCTTTTGGATTGATTTTTATATTGATTATTCTATTATTAATAGGTTTAGATTTCTTAGCATCAATAATACAAACAAAATTTATTAATAAAGAGCAGAGTTTAGTTTTGGTTTTATTTATATTATTATTATTTTTTCCAATGGAATTAATAGCAAAGATAGGAGTTATTTTATTAATTGTTTTGTATTTAGGTAAAGAAAATTTCAATTTTCCAATGAATTTATGGCAAGGGAAAACAGGTTTAAAAAATTATAATTCACAAATAGTTAGTGTAATCGGTATATTGAGTTTTGGATTAATATTTTTAAACTTTATTGTTGTATCAAATTTTATAAAAGCTTTTCAAGCTCATAATTTATATGAATTAGCTATAGCTTCTACAGATGAATCTATAAACTTAGAAAAAATTACTGAATCAAAAAATAAATTTACTAACTACTCTTTGTATTTCGAATATTATATTCAGCAAGAAACTAAATTATTAGACAAAAAATTAACTGAAATTATTCAAAATCAAGATGAAAATAACACAGAACAAATATCAGAATTGAACCAGAAGATAAAAAGTTTACTTGACGAAATAGCTATTCAAAAGATTAGATATCCATATTCATTAAATATTATCAATTCTGAAATTGATCTAAAATTTTTGATAAAAAGATATGGCTCAATTAATGATGAAGATATTTTAGAGAATATAAATTTAGCAGAAAATTTAAAACCAAATTCTCCAAAATGGGATTTTTATAGAGCTAAATTATATATATTATCTTATCAAACAAATAGTAATCCTGAGTTTATTGACAAAGCAATAGAATATATAGAAAAAAGTTTAAACAAAAATACTACATATGTTTTGGGATATGAGTTGTATGCTGATATATATGCTATACTAAAAGATAATCCAAATCAGATAAAAGTCTTGGAAAAATATATAGAGATAGTACAAAAAAATAAAAAAGTAGCAGATGTTAAATTAATATATAGATTAGCTAATTTGTATTATCAAGAGAAAGAATATCAATTATCAGAGCAACTATTAAATGTATTAATAAGAGATTTACCAGAAAGTATAGATAGTTATGTATTATTGGGTGATGTTTATATAGCTCAAGGAGAGACTGAAAAAGCTAAGTTTGTTTTTGAGAAAGCTTTGGAAAAACAACCAGATTTAGAGATTGCAAAAGAAAAACTAAAAAATTTATAAATATTATATAAAAAAATTAAAAAATTTGATATAATTAAAGTATCATATACTTATTATAAATATTAATAATAAAGTTCAAATTACTATGAATCAAATATATAAATCTAATCAATTAGTGTCCGTTGTTTTAATTAGTGTTTTGTTATCTATGTTTACAGGCTTTTTTGCTGGTGGAATTTCTTATAGTTATATAAGTAATATGAAAGATTCTGATAAAGCAAGTAATGAAAAAGTAGATTTAGTCAGAGATTTAAATCTAACAGAGGAGCAATCAAAATTAGTAAATGTAATAGATAAAGTAAACCCTTCTGTTGTTAGTATAACTATATCTAAAGATATATCTGTTGGTAATATGCAAAGAATATCACCTTTTGATTTCTTTTTTGGTCCTGGAACAGGAATTCAAATACCCAATCAACCTCAAAATGAGAATACAGAATCACCTACTGAAAAAAGAGAAGTTGGAGGTGGAAGTGGTTTTGTAGTTACAAGTGATGGTTTTATAATGACAAATAAACATGTTGTTTCTGAAAAAGATGCAACATATACAGTAGTTTTTCCTGATGGAGAGAAATTAGAAGCAAAAGTTATAGATATTCACCCAACTCAAGATTTAGCTATAATTAAAATAGAGAAAGATAATTTAACACCATTAGAATTTGGTGATTCATCTCAAATAAAAGTTGGTCAGACAGCTATTGCGATTGGGAATTCACTAAATCAGTTTGAAAATACTGTAAGTAAAGGGATTGTTTCTGGTTTAAGTAGAACAATAGTGGCATCAGATCAATCAGGTATGAATATGGAACAATTATCTAATATAATTCAGACAGATGCTGCTATCAACCAAGGTAATTCAGGAGGTCCATTATTAGATTTAGATGGAAAAGTAATAGGTGTGAATGTAGCAGTTGCCGCTAATGCTCAAGGAATAGGATTTGCTTTACCATCAAATCTTGCAGCCAAAATGACTAGTGATGTATCTCAATTTGGTAAGACAAGAGTTCCCTTTATTGGGGTAAGCTATACCATGGTTAATCAGGATAATATAAAGTCTGATAATTTAGGTGTTGATTATGGAGCATATATTATTAATAATAATCAAGATGGGACTTCTCCAATTGTAAAAGATTCTCCAGCTGAAAAGATCGGTTTGAAAGAAAAAGATGTTATATTATCTATAAATGGAAATAAACTTACAAATAAAAATACTTTAGTAGATGAAATTCTTAAGTATGATATTGGTGAAGAGGTTACTTTAAAAGTATGGAGAGAAAATAAAGAGTTAGAATTTAAGTTAAATCTCATAGAAAGACCTTCGGAATTAAAATAAATCAAAAAACTATAAATGAAGACAGTAAATGTAAGTATATCACTAAGGTCAATATTCAATATTGTATTAATATTAATAATAATACTTACTTTACTGTCTTTTTATCAAATACTAGTAATAGTATTTTTAGGATTTATTATTTCTACATTTTATGATTATGTGTCAAATGTATGTTTTAATTTATATAAATGGAATAAAAAACTAACAAGTGTAATTTTATTCTTTTTATCATTATTAATATTAGGGGGAGTATTTATATTTTTAACTCCATCAATGATAGATCAAGGTTCATCTTTGGTGAAGATATTTGTTAATAATATATTGAAACTAGATTTATATTTAAAAGATAACGGTCTTAACTTTGACTTGGGGTTACAAAATTTAGAAAGTATTACAGCTGGAATTACTAACTTTAGTCAAAATATTTTATCATTTTTGTTAGAATATCTAAAAATTTTGGGATTATTCTTTTTAGTTTTTACAATAGCATTTTATATTAATATAGATCAAAAAAGTTTTTATAATATTATAAAATTATTTTCTAGCAATCAAAAAAGAAAAGACCAAATAGATAATATCATAGGTAAAGTTAATGTGTTAATAGGAAATTGGATTCTAATAAGATTTATTAAAGCTTCTTTAATGTTTTTATTTACTATGATAATATTCTTTTCCTTAGACATATCATATCCTTTATTTTTCGCTACAATAGTAGGATTATCAGAATTTATTCCTATTATAGGTACAATTTTTTCTTATATTATAATGTTAATATTTGCTTTTATCAAATCACCATTAATAGGTATTTTAGTTTTGATATCACTTATATTAATTACAATCATAAGACAAATTTTTATAGATCCAGTTTTATCAATTAATCAACCTAAATTAAACCCACTTTTAGTTATATTTACAAGTTTATCATTCTTAATAATATTTGGATATATTGGTATATTAATTTCAACTCCATTTATTCTGATAATATATACTATAAAAGAGAACTTAAAAAAATTTATTAGAAAAGAATCTAAAATTATTTAAAATGAATCTTATTAGTAAAGAATTTCAAAATATATCAGTATTTGATATAGAAACAGTAGGAAATATTAATAGTCAAAATTTTGTTGATGAAATGCAAATTACAGTTGTGGGAGTATATTTTTATAATAAAGATATTTATAAAACATATTTTTTAGAAGATTTACCAGAATTAGAAAAAGAACTGAAAAATACAGATCTTTTAGTTGGATTTAATAATGATCATTTTGACACACCAATATTGAATAAATATTATAAGATAGATTTATTTGGTATCCCATCCTTTGACATCTTAAGAGAGTTTAGGGTAATAACCGGGAAAAGAGTTGGACTAAATAGTATAGCAGGAGCTACTTTAGGCATGTATAAATCTGGAAGTGGAGGAGATGCTATGATTTATTATCAAGAAGGGAAAATGGAAGAATTAGCTAAATATTGTCTTTATGATGTCAGATTAACCAAAGATGTATTTGAATATGCTATTATAAATAAACAAATTAAATATACTTCTCGTGATGGATGGCTTAGATTTAGTATAGACTTTGATTATGATATAGATAAATTTATTTCTGAGAATAAAAAGAAATCACAGAGTTTATTAATATAAAATAGTCAGTACATATTGATATATATCTTTTTTATGGTATAATTTAAAAGAACTTTATATGTTATAAAAAT
>Ga0100385_1004857_pt1 | contig 11446 bp, 10 predicted proteins | sample CryGeymeta201509_FD_81543 | JGI IMG/M metagenome (GOLD analysis project Ga0100385, IMG submission 81543) | Groundwater microbial communities from Crystal Geyser aquifers in Utah, USA - Crystal Geyser metaG 2015-09 | ecosystem: Environmental > Aquatic > Deep subsurface > Groundwater | place: USA... | reverse complement strand
TCTTGATCACTTTGAGTATCAGATTATTGGTAATGGATAATAACCTCTTGCCGAATAGCACATCTAGATAAAATGCTAGGCGAAACAGAAAATAAAAAAAGAGATTATCGTCAAAAATCCCTATCAAGAGAAACCTATTACTCTGAAGGTAGAAACTGATATTCTTAACTGTGAAAGTCCCAAAAAACTAACCATTCCTTCAGGAGGTAAATAAAAGTTCGAGTTCACAGTTCAGCCCATGCTTTGCGGTGAGTATACAGGCAGCATCACTTTCTTTTAGGAAGAAGGTCCTCAATATATTTGGTATACTGTCTCAATTGTCACCAACTATCCAGTAGCTCTCAAGACATTGGACATGGAAAGTGAAGTAAGAAAAAGATATGTTCAACAAATTGAAGTACCTTACAGTGGTAGCACTGAAAATAGCTATCAGGTTATAATCAATGGAATTGGACTCAATGGATATTCTACACTTCAATTGAAACCCAACAGCAAAAATTACTATCAGCTGTAATACCTTCCTTTGTAGGTGGGTTAATAGAAGGGTAGCTTGTGCTTCATCAATCCTTAAATAGGTGAAATTTTGTATTAATTTAACTTGAGATGCCATCCTAAACCTCCAGTCATCATGAACAACATCAAATCTCCTTTGGGAGTTTCCACTTCTATCTAAGTTGAGCTCTAAAATCCAACAAATAGCAAAGCTGTTGTAAAAGTCATCAATACCAACCCTGAACAATTTGCTCTCAAAACTAATTTAATCAAACTGGGCCCTGAATAAACAAGAAAGGTGGAAATTGAATATATTCCTGCCAGTTTGGACAATGTTGAGAGTGCAAGTATCAGATTTGTCTCAAAATAAATTGGAGACTGGGAGTACGAGCTCTCTGGGATGGGTCTGTCTCCTGTTCCTTTCCCTCACTACACTGTTCTGAATGGATTGATGGAGGAGCACTCTGATTCTGTCAAGTTCAGAAATCCATTTAAATACGACATTGCTGTAGGCGTCAAGATGCTTTACAACAGTAAAGCTGATGAAAAAGTTTTCAGGTTACTCAATACATCCAAATCAAAATTTGACATTGAATCATTTTCAACGCTCTAGATTCCTTTCTCCTTTATTCCCAATGCTTGTAGAATGTACGAATGCAAAATTTTGGTGATGATCAGTTAGAAGATATTTTGGACTTTCCCTATCAAAGGAATCACTGAGATCAATGAAGGAAAAACTATCGCTACTCTGTGTACCCAATGCAGAACCTCAACTTCATAATTCGCACAAATTACCTTGGAAGGCATCTAAAACTTCAAGCAAAACAATTAGTATAATTTCAAACTTGAAAATGTGCCTCACAATTATCAAAATCTAATTGACAGGTTCTTGATTATATAGAGTCCCAAAAATAGTCTCTCGCATGCTAATGATGCCCTTTAATTTGAGTTCCACTTCAAACCCATGAAACCTGGCAAGGCTGTGTTTGACTTTGTGATCGTCAGACAGGAAGGAGCCAGATGGAGGTATAGAATTATATTGGAGGGCACTGAGCCTGAACCTGATGATATTATCGATATCGAATCCAATCTGCTTGTAACCTCAACTATTAGCTTCAAAATGACTAACACTGACAAGTCAGTTGCTCCCTTCAAGGCTAAATTCACTTCCGACTCAGGTATATTTCTAGTTATTCAGCTCATTAATTTTCGATTGAACCTAAAGAAGGTCAGCTCGCCAAGTACGGAAGCAAAGGCACCAACTTCTTCGTAGCTTTCACACCAGTTGAGTACGGCAAAGAGAAGAAGGGCAAGCTAGTTATTGAAACTGCTGAGATGTACTGGTGCTACCTGGTGAGAGGCAGCCTTCCAAAATACATTCCTCCCTCAAAGCAGGAAGCCGGCAGTCGTACCAGAATTCAATCCTAGAAGAAGTGATGGTTGTAGTATTTATGATCCATGAATATACTATCATTTTAGCAACTCGATGACCTGCTTAATGCCACCCACCATGTTCATGATATCGTCCATCAGCTAATTGCGATAAACCGCCTCGATCTTCAACTTGCCGCAGCACTGCATGCACTCCTTCTGATATCCTTTCTTGCAGCCTAAGCAGTAGTTATGACCGCAAGGGATAATGGTCACTGGATTTTGAAGCTAATGACCGAAAGGGCATTGGATTTGTGGGACTATTGTGTAATATATGTTCTGAAGAGTCTGACCTTTCTGCTTCAAATTGCCAATTTTGTCTTCCAGCTGCCTCAGCTTTTCCTTTTCCTTCATGTTGTCGCCAAAGTTGTTCTCGAGTTATCTAATTTTCTGGGTCAATTTTTAAATTTTAATTTCCTTTTTGCTGTTTTGCTTGTTTGCTTAGTCTAACTGATTTTCAACCTTGTTAAATTTACTCTTGAGTTAGCTATGATCCTTTCTGAGTTGAGACTCTTCCTTCTCCTTGTCTCTAAGCTTGCTATCCTCTGACTTCAACTCATTTTGAAGTTACTCATGTTTCTCCTTTAGAGATATGCATTTGTTCTCAAGGGAAGAAATGGTACTTGTTAGCTTGGTTTGGTGCATCTTCATCGCTGCTATTTCTTAGTTAAGTTTTTCTACTTTTCTCTAGCTGGCATTTCTCTGGCTGATCTATCTATTTTTGTCTTGGTGGAGCTCGTTAAGAGTTTGCTTCAGATTGCCGATAGTGACATCTTTCATGAGAATTTGTCCATTCAGCTCTTCCTCTTTGGCCTTCAGAACTTAGAAATTGCAAGCTTTATCCTTCTGCTTATTCATTTCCTTTTATTTCTATGCAATTGTACCCTTTAAATCACTGATCGTCTCTTCATGGTTGACCAGCTTGTTCCTGAGGGAGATGATAGTTTTTACATTTTACTCATGCTTACTAACGATAGCTTTGTATGATTAATTGTCTTTCTAGAGGTCTGTTAACTTCTTATTGAGTTATTCGATTCTAGGATTAAAGAGTGTAGTACTTGGAGTTTTTGACTCTCAGAATTTTATTGGTTCTTTCGATTTATTCTCTTAGCAATTTGTTTTTCCTTTCCTAGTTTACAGATATCTATTTTTATCTCTGAAGCTGCTCCCTTAGATTGATAAAATTCTGCCCTAGTTCCTCGATGATCTGGTTATTCTTGGCAATCTCACTCTGATGAACCTCTAATTTTTAATCGATATTCTTGATCTTTTAGTTCTTGTTCTTAATATATCTAATCGTACCTCCATGAAGTTGGCAACGTCAATCTGCTTTGTGCTTCTGTTTTTGATCTCCTTGGCACTATTGATAAGGTCCTTACTAGCAGAGTGGGACAAAATAGTTGTATGTCGCTTCACGTTTTTCATATCTCGGAATATCATGTTGGATGACTTGATCATTTTCTATAAGCTTAGAAAAAAGAATATACATCCAAAACAACAATAGCATGGTCTAAAACAATACACAAACAAATGTAATGCTCAATTCAGCAGCAATTCTTCTTCTTGGCCTTCTCGCCAGTTACTAGAGGTTTAGAATAGGTGAAAGAACGGGTTTGAATGGGCACCTCGTCACTCAATATCTGGGTCTTTATTGTTCGAGCCATGTAGTCAAAGGTCTCAGCTATGTTCTTGTTTTCCTTGGCGCTCACCTCAAAGAAAGAAACTCCAAATTGGTCGGCCATAGCCTTCCCTTGATCATAAGTGACCTTCCTGTCGGCATCTGATACATCGCATTTATTAGCCACCAGTATCTTGACTACATTTTAACTCGCGTGCATCTTGATTTGTTTGAGCCAGTTTTCCATGGCATGGAAGGAATTTAGGTCACTTACTGAGTAGGTCATGACTATGCCCATTGAACCTTTATAGTATGTTTGAGTGATAGTTTTGAATCTCTCTTGGCCAGCAGTATCCCAAATCTGCAATCTGATTTTTTTGTTATCGATCTCGATTGTTTTGATCTTGAAATCGATACCTGAGTAAAAGAATGCTTACCGATTGTCGAGAGATGAGAAGTTAGGAAGTTGTTCTAGCAAAATCTGAGAAGTATGTTGGTTTTTCCAACTCCACTGTCCCCGATAATTAGGATCTTGGCCAGGTAATCGTACCCGAGGTTATCCCTTTTCATATTAAGGTTTAATATTTCGAATTATAAACATGTCAGCAATCGCCAGAACAATATGCATACTTCCATCAAATCTTTCTTCTCTCAGCCCAAACTTTGATCTCTTATTCTATCCAGCCTACACTCTAAACTGTTGATTTTCATCCTAAACACTTTCTGCTTTCTTTGTCTTTGCCTCAAGTCCAGTGTTTCGGCCTTTTTCAGCTAAATAGAAAATAAAATACGTGTGTTATTGATCTGAGGTAATCTGCTGGCTTGGCTCTATGTGTACTTTTTTTTAGCTTGTAGCAAGAAAATTATTCTATTTTTGGGAGCCTTTTAAGTGAGCTTTTTTATCTGAATCTTTCTGTAGACCTTTGGAGGTGGGTCTTTTGCGTCATCTAATGTTATATTTCCTGGCAAGCCATCTTGACAAATTGATCCTTGTTTGTCAGATACTGCTCTATAAGTGCATTTTTGTCATATTTGCTGCTCATAAATTTATCGATGTGATCTTCATATAGGTCATGCCTTTTATTACTAGTCGCCTTCTTTCCTGTACTGTCTTCAGCTAGCTCTTCCTGTAGACTCATAAACTTGCTTCTCTAGTTTTTGTGTCTTGCACTGCTCATCAGAATAGCAGCATTCGGATGTATCCTTTTGACAGGATATTTCTGTTAAAGTTATTAGTTCTTGTCGGCATTAACAAAGTGTGCTTAGCTTTTTCTTTTTTGATTGATTGCAGTGGCGAAGTTTGGGTCAACCATGTTCATGATGGTTTGGTTTAAATGAAGTAACTATGTAAGACTTTAAGCCTTTTGCTTTCGAGAGGAAAAAGGCATGCAATTGGAAGGGAGAGGATTGTGACGAGTCAGGTTGAGATAGGCATTTTTATATTATTTTTACATTTTTATTATTAAGCCAGCTGTCCAAGAAATGCAACATTCCAAAGATTATTAACATCATTGATATAGTCAATGGGTTAGGTAGAAATTACCAGCAGTCTGCTGTTTATTCCCACCCCGATTTGAGTAGTTCCAGCCTAACATCTTCTCATATTCTGACAGCTCCTTGATCACCTGATTGTTTTGTTCTTCAAGCTTTCTGACATGGGACTTGAAATTATGAAGTAGTTTGGTATTTTTGCGCTGTATGAATCAACTGATTACCTTTTGCATTTATCCTCTCAAATATTCTTAGAGCATTTTGAAATTGTGTTCTGCCTTGGCCTGTTTGAACTTGTTCTCCTCAAAAGATTTTATTTTTTATTTGCTCAAATCTGCATATTTTTGGGAATTTTCCACGATCACCCTCTTCTTATTGATATCTCTTTGCTTCCTCTCAGCAACTATCCGTTAGTTAATAAACCTCTGTTTTTTTATCTTACTGGCATCTGTTTGATTCTTTTCCCTGGCATTCTGTATAGATATCGTGCTGTTCTTTCTTTCTGCCCTCACTTGACTAACCTTTAGAGTCACTGTCTTATGATACTCTTTCTACATTTGTTATTTTTCCTATATTAATTCAATCATACCTTTGTTAGCTTCTTCTTTTCCACAAAACTTTTATGCCTGACTTCAATCATTTTGTTGTACTTGTTTTTAGCAAGTTACATCATTTGTTTTTTCCTCTTCAAGTCGACTTCCATATAGCTCATCCGGTTGCTAAGAGTTGACTCATTTGATTTTTATGTTCTTGTCTTTTCCCTGAGCTGATTGAGGCTTGAATTGAAGGCAAATGCTAGTTCTTATTCATTCTCAATGCTCACTTTTGAGTTTTGGAGTTGATTGATGGTTCGATGTTGCTTCCTCGAAAAGACAGAAGCTTTTCTCATTCCTTGTGAGCTCCATATATCAAGTTATTTTTAAGAGGGAAAGCCAAACGATTTACCTGTGGATCTGGTAGTTGTCAGCTTTGACATCAATAAAATTAATAACCTGGTAATTTTTCATCTTCAATCTTCAATATAAAAAATCAACTCAACATGATCACATATTATCAAGCAAAAAATTCTGAACTCGATCTGGGTCACATCCATTTATTTCAATTGCAAATTAAATCTATTTTTCTCCAAAACCTTGACTCAACAAATCTTGGAACCAATAAGGTCTTTCATGCTCAGGATCTTTCTTGATTTTTTTTGATAGTTCCTTAGCTATCTACATCTATCTCTCCTCGATACGTTTCAGTTACTCTTGAATGTGTTCCTGTTCTATCTTGATCTGAATCTGTTGCATTTATGATTTTTATATCTGCTCAAGCAAATTTTCAGTCTATGACATCTCAAGTACTCTGTTTATCTCTTTTGCTTAGAATTAGTTGAGTCTCTCAGCTATGTCATCTTCTTTTCTTTCGGAAGCCTCAACATTTTCAGAAAGGACATAGTCAATGGCGTTAGAATTTGAGAAAAATTATCGATACTGCCTCAAATTTGTATGATAGTTTCCATTTTGACTGTAGCTGGCTGTAAATATAGCCTCATACTCACCAAAAGGAGTATTCAGAAGACCTTAATCAATCTTGTTGATTTTCTTGATCGAATTGTAGTGGCAAGATCCGACATAAGCTAGCCTAAGAGGTTCAATGTTATGTTCATTGTCCTCATGGAAGGTTCTGATGGGCTTAGCACTTGTTGAGTAAATTTAAATCGGTCTGCCGTATATCTAAGATAAAGCTTCGATCTCCACATCATCACCCCATATTCCATCCTGCATTTTTCTTGAGACATATTAGTTCAGATCCTATGTGATGTAGTCCTGGAAGAACACCCCTTAATCTAATATATATTTCAGGCAGAGCCGTCTTATTTCCTAATGATATTGCTCAGAACCTGAATAATAAAAAATATACCATAAAGCTGATCAGATATAGATCTGAAGAGACAATTGCCATCACCTCCCACATCTTTCATCATGTAATTTTCAAGATTTAGCTCCTCAATCATCTTCTCTACTTTCAACTCAAGAATCTCTAAAATAGAACAATTCATACTTTTTGACAGCTAGCTTAATGTCATTGTTTGGGATTTTTTCTTGAGGCGGGTCTTGCCAATTCCATAGCCTTTACTTCGAGAGCCGATCATTGCCATTTCATTGGGGTCCTCATAGTTGATCCATCTATCGTATTTTGGGTGATAGTTAAAATAGTGGGCCTTTACTCTGACTGGAGTATTGTTTTGACTGTTTTGCTCATATTCGAGATCAACAACCCTCCCTTCCAGCCAACCAGTTGAAGGATGATACGCATCGATACGATTATTTATTCTGATCTATTTTCCTGGTTCCCACTGAGGCAGTATGCGGTCTGACCCAATATCAATGTACTAATCAAATCGACTGGACCACCCTGAGTAATGAATATAGGCCTCATTCCCCTTGATGTAGATGACTTATCCATTGACCCATTTATTTTTGGTGTCCCTCACATCAACATTTTGTCCGAGGTTGTACTTATATTTTTCCTCACTTTCCTGCATCACTCAAGAGCTATATTATTATAATGGCTAAGTAGGCATCATTATATGTAAAAATGCATCAATATAGAGCTTATGACTATTTGGAACGTAATAGTGGTATATTACAAAGAGAATGAAGTTTTATTAGCAAAAGTTATAATAGTTAGAGTTAATGTCGATAAAAGATTTCACCATTTTAGCAAAGCTAGGTAACATTATCTCGATCCAGGATAAGGAGCATACTCAACCGTCTATAAAGTATAACGACTAGCAGATGGACAACCTTATGCCCTCAAAAAAGTCAAACTAGGAAACCTTTCAGATAAGGAAGCCTAAAACGCCCTCAACTAAGTCAGAATTCTTGCCTCTATCCGACACTAAAATATAGTCAGCTACAAGTAGGCCTTCTTGGAAGGAAAAAGCCTCTGGTATTGATGAGACCATTTAGCATTGTAATGTAGTTTGCTGACGATGGAGACCTCTACCATAAAATATCAGAGCACAAGAAGAAGCGACAATTCTTCGAATAAAACTTTATCTGGAGAATCATCATCCACACCCTCAGAGGACTCAAGGAACTCCATGACCTCAAAATCTTCCATCGGGATCTGAAAGTACCCTCTTCTTCTATTCTAGACAGCAAACATCTTCCTCAACAAAAATGGAAGAGCACAGCTTGGAGATATGAACGTTAGCAAAATTGCAGAAAATGGTCTCCTCTATACACAAACAGGAACGCCTTACTATGCCAGTCCTGAAGTATGGAGTTAAAGACCTTATGATACCAAATCTGACATTTGGTCATTAGGTTGTGTTTTCTATGAAATGGTCGCATTGGATGTTCCCTTTAAGGCTGAAGATATGGAAGGACTAATGAAGAATGTTCTGACAGGTAAATTTAGCCCCATTCCCAATATGTATTCAAAATAACTTGCTCAACTAATCAATCACATGCTGCAATTGAAACCTAAAACAAGGCCATCAGCTGAAAAAATGCTCAAATATCCGATAGTCCAGAAAAAAATATAGTAGCTTCAGCTGAGTCATCGAATGGGGACCACCCTTGACACTAACCAATAATTACTAGCAACAATAAAAATGCCAAGAAAACTTCAATACTTGACTGACCGACTTCCCAAGTCAAACTATTCCCTTAATCTCAGCTATTAAAATGTCAAGAGATCAATCGAAAAACCTCGGAGACCTGAAAGATAAAGAACCAGTACTACTTAATTTATTTAGATACCCTTCCAAAGCTAGAAAAAGTCATCAGGTATCATGAAGATATAATCCACAAGCGAAAAAAATACGTCCCCCAACCTCATCCTGCCTAAGGACGAAATTCAAGCAATCTTAAAGTTCAAGGCATTTCCAAAGATATCAGTTAGATCAGAGTGGGTTTGCCAGACAGAAAAGATAGACTGCAGCAGGAGCTAAGTCGCATTTATCAGGGAAAACATGCTGTCTATGGAAGAGACTACTCTCGATAGTTAAATTCAATAAGAAGAAAATGATATCATTCTGCATTTTATCTTAATCATCACATAATCACTATCTCTCAGTTAGTACATTGTTCCACTCTCTGAAACTCTAATGTTGCTACAAACTCAACTTCTCAAAAATTCTCATGAGCGACCAAATGAATTCCTACTTGTCAAGGCCTACTTTCAGCTGTCGCATTTCATCAGCCATCGGGTAAAAAACACTTTTGAGATGAGTGGGAATTTCTAAGCTGTTAATAATGTCCTCTGCAGTAATTTCGTCATCAAAGTTTTTGTTGAATAGCTAAAAAATCATCTCGAATAGCTATGTCTTGGCTTCCTGACTCATTTAAGTTTGTATGATATTTTTCTGAGAAATTTTGTTTTTTTGATGATTCTGTTGCTGTTTTTGAAGCTCTTACATTTGGAAAAAGTCATAAGGGCTCATAAATTATTTCTTCCCTTTTGTAGTATTGTTTGTTGAAAGAGCAGTTTTCATCTTTTTCGACTTCAGTAGCTTATTAGCAATGCTCATGCTAGAGTCTTTATCATCTTAGCTGATCAAAAAATATATATTTTATTTTTATTTTTTGACTCTTCTTGGTTTTTCAACAGAACTAAAAAAGGACCGTTCCTTTGATTGATTTTGTTTTTTTGATTCATTCAAGATGAATTAACTTTCACATGTATCGATTCTCTTTCCTAAACTCTTATCTTGACTACTTTCAATGCTTGTTTTCAATCGATATGAATAATTTTTGTTTGACAATAGCTCATCCAATGCTTTTCTCTTGGAGGGTATGGGGCTTTTTTCAATAGAACTATCTTTATCATATTTATAGCGATTGAGAAAGTTGCTTCGTTGCCTTGAAATTTTTGAGAGATGTTTTTGAGAAAAAGCTGGGAAGTCAACAGTAGATTTGTTATGGTTTCTATATAATTGTTATGTTGATTGTTTTTGGGATGAGTTTTATCTGGTTTTTTTCACCATTCTCTATGATTTTTGGCAAAGTGTGGGGTGAAAGCTATAGGTTTATGTTTTGGCCTGTATTTTATCTTTTCGGAACATCTTTTGATATAAATCTTCATAGATTGCTAAATTATGCCCTCGAGAAATGTCTCTCTTAATCCGGGTTATTTCTCTACTACATTAGTCAATGCTTGGAATGAAATTGAGTTTACTGAAATCTTCCCCTTATTTTTCCTCTATTTGTCGCTGGATAAGTTTCATTTTTTATTGCTTCTCAATTGCTTCTTTGTACAAACGATTAAAAACATCTTACTTGTGAATGTTCTTTTGTGATTTTTGTCGATCGTTCTTAATATGAGGTTTAAACATATTGGGTTGGAAAGTGCACTAGGAAAGTTTCTAGCTCTATAGTGATTACTATCTCAATTTGCAGAGCCCTTCTTTTGCCACAAACTTTTTCCTTCCCTCATCATATAGGCGATGGCTTATATCTGTTGTGTAACTTGACAGATCCTTCTTTTCGAGAGAATTTTCCCATAATTTTGCTCTTTGAATGATTTCAGTTGATTTATTGTTGCTTAAATCGTTGGTCAGAAATGTTCTTGTATCGACAGGGTTATATTAGAAATAAGGAATAGATCTATTGAGAAGAGTCCCTTCTTCATTTGCATAATTCCGTTATATGGTTGCTTCTGGCCTATCTTAAATAAAATTCTTCAGTTTGTTCTTCCATTTTACAGTTTTGGGGCTTTTATCTATGCAACTCTCAATAATAACTTCAATTTTCTGCTTAATTTCATTTTCAAGAGCTTCTCGCTCTTCCTTTGCGATCTACACTTCACAACCATACCTGAGCATATTTGCAAGACTCAACTTCATGATAAGCTCATCAGTTATCGTCTTTAAGGTTGCTCCCTCATATATGAGAAGTTATTCTTCTTCGTCGATCTAAAAAGCAATCTTGCAAAGAATTTATTGACTTTTCTTCGGTGTGAGTCGTTGCGAGTTGACGGGTGTCTGGGAAATTTAATCTGAGCGATCAGTGAGATATGAACTGATGTGCTATATTTACATGAGTAGCTGTTATTTTTATAATATAAGTAACAAAAATCACCCTCTGTGCATCTTGCTCAGCAATTACTTGATTGCTTCGTCTTTTATCATGGTTTTGGTCATTCGATGGCTTTTGCTAACTTTTCTCAGTAGTTGAGTCAACAAATCGACTGTTTACTAAGGGCTCAGCATCTCTGGGCAAAAGTCATTGAGACCTTAGCTGAGCATACTTTTACACTAAGAAGACTGTTTGCTGGAGTATTCACTAGCCAAAGTCTATCTTTATTTCATAAGCGTAATCTAAAGTTGCTGCTTTTGTATTTTTTTATCTTTCCGCTCCTGCTCTTTTTACATTTCATTCATTTGCAGCTGAAGAATCTCATTGGTTTTCTTGTACTTGT
>Ga0100385_1004850_pt1 | contig 11452 bp, 9 predicted proteins | sample CryGeymeta201509_FD_81543 | JGI IMG/M metagenome (GOLD analysis project Ga0100385, IMG submission 81543) | Groundwater microbial communities from Crystal Geyser aquifers in Utah, USA - Crystal Geyser metaG 2015-09 | ecosystem: Environmental > Aquatic > Deep subsurface > Groundwater | place: USA... | reverse complement strand
TACCGCTCAATCAACACAATCGGATGATCTTGGAACAGAGATAGATCTTGGATTTAATTATAAGTGGAATCAAGAAGTTCATGTGGGTGGTTCGGCCGGTTATCTGATGACTGGTGATTACTATGCTTATACTAATGATCCTGCCCAAAAGAATAATGCAGACAATACCTTTGTGCTGCAGCTACGAACTTCAATTGATTTTTAAGCCATAAAAAAAGCCTCCCATCGGGAGGCTTTTTATTTTAATTTCCCATCATGTAATAGGGGCTAATTCCGCCCTGTCCTTGCATCATTCCTGGCTGCTGATACATCATTTGCTGCCCACCCTGTTGCATAAACTGACCTGGCTGCTGGTACATCATTTGTTGTTGTTGCATTCCATATGGGTTTTGTCCCATCATCGGTGAATATGGCATCATTTGAGATTGCTGCCCAAACTGTTGCATACCTGCCGGAGAGCGAAGTGAGCCCATTGGATTACCCATTCCCATCGACATGCCACCCATATCGTACGATGAATAACTACCACTTGAGTATGAATCACCATAAAGATAGCTATAGTCATCACCATAGTTAGAATAGATATCCATATCGTCGTAAGTTGAACCACGCTCTGATTCAAATCTCTCTACCGACGCTTCATATTGATTTGAAAGACTACTATAGTGTTCGCCTCTTCTTCTAAGATTTTTAAGATCTCTTTCACGTGTAGACATCGCTCTACGCCTGCGACCTTCAGCACCTCTTTGGAATTGCTGACAACGAACTGGGTTGCTAACACCACCAATAAAGTTTCTGCCGCAGTATTTTTTCATTTGATCTTGTTCGCCTTTTTCATAGCGCTGCCAGTTTCTATTAACTCTTTCGTACGCCTGACTAACTCTTCTTTGAGATGAAGTTAATGGGGCTCTATCAAGATTTCTTACGCGGTAGCTATCGTCCCAGTCTTGAACAACTTGGGTCATAAAAGTTTCCATACGATCAGTAACAAACTTATTGGCGCGCTCAACAGAGATCTGCTCGCCACGTCTTGCATCTGGTCTACCAACATACACTCTAGAAAACGCTTCAGATTTTAAGCGAAAGCCTTCAATCTTTTCTGCTTGATCAATAAGTGCAAATTCTTCTAGTCCTTTATACAGATCTCTAAGACCACGACTACTTCTTTTGGCGTAAGCGCCAACGGCTTCGTTTAATGATTTTAATCTGTCTTGAATTTCAGTTTGACGTGATCTTGATGTTGTCTGACCGTGCTCTTGAATAAGAGTGTCAATTTCTGAAATTGATGGAGAAATAACAACATCATTTAACTCTGAAAGTAATGTTGCATATTCATTACTTAAACGAATAGCTTCATCCTCAGATACGCCAACCTTTCTACCGGCAGCAATATCATCAGCACTTGGTTTAAACTGAGCTTCGATTTCATCAAAACGTGTATAAATCTCAGTCGCACGTTGAGCTCTTGCAGTATCAAGTGCTCCCTGCAATACATTTCTAAGGAGTGATGCGTTCCCCAGAGTACTTGCATCAAGTCTTTCAAGCTCGCGAAGAATTTGTTCGTAGTCCAAGCTATTACAAGCTCTAAAGGCACGATCAGCGGCTTCACTTTCTGGCGAAAGATATACTGAAGCTCCACCCTCTTGAAGTGATTCACGTTTAGAACATGTATCCGCTGAGGCTAACCAACCAGATGGAAAGGCCGCACCATAATTACCATTTGTAGGATTTGGATTGGGAGACATAAAAAAAGCTTCAATATTTTTTGAAGCATCAAAACTAGGAAGATCAATATATTCAAAAGATGCCTCTGAAATAGTTGCCTTGGATGCATCAAACTTTGATCCGTCTGCACTTAGGATACCCTTACTTTTTAAGCAAGATGTATATTCATCATATGACTTATCGTTCGCTGCAGTGACTTGAATATTGTTATCCACAACTTGGTACTGAAATCTAATATTTAGACAATCACCATAGTGCGCCGGAATTTGAACTTTCAATTTTCTAGTTTGGCCTTGAACCATCGAGATATTATAGTCTCCGGGTGAAACCATTAGACTTCTTAGCATTTGCAAACTCACTCGATTTGCAGTGCTACAAGTCTCTCTTGTCGAAGGTAATGTTGTGACCGAAACGTCTGTCTGTGGCGCTGATTGCACTGTCGTTCCGCCGCCAGAACCAGAACTTCCTCCTGGTGTATTTACAACTGAAAACTGCGCCCAAGCGCTAGAACTCGATGCAAATGCAGCAAATAGGATAAAGAGTTTAAGCTTCTTTTTCATAGTAACAACCCTGGTCTATCGAACTAATTAGGTTCACTTCATTCGACTTTTCGGGATATAGGTTGAAAACTTGAGCTGGTAAGCAGAGTTTATTTTTATTTATCGAATATTCAACGACTTAGATTTAAGAAATTACCTGGGGATCCACATCCATCTTTATCTGTACCGGTTTAAAATTATCAAGATTGGACTGACACATCGACAAGACAGCATGTAATTGCATTAAATCACTAGACCTTAGAAGAATCGTCCAAGTGAATTTATTCACTCTTTTTTCCATAATTGCTGGCCTTGGTCCCAATATATCGACCTTATCATAGTGGTGATTTTTGAGACCTTCTAACCATTGCCCTAACTCTAAAGACTTTTTGATAAGAATATTTTTATCCTTATATGTAAGATAAATGACGGCCATCTTTGCGACTGGCGGACATGTTGCTCTTTGCCTTAAATCGAGCTCCTCTTCATAAAACTCACTAAAATGATGTTGTGTAATATGAACAAAAAGTGGATGTTCAGGCGAATGTGTTTGGACAAGAACCTTGCCTGGCTGACCAAATCGTCCTGATCTTCCACTAACCTGGACAAGCGTCTGCCATGCTCGCTCCATTGCCCTAAAATCTGGAAAATTAAGTTGCTGATCAATTCCAAGGACGATGACTGTATTTACTTTTTTAAAGTTATGTCCCTTTGAAAGCATTTGAGTACCGACAAGAACATCTACCTCATGACGATGAAACCGATCTAAAGAGTCTTTGAGTTGTTCCAGATTTTTAATTTCATCTCTATCAAAACGCTCAACCCTTAATCCTTTTATGGCTTCTTTTAAAACCTGTTCTACCTTTTCTGTTCCATATCCTTTTTGCATTAAAGTGATACAAGAACATTCAGGGCAAATAGATGGCATTGTGGTTTTTGTTGCGCATGTCTGACAAGAGATTTCATTTCTTGCTTTAAAATAGCGCATATTTGTCGAGCAGTTGGGACACTGAAATTGATGACCACATGAAGAACATTGCAAATAACTTGAAAAGCCTAAACGGTTAATAAAGACGAGCGCTTGCTCTCCATTCTTATAAGCATCCTCAATGGCCTTCATTGATTTTCTTGTCAAAGGCCAATGCTCTATAGTCTCACCATCTCGATTTTCTCTTTGATCAAGAATTTCAATCGTGGGCAAGTTAAAGCCATGTACGCGTTTTTTTAAAGGATAATAGAGCTGAGTATTAATTAATGAATTATAGGACTCTAGTGAGGGCGTTGCTGAACCCAGCACAACAGGGATTTGCAGCATCGAGGCTCTCTTGATAGCAACATCTCTTGCATTATAAGCACATCGATCATCTTGTTTAAATGATGAGTCATGTTCTTCGTCTACAATAATCAAACCAATATTTTCAATCGGTAAAAAAACAGAACTTCTCACGCCCACTATAACAATCGGATCTTTGTTTTTCTTCAAAGTATCTCGCAGTTGATATTTTTGAGAGGCGCCAACTTCACTGCTATAAGCATAGATTTTTTGATCAAGAACAGATCTAAACTTATCTAAAAATTGTGGTGTTAGATTAATTTCTGGCAACAAGAAAAGAACGCTCCTTCCTTCTTTTAAGACCTTCTTCATGAGATGAAGATAGATATGTGTTTTACCACTTCCAGTAACACCATGAATAAGATGTTTGGAGAATTTATCCGTTAACGATTTTTCAATTCGTTCAAAAACCTCTTCTTGATCAGGCGTTAATTCCTCAAGGTGCTCCACCTTTGAGCTTATCATTGCCTCCAGCGGTCTAGGTCTTTTCATGGACTTTGGAAGTGCATCATTAACGAGCTGGCCCAATGGGTAGTGATAGTAATCAGACATCCATGAGTAGAGCTTCATTTCATGCTCACTCAAATTCATAACTTCATCAAATTTATTCTTTATTGATTTTAGATTCAAGCTTGCAGCTTCGCCGTCATCTTCTTTTATAACCCAACCCAATACTTCTCTTTTTCCAAGCGGCGCCGTTACACTTTGACCGATCTCAAGCCTTTCATCAGATTGATAGGTTAACAGCGACTTATTAAACGGTGTATTACAGGCAACTTGATAATTCATTTAGAAAATAAATGTCGGTTGCACTTGTTGCAATTTTACCGTCTGTTCTGTGGCTTTAGCACTTTGTTTTTTTCTATAAGTTTTTGCGGCATCTGCATAATCTTGTGCTCTTTTTGTAAATGGAGTTGATCGAGTGTTCAGATGAGATAGGCCTGTAAACTGTACGCGCCAATTCACTCCTGCCATATCCTTATAAATCATTGTTTTAGGAAGTTCATGTGAACCGTTAAATAATACATACTCATCAGCAATCACCCTTAAGTCGCCAAGTGGAGATTGATATTCTATTTTTCTCAAACGATGATCTTCATTTCCAAAGAGTGCCGTTATACTTTTAAGATCGACTTTCCAATAAAGCTCGCTTGCCTCTCGACTTAAACTGACATTGCCAGCATCTTTATACATTGGAGCCGATAAGGTTTCTTTTACACTTGATAGTTTTTCCTGATCTTCAGGCTCAAGTGGTGACACTAAGGCTTCATCACTTTGTCTTTGCTCCAGATAAACTTTATAACGATGATAGAGATTTATCTTTTCTCTAGACATCAACTCTTTATTGGAAACAAATCCTTGAGAGTATTTATTTAAGATATTTTTTAAGACTGAAGAATCATTCAAAACCAAAACACTCATCAGGCCATAAAACATTCCCCTTTCTAAAGAAGAGTCATTTTCGACAATCTTTTTGAGATCAGGGAAATATTTTGATGCTACAACACTATCTTCTTTTAATGATTGATCCTCATAGCTTACTTGAATAACATCAATCGACTGCTCTTTTTCAAGAGAAATTAACCATTTATAAAAGGCTGGTTTTTTAGTTTCTTCAGCAGACTCTTTTTCCACTTCTTCTCCCATTCCTGCGGGTGAAGCTGTCTCCATTTTACTTACCATGGCGGTTACGACGATAAGATTTCCACTTGGCTCTTTATTGTTTACGTTTCTAAATAGTCCTTCGACCGTTGGCACAGCTTGTACATTTGAAGCGATAACTAAAGATATTATTGCAGCAATTATCTTCATATTAATTTTCTCTTTTCTTTTAAAATTGTAATCATTGTTTCACGTAAATCTTCCCGGCCTAAAGCGAAATCTACGGTGGCCCTTAAGTAGCCTTCCAAACTACCCGTATCATATCTTTGTCCTTCAAATTCATGAGCGAAAACTTTATCTTCCAAGCACAACATATTGATAGCATCTGTGAGCTGATATTCACCACCGGCCCCTCGCTCTATTCTTTCAAGCGCACCAAAAATTTCATTTTTAAGAATATATCTTCCCGGTGTTGCTAAGTTTGTTGGGGCGTCCTCTGGCTTTGGCTTTTCTACCATTCCTTGCATTTTCAAGGTTTTGCCATCAATCGAAGTCCCTTTCACAATCCCATATTTATACGTTAATTCTTTTGCAACCTGCATGACACCAATCACTGAACCGTGATGTTTGTCATAACAGTCAATAAGTTGTCTCGTGACAGGAATATTGTTTACTACAATATCGTCGCCCAAAATGACGGCAAAATCCTCTTTGCCAACAACAGACTTTGCACATAAAACAGCATGTCCTAAGCCTAGTTGTTCTTTTTGTCTTACGGTGACAATCTCAATCATGTCTCCAATCTTTCGTATTTTCTCAAATAGTTCTTGCTTGTTATTTTTTATTAGAAATGTTTCTAGCTCTATATTGCGATCAAAATAGTTTTCAATAGCCTCTTTTCCAGAAGATGTTACGAAAACAATCTCCTGAATGCCCGACAACACGGCTTCTTCTACACAATAGTGGATCATTGGCTGATCAAGTATTGGTAACATCTCTTTTGGTACCTGTTTGGTAGCAGGTAAGAATCTTGTCCCTTTTCCGGCAACGGGGATGACAGCCTTTTTTATCTTCATTACAATTAAACCACCTTTATCTTTTAACGAGGCATCTTACCCTATGAAATTCACCATCGCCATGTTGTCACGACTACTTCCGACTCTTTTACTCGGTCTTAGCTGTGCAACATATCTAAATGCCTCAGAAGTATCGACAACGAGACTAAAAGCGACTGCAGGTGCAGGTGTTGGATCACTCCTAATGGATGAGGCGACGATGCTAAACCCTGCTGCTATTTCATTTTTTCAGGTTTCATCTATTTATATCCAAAAATCGGGAACAGATTTCACGGCAGATGATAATTCTCCACGTTCTTCTGCAAGCGAGGAAAACCTTCTTTTCATCGCCTCAGACTCAAAGGGCGATGTCGACGGATCTTTTAGTTATTCAAAGCAAGATGATCGTTTTGGTAAAGTGACTAGAATGGCGGCTTCTGCGAGTTCGGCCATTGGTAAAAAATCTGCACTTGGATTTAGCTATTCAACAACGAAGCGTACAGGTGGACCACTACCAGCGAAGCTAAATCAAATATCTGCTGGGGTAACTCACGCCATTTCCCCAGAGTTTACTTTTGGAATTATTGTTCCAGATGTTTTGGGTGATGATCCTTTGGCGCGCAGGGCAATTGCTGGTGCTCAATATGTATACAAAGATTTCATCGCTCTTATGTTTGATGCTGGTGCTGGTTGGGAGACTGATGCAAAAGAATCCTCCGTAGTGCGCGCCGCTGTTCAGTTGAAAATCTTTCAAGATTTCTACATGCGTTTTGGAGCTCAAGAAGATAAAGGTCTAAAAAAGAAAGGGACTGGTGCCGGTTTAGGCTGGGTTCAGCCACGACTTGTGATTGAAGCTGCAGTTGCCTCAACTCAATACAGTGAACTTGTCTCCATTGGACAAGTTGATGAAAAAGCCAAAGAAACTTCATTTTCTTTATCGTACAGATTTTAAATGAGCACAAAAGATAATGAAAAATCATATAATGTCGTTAGATCTGAGCCCGTAGTAAAGGCTTATGCCGAACGTCTTAAAGTTTTAAAAAAAGCACAAGAATTTGCCGCAATGGAAGAGATTCCAAAAGCGGTGCAGTTCTATTCTCAATATTTAAATATTTTAGCTCAATACTTTGATGTTCCAGAGAGTTCACTTTCACCTGCATTTTTTAATAGAGAGAATGATCTGGCAGAAATGTTGCTTATTTCCCACGTCTATTGGGACCTTGGTAAAGCTTATGATAGAAGCCCCAATTTAACTCTTGAGTCTATAAGATGCTTGAAACAATTTGTCGCTTTTACTATTGGGTTTAAATATCAATATGCTAATTCACAAATGGTTAAGAAGTTCGTAAGACAAAAGCTTGCACATAACCCGAAAGCCTTCAAAGATACTTATGAAAAAATAAGAATTGAAGCTAAAGGATGTTATATTGCAACTCTTTGCTACGGTTCACTTGACCCAAGAACTATTGCCCTTAGAGACTACCGTGACACGGTATTATCAAGATATAATTTAGGTAAAGTTTTCATTCATATATATCAAGTTATTTCTCCGATTTTTGTAAGAGTACTTATCACATTTCCTTTTTTGAATAGATTTTTTGAGCCTCTCTTATCTAGATCAATTGGCCTATACATGAAAATTTCAAGGATTTCGCTACCTCAATGATTTTAAAAAATCTAATTCTGATTGAGTGGTTTAAGGCTTTTGTAGCCTCTGTATTTGCATTAATGCTGCTAATTACTGTTTCTAATCTTGTTTCTGGTTTTCTGCGCGATAATGTTACGGCCCAGGAAGTTTTTTTTAATTTTCTAATAGAAGCACCAAGCTTTCTTGCTCGCGTCCTTCCGATTTCATGCCTAACAGCTTCTCTTTTTAGTATTAATAAGCTTAAAAATAGAAACGAGCTTACAGCTATTTTTGCTTCAGGTTTTTCAAGAAAACAATTTTTTTCAACGATCGCCCTAGCCTCATTTCTTATTTGTTTGCTGCAGCTATTGATAACTGGCTTTATTGATCCCTATGCTCGATCACGCAGGCACATCCTTATTCCAGAGTCGGATAGAAAATTTAGAAATCTTGAAGGCCAAGGGCTTCGAGCAAGTACAATTGGCAGTGGGCGCATTTGGTACAAGAGTCAAAATTACTTCTTCTCTTTTTCATCGTTTAATAAAGAAAGAGACGAGCTTCTTGATGTCACTCTCTATTTTTTTGGATCTGATTATAAAATCACAAAAAGAATTAAAGGCGGCAAGCTTATTAACACTCCTGAAGGTAAGTGGTATTATCCGACTTCAACGAGTTATATTAATTTAGACAATCAGGTTTTTCCGGAAAAGGTTAGTGAAACCAATTTAGAGGTAGACCTCGATGAAAATGTTGATGATTTCAAGCGAATAGAAAGCGATATTACGACCTTGCCACTAAATGGGCTCGTTGATTATGTTTCGAGGCTCAAACGATCAGGAATTAATACCGACGAATACTCTGTTCTTCTATATGATAAGTTTTCAGCAGCGTTTGTCTGTGTTGTTTTTGCACTTTTGGCAAGTATCGCCGCCTATAATCCAGGCAGGCGATCTTCGAATATGGGTAAGAACATAGCCTTTGTATTTACTTTTACTATTATATATTGGCTTACAACTAGTTATACAACTGAGCTTGGTAAAAGCTCAAAACTGTCTCCGCTCTTGGCCTCATTCGGCGTACCATTTTTATTTTGCTGCTTTATTGCCTACACTTTTTACTCACACCGGAAACTTAAAACATGATTAAGTGGTTGATGCGTTTAACCCAAAAACATGGATTTTTGGCTTCATTCATTCTTGCGTTTATTTTAATGGCCTGGGACATTGGCAACCTCGATGCTATAAGGCAGGGAACTGAAGGCTTTTATCTACAAATTTCAAAGGAAATGAACGCCGCTCACTCCTTTCTAACTCCTTATTTTCGAGGTGAACCACACTGGTCTAAACCACCTCTACACTTTTGGCTGCCTTTTCCTTTTTATGCTGTTGGATTTCTTGAAACAACAACCGCAGCAAGATTATCAATTCTACTTCTCTCTCTATTTTCAATCGCCTATATTGCTTCTTGGGTTCAACGTTTTTTTTCAATTCCCAAAACCACTGCAGCACTCTTTTTTCTGTCTACAATTGGCTTTGCAAAATATTCTCGTATTTTCATGATGGAGATGCCGCTATCTTTATTAAGTACGCTTGGATCAATCTTTTTATTTTCAGCTTTGATTGATCAACGAAGAAGCGACTGGTTATATGCTACTCTTTTTTGTGCCCTGAGTGTCTTAGTCAAAGGTCCGGTTGCTTGGGTTATGATTGGTGGAAGTTTTTCAATCTTTTTATTTTTACGCCAATACTTTAAACAATCCATTCCTTATAAGAAATTATTAATATTTTCTTTGGCTACTTTTGCTCTTGGAAGTCTTTGGTTTGTGGCCTGTTATATAAAATACGGTCAGTATTTTATTGATTATTTCTTCTTACGTGAAAACCTTGGCAAATTTACTTCTAAGCCTTACCCTATTCGGGTTGTGTTTCAAGGCTTGATTATTTTCTCATTGCCTTGGTCTCTTTTTCTGCCCCTTGTTTTTAATATTGAGAATTGGAAAAAACGCTTAACTGCTGTTGATAAAAAGTTTTGGCCAAGAGTTTTTGTTCTATCATCTTTTTTCGTCTTCTTTTTCTTGTGGCTCATTCCGAATCAACGCTCTCACCACTACGCAATGCCAAGTATCTTTTTCTTTCTAATCATTTTACTTGATACGATGAAGTGTCACCACTCACCGATCAAGGGCATTGCCGCTAGTTTTTCGAATTTAGCTAGCTCCACTTTATTTTTTACCTTGCTTCCCATTTTATTGATGACGTTTGCCTTTCCCTCTTTATTTGAAAGCAGTTCAAATATTTTAGTTATGCTTCTTGCCATCGCTTTCACACTTTTTGCTTTTATTTCTTTTTTTAGGAAAGTATCGCTTAGGACAAGAGCCCTATCAGCACTTCTTTGCTTTGGTTTTATCTGGTCTTTTGTCACTCCTCTTTTCGTTTACCCAACTGTTCCCGATAGAGTCATCAAAATTGTCGCAGACCGTGATCTAACCGTTGTTTATCGAAAGCCATATTTTATTGAAGAGGCCATAGATCGAAATGGTCTTTTAATCATTAACCCTCAACAAATCTCTACTCGTCTTTACGAAGTTAAAGACCTTTTATTAATTCCTGAAAGAGTGATTAAACAGCAGGGCCTTGAATCCAAAATCCGCACAATTGACACGTGGCGCGTCTGGCAAAAAAGTCGCAAACTTAGTCATATTCTAGATGCCATCTCAAAAAGTGACCTATCAATCCTACAAGAGTCTTTAATGCTAGTTGAGCTTAAGCGCTAAGCTAGACTTGCGCAGTGCATGTATGCTATGAAAAGTCATGTCTGAATTTACAAAAGAGCACTATAAACTCGAGGGTGAAAAGCTCACAGTTTTCACTTATCCAGCACCAGTTCTTAAGCAGGTTGCAAAACCTGTTGTTGAATTTAATGAGGAACTTAACAAGCTTGTTAAGGATATGTTTTTTACAATGTATCACGCTCCAGGCATTGGACTTGCGGCACCTCAAGTTGGCAAATCGATAAGACTTTTTGTTATGGATATTGATTTTGATCGTGAAAAAACGTTGAATTCTGACGGTCATACTGAATGGTCTTTTTCTAATTTCAATCCCATGGTCATCATCAATCCAGTCTTTAAGCAAAAAGACGGTGAAATTCTTTACGAAGAAGGTTGTCTCTCTGTTCCTGGTGTCTATGAAGATGTTAAGCGCGCCAATCATGTCGTGCTTGAGTATCAAGACCTAAATGGCGACAAACAATCACTTGAAGCAGAGGGTACTCTTGCCGTTTGCTTACAGCATGAAAATGACCACCTAGACGGAATCGTCTTTCTTGAAAGACTTTCACTTTTAAAACGACAGTTTCTAACGAAGAAATTTTTAAAAGCGAAAAAAGGCTAAGCTGTGCTCAAAGTAGTTTTTTGTGGCACTCCTGATATCTCAACTGAATGTCTTCAAACTCTATTTGAACTTCCTAATGTAGAAATCATTTATGTTATTAGTCAGCCTGATCGCCCAAGTGGTAGAGGCAACAAATTAAAATCACCCGAAGTTATTGAGCTTGCCACCACTTTGGGACT
>Ga0100385_1004842_pt1 | contig 11464 bp, 13 predicted proteins | sample CryGeymeta201509_FD_81543 | JGI IMG/M metagenome (GOLD analysis project Ga0100385, IMG submission 81543) | Groundwater microbial communities from Crystal Geyser aquifers in Utah, USA - Crystal Geyser metaG 2015-09 | ecosystem: Environmental > Aquatic > Deep subsurface > Groundwater | place: USA... | reverse complement strand
GGTTAAGATGATCTCTGATACTACATCGGTACAACAAGAACCGTTACCAAAATCAGCGATCAATATTATGCGGAAATAAATAAAGCCGGGGAAAAACACTTTAAACTTTTAACCTCTCCGACGATCTCTCCACCCTCATCTTTTTCACTCTGGATACCCCCTCCCTCTATCTATCTTTCACCTACCTCTTTCAGGACTCATCACTTGATACAGTTTGACCGATGGGGGCGGACCTGAAGATCATCACTCAAAATCTTTTATCTCTCCCAACTTTTTCCCATACCCTATAGGAGAAATGAGTCTTTCGTCGGCCAAGAAAGCTACCAGACAGCGAATCTGTAGTTATAGTGATAATTGGTAAGGTTGTAAACATTGTGACTCGTTGGTAATGAAAGCCAAAGGTTTTTTTATCGTATCCCAAGCTCCAATGCAACGACCTTCGTAAAACATTATCTCAATAACCTTAGTAATTCACCTTATAGGTATTTGATAAAGTCACTTTCAAAATCTTCCGCAAATTTTTAAAAGAGTTCGTCAAAAACAGTATTTAACTAACATTGATATGACACAATTTCTAGATTTTATTCAAAAAAATAAAATTCAGAGCTGATTTATCAATATTCATCTAAAAACTAATGAGCAACAAAAATATACAATATATGTAAATTATTTATGTAATCCCTATAATATACACACCTCTTCAACCATATTTCCTAAAGCGTTTAGTCATGAAAATAATAATATAAGACTATCAATATCCCCAATTATATTGAGTCTCACCATCGTGTAACATAGAATAATGAACTATCTTTCTCTTCTCCCTCTCATTGCGGCCTTTTCAATATTCCCTCTTTGGCTCATTGAACAGTACTTGCCGTACCCCTGGTTTATCGAAGAACTGTTAAAGTATTTCTTTAACCTTCAGATAAATCACTCAAAGATAGAAAGCAAACTCAAGCTCGCCTTCTTGACCGCCATCTCTTTTGCTCTCTCGGAAAGTTTTCTCTACCTATCCCTGGGCGCCATGTCTGGGAGTCTCACTTCATTCCTTCAAAGACTACTTCTTACGGTACCCATGCACATCGCTACCTTCCTTGTGCTCTTTTATGGCTGTCGGCACAAGCCAATAATCAGATTGATTGCTCTGGCCTCCACCATGACTATTCACTACTACCTTAATCGGTTCCTTGCCGTTTAAGAAGAAGACAAATTATTACTTAAAGTCAGCCCCGATAATGATCATCAAGTCGGCTTTCGGAAAGACTTCTGAAGACTGCATGGCGACCTCACCGCCCACCAACAGCGCCATCTCGGCCGCCTGCTTACCCACATCTCCCCGTAATATCGAGCACTAAATATTCAATCTCACTATCGGGGATTACTCTTCCCGCCTGCAAGGCCTGGCCTTGCAGGTTCTTGCTTATCCCCCACACCTGAGTATTCGTGGTAAAATTGACGAACTCGTCATCCTCGCGTGTCAGTCGCCTTTGGCGGGAACGTGGGGAACCATACGAAAAATCAATATAATCAACACAACATGGCAAAAAAAGGTCCAAGACAACACATGGGTTTTAAATGCACTAAATGCGGTCACTTCAACTATATTTCCGAACGCAACAAGACCAACACTCCAGAGAAGCTTACTATCAGCAAATACTGTCGCACTTGTAGAGATCATACCGAGCATAAAGAGGCTTCGAAGTTAAAGTAAATCCAGCCTCCACCTACCTACCCGGTTTTTCCTTGACTCCCCAACATTTATAGGTTAAAATACCCCAGCTTAGTTCATTTATAATGGAGGATCCATGAACAATTCTCACGTTCGCGCAACAATTGGTACGGTAATAGGAGATACCTTCTCAAGTTATTCTCTCAAAATAAGCGCAACGTTATTGATACTCACCGCCGCGTCTATCCGACTGAGGTCGTCTACATCCAGATCTACGGGATTGATGGCTATGAGAACACCGGTGCAGTTATCATTATCGGCACCAAAGGCGTACCCACCAACAGCCCCCTCTTCGCTTCAGAATTTAACCTGTCTGTTGAACGCGCCTAATCTCCAACCCCACTCCACTTAATGAGCAATTATGGAATTCCCCTAAGAAAATTCGAGCGCTTTGGATTTGCAGTAAATGTATGACTTTTAACTTCACGGGTTCGTGGTGCAAGAGCTGTGGTCAGCACAAATAATATCAACTTTTCGCCTCGAGTCCCGCAACGCGGGGCTCTTTTTTACCCAAGTACAAACTATCTTCCCTTGTTACTTTTGTGGTTTAATAGATATATGCCAATGACAACCGATACCAAAAATCTTGAAGAAATAATTATAAAAGCAGTCGGTAAAGCCATCAAATCAAACAATTTAGCTACCAAGGACGATGTCAAGACGATCATTAAAGAGTCCAATTTAGCTACCAAGGACGATGTCAAGACGATCATTAAAGAGTCCAATTTAGCTACCAAGGACGATGTCAAACAAGCAATAAGTGAAAATAATCACGAGCTCTTCAGAGTTTTTCTAACCAAACAAGATGCCCTAGATGTGTTCGTTACCAAAGATGAGTTTAACGAAAAAATGGACAATAACTTCGAACTGTTAGATAAAATCTACGGTATTGTCAAAAGGACAGATGAAGAACAAACTGTTGTTAGTCAAAAAGTTGAAAACCACGAAGTTCGTATCACTCATATCGAATCGGCTATCGCCTAAACCTCCACCATCCCTAGCTCGGCCGGCTTTCGGTCACCTTTTTGAGTAACGATAAAAATTAGTCGATTCTCATAAACATAAGTTCCTTTTCTGTTTCTACCTCTATCAATTCTGTCATCCCACCAACGTTCCTCAAACTCCCAAATGGCTACAAAACGGTCTTTACCGGCGTAATGGCCATAAGGATCGGCAAACCTCAAATACCCTTTTTTCTTATTGACTTCGAAAGCCACACAATAATGCCCCTGTTCACCAACAGCAATAGGTTCATTGGTCAACCTTTTCCACCATAACTTTAGTCTGTCATTGGAGTTCCAAATTTCATCTCCATACTCGTCCGAGTTAAAGATCCCTTGCCAATCAATCCCCACCAAATAACCTTTTGCCAACAACTTTTGAATATCGCCAATTTCAGCATTGTATTTTCCCCAAACTTCCAAATCAGGATAAAGCTTTCTAAGCCCTTTAGCCAAGTCAGTCAAGGGGATACCCAGCTTTTGCACAGTTTCCCTTGCCATACAGGCATCCACCAGGGCTTCTTGATCCATTTCTAAGCCAAATACCGAAACTAGCATCTGAAAAACTGCCGGTCCACAGTATGCCCCTGTCAGTTGTTTTTCTCTGGAAAAATTCCTCATACCCTATTTTACTCCATACTCACGTGTCACCGTGACACTGTGTCACTTTCCTCAGCTTACCCCAGCCGTCTGGCGTACTTACTAAGAAGCGCCGCCAGCACTTCATCGAAGCTCACACCGTGCATAGCCAAAACTTCGGTCATGGGAAGCCCCATGTCTGGTCCAAAGGCCGTGTTCGGGTTTGAGTCAGTAAAATATGGAATATTCGTGTCATCATCTACCCGGACATCAAATTTAGCATAATCTTTGTGCTGTAATCCGGTAAAGGCTCTCACTGCCAACTGTTGAATCTTAGTGGCCAGTGGTTCCTCTACGTGTTTGTAGGTATATGCCCTCTCATCGTCGTAAGACTCGAAACTGGTAAAGAAATGTTTGCCGTCCGGCTTCTTTCGGAACACTTTTTGCCCCATGTACACTCTCTTCTTGGTTCCATCATCAAAAACGACAACCGTAATCTCTGGCCCATCGACAAACTGCTCCACAATCACCGGTAGTTTGTAAGTCGTGATCATGTTGTTCACCTTCCTCTGGGCGTCCTTAATCGTTTCCTTCACGGCCTTATTATCAATCCCGACACTGCCGCCGCTTTCGTTTAGTTTTACGATCAGAGGTAAACCCAGATCTTCATTTACTGCTGTCCCCACCCGGCGGATAAACTGAAAAGCGGGTGTTGGAATTCCATAGGCCATCAAGAGTCTCTTCGTCAGGTTGCGATTGTTCCCGATTACCAGCCCCTCCATGCCCGCACCGGTGTACAAAACATTGGAAAGCTCCAAAGCGGCCGGGACCGATGTCTGCAATTTGTCTTTACCTCTTAAAGTGTCAACTAGGTTAATGACCACATCCGGCTTATCCACCAACAAGTTCGTCAGAAAATATTGATCTCCAGTCAATGCCTTTACCGGTATACCAAGGGATTTCACTCTTTCAACCACTTCGGCCGCCCTTTCCTCTACTTCTACCTCGGCTTCATAAGAATCTTTTGTCGGGAAAAACTCTCTCTCGACATGAGAAAAAGCTACTATCACCAAATTTAAGTTCTTCAAAGCCGCCTTATCGATCCTCACTTTTATGTTTTTTCGAATCTTTGGCACCCGCACGGCAGGCACGGCAATCTCTGTTTTTATGTCTTTTCCCGCCACAGAAGCCTCCCCCACAACGTCATTGCGAGGAGTACTCGACGTGGCAATCTCCGCCCTGTCAGGTAGTTTCACCTCTAACCCGTCAACTTTCTTCTTTTTTAATCCAAGCAGTTCTTTTATACCCATATATTCAGAATAGCATTTTTTTGCCTTCGAAGACAATAGCTAATTTACTCCAGTCCAAGGTCCAGATGGCGTTACCTTCCCTGTCAAAATCTCTCGTCTTGACGAATCCCGCTCTTTCAATCGCTACGATCGAGGCTACATTCCCCCTTTCAATCTCTGCCACTACAGTGACCACTATTCCCATTTTTTCGCGTACCAGCCAACTGGCCTCTCGCAAGGCTGGCACGATTAACCCTCCCGGTGCCCCGGGCCTCTTGGCATAGCTCACTTCCAGCGCTCCACGAACCAGTTCCGACGGGTAAACGTAAATAAATCCATGCACTCTTTGAATCTCCAGTCGATCAGTGTCGGTTCCGGCAATCGCCAGCAAAAAGTTGTTCCCTTCCCCCTTCTCATTCATCCATTTTCCGTAATGTTTATGGCTCATGTTCCGCACGCTGGTCATCCACGACTGCACCCCGGGGCTCTGGACTATCTCTCGCAAGTCTCTCAAGTCAAAAAAAGAGTTTGAGTCAAAAAATCTGACTTCATAAGTCTGCCCATCTTTTTCGAATGTTTTTCCCGTTCCACCCATGCTTTAAATATATAACAATTACCTCAACTGCTGTATTATGAATTATGACCCAAAATGATTTGATGCAGATCCGTGGAGTCGTCGAAGATGTTCTCGAAGAAAAGCTTGAACAAAAACTTGAAGTGAAACTAGATCAGAAACTAAAACCCATCAAGGCACAACTTAAAACAATCGACAATAAAATCAACAAGCTCCAAAAAGGTCAAAATATAATTCTAAAATATGTCGATGACCAAGACACTCGTATAGAAAAACGCGTCAGCCGTATCGAAAACCATCTTCACCTCCCCGTCTCCACAATCTGACACATTGTCATTGCGAGGTCGCCTCTGGCGACCGTGGCAACCTGCCGGCAGGTCGAAGATGCCGTGTACACACGGCCAGGTCTCCTTCCCTCAATATTTCTGCTAAAATTACCTTGCTTTGGTCCCTGCCTAAGCGAAGCTAGGGGTGTAGTTCAACGGTAGAATCCGGGTCTCCAAAACCTGTGACGAAGGTCCGACACCTTCCACCCCTGCCATTCAACTATCCCCCTCCTCTCATCTGTGACAACTTCTCGTATCCAGACGGCGCGCAGCTGGTACACGTCAAGGCCACAAAGTTCTGGCCCATGTGATCTCTGGTATGTTGAATAAACTTGGCACCCTTGCCGCAAAAATCGCACCTCAAAGTGCTTTCTCCACTACACGTAATCTCATAGACGATCTCACTATGTCCCATCTCCGCCACTGTACCCACACAACGCAATTTTTCCTGAGATAAAATCTTACTCGAATCGTATGAATTTAATATTTCTCTTGGCATATATCTCACCCCCTTTCGATAACAAAAAAGCCTTTCTTCGCTTTTGGTTTCTTCTTCCAGAGAGTTGAGCTATAATGAACAATTTGAGAACGGCCCAAAAACTCTTTGCTAAATTCCAAGGCTTTCATCACCAAATCGACATCAAAATTTTCATTAGCTCCATGCATATTACAGTCCTCATTACACAGAGGAACCATCAGCGTATCGACTCCCAAAATTTTCTTGACCTCACCCACAAAGGGAATCGCCCCGCCGACATTTTTTCTATTCACTTTGCTTCCGTAAACTTTCTTCAAAAGCTTTTCAACCACATCAAAGTATTTATTTTCTGTATCAATTTTCACCGGGTCGTGTAGCCCACTGAATTTCAATTCGTAATCGACAAATTTGGGTGTCGTCTTCTTCACAAACTTTTCAAAGTTTCTGGCTATCACCTCTGCTTTTTGAGACGCTACTATTCTAAAATTCAGTCGTACTTCCGCCTCAGCCGGTACAATATTGGCATATCCCTGATCCACATAACCAACTTTCAAACCCGTGATTTGAATCGTCGGCCTCAAACCAGTTTGGGTGTAAAAATCCACTCCTTTTTCACCCAGTAATATTTTGACGCCCGCCAATTCGGCCAGGTCGTTTGCCTCCCGAACCAGCCTCTTGTTATTCAAAAGTTGTGGCCTGGAAATGGTATCCACTCTCTTATAAAACTCCGTGTATTTAATTGAGTTATCTGCATTAAAAACTTTTGCCAGAAACTTTATCATCTCCGCTCCGGCATTTGGCACACCCCCGCCAAAAATACCCGAGTGCAGGTTATTCCTGCCTGTTTTATAAATCAAGGTACAATTGAATCCTCCCCTCAGTGACACTTCTATGGTCGGCTTGTTGTTTGTCAGTTCGCCATCGGAAACCATCAAGATATCACAATCCAATTTGCTCTTGTTTTGCTTCATGGTATCCGCCAAGTCATCATTGCCTGTTTCCTCGTTGCCCTCTATCAGAAACTTCAGATTGTGACCAAGCTTCCCCTCTTTAATCAGTTCGCTAGCCGTAAAGACGTGTGCCAATATCTGACCCTTATTGTCCACCACTCCTCGACCAAACAGCTTATTTCTTTTCTGAACCAGATCAAATGGTTCATTGTTCCATCCATCTTTTTTTGCCGCGGGCTGGACGTCATAGTGTCCATAAAATAATATTGTGTCAAGTTCGTCTGACACATGATAGCTAGCAAACACCATGGGATTAGCTTTTCTCCCCGGCCAAATCTCCACCTCAAACTCAGCCTTCAAAAAAATTTTCTTTAGCCATGCCACTGTTTTCCGGATTTCCGGCTGAAATTTCGGGTCCGTCGAAACACTTTTTAGTTTAAGAAACTCGGCTAATAATTTTTTGTACTCCTCAAATTTGTTGGTCATATGTTTTTTATAAACAAAATTCTACCACACTTGATTTACAATATTACTCAGTGTCCCTAATAAAACCCAATCTCTATCCACTCGAACTAGTCTTTGTCCGACATGGAGAGTCGGAAGGCAATGTGGCCGTTAAAGCAGCCGAGAACGGAGATACCAGCTTTTTCACTGATGAGTTCAAAAAGCGCCACAGCTCCACCTGGGATTTGAATCCTGAGCGTGATGCCTGGCGCCCCATCACCCATAAGAAATACTCCAACGAAGAACTAGTTAAGTAATTTTGGTATAATCTATAGGACGCTTGCAATTTAACTTTACCAAAGGAGAGCTCAATGGGAATTATCCAATCACGGCTTGCCGTAGGGCGGAGTGTGTCACTCTGGTATCCTCAGACAGGTTTTAAGACTATTGTTGTTGGTAGGCTTCCCGGACACACCGGGTACGTTCCGGAACCCGGAGAGGCCGTTCATTGGAACCTGCCATATTTGCGCCGCATGTTTTCCCGGCGGATCTTCGCCCTTTACTGCACTGCCGAAGGCAATCTCACCATCGTTCGACTTTCAGACACAAACTCGGTCATGATTTCTTCGGCCTCAAACAAACCTATCACCTTTCTTGATGTTCACCAAAGATACACCGTATCTCCGGATGAAATGTACAACCTGACCGTTACCATTCATGGCTTACTGATCATCAAATCACAATCGGTGGGCCAACCTCATTCAGGGGTATTGAAAACATGTATCCTTTCCATGACCAGAGAAAAATAGGAGAAAAATGTCGTACATCGTTATTTTTGAACATACCAAGATGACCGGCGGCGAATATCGTACCCGCACTCGGACAGATTACACCAATCAGGCCCAGTTCCAATCGATTTACAAAGCCATTCCCGAAACCACCGTTGTCGCCGAAGGTATCACTGAGGATCAGGCAGACCGACTACTTTGCTCGGTTCCGGCTGTCTGCCAGTATCTGGCCGCCGTTGAAAAACTGTTTGAGGTGCCGAATGCCGAAGTTACCCTCTTCCGCCTTCAGTGGGTCATGGAAAATGCCAACATGGCCGCCGCACACGGCATAGAACAACGTTTCAATCTGGGCATACTCAATGAAATCGACGCCGACTTCATTTCCCACCTGATGGATCTTATCCAAGACAGAACACTAAAAGGTCGGTATTTCAGATATGTTATTGGTAAATATTATCCTGACTGGGACTATATGCCTCAACTTCATTTTGAGGCCCTTCTACAAGAGTAATCTTCCAGTCTCACCCCGCCCTCCTAGACCTCATCCCCGCCACATGGCGGGGTTTTTTGAACAAAGAGATCCATTGACAACGTTATAGAATCAATATATGATACTGTCATGATCCAACAACTAATCAATGACGAAAAATTTACCAACGTACAAACAGCTCAGGCTGGCATCACCAAGCTCTTCACCCAAGCTTCTAAAGGCAATCATTTTTACAGAGTAATGAAGAACGACACTCCCCTGGGTGTACTAATACCCAACGATCTGTGGGAAGACTTAACAGAGGAACTAGAAATGCTTTCTTCTCCAACCTATCTAAAGATCATCCAAGAGGCTCGTGAAGAAATCACAAATAAACAAACTTTTAGCCTTGATGAGGTTAAAAAACAGCTTGGGTTTTAACAAACGATGAATACCTATCGTTTTACCAAAAGAGCTTTGAAAGATTTAAGCGATCTACCGAAAAACAAACAGCTCCTGATCATCAATAAGCTAGAGTATTTTACTTCCACGGGGAAACCACTTTCTTTTGCCAAAAATCTTACGAATTTTAGCCTCGGACAGTATCGTTTCCGAGTTGGAGACTATCGAATTACTTTCGACCTAGACTCAGATAGCACTATTTACATCCTTCATATCGGCCACCGTCGCGAAATCTACAAGTAACCTAAAAAAACCTCTTCATCCATTAATTAGGTAAATGTAACAATCTACGTTCTAATACATCATTATCTATTCAAATTCTTATCACCAATTCACCGTCAAACTATTCCGAACCATCTCCAAATATCACAATTTCCAACTTCATATCATTTCATCCCAATGCGCTCGCATGCGTTCTATTGCATTTCACTCACATTTATGATATATTATGGGTTTAGAAATCAAACCGTGCCACGCACGGAAACACTTTGACAGTCAGGAGGTGCGCTATGCGCCTACAAGTTCTGGACGATGGACGTCTGTCCCTCGTAGAGGAGGGTCAGACTCTTTCTATCCTTGACGGCTGTATGAGCCTCAGGATATCTTCAACCGGCCTAGGGCCGGAAGTCATGTTCACACCGGACTGCAAACTTCCCTCCAGTTTCTTTATTGGAGACGAAGTTAAATCTGACGGAGGTAACGCCTTGGCTTATCGCGTCTGGCAGCCATTACAAAACGACACTACCATCGTTATCTACGATGGAGACACTCGTTTCGAGGCCAGAATCGTCATCGAAGACGATGACCCCGCCGACGATCCTGACAATCCGTTTTAAACAATAGACCCATAATTGAGACAGCTCGCCGAAGCCTGGATCTGCGCGAAGAAGTCGCGGAGGAGTTGGCCGACGCCGCGCACAAGATTCTCAGCCGCTAGCCTCATCGCACCCGCGCAAACGTCCCCTCGACACTGTCGAGGGGATATTTTTTGGCAAAACTCCTTAACCTCACCCTATTGGCGGTCCAGGCCACTTATCCGGCCTTCAAGCGGCCTTCAAGGCCAGGCCTTGAAGGTATCTAAATAGTCCTTGATTGGTGCTATAATAGCCCCATGGCAAACACACAATCAACACAGATCAAGATCACCCTCCCCAGCGAACTATACCTACAGGTCAAAGCCAACGCAGATAAAATCGGTCTTAGTCTTGCGTCCTACATCAGGCATCTAACCATCAACGACACTTGGGAGAAGAATCTTCCCACCTTCCCCATGAGTGCCAAGACCGAGGCCAATGGCCTGAAAGCATTAAAAGACTACAAAGCCGGAAAAACTAAAGCCATCACCAATATCGACGAATACTTCAAGAATCTATAAACTTTGACCTCATCACCCACGACGAGTACTAAAGTTACAAATTCTTCCCATCTTTCAAGTTCTTTCTTATCTTTTCTAATACCTCAACTTCTCTTATGGTGGCATCTCTCTCTGAAATTGCCTTATTAAAAATATCGGCCATCTCTTCATTTGGGTTTCTGTCTCCTATTACTCGTTTCCAACTTTTCAAATGATTTTCAAGTCGTCCAAACATTATCTCTCTCGCCTGCTCTTCATTTTCAAACTGTGTTCTTGTCTTCTTATTTTTTAGGAAAAACATTGTTGGATTGTGTCTAATCGAGGCCGCGGTATTTCTTTTATTAACGTTTTGACCGCCAGAACCACTTGCTTTCACATACTCCATTTTGATGTCTTTTTCTTGCATAATCTCAGCTTTTTGGTCAGTCTCTGACAGAGCCATCAACCCAAACCTTACCCATTCAAAATAGTCTTTTGTTCCTCTATGTAAAGCAGGATTGGTTTCTTTTCTGAGCAATTTCTGGATCTGCACATCGATTTCTCGCTTCGCTTTACTTAACTCCTTATTGCTCTTTCTCGCTTCTTCACTAAGTTGCTCTTTCACTTTCCTTCCCTTCCTCTCCAATCCAAAACCTTTATCAGGTCGCGATTTTCTTCCTCCACCACCCGGTCTAAATTCTGCTCGTTCAAAAGCCTCTTCAATCTCATCTGGATTTAGTTCATTTTTTTCCATGAATATATTTTATCCTATCTCTCCACCTTCAAGGACCATCCTTGTAGGCTTTTTTAGGTACAAAAAATCCCTAGCTATTTCTAACTAGGGATCATCGAACGGGATCGGGAAGGCTACGAAAGAGAGCCGTCTACATCCTCAATCGGGTGCCCGCCTTTTTTGCGGGGATTCCTGGGCTTGTCGGTGGTCTTCGGCGTCACGGTCCTGACCTTGCGGGGAGCGGCGCGCTTCTTGCCGATCTTCTCGACTGTGGCCACTTCAGCGTCAGCATCTACATCGGCAGGGTTC
>Ga0100385_1004841_pt1 | contig 11464 bp, 10 predicted proteins | sample CryGeymeta201509_FD_81543 | JGI IMG/M metagenome (GOLD analysis project Ga0100385, IMG submission 81543) | Groundwater microbial communities from Crystal Geyser aquifers in Utah, USA - Crystal Geyser metaG 2015-09 | ecosystem: Environmental > Aquatic > Deep subsurface > Groundwater | place: USA... | reverse complement strand
GTTATGCTGCTGGTATTCAAAGAATACCTCTGGCCATTGAATCTTTGAAGAAACCTATTGTTGCTATGGTTAATGGAGCTGCCATTGGTGCAGGTTGTGATCTTGCAGCAATGTGCGACTTACGTCTTTGTGACCACCAGTCACGCTTTGGGGAAACCTTTTCGAAGCTTGCGCTCGTTCCTGGTGATGGTGGACCATTTTTCCTCGCTCGAGTTATTGGCTATACTAAGGCCATGGAGATGTATCTTACAGGTGATCTTTATAGTGCCCAACAGGCCCTAGATATGGGACTTGTTTATAAGGTTTCAAAAAATGGTGAACTCTTAAAAGATACAATGGATCTTGCCTCTAAAATATCAAAAAATTCTCCTGTCGCGATAGAGTTTACAAAGATGGCGATGAAGCGAGCCTTAAAAGATGACTTACAATCTCATTTAAATTTTGTGTCACTAGCACAAGGAATTACGCAAAGAAGTGAAGATCATTTTAGTGCTATCGATTCTTTAATTAATAAAAAAGAGGCTAAGTTTGAACGTCGGTAAGCAAGCTTTACTTTCTTTCCTCCTTATTTACATGCTTACAAGTTGTTCTAATCTATCATTTTATAATGATTCAGATCGACAAATTCTTGTTGTTTCACCAAAAACTGACAATCAAGAAAATTATATCGTTGAATTCGAATCTGAGACTTTGCTTTGGGGGATGTTGCCCAAAGAAAACAAACTTGATATTTATGAGAATATAAATCTCTCTGCATATACGAAAGTGGGCAATTTAAGTATTAAGATTTATCAAACGACTTTACAGAAATTCTTTATGATTGCTTCGTTAGGAATCTATATCCCCGAAACTATACAATATAGTTTTTGGGGGGAGTATAAGATAAGTGAATAAACTATTTTTCATCTTTTCATTTTTGATTTTAACCTCTTGCTCAACTTCTTTGACAATTAAAACAAGTAAGTGTTCTCCTTCGCTTGTTTTGTTTCCAAAGAGTTTCAACTCGCAAGATTTTAATAATATTAAAATAACCTCTAAAGGTGTAGGAGATGTTGAATTCTATCTCCATCATGAACTCCAGGAAAATGGTCTTGATTGTACAAAAATGAAAGAGCTTTACTACAGCGTGGAGACAGATTTTTTAGACTTAGCATTTGGTTTTCTTCCTACTTTTTCTTCCCACACAATAAGTATTTGGTATCGTTAATTAAGATTTATTGATTTCGAGTTTTTATCACTTCATGATATGTTGCCTTTTTTGAAGGAGCATATTTTGAAACATCAGTTTTTAGATACAAAACTTGGTTTGATATTTACTATTATCTTTGAGTTCTTATATTTCTTTCTTGTTATTCATATACTCTTAGATTTATTACAAGGAGATATCTTTCCAATTGCGACGACTTCAATTTTTATTTCTGGTGTCTTTATCTCTTCTTATGGGAAACTTTTGAAAGTGAGTCGAGGCCGATTATTTACGACAGGTTCGAGTGATGTTGATATTAAGAATTCGATTATTTATTACTTTGGCTATTTTTTAGTTGTTGTTTCTTTTTTACTACACCTTTTTTAATTCTTCTCATCTTCATTGAGTAATCCCATGAGGTTTGAGAAAAAGCTTTTCTTATAGTCTTGAACTTCTTCTTCACTTCCAAGATGACCAAAGCTTTGACGATCTTGCTCGAGAAAGAATCCTTTCTTGCCAAGCTCAATAATAAATCGACTCTTGTGTCTTGGAACATCTGTTCCATAAATTTTTCTCTGTTTACAATATGTCATGACCAATTTTTCTTGGGCACGTGTAATACCAACATAGCATAATCTTCTCTCTTCATCTGTACCGCCACCTTCGCTGATAACTCTTTTGTGCGGGAGAAGCTCTTCTTCGATTCCGATGAGGTAAACAGTATCAAACTCAAGACCCTTCGAAGAGTGAAGTGTCATCATTGTGACTGAGTTCTTTTTGATGTCGTCATCTTCATCTTCATTATTATCTTGATTGTCTTGAAGTAGAAGCTTTTCAATGAACGTTTCTAAATTTGCTCTTTCTTTATAATACTTCTCGAATCTCTCTGCTGACTCGATAAACATCGTTATATCATTTCGTCGTCTCTCTACTTGCTTTGCATTGTCGTAGTTCTTTTCTATAAAGGCAAAGTAATTTATTTCTTCAACGAGTGCAGATATTGATTGGGCCAGTGTACTATTGTTAAATTTATGACGAAAATTTTCAATGATTTTAATGAAATTATGGATATGATCTCTTCTATTCGGATCAAGGTTTGGCTGTTCCTTAAGTGCTTGGTAGAGGCTTATATTTTCATCTTCTGTGACTTCGAGGTACTTCTCAAGTGTACGCATTCCAATTCCGCGGTTTGGAATGTTGAGAATTCTTCTAAGTGAAATTTGATCGTCTGGATTTCTAATTACCATGAGATAGGCTATTAGGTCCTTGACTTCTTTTTTCTCGTAAAACTTTTGTCCTCCTAGCATTTCATAGGGGACACGTGAAAGTCTCAGTTGCTCTTCAATTGGTTGTGCTTGGGTGTTAGAGCGATAAAGAATAGCTATATCACTTAAGTGTCCACCGCGACTCTGAAATCCTACAATATCTTCAACCACGACCTGTGCTTCATGGTCTGTATCGGCCATCGACCAAAGTAATGGTTTTGAATCAGATTTCTTATCTGACCATAATGTTTTCTCGCGTCGATTTTTATTTTCTTTAATAACTTCGTTTGCCAACTCCAGGATAGGAGATATTGAACGGTAGTTTTGCTCTAGCTTAACAATCTTTGCTCCAGGAAAATTTTTTTCAAAGTTAAGAATATTTGTAATATCTGCACCTCTGAAAGAATAGATCGCTTGATCATCATCGCCAACAACGCACAAGTTATTATGTGTCTTTGTCAGGTGAAGTATTAAATTAAACTGGAGAGTATTTGTATCCTGGTATTCATCAATCATGATGTACTTATATTTTTCTGAGTACTTCTGTGCAATGTCTGGAAACTTATCAAAGAGTTTTACTGTGAGAAGTAAAATATCATCGAAATCGATGGCATTGAAGAATTTTAACTTTTCTTGATAAACTTCATAGACGTAATTAATGGCGTGATCGTAAGGGTCTTCATCGTCGAAAAATTTTGAATCACTAAAGTCATCGGCACTTATTCCGGCATTTTTTAAAACACCAATTTTAGATAGAATAACTTCTTTTTTAAAAGTTTTTTCTGCATTATAGAGATTTAGTGCTTCTCTGATGATCGCTAATTGATCAGAGGTATCATAAATTGAAAACTTCTTATGATAGCCAAGCTTATCAATTTCTTCTTTAAGAATTCGTAGACCGAGAGAGTGAAAAGTTGCGAGAGTTGTTCCCTTCGCTTTTCTTTTTCCAAGTAAACTCATTACTCTTTCTTTCATTTCTTTAGCCGCTTTGTTTGTAAAACTAACGGCTAAAATAGACTTTGGATCGATGGCCAAATTATCAACCATATACGAAATACGGTAGGTCAGTGTACGCGTCTTACCACTTCCTGCTCCTGCAAGAATGAGTACTGGACCTTCAATTGTTTCTGCCGCTTCGCGCTGTTCGTCGTTAAGACCACTGAGTGAAATCATAAAGTGACTTTGCTTTAAATCTTGCAATTAGACAATACGAATTTTGACAAATAGTTAGTTGAGTGGAACACTTAAGTACTGGAGAAAATTATGATTAAAGCAATGTTGCACAGAGCAATTATTCTGTTACTATTGTCTATAAATTCGATCGCATACTTTGGAGAGAATTTACCCCCTGTCGTCAATCACCTAAGCAATAAATCAGATTTAATTTCACACTCTAATATTGAAAATGTTATTGGGAAACAAACTGGTGTGAAGTCTCAAGGTAAGCGTGGTACATGCACAATGTTTACGGCCATTGGGCTGATTGAATCTTATCTTATCAGTAATGGTCTTTTCCCTTCTTCACTCGATCTGTCCGAAGAGTGGATGGAGTATATCATTATGAAAGATAAAGAATCTGAGGGATCATCGACTTCTTCTAATTTAAAAGAGATTTTATACTCGGGAGTTGTTCATGAAATAACGTGGCCTTATGTGGGACAGAAATGGTTAGCATTAGACGATTTTGAAATTAGTGCTTTGACCTGTTCACACTTAGAAAAAAATGCATCACTATTGAAGAAGTGTTTACTAGGGCATCGTGACCCAACCCTTTATGATATGCCAGTAAGTAAGCTCAGAACACTTGATCCTGAATTTGAAGTCATCAGAGATGAGGCATTCTTACTTCGAGATAATTATATTAAAGATCTTTACCCTAGAAAGAAGTCTTATCGTGTGAAATCGACTTCAGATATAAGAAATATACTTGTCAATAATCATGCTGTTGTGATGGGAACTAAGCTTTACTATGGTGCATGGAATAGTTCTAAAGTTGATACATTTGATATTCAGCCCCGCGATAAGTCATCTTGGTATAGTGGAATTGTTGGTTATCCTGAGCCAGGCAGTCGAGATCGAGATATCTCAGCAGTTAATGGTGGAGGACATTCGATCTTGATTGTTGGCTACGATGATAATGTAATTGTAAAAACTAAAGCATTGATGACTGACGGAACAACTAAGGAATTTACATATAAGGGAGTTTACTATTTTAAAAACTCTTGGGGCGTGAAAGGTTTTGGTAAGAAATTCTCTCTTAATAACCGATCATATCCGGGTTACGGAATGATTACGCAAAAATATGCCCATGAGTTTGGGACATTCTATTCAATTGAATAAGTAAATGATATAAAAGTACATATTTAAAATTAACAGGGGATATTATAATGGCCAAAAAAGTAGCAAAAAAAGCCGTAAAAAAAGTAGCAAAGAAAGTAGCAAAGAAAGTCGCTAAGAAAGCTGCAAAAAAAGCGACGAAGAAAGTCGCTAAGAAAGTAGCAAAGAAAGTAGCAAAAAAAGCGACGAAGAAAGTAGCAAAGAAAGTAGCAAAGAAAGTAGCAAAGAAAGTAGCAAAGAAAGCGACGAAGAAAGTAGCTAAGAAAGCTGCAAAAAAAGCGACGAAGAAAGTCGCAATAAAATCGACAACAAAGAAAGTTGCCGCCAAGAAGAAAGTTTCTGTGAAAAATAATATTCCGTCAGAAAAAGAACTTTTTAACTCGATTGTAGAACTTGTTAGAGTTACTTCGACTGTTATTCCTGATGATATTCAAAAAGTTGTTCTTGAAGCACTTGCTCGAGAAGAAAAGAATACAACTGCTGAATATGCGATGAATATCATCAAAGCAAATATCGAGCTAGCTAAGAAGAAATCACAACCAATTTGTCAGGATACAGGAACTATTCTGTTCTTTATTTCTCACCCCGTTGGATTTAATCAAACGAAATTTTCTAATATTATTAAGAAAGCAGTTGTTAAAGCAACTGAAGTCGGATACCTCAGACAAAACTCTGTTGACTCTCTAACAGGAAAGAATGAAGGAATGAATATTGGTCTTGGACATCCAAGTATCCACTTTCATGAGCATTCGAAAAATACTGTCGAAGTTAAGTTGATGCTTAAAGGTGGAGGATGTGAAAACGTTGGTGCCCAGTACTCTCTACCAAATACTGAGCTTGGTGCTGGACGTGATCTTGATGGAGTAAGAAAAGTTATTCTTGACGCTGTTCAAAAAGCTCAAGGAAGAGGCTGTGGGCCAGGTGTTCTTGGTGTTTGTATCGGTGGGGATCGTGGAGCGGGTTATATTGAATCGAAAGAACAGCTTCTTAGAAAACTTGATGATACAAATAGTATTGCCGATCTTGCGAAGCTTGAAAAAGATATTACTGAAACATCGAATAAATTAGGTATTGGACCAATGGGCTTTGGTGGAAAAACAACTCTTCTTGGATGTAAGGTAGGAGTTCTAAACCGTTTGCCAGCATCTTTCTTTGTTTCGATTTCTTATATGTGTTGGGCATATCGAAGACAAGGTATTGTACTGAAGCCAAATAATGGTATTAAAAACTGGTTATATTAATAATAGGAGTCTTAGATGATAAGATTAGATTATCCATTTACAAAAGAAGCAGTTAGAAATTTAAAAGTTGGAGATATGGTTTTAATCTCTGGTAAAATGTATACAGGTCGAGATGCTGTTCATAAGAGACTTCACGAAGGTGAGAAGTGTCCGGTTGATTTAAATAATCAAATTATATACCACTGTGGTCCAGTTGTTCTTGAAAATAAAGATGGAACATATGAAGTCAAAGCCGCAGGTCCAACAACTTCAATTAGAGAAGAGCCATACCAGTGGGAAGTTATGCGTGACCATGGTATTGTTGGTGTTATCGGTAAAGGCGGAATGGGTCCAAAAACTCTTAAAGGCTGTGAAGAATACGGGTGTGTTTATTTTCACGCTATTGGCGGAGCGGCCCAGGTTCTAGCTGAGAAAATTACTTCTGTTGATAATGTTTATTGGAGAGATTTAGGTTCTCCTGAAGCAATTTGGGAATTAACTGTTAATGAGTTCCCTGTTGTTGTGACAATGGACGCTCATGGAAATTCACTTCATAAGGAAGTTGAAGCAAAGAGTAGCGAGTTATTAAAAGGTTTTCTTTAGGTTATAAGACATGATTCAAAAGCTTTGGTCTCCATCACAGGAGAGAATTGAAAATAGTCAGATGTATAAGTTTTTTTATGCAATCAAAGATAAGTACTCGTTGCTTGGAGAATTTTCCTACGACGAACTTTATCAATTTTCTGTGCTTAGACCAAATGACTTTTGGAGCGAGATTTTTACTTTCTTTAAAATTGATTTTGAAGGAAGTCTTGATCATGCTTATGATGATTTAAGTTTTAAGAACTATACATGGTTTAAAGATGTTAAGCTTAGTTTTGCGAAGAACCTACTTGCTAATGGAAAGGGTTCAAGTACTGCGCTTCTTGAAATTCACGAGACACTAGCTCCTCGTGAGATCAGCTATGACGAGCTTAGAGGTAATGTCTCTTCACTTTATCATTCATTGAAAGAGGGATTTGGTGAAGGTGATGTGATGGCATGTTATATGCCAAATACATCTCATACTATAATCTCCATGCTTGCTGCGAATGCGCTTGGAGGTGTTTTTACATCGACAAGTTGTGACTTTGGAATTGAGGGTGTTGTTGACCGTTTTGGCCAGTCAAGACCTAAGGTCCTCGTTGCCGCGAGTTCTTATATGTATGGAGGTAAAACCTTCGATCAGTTACCAAAAATTTTAGAGATCACAAAGAAAGTTGATTCAATTGAACGAGTAATTCTAGTTGATTTTTTAAATGAAGGTCTATCTGAAGAGGATATATCACATATTCCAAATGCTGAGATTTGGTCTCATCTTGTCTCTCAATCTGAAGAAGAAATTACTTACTGTCTTAGAAAATTTTCGGACCCTCTCTATATAATGTACTCTTCAGGAACAACAGGGAAGCCTAAGTGTATTGTTCACGGAGTAGGAGGAACCTTACTTCAACATGTCAAAGAGCTTGGACTTCATACTGACTTGACTGAAGAGAAGAATATTTTCTTTTTTACGACATGTGGATGGATGATGTGGAATTGGCTCGTGAGTTCTCTTTTTTTTGGAGCTAAGGTTTCTCTCTATGAAGGCTCACCAGCGCATCCAACTTTCAAAGATTATATCAGTATTATTTCAAAATTTAAGATTAATATTTTTGGTACGAGTCCAAAGTACTTAAAGGCCCTTGAAGATTCAAAAACAGATTTGTCTGACCTTGATCTTAGTTCTCTTGAAACGGTTCTCTCTACTGGAGCACCACTTCTTGCTGAACAATTTGATTATATCTATAAGAGTTTTAAAGAAGATCTTTTGGTTGCAAGTATATCTGGTGGTACAGATATATTGGGCTGTTTCTTTCTTGGTTCTCCTGTGACAGATGTTTTTCGTGGAGAACTTCAAGTGAGGGGCCTTGGAATGAATGTCGCATGCTTTGATGATAAAGGAAATGAAGTTCAAGGAGTGGAGGGAGAGCTTGTTTGTAAGACATCTTTTCCATCGAGACCTCTTTATTTTCTAAATGATGAGTCGGGTGAGCGTATCAGCGATGCGTACTTCAACCACTTTGATGGTGTTTGGTACCATGGTGATTTTATCAGTATTACAGATCGAGGTTCGGCCATTGTGCTTGGGCGAAGTGATGCTACTTTAAATCCTGGTGGAGTTCGTATTGGCACTGCTGAAATTTACCGTCAAACTGAAGGTTTAGACTTTCTCGTTGATTCAATTTGCGTCGGTAAGCAAATCGATGGAGATGTTGAAGTTGTACTCTTTGTAAAACTTAGAGATGGCGAAGAACTTGGTTCAGATAGAATTAAGCAAATAAAGAAAGTGATTAAAGATAATACAACTCCTCGTCATATACCACGTCGAATTGTTTCAGTTACTGATATTCCATACACTCGTTCGGGTAAGAAAATGGAATTGGCCGTGACAAGACTCATTAATGCTAAAGAGTTAACTAATCTTGAGGCCGTTGCAAATCCCGAGTGCCTTGAACAATATCGAAACTTTATTTTCTAATTTCTACGGTGGCACTCATACCAGTCTCTTTCGAGAGAATCACGGTGATCTGGGTGAGCAATGCTTATCATGAGTTTTGCTCTTTCGTGCAAGGTCTTTCCGTAGAGATTCACTATCCCATATTCTGTTGCAATATAGTGAATATGACTTCTTGTCGTAACCACTCCAGCACCAGGCTTCAAGCAAATTGATATTTTTGATACACCCTTATTTGTTTGTGATGGAAGTGCAATGATTGGTTTCCCGCCCTCGCTAAGCGAAGCGCCACGAATGAAATCCATTTGTCCTCCAACTCCAGAGTAGATATTGTGACCTAAACTATCGGCACAGACCTGACCTGTCAGATCCACTTCAAGCGCTGAGTTTATCGCTACAACTTTTGGATTACGTGCAATATTTCTTGGGTTATTGACGTAGTCTGCCTCAAGGAGATTCACACTGGGGTTATCATTGACAAAATTGAGTAGCTCTTTTGAACCCATGACGAAACTTGAAACCGTTTTACCCTGATGAAATTTCTTCTTTGAGTTGTTAACGACTCCAGATCTGATGAGCTTAACTGCCTCATCTGAAAACATTTCCGTATGAATACCAAGATCCTTATGGCCATAGAGACTTCCTAATACTGCGTCAGGAATGGCGCCTATTCCCATCTGCAGTGTTGAACCGTCCTCAATTAAAGAGGCGACATTTATACCAATTTTATTTTCAATTTCACTTAGTGAACTTGGCTCGGTTACTTCGATTTCTTGGTCAATTTCGATGGCATAATCTATCTTTTCAAGATGAATAAAACCGTCACCATGCACAGTTGGCATTTGCTTGTTAATTTGAGCGATGACTATTGATGCATTCTCAATGGCCGCTTTTGTAATATCCACACTTGTTCCTAGTGTACAAAAGCCATGTTCATTTGGTGGAGAAACATGGATAAGAGCATAGTCTACTTTCTTAACTCCTTTTCTAAAAAGGTTTGGTATTTCAGAAAGAAAACATGGCAGATAGTCGACTCTATCATAGTCTAATATTTTTCTGACATTTCCTCCGACGAAGAAATTTGTTATTTTAAAATTTTTATGAAGATCGATATCACTGTAGAATGAACTTCCATGAGTATGCAGATGCATTAATTCGATATTTTCCAAATTTCGACCAACTTTTTTAAGTTGATTGAGAAGCTCGGTTGGTGTGGCCATTCCACCTTGAATAAAAACAGATGAATTTGGTTTTATATCTTTTAACACGTCTAGAACGTCGCTTATCACTTTCATTTATAATCCTCGAGGTAATTTATAAATTAATATCAAAATATTATCACTTAGAATATGAGAAAAATCATTTTACTCAACTTCTAAGTGACTAATTGAAGGTAAAGTTTTGATTTAACTATACGAAAAGAGGTTATATATCTATGGAGGATTTATGTTGAATATAAAGAAGACGCTTTTTGTAGCTTTTACTTTTTTGTCTTTTTGTACTCACGCGGACAAGGCAACATGTAATGGGGAAGCTTCTTTAGAAGTCATGAGAAAAGATGATCTTCTGACAATTTCAAATTTTATTAGAAAGAATAAAACGATGAATATAAAAGATGTCGCAGGAATTTGTGCACTTCCAAACCAAATTAATATGTATGGAAGTGAGCATGATGTAATGGATAAAGTACTCTCTATTAATGGTCTTGATAAAGACTATTTTGTAAAAAGAGGTTTTGTGAATATTGATTGTGGAGATACAAATTTTATTATTGATGCTATGGCGAGAGATTCTCAGGTTTTTATTAAATGGCTAGATTATGGTTTTGACCTTAATAGGCCGCTACAATATAAGGGAAAGATTGGTACTCCCATCGATATTGCTTTTTATAAATTAAATTCAGTTCCTCAAAATGAAAAAGGATTGTGGCGTAAAAATATATCATATCTTAAAAAACGTGGTTATAAATCATGTAAGGATTTAGGAATTAGATGTTCAATCGATTACTAATACTGACTTTTACTTTCTCAACGCTAGCATCTACTCCTTGTCCCCAAGAGTTTAGTGCTGTTGGTGATGCAGTTGAAAAAGTCTTAGCCCTTTCTCCATTTTCCTGTGTGAATAAATTACAAAATTTTGAAGTGTCAGATGCAACTGAATTCTGTGCTTGTCAAGAAAGTCTTCCCTTTAAAGTTTCTAAACGAGATTTTCAAACTGATGATGAAAAACTTAAAGAGATAGGAGATGCTCTTTTTACAGAAGTGTTTTCAATTGCAGATTTAATGAGTGAATTAAATAATGAGTTAAGTGATTCTGATTTACAGAATGTTGATCTTTCTAAGTTATCAAATTGTGATTTGCCGTCGTTATTATCTAATAAAAATCTTTCATGTGGTGGGAAATTAGATAATAAGAAATTAAGTACAATGTTTTCATCTCTTGGTAGTGATATTAGCCCCGAATTAAACTCTGTTTTTGGATTAGACAAGTCTACTTCATTTAGTGTTTTAAAACTACAAGATCAAGTTAGAAAAGTGATTAGAGTTTCGACTGGAGATATTACCTTGCAAGGGGAGAGTCAGTATTGTCTCCCTCCTAAATATCAATATATGACAAAGTCCCTAGGGAAAGTTACTTCAAGAATGGGAGTTTCTGATATCTTGTTTGAAAGTGAACCAGGCTTAATTGAAAAGTATAAATCTTCAAATATATCTGCAAGTGATAAAGTTCAAATCGCAAATAGAGCACTTGAGAGCTTAAATATAAGATGTGAGAAATTAAAAGAGAATATTAACCATTCTGTTTGTAGCGATGATCTTCTCTCATATCGGTCAGCTCCTGGAAGTACAAAAGTCGATGATTTTATCTTCAATGCAGTTGTCGATACAACAGACCCTAAAAAGATTGAAGACCTCGTGGG
>Ga0100385_1004836_pt1 | contig 11469 bp, 9 predicted proteins | sample CryGeymeta201509_FD_81543 | JGI IMG/M metagenome (GOLD analysis project Ga0100385, IMG submission 81543) | Groundwater microbial communities from Crystal Geyser aquifers in Utah, USA - Crystal Geyser metaG 2015-09 | ecosystem: Environmental > Aquatic > Deep subsurface > Groundwater | place: USA... | reverse complement strand
GACGATCACCGACGATGACGCTGGCCGGAGGCTCCGCAAATGGGTTGATGCCGCCCGGCATGCCAGTCAGCGTGTGGTGTTCCGCGTCACCGGAGAGCAGCCCGCAATCCCGCAACCGGCACTGGTGGCCCAACCGGGAGCCTGGCAACAACCGTCCCCCCGCCCCTACCGCTACCTCGACTGATGTCCCTGCCCGCCTCCAGTTTTCTGCCGCCGGATTACGATCAGCGCGCCATCGGCCTGATCGCAGGCAAAGGGTGCTACCCGATCCTGACCGCAGAGCGCATCCGCCGGGCGGGCCTGCCGCTGCGGCTGATTGGCTTTGAGGGGGAAACCGCCGCAGAGCTGATGCAAAGCACCCCGGCAGACGAACGGCGTCAAATCAAAGTCGGCCAACTGGGAAAGTTGCTCAAATCCCTGCACAGTCTGGGCTGCGGCTATGCGCTGATGGCCGGACAACTCACGCCAAAGCGGCTCTTCCATGGCTTGCACCCGGATCTGAAGGCACTGAAAATTCTCAACAGCCTGAAGCGCAAAAATGCCGAAACAATCTTTGGGGCGATTGCCGCAGAAATCGAAGCGCTCGGTATCCAGATGCTGGATGCACGCTGTTTCCTGGACGACCAGCTGGCCGAAGCGGGTCTGATGACGCCCGGCCAGTTGAAAGCCAGTCCGGATTATATCCGGCACGGCATCGAAATTGCCAGAGGCATCAGCGAGCTGGATATCGGCCAGGGCTGTGTCGTGCGCAAAGGCACCGTGCTGGCCGTCGAAGCCTATGAGGGCACCGACCCGATGCTGCAACGCGCGGGCACCTTTAAGACCGACGGCCTGATCTTCGTCAAGACCGTCAAGCGTCAACAGGACTACCGCTTCGATGTGCCGGTCTTCGGCGAACGCACGCTGGAGGTCATGCACGCCAGCGGCATCCGCACCGCCGCGCTGGAGGCCGGCAGCGTCATCATGCTGGATAAAGCCCAGCTACTTGACCGGGCCGGCAGGATGAAGATCGAATTGCTCGGCTTCAGCGCAGGGACGATGCCCCTAAAACTTGGTTAGACCGCCTGAGATCCGCCACTTCTTGAAAAATCCATTTCAACCTGGCCGTAACAGGGCGCTGTGGCAACGCCCGTCAGCACCTGCTGTTTTTCGCTTTGATTGAAACCAGCAAGCGTTTTCACTTCTCAAGCATCGGATATACGGTTGGAATACACCGAGATGATTCTGCTCTACCGGATATTATTCTTACCAGCGCTGCTGCTGGCACTGCCCTACTACCTCATGCGCATGTGGCGCCGGGGCGGCTACCGCAGGGACTTTCATCACCGGCTGGGGCTTTTTCAGCAGCTTGCATCGCCGTCGCAGGACAAGCCGCGCATTTGGCTGCAGGCGGTCAGTGTCGGCGAAGTGCTGGCAGTGGGCCCATTGATTGCAGCACTCCAGCGGGAGGGACGCACTGAGATCGTATTGACCACAACCACCAGCACGGGCTACTCCGAAGCACGCAAACGCTACGCGGATCAGGTGCTGGCGATCGGCATCTTTCCGCTCGATTTTTGGCTTTTTTCACGCCTGGCCTGGCAACGGATTCAACCGGATGCGCTCATTTTGACCGAAAGCGAACTTTGGCCCGAACACCTGCATCAGGCCAGGGTCCGCAACGTGCCGGCTTACCTCGTCAATGCGCGCATGTCGGACACCAGTTTCCGGCGTTATCAAAAGCTGCCCGTATTCGCCCGGCGTCTGTTGCAAAAATTCAGCGCTATCTTTGCCGCCAGCGAGCACGATGCTGTGCGCCTGCAGCAGCTCGGCATGATGCCGGAGCGCATCCATTCGACCGGCAGTATCAAGCTGGACGTGGCGCTCCCCCCCCCCATCGATCCGCAGGAAAGACAAGCACTCCTGGCGGAACTCGGCTTGGTCCAGTCCGGCGGCGGACAGGCTCCCCTGATCCTGCTGGGATCTTCAACCTGGCCCGGCGAGGAAGCGGCGCTGCTGGAGATACTTGCCGCCCTGCGGCAGACGGGCGTTGATTTGCGGCTGTTGCTGGTCCCCCGGCACGCGGAACGGCGGGCTGAAATCATTCCCCTGTTGCAAAAGCAGACTTTTGCCTGGCACCAGCGCTCCAGCGGACAAGCGCCGACGGATGGCATCATCATCCACTTCGCGGACACGACCGGCGAGCTCAGCCGCCTGACACAAATCGCGGATCTGGCTTTTATCGGCAAAAGCCTGCCTCCCAACCAAGGCGGACAGACGCCGATTGAAGCGGCGGGACTGGGGGTGCCGGTCTTAATGGGTCCCAACATGAACAACTTCAAAGCGATCGCCAGGGCACTCATCGAAGTCGGCGCGGCACGCCGGGTCAACGATGCCGCCGACCTGCAGCAACAGCTGGCCGGGCTGGTCAAGAATCGCGAGCAACGGCTGGCAATGGGCGCAACCGGGCGCGCATGGCATCAGAAAAACCGCGGCAGCAGCCAGCGCATCGCTGACCACATCCTGCAGCACCTACATGCCCGGCAACTGAACTCCTCGCAGACTCACAAAATTGACGCCCCCTAAGCGAGTCAAAATACAATCAGCTTGTCGTTATTGACCGGGGAGCCAGAGGACTGACCCGGCTACATCCCATGTAGCCATGGCAGTCCTCTGCCATCGTCCTGACGCCATGCCATCCCATGCCGCCATGGCAGTCCTCTGCCATCGTCCTGACGCCATGCCATCCCATGCCGCCATCGCAGTCCTCTGCCATCGTCCTGACGCTTACTGATGTCACGCCTGCCGCTACGGAGCGACAGATAATTGCCGCAAGGCCTCGTAGGTGGCGATACCGACGGCGGTGGACAGATTGAGTGACCGCAGCCGGGCATTTTTCTGCGGGATGGTTACGCGGCTTGCTGCGAGCTGCTGGTGCAGCCATGCTGGCGCACCGTGTCCCTCATTTCCAAAAACCAGACCATCGCCGTCGGCATAGTTGACCTCCCAGAAGTTGTCTGCGGCTTTGGTGGTAAAGAGCCATAACCGCCCGCGCGGTGCCAGCGGATTCTCACAGAAAGCGGACCAGTCTTCATGGTGCTGGACATCCAAGGAATGCCAGTAGTCCATCCCGCTGCGCTTCAAATGCTTGTCCGTGATGGTAAACCCGAGCGGGTGAATCAGGTGCAGCCGACAGTCATTGATGGCACACAGTCGCCCGATATTACCGGTATTCTGCGGGATTTCTGGATTGTAAAGTATGATATGGAGCATGTCGCAGGGTAACGGTTGAAAAGATACATTTTGAGGTTTGCCAGCTGCCGTTTACATCTCAAAAACTTTGTGACCTTTGATCATTCATCCTTCCCACGCAATTAAAACATATTATGTCTGAAGCCAAACCTGTTGAAAAAGTCGCTTTGCTCACTGCCGGTGGGCTGGCACCCTGTCTCTCCTCTGCTGTCGGCGGCCTGATCGAGCGCTACACCGAGCTTTATCCGGATATCGAAATCATTTGCTACCGCAGCGGCTATAAAGGCCTGTTGCTGGGCGACAGTATTCCGGTGACTGAGGAGATTCGCGCCAACGCGGCTACCCTCCACCTGCACGGTGGCAGCCCGATCGGCAACAGCCGCGTCAAGCTGACCAATGTCAAGGACTGCCTGAAACGCGGCCTGATCAAGGAGGGTGAGGATCCGCTCAAGGTGGCCGCCGAACAACTGAGCCAAGACGGCGTCGATGTGCTCCACACCATCGGTGGCGACGACACCAATACCACCGCCGCCGATCTCGCTGCCTATCTGGCGGAGAACGACTATGCGCTGACCGTTGTCGGCCTGCCCAAGACAATCGACAACGATGTCTTCCCGATCGCCCAGAGCCTGGGTGCCTGGACAGCCGCCGAGGAAGGAGCCCGTTATTTTGAGAACGTGGTGGCCGAGCACAATGCCAACCCCCGCATGCTGATTGTGCACGAAGTGATGGGCCGCAACTGTGGCTGGCTGACTGCGGCCACCGCCGACGCCTACCGCAAGCGCCTGGATCGCCTCGAATGGGCCGAATCCATCGGCCTCAGCCCCGAGCGCAAGGACGTGCATGCCATCTTTATCCCCGAGATGGAAATCGATATCCAGGCCGAAGCCGCCCGGCTCAAGGCGGTCATGGATACGCAGGACAACGTCAATATCTTTATCTCCGAAGGCGCCGGGGTGGACACGATTATTAAAGAATTGGAGGCCGCCGGCGAGGAGGTGCCGCGCGATGCCTTCGGCCATGTCAAGCTGGATGCCGTCAACCCCGGCAAGTGGTTTGGTGAGCAGTTTGCCGCCATGCTCGGTGCGGAAAAAGTGCTGGTGCAAAAGAGCGGCTACTTCGCCCGTGCCGCCCCGGCCAATGCCGACGACCTGCGACTGATTAAAAGCTGCACCGACCTGGCCGTGGACTGCGCGGTGGTGCGCGAAAGCGGCGTAATCGGCCACGACGAAGATGACCGCAACATCCTGCGTGCCATCGAGTTTCCCCGCATTGCCGGCGGCAAGCCCTTCAATATCGACACCCCCTGGTTCGAGGAACTGCTGGAGTCCATCGGCCAGCCCAAAGGCGCAAATATCGCCATAGCCGGGCATTAGGCGCTTGCGCGGAGGGGCATCGGCCTGACGGGCTGATGCTACGGGTGCTTCATCGGCCTGACGGACCGACGCTACTGGTGGGACGTGAATTAGAGACCTGTGCTACAATCCGTATTTTGTCATATCCAGGGACTTTGTGCTCAAGGCGACGCCGGAGAGTTCCACCCACTCCTCAAGCACATAGCCCGCAGTGCCGATATTGTAATCCGCCAGAGCTTCATCGTAGCTGAAATGGCTGTTGCCGACCAGACGGGCATCATAGGCGGCCACCGCACCGAAGACGCGGCCACTGGTGCCCCCGCCATTCATGGCAACTTCGGCATTGGGCGCATAGATCGAGGCCGAGAGATAGCCATTACCGCTGATCGCAATCTCCTGATCCCCTGGCTCGGTATTGGTGCCGAAGATCATGACTTGCTCCGGATTTGCGCTGCCGTTCAACACTCCATTGCCGGATAAATCGACGTCACCTGCGGCATAGATTTTCAGCGTAGCCGCAGGGTCCACCACAATCGAGCCATTGCCGGACAACTTCATATCACCGGTAATGACAATCGTGGTATCGCCGGCAATATACAGCGGCGTGCTGCTATTGGAGGACCAGTTGGCTAATAAATACTCTCCACCCAATATGGTTCCCGCAGACGGCATGGACGTGAGCGGTGCACTCAGCACGGGTGCTTCAATGTTGGGAAACTCCGCATAATAATCCGTCGTGATCCGACGGGGATCCACCTTACCTGTATTGGTAAAATCGGTAATCGAACCCTTCGGCCCGACATTCGGCATGGCAGCACCGGTCGCCACGTAGCCGTAAACAGCCGCATTTCCGATGTCGAGCGCATCCACCTCAATGGAAATGGTGGAAACAGTGATATTGGCATTTTTGTTGCCGGGTCCGTAGGGGCCGTTGCGTGAATCATAACTGTCAAACATGACATTGCTGCCTTTTAGCACGATTGCTGCCTTGCTGTTAAATCCGTTTTTAAAGGGCGTAAAACCGGCAGTCATATTGGCATAAAGTTGCTTTTTTACCTGACCGGTAACATGCCCGATGGCAACACCCTCCGCATAAATTTCCGGCGTGGGTGAACTTGGGTTCAAGATGACAACTTTAATGAGCCCCTTAGTGATGCCCCCCAAATCGTAGTTGGCATAGCTCCGCGACCAGAAATTATTACCCAAATCATCCGTGCCCTGGCTCCATGCCGAACTATCCTTGCGGCGGATCGCATTGATGGCCAAATCAATTCCACCCTCAGCCAAATTAAAGCTGGCATTGGATAAAAACGCCCGGGACGCCAGCCGATACTCGCCCGATGACAAGTAAAGATAACTGCCCATCAAGGCCATGACCAGAAAGGAAAAGATGACTGCCGTCAGCAGCGCAGAACCCTGACACCGGTGAGGACCCGCTGCTGATCCGGCATGCTTGCTAATCGTTTTCATATTTTGGCACTGCCGATTATTGGGTAACGGGGCGGTTGCGCATCATAAAGCGCGCTGAGATAATATAATCCGTGGCATCCGAGCGGGATATTTCGCGCAATAATTCCGCATCCACCTGAACGCTTTTGACAGATAAGAGAATGGAGGGAGAAGACGCACTCAGACTCTTACCCAATGGATCGAAATAGGAGAAGGTAAAAGCCTCTACACCTTCCAACAGGATCTGATTGCTGATCTCATTGGCAGCGGCATCTCTTTCAATGCGGAAAAGCACCTTGGCATCCGAATCATAATCATAGGTGACTTCCGATCCGGTGTAAAAGCCCGAGGACGGCGCGACAATTGTCAGCGAAGATTCGGTCACCAGCCTGACATCCTCTGCTGACCGCATGTCCCGCGCGAAATATTCCAGCGCCATCCGGCTGCTCTTACTCATCTGGGTATAGGCACCGACACCCCGGGCACCAAGCGCAAACGTCAGAAAAGTGCCCACCATCGAGGCCAGAATGATGCCGGAGATTGCCGTCGCCATGATTAACTCAACCAGCGTAAAGCCGGACGAACCCGATACCTGCCTCAACTTTGCATCAGTGTGCATCTGCTTAAATAACCCGGTAATAATAATCATTTACTCCGCCCTCGGAAAAAAAGGTGATGTATTTCAACGCCGCCGCTTGACCGCTGCGGGTGTGATACTGCACCAACACTTCAATCCGGCGCAGGCTGACCGACTCGACCACGATACTGCGCTGCAGAGTATACGCATCATAGGCGGCGGTGCTGAATTTGGGATCAATCGCAATTTCTGACTTCAGCGGCAGCGCTTGCAGCTCATCCCAGGAAAGCGCTCGCAGACTCTCCAGTTCACTCTGTAAAATTTGCGAGATACGCGTATAGTGGCGGGAATTATCCACAATGTGCAGCCCCATCCGGACGCCGCCAATACCACCTGCAATCACCAGTGCAAAGATGCCAGCCGCGACGATCACCTCAACCAGTGAGTATCCATTAGGCTTCTTATTTGCAACTTTCATACGATATAATTAATGCACAATAGCGCGGGGCACAATCTTAAACTTCTTAATAGTCAAATATTTACAATATATTTACGTTGAAATTTCACCCAGCTTGCCGCCCACACCTATGGCATAAACTCGGGTTCAAACGTCACGGTGGGGTCCGTTTCGGACGACTATGGCAGCACGCTCAATCTGGGTAATGCGTACATTGATGGCAAACTGGCTACCGGAGCAATTGACGATGGCAGTGACCCGCGTGGTGGCGCGACCGTCACGGGTGAAGTCATCTGGGAATTTGATATGGAATTTCCGGCTGTCACCATACCGGATACCACCGGCTGGAATAATACGGCGCCGTAAGCGACGAAAGCAGACCCGCAATGACCTCTTGTATGCAACGACTTCTTCGAATGATCCACATGAGCTGCCTGGCAGCAGCCTGCCTGAGCCTGTCTGTGGCGATGAGTGAACTTGCCGCTAAAAGCAAGATACCCTCACCCTGAGCGGCAATGGTGCTCTGACTGGGGTGGTTTACGCTCCAAATGCAGAATACCTGACAAATGGGGGCGGTAATGCCGGCCACACCTCGGGATCAGTTGTTGCGCTCGAGGTTCGCTTTAACGGTTCACCGGGCCCCTTCCATTTTGATGAAGCCCTGGAGGATCTGGATCTCGGTTTCGGCGGGTATTCCCTGCGTAGCTACCAACTGAAACCAAATGGTGATTTGACGCCCTCTGACAGCCACCAAGCCGTTTTTGAAACAAAAAATTACGCGGACCTGTTTAAGCAGTTATTCTAGTATTTTTCAAAGCGCGACTCTGGAGCTCCACGCACGATTGCCGCTGAATTGGTTTGCGCTTCGAGCCGTGCTCACTGAAGTTCCGGCCTATGAGTCCGAGTCAGCTGATATCATGGAACGTCAACGGCCTGCGTGCTGTCATGAAAAAAGGCTTTGAGAATTTTCTCGAAGCTTGTCCGGCCGAAGTCGTCTGTTTGCAGGAGACCAAGATCTCCCACGATCTGACAGCTGGCTTTCAATTTGCCAGCCATCCCTACTGCTACTGGAATTGCGCTCAAAAAAAAGGCTACTCCGGCACGGCGATATTGAGTCAAATCGAGCCGCTGGCAGTACACTACGGCATCGGTATGGAGCAACACGACTGTGAGGGCCGGGTCATCACCGTAGAGTTCCCGGACTACTTCCTGGTCACAGTGTACACCCCCAACGCCCAGAACCACGACGAACACAAGCGCCCGCGCCGCCTGGATTACCGCACCCGCGAGTGGGACCGCGATTTCCTGAGCTATGTGACCGCCCTCGAACGAGAGAAACCAGTGGTATTCTGCGGCGATTTAAACGTCGCGCATACCGAGATTGACCTGGCCAATCCAAATACCAACCGCAAGAACGCCGGCTTCACCGACGAAGAGCGCGCAGGATTTGACAATATCCTGGCGGCGGGCTTTGTCGACACCTTCCGCCAGCTGCATCCCGACCGGACGGGGGCCTACTCCTGGTGGTCTTATCGTGCGGCGGCCCGCGAACGCAACATCGGGTGGCGCATCGACTACTTCTGCGTCTCCGAAGCGCTGCGACCCGCCGTGCAACAAGCCGAGATATTGCCGCACGTGACAGGTTCCGATCACTGCCCGGTTCAATTGGGACTCTCAATCCAGGGCAAAGCGCCCGAGTTCAACCGGGAAGGTCTTTTCGTATTGCCTGAATAGAGCTGCCGGGCCACTGAAACGGAGCCGGAAATTTCGTCCCTGTTCGTCAACACTCACAAATTCACTCGTCAATCGAAATAATTCACCGGTCCCGTTCACGACCAGTTTGTAATCGATTCTCCAATACGTTCCGCCCATGAAGGGCAGGCTTCCCGCCGGTGCCTTGGCCGCCCGGGCAGCCTCAAGCTGTAAGCCTTGCCCGGCAAAAGCCGTCTGCAGGCTGAATACATACTCCTGCAGCTTGAGTTCACTATAATCCTCCAGCAACTCCGCACTGTCAAAGACCGCAAAATCCATCACCAGCTCTGTTTGGAAACGATGTATGAAGCGAACGGATGCATCCGGCGGAGCTTCTGCTGCAAGCGTCCACAGTCCGGCAGGATATCGTCTCCCCAGAAAGTCGCGCCCGGTCAGTTCAATATAACGGCTCGGCATGCCGTCAACCGCCTCGTCAACCAGCTGCAACTGCACACCCAGCGGCTGACCATGACTTCCATTCGCGCTGCACAGCAAAAAAAACAAAAGAAACAAATATCGTGAGCCCCGGCCCGCCTGCATTATTTATTGCCTTTCCCGTTGCCATTGCCGTTGCCATTGTCATTGCCATTCCCATCTTCGTTTTCATCGGCATCGGCATCGCTGCTAGTGTCGTTGCAATAACTGGGACCATGGCCGTTCGCATGGTCACTGGAGCTGTAGCCATCAATTTTGGATAAAGCTGCGATGTATTCCGACTCAGTCAACACCCGAAAATCCGTGCGACGAAAGTCCCGCATATTGGGTGTGCCCGGAGGATAGATCCCGGCACCAAACAGTTGGTTATAGCCCCAATTACGATTGGGGGGGCTATACCATGCGGAATGTCCGGAATGCATCGGCTCGATACCGGCCTCGCTTTCGTAAAGCGCAACCAGGGAGCCGCGGTAACGGAACTCGACGCCGCCCCATTTCTCCAAAAAACGGGGCAGATTATGCGCACCCCCACTGATTGCTCGACCGCCGGGAATAGAAGGCAGCAGGCCGGTGACAATGGCTGCCGATACCTCGGTATAAGTGGCTTTGCGCTCATTCGGACTTTTTTTTGTTTTCGTATCGTCGAAATCTTCAGACAGAATGGTGACCGCATCCGCGTAAATTGCGGCAGAGGCCTCGAGACTATCGAAAGTCTTGCCATCGTCGGTTTTGGTTGAACTCCCGGTATTACTTTTGCCGTCCGCATTAAAATGTCCCTGAATGTAGAGCTGCCCATTCGTCGCCAGCGTAAAGCCCTCCTCATAGCCGGTCTTTTTGGCAAAATCCGGATTGGGCACCTGCTTCCCGTTGTTCAGGCGCAGCGCGACGTTTCTTGCCGCCGGCATAACTTTATCCACCCGGCTTGACTCGCTGTCATCAAAAGGCAGTTCGACGTAAACAATCCCGTTCCAATCCACCGCGGTGCCGGGATTTAATTTATACTGACCATTCCAGGGATCTTCGTTGCCGCCCCGGTCTTCCCCCTCATTGATCATCTCCGCCAGTAAACCAACATCCATTTCGATCACGTCCAGCCCCTGCATCTGCCGCCGGTCGTAAAACCCGCCGACCGGATTGCCGTCCTTATCTTCGGCATAACGGTTCACTGTCAGCAGGGGCTTTCCGGTTTTCTGCTCCACTTTGTCGAGTTTCAAGTCCTGCATCACGGGTAAACCATCTTTGAATTTAGGGGTGCTCTTGGGGTCAGTTTGTTGCTCACGCTGATACTTGTAAGCACTCAATTCGTAGTCGTATCCACCGGGAGCTTTTGCATCCGCCACTTTATCGACTTTAAACAGCAACCCGGCTTTATAGGCAAATTGCTGCTCCTGCACATTCGTGCCTTTAAAGTTGGCATGTGACGTTGGCACGAGTGGTTCGATCAGGGCATAAGCCGGGTTGTATTTTTCATTAGCGGCAGTTTGCGGATCATCCGCCACGTAATCATTGATCCCCACCGGATTCATTTTGGGCACCCCATGCTCCAAAGAAGCGACGTTGCCGCCCCAGCGGTTGGTGGATTTTTCCCGCCATTCCTTCATACGACTATCAAAATAGCTCGAAGTGCTGCGCTTGTTGCCGCCCTGGTAAAAGCTGACCCATTTGCCATCTGCGTCCTTCACATAGACGGTGCCAGTTTGCGTCACATTACCGCTACTGGGCTTGTAGCCGTAGATGATATCACCGGCGGCATTGAGCGTTGAATGAAAGTTCAAACGTTTGACCGCCTGCACGAAAATATCTCCGTTGGAATGCACCGGACCCTGCATGTCCATTTGAGGGCCGGGGTGAAACTCGAGGTCCATATTGTAAAATACCGCATGCAGAAACAGTGGCGCATCCCGCACCAGCAGGGTCTGCATACAGTAGGCCTCACGCTGGCCCAAGGCAGGGTCACTGGCCACAGCTTTTCCGAACAAATTCACCGCCCGGCTAAAGACCAATTTCCCCTTCTGCGGGTCATTCAGGTTACTGGGATCTTTCGGATCAATAAAGCGCCACTCGCCGGGTGGAACATCGCCTCCGATCAATTCAAGCTGCTCATAAACAATGCCATCCGCCTCAAAAAAATCCTTGGCCGTGGGCGGAATGCTCAGCGGACGGGTGCGCAGCGCATTGATGGGAAACGAGGTTTGGCGACGCCAGCGCGTCTT
>Ga0100385_1004826_pt1 | contig 11478 bp, 8 predicted proteins | sample CryGeymeta201509_FD_81543 | JGI IMG/M metagenome (GOLD analysis project Ga0100385, IMG submission 81543) | Groundwater microbial communities from Crystal Geyser aquifers in Utah, USA - Crystal Geyser metaG 2015-09 | ecosystem: Environmental > Aquatic > Deep subsurface > Groundwater | place: USA... | reverse complement strand
GCATAGAATTTACAGCCAAGACAATAATTTAGGAATGATGCTGAAAAGGTAGCACCTACCAAAAATCCGACTGTGAGGATGAGTGGGATTTGAAATCCTAGATAGTAAAAAGCATACACGAGAATGGTCATAAAGAGGCCAATTTTGGCTGCAAAAAGTTTTGGCGCTCTGTCAATCATGTATGGTTTTATACCAGCTACTCTTATTATTATTTGATTCAATCTATACACAGGGCTGAGTTCAATGGCGTAAGCTCTAAGAAAAAAAGACACAATTAAGAAAAGCCATATGGCTGGATATAACCAACCAGCGATAACTAAGAATAAAGAAGCAAGACAATTAAGTCTGGCAACATTTTCATCAATTTTTTTGAAACTGATTGGGCAAGCGGGAATATTTTTGGGCATTACATCCATGATAGTCTATTTTCTGCATCAGAGCAATAGTTTTAGAAATATACTTCTATGTTTATGAGCGATGCGTCTTGGATACTAAAAAAACACCTATAAATAGGTGCTTTTTTGTATTGTGACCCCACGCGGAGTCGAACCGCGCTTCCCAGGATGAAAACCTGGTGTCCTAACCGATAGACGATGGGGCCACTTGTGTGCTGAGGAGTTCAGCGTGTTAAGTGAACCAAGTAACATTGGCAAAGTGCTCAATGTTAGTACCTACAATTGAGATGATATCAAAGCGGTAGTCTAAAGGGAAGATGTGTGTGGTCAGGTAAGCTCGAGCAACGCGATGCATTGAGTGGAGCTTTTTGTATCCAACAGCTTGAAAGGGCTGTCCGTACTGAGTGTTTCGACGACGTTTAACTTCAACAAAGACTAGCTCATGTGCTTGAGTATCAAGCGCGATGATATCTACTTCGTAGGTGTTAAGGCGCAAGTTTCTCTCAAGTATGGAATATCCATGGCCAGTGAGAAATGCACAGGCAAGTTCTTCTCCTTTGTGTCCAAAGGAAATGCGAGCATTATTATGCTGCTTTTGTGTGAGTTGCCTTTTCTTTAATACGGGTAGCTGCTTTACCAATTCTTTCACGGAGGAAGTATAACTTACTTCTTCTGACATTACCCTTACGTTTGACTTCAAGTTGTTTGATTGTTGGTAAGTTAACTGGATAGATTTTTTCTACTCCAATACCGTTTGTTGCAATTTTACGAACAGTGAATGATTTGCCAGTGCCTCTGTTTTTGATTGCAATAACAATGCCTTCAAAAATTTGAACTCTTTTTTTGTCACCTTCGATAATTTCTTGATGAACGCGAACAGTGTCGCCTGTAGCAACTTCTGTATCTTGATATGTAAAATATTGTGCCATGATTTTTTTCCAAATACTTTTCTACGATCTTGTATCTTTCCAAGGGTCTTATTTTACTCTAAGAGGGAGTTTTTTGCAATCTCTGGTTTACTTCGAGGGAGAATGAGGCACAAGCTAGTGCCAGAGTTCGACTTTTTGAGCGTAGTCTGCACATTCAGCGAGCATCTTTTCTTTGTGTGTTTCGAATGGTTCTTGATAGCTAGCTAGTGTTTTTTTGAAGATACCTTCATCAGAAAGGTCGATGTCGAATGAGTAAATTCTGGATCGTAAAATATATACAAAAATGTTCCAAAGTTGTGGAGGAACATCGGGATGCAGTGAACCATCCTCTTGTTTCATAAGACTATACATCGAGAAAGATACTTTAGCCAATTTACTGGCAAGTTTATCGTCAATTTCTTTTTTTGATTTCTCAGGATTTTTCGTGATGTAGTCAAGATCTAGTAGATCGTGTATTTTATCTGCAAGTTTAACAACTCGTAAATCACTACGTCGCTGTGCACGCCAATTTAGCCAGTGAATGAATCTGGCGTGTTTATATTCATCGGTAACAGACTCATCTTCATCTTCAATCACGGCTTGCATGAGTTCGAGTGCTGCAGTACCTATTTGTAACTCTGGCATGATTGAGTTAAGGATATTTTTAGCCATGAGCATATTCTCGGTGGTACTTAAATCAAAGTTGGGTGGAATACAGCCAGCATTTGGATCCTGAATGTGTTTTTCAAGAAGTCGGAGTGTGTCCTCTTCAACAACATCATGTATTAACGCTGTAATTCTTACGATAGTTAGCTCTTCAGGAGGAAGACCACTGAGAAAAAGAATAATGATATCGACAAACATTGGGTGAGCGGTGTAAGGACTATGATCTTTTCTGAGTACTTTATAGCTGGCAAGAAAGTTAATGAGTGCAGCAATCTGAATTGGTTTCTCGGTGTAAGGAACCACTGGCACATCATACTGATCTTCGAGTAATACTGTTTCTTCAACTTTCTCAAGGAGATCAAGTTCCATTTCTGGGAGAGATACATTTTGCAGATTAAGTCTGTCCAAATGTTTGGTATTTCTCGCTGTCCAACTATTACACGCATCAGTGAGTGCAAAAAAATTTTCTAACAACCAGTCCCCATTATGAGCAGATTCTGGTGATTGTGTTTGTACTTCAGTAAGTTCAACAGGAATTTCGACAGGCATACTGTGAGTATATCGTAACTCATATGTGGGAGTATAGATTTAGTTAGTGTTAACTCTTTTTTTGTTCGCGCAAAATAGCAGCAAGATACTCAACAAAAATAGGATGTGGGCTCAGTGGCTTAGACTTATACTCTGGATGCGCTTGCGTAGCAATAAAGAACGGATGATCTTTTTCTGGAAGCTCGATCATTTCAACAAAGAAGTCATCTGGTGAAGTTCCGGAAATAACGAAGCCTGCATTTTCAAGTTGTTCTCGATATTCATTGTTAAACTCGAAGCGGTGACGATGTCGTTCAGAAATAAGGTTCTTTGACTCATCTTTAAAGGCATCATGTTTTTTATAGATCTTATGAGCAAGTGTTCCAGGTTTTAGAATACAGTCGTAGGCTCCAAGACGCATGCTGGCACCTTTGCCTTTAATGGTTTGATACCGTTCATTAAAAGGAATGTCGTGAATAATTGGATATGGAGTTGCTGGGTCAACTTCAATTGAGTTAGCATTTTCAAGACCAACAACATGACGAGCAAACTCTACACTTGCTAGCTGCATACCGTAGCACAGACCTAAGTAGGGAATTTTATTTTCTCGGGCATACTGAATGGCTGAAATTTTGCCTTCAACGCCCCGCTCTCCCCAACCAATAGGCACAATGATGCCATCAGCCTTTTTGAGTTGTTCCATGGCTCCAGAAGTTGGATCTTCGAGCTCTTCTGCTTTGATGAAAAGAATGTTGAGATTTGTATCACCGTGAATGGCAGCAAAGTTGAGTGATTCAAGCAATGAAACGTATGAATCTTTGAGCTCAAAATTACCAGTTGAAAGGTATTTTGCAATAATCGCGACAGATGCCGTATGTTTTTTTTCAGTGTTTAGTTTAGTAATAAAATTATTCCACTCTGTCAGGTCACTCTTTCTTTCTGGTAAATTGAGTTTTTTGAGTACTTTGGTGTCAAAGCCTTGTGCAGCCAGTACTGGAGGTACTTCGTACACACTCCCTAGATCAGGATTTGAAATAACATCTTCTTTGCTCATGTTTGAGTAAAAGGCTACTTTCTCTTTACGTTTTTCATCGATCATGAATTCACCACGGCCAACAATAAAGTCAGGTTGAATCCCCATTGATTGCAGTGCGCTGACTGAAAGTTGGGTTGGTTTTGATTTTAATTCATTAATGTGTGAAGGATTTGGGAAGTAGGTAACATGTGCATGTACGGTATCATCAGGGTTTTCTAAATTCATGATTCGGTACGCTTCGTAGTAGATTTGGTTTTGGTATTCACCGGCAGTGCCACCAAGCTCAACTAAACAGATGTCGAAGCCTTCACTGGCCTTTCGAATACGAGAAATTGCCTCTTGTGGAACGTAGAGCCAAGCGTCTACAGTTGCACCGCCATAGGCGAGGTTTTTTGTATTTTCTATAACTGTTGAATAAATTTGCCCTAGAGTAGTAAAATTCTTTTGGCCTACTTCTTGATCTAAAAAGCGCTCGTAAGATCCAAGGTCTAGATCTGCTTCAAGACCATCTTCACACAAAAAGACATCTCCATGTTCAATAGGATTAATATTTCCTGAGTCGATGTTGAGGTAGTTTTCACACTTAATGTTGGTTACTGAGTATCCTCTGTTTTTAAGCAAAAGACCTAACGAAGCGGCAGTAATGCCCTTCCCAAGACCAGAAAGAACGCCACCAGAGACGAAAATAAACTTTGTTTTTTGTGTTATTGTGGGGGTTTTGCCATGAGTACTCATGGAAGTATATTGTAGCGTAATTGAAAGATATGTCAAAGGGGGAAATTGATATAACAATAAATATAAGGCTTAAATATACTAGAGGTTGTGGTTTTGAGCTAGTAAGATAGCTAAACTTGCTAGAGTTTGATGTGGTCACAAAGGATAACGAGCTTCTACTACTTTAGAAGCGCAGAAATCTCAGTTTCAAGTTTTTTCGACCACTTTACCCCATACGGTAAGAGCATTTTTTGTGGCGTACCGCCGTTTGGAATCAAAATTAGGACACTATCACTGCCAGGATACTTCTTAAGTAAGGTGCCTAGCTCTTTGAGCGTCTCTTTGGAAGTTTTGCGGGGAATAAATATTTCTTTATGTACTCCACTCGCCTCATGTGTCAGGTCGCCACTGGTCGGTTTTGAGACTTTTTCGGCCAATAGTTGCATTTCTTCGTCTCTGAAGTCAACTTTAGCTTTAATAAGTGCCACGGTGTCGGACTGAATGTTTTCTTTGTATTCATCGTAGGTTTTGGGAAAGAATACTACATCGATGGAACCAGTTGCATCTTCGAGCTTTCCAAATGCCATATCTTTGCCAGATTTTCTGGTTTGCACAATTCTAACGTTTGAAAGCACGCCACCAAACATAAAGGTATTCTGTGCGTGCAGCGTTGGGTCGAGGTCACCAATTTCTTTTGAAATACGATTAGAAATGGCCCGCAGTTGTGCTGCTAGAGGATGGTCGGTCAAGAAGAGGCCCAGCAGTTCTTTTTCGAATGAAAGGAGCTCTTGCTGCGGATATTCCGGCATGTTTGGGAAATTATCTTGCAGTTGATTGGCAGAGGTTTCAACTTGTCCAAATAAACTATCCTGACCATCTACACTTGATTCAAGTTTTGCGGCAGATTTGCGAATACTCTCCAGATTTTCGAGCATGCTCGAACGGGTACCAAATTTGTCCATGGCGCCAACTTTTATGAGGGACTCAAAGGTGGTTTTGTTCACTTTTCGGCCATCGGTTTCGTGGATGAACTGAGTCAGTGACGTAAAATCGCCAATTTTGTCGCGGACTTCAAGTAAGTTTTCGATAGCTGCAGAACCAACATTTTTAATGGCATTAAATCCAAACCGAATTGCCCAACCATTAATAGATTTTTCATCTTCTTCAAGTAAAAAGTCGTCACGTGATTTATTAAGATCGGGAGGCAAGATTCGAATACCCATTTTTTTACAGTTTTCAATTGCCACGGTAATTTTAAGGTCGCGGTTCATGGAGGTTGAAGCCGACTCGATACTCATCAGGGCAGTCATATACTCTTCAGGATAGTTAGCCTTAAGATAGGCAGTTTGGTAGGCAACCATGGCATAACTGGCCGCGTGAGCTTTGTTGAAACCATAGTTTGCAAAGGCTTCGATAAAGCCCCAGACTTTTTGGGCAGTGGCACGTTCATAGCCTTTTTCGACAGATTGATCAATAAATATTTTTTTGTTTTTGTCGAGCAGTTTTTTCTTCTTTTTACCAATAGCACGACGCAATACATCAGCTCCGCCAAGTGTGTAGCCTGCCATGACGTGAGCGATCGACATAATCTGCTCTTGGTACACCATGATACCGTACGTTTCTTTTAGGACAGGAATAAGGGACTCATGGGGATACTCAATTGTGCTTGGATCATGCTTTCCTTCAATAAATTTAGGTATAAGGTCCATTGGACCAGGACGATACAGGGCCACCATAGCGGTGATATCACTAAATTGGTTAGGGCGAAGGGTACGAGCCACACGGCGCATGCCAGCAGACTCAAGCTGAAAAACTCCCATGGTGTCGCCTGCTGCGAGCAAATCGAAGGTGCGTTTATCATCAAGCGGAATTTTAGACATGTCCACAGCTATGTTCTTTTGTTGCTTAATCAGACCGACAGCCATTTGAATAATTGAAAGGTTGCGTAGGCCTAAAAAGTCAAATTTAAGTAGACCAATAGCATTGTCGTCGACGTTACAGTCTAGCGCGTACATATCGAACTGGGTAATGGTTTTGCCAGACTTAGAATCTTTTTGAATGGCCACATAGTCAGGCAGCGGTTTGTCAGTGATAATTATGGCGGCGGCATGGACAGAGCTATGGCGAATATTCCCCTCCACTTTTTTGGCTAGGTCGATGAGTTTGCGGAACTTTGGTTGTTGATAGTAGGCAGCAAGCTCGGGCACTATTTCGACTGCTTGCTCGAGTGATACTTTTTTACCTGGTTCATTAGGAATAAGTTTAGCAATTTTATCTGGGTCTTCGTAAGCCATTCCCAGTACGCGTCCAATGTCGCGGATGGCCACGCGAGCTTCCATTTTTCCAAAGGTAATCACGTGGGCCACGTGGTCGGCGCCATATTTATTTGAAACATATTTGATAACTTCATCACGACGGGTGTCTGCAAAATCAAGGTCAATATCGGGAGGTGTTGGGCGTTCTGGGTTGAGGAAACGCTCAAACGCTAGATCGTGTTCAATAGGGTCAATATCGGTAATTCCAATACAGTACGAAACGAGCGAACCAGCAGCCGATCCACGCCCCGGGCCAACACCAATCCCCTGTGCTTTGGCCCAGTTCACAAAGTCTTGGGTAATCAGGAAGTATGCTGCGTAGCCTTTATTGTTAATAATGTCGAGCTCATAGTCAAGACGTTTGGCTAGTTCGGGCGTAATCGTTTCAAATTTTGTTGCACCTCGTTCGTAGGCCATTTTCTTAAGGAAGGTTTCGTAGGTTTCTCCTTCAGGAATTTCGTACTTTGGAAAGATAAGGTTTCCGGTGGAAATTTCAATATCACATTGGTCAGCAATCTTAACAGTGTTTTCGATAGCATCGGGATAGTCTTTGAAGAGTTCAATCATTTCATCGGTTGAGCGCATGTAAAAATCGGGACTGTCCATCATCGTCATGCGCTTGGTATCGGAAATTAGTTTGCGTGTTTGGACACACAAGAGCGCATCTTGGGCAATTGAGTCGACTTGTTCAATGTAATGCACATCGTTGGTGGCCACGAGCGGAATGTCGAGCTCACGGGCTAGTTTGACTTGGATTGGAGTGAGTTCGTTGAGCTCTGCAATGTGTGGATGGGCTTGAATTTCAACGTAGAAGCGATCTTTAAAAATTTCTTTGTATTTAAGAAGTTTTTCGCGAGCTTCATCGAGTTTGCCTTGCAGAATAAGTTTGTTAATCATACTACCCATACAGCCACTGGTGGCAATGATATTGGCATTATATTTTTCGAGCAGTTCTTCATCGATGCGAGGTTTGTATGAAAATCCTTCAAAGTTTGCGGTTGAAACCAGTCGGTTAATGTTTTGGTAGCCCTCGTAGTTCATGGCTAGCAGCGTCATGTGTGCTTGGTCGGCTCCCATTTTACTCTGTTTATCGAAACGAGAATTTCGGGCAACGTACACCTCGCAGCCAATGATTGGTTTGATGCCAGCGGCTCTGCAGCCGTTATAAAAATGCAGGGCGCCATACATAGCGCCGTGGTCGGTAAGACCAATGGCTGTTTGGCCCAGGGATTTCACTTTTTCGATTAGTGGTGTAATTTTGCACAGACCATCTAGGAGTGAGTACTCGGTGTGAACATGTAAGTGGACGAAGTCAGCTTTTTTAGCCATTTCAACTTTATTCTTGAATGTATTTTGAATAGTGCGCGGCCGTCTGGCAGCGCTGTTCTTTTTATACCATGATTTGATCTACTTTGAAAGATTACGTCTGAGTTTAATTCTGAAGAAAAGTGCAATTTTGCTTGCTGTTTCAGTTCTTTATGCCTGGTGGAGAGGTGAAAACACAAATGCTCATTTTTTAGCAGTTGAATTGTTATTCTGCTAATTGTGATTTCTTGAGTTACTCTTCACGTATATTAAAATGATATCTTTTGAGCCACTTAAAATTAATTTTCAAGTGGCTCATTAGTCTAAATTGTGTAGATTCTTTTTTTGATTATTATTTTTTAAGTTCTGTCATCAATGCATTTCGGAGTTCTGCAGCATCTACTTTTTTACCCAAGGCGCGCATTACCTGTCCAATAAAGAAGCCAATGACTTTGGTGTCGCCGGCTCTGAACTTGGCAACAGCATCGTTATTTGCTTTCATGACCTCTTGGATGACTGCTAATAATTCAGAAGAATCGACGTCATCTGTTTGGGTGAGTGCTGCGACTTTTTTTATAACTGCGGCAGGTGCTTCACCTTCGCTGATGGTAATCTTTTTGTTGACCAGCGCGTTTGCAATGTCGTTTGGCTTTTCAGCTTGAGCAAAAACAGTTTCGAGCCACTCTGCATAGGTGCGTTCACTGGTAAGCAGATCTGAGTATTTAGTTTCAATGCCAAATTTAGTTAGCCAGCGTGCCTGTTTTGCATTAGGAAGTTCTGGGAGTTGCTTGCCAATTGCATCAACCTGCTTTTGGGTGAACCGAACAGGAGCCAAGTCTGGATCAGGGAAGTAACGATAGTCTGCAGCCTCTTCTTTCATGCGCTGTGCAAAGGTTTCATTTTTGGTAGGATTCCAACCGCGAGTTTCCTGTGGAGGAGTTTCCCCAGCCTCAAGGATTTCCTGGTGACGATCCATTTCAAATGCAATGGCCTGTTCCATGAATCTAAATGAGTTGATGTTTTTGACTTCAACTTTATAGTTTGGAAGTTCAGTTGTGCCAACCTCGCGAAGTGAAATATTTGCTTCCAACCGCATGCCACCTTGATCCATGTCGCAGTCGGCAATATCTAAGTAGCGAATAATTTGGCGAAGTTTCTTTGCGTACTCTTTTGCTTGAGAGGTAGAATGAATATCTGGTTCAGTCACAATTTCAATAAGTGGCACGCTGCTGCGATTGTAATCAAGCAGACTAACCTTTTTGCCGTCTATATTTTTGTGTTGAAGTTTGCCGGTGTCCTCTTCTAGGTGAATGCGGGTGATTCTAATCGGGCCTTCAGAAGTTTCAATGGTACCTTCATAACAAAACGGAATATCGAACTGACTAATCTGGTAGGCCTTTGGTAGGTCAGGATAAAAGTAGTTCTTACGATCGAACTTTGAGAACAAGTTAATCTTACAGCCAAGTGCGAGCCCGAGCTTAATAGTCCACTCGATAGCTTTTTTGTTTGCTACAGGCAATCCGCCTGGCATTCCCATACATGTTGGACAGGTGTAGATATTTGGCTCTGGTGCGCCGAACGGATCATTTTTACAGCCGCAAAACATTTTTGAGTTGGTTTTGAGTTCTGCATGGACTTCCATTCCGCAGACGAGTTCATAGTTTTTTGAGTCTGGTGTTGTCATGATTATTCTCCTGCTTTCTCTGCTGCTCTCCAGGTGTTCCAGTTGGTAGCTTTTTCGTATGCATCGGCAACTTGGATGACGGTTTCTTCTTTCCACATTGGAGCGACGATGTTCATTCCTAAAAAGAGGTTTGTCTCTGGGTCGCGATAACAGGGCACGCTAATGCCGGGAAGACCACTAATTGAACTTGGTTCGAGCAGCATATCTTCGAGTTCTCCAAACATGGCTTCACCTTCAGTAGCGCCAATTTTCTTGGCATACCCTGGTGAAGTGAGTGAAATAAGTACATCATAGGTTTCAAAAAGTTTGTTGTAGTCTTGAATGTAGAGTGAACGTACTTTTTGAGCAGTATTATAGTACTGGTCTGAGTAGCCTTTACTGAGTGTGTAAGTACCCAGCATAAATCTGCGTTAGGCTTCAGCACCAAAGAACGAACGGTCGTTGCCGTAGCGAATGCCATCATAGCGACCCAAGTTACTGCTCACTTCTCCACGCTGCACTACGGTATAGACGCTGATGGCGTAGTGAGGGTCCATAGCTTCGACTTTTTCGACCGTTGCTCCAAGTTTTTTGAAAACTTCTAGCTCTTTGGCTAGATGGGCGTTGCTTTCTTCAAGACCTTCAATAGAGTGATAGACGTAGCCAATTTTGAGGCCTTTAATTGATTTTCCAATTGCTTGAGTGAAATCTGGGACGGAAACGTCGGCAGTGGTGCCATCGTATTTGTCGTGACCGGCCATATGATTGAGTAACAGGGCTGCGTCCTCGACTGTTTTAGTCATTGGTCCTGGGCTGTCTGTTGAAGATGCCATGGCAACGACACCATAGCGACTGCAGCGGCCATAGGTTGGTTTGAGGCCAACAATGCCACACCATGCGGCTGGCTGACGGATAGAGCCGGCTGTTTCGGTTCCAAGTGCTGCAATAGCCATATCCGCGGCAACTGCAGCGGCACTTCCACCACTTGAGCCACCGGGAAGGTGATTTGTGTTGCGTGGATTGAGTGTGCGACCGTATTGTGACGTTTCGGTTGAAGATCCATGTGCCCAAGCGTCGAGATTTGTTTTTCCTAGGATGCTGGCTCCAGCTTTTTTGAGGTTGGCTATAACGGTGGAGTCGTAGGGAGGTACAAAGGTATCGAGTACTGTTGAAGAAGCAGTGGTGCGAATGCCTTTGGTGCAGTAATTATCTTTTACTGCAATCGGAATACCGCGAAGGGCTGCCTCACTTCGCTGTGCAGCTTCTTCAGCCGAAGCTGTATTTACCGTGAGGTAGACATTAAGTGTTTCATTTTTTTCGGCTACAGCTGCGTGAAGGTCTTTGTGCAACTCTTCAAGCGTAATTTCTTTTTTTTCAAGCAGGTCTAAAACCTGAGTGAGTGTCTTTTTTGCTAGCATATTAATCCTGATCAATAATTCTTGGTACGACGACAAACCCTTCATGAGTTTGTTTGGCATTTGCTAGGGCTTGTTCTTGGGTAAGCATGTGGTCGGTATCGACAACGTCTTCACGTAAAATATTTTCAAGACCCGTTACCTGGTGGGTAGGTTCAACATGAGAAGTATCGACCGATTGCAGGTTTTGTACAACAGCAAGTGTTTCTTCAAATGCTTGAGCCAGATCTTTCTTTTCCTCATCTGAAACAGGAATTGAAGCTAGATTGGCAATGTGTTGTACCTGAGCTGGTGTAATAGTGCTCATACGCCCTTTCTTCTTAGTATTTGACAGTACTTTTTTTGACACAAAAAAACGAGTCTGGGGACTCGTTACCGACACAAGCAACCGCCCCCACTTGGGATTAGCTTTGTTGCTCGTTTTGTTGATTATTAATTGTCATTTCGTGTTTGTATAATACCACACCAGTTAATTATTGTGAGCTACCTGTTGCTAGGTTTCGCAGAATTGAAATTCTTTCTTCAAGCGGTGG
>Ga0100385_1004824_pt1 | contig 11483 bp, 4 predicted proteins | sample CryGeymeta201509_FD_81543 | JGI IMG/M metagenome (GOLD analysis project Ga0100385, IMG submission 81543) | Groundwater microbial communities from Crystal Geyser aquifers in Utah, USA - Crystal Geyser metaG 2015-09 | ecosystem: Environmental > Aquatic > Deep subsurface > Groundwater | place: USA... | reverse complement strand
GGATTGGGGATTGGGGATTGGGGATTGGGCCCAATCCCCAATCCCCAATCCCCAATTTTTTTTAATTCAAATAGTTACCAAAACTTAGTTATTAATAAGTTTTATAATATTATTTTCCAAAAAGTTCTAGAACAATTTATACTAAATATTAATTATTTTTCTTAATTATTTTCTTAATTATTTTCTTAATTATGTTTCTTAATTATTTTTCTTAATTATTTTCTTAATTATTTTCTTAATTATTTTTCTTAATTATTTTTTGTTAATTATTTTCTTAATTATTTTCTTAATTATTTTTCTTAATTATTAAAAATTTGAATATTTGAATTTTAATAATTAATATATTCTATTTTTAGCTACAATATTCTTAATTTAGATTAATTAATTTAATTTTTTCGAAAAATAAATAATTAAAATAATTAATTAATTTTTCCGAAAAATAATTAATTTTTCCAAAAAATAATTAATTTTTAAAAAAAAAAATAATAACAGCATCTTGACGTTTTCATTTTTCTTTCCGATAAATAATAACAGCATCAAGACGTTTTCATTTTTTCTTAATATTTAAATTAATTAAATAATTAATTTTAAATAAATATAAATGAATAAACTAGTTTATTCTTTAGTGATTTTTACAATTTTAGGCTACATTATTGCTGGCACAATCAAGCCAGATAGTGTAAATCCTTTCATCATTACTAATCCTCACAACAAGGTCGGAGGTTCAGACTTCACCTTTAATTTTCAACTTGATACAGGCTCAAAAGGTCTAACTTACGGACAATACATCGCCGTAGTTTTCCCAAAATGGAATGGAACTACAAATTTAGGAACAAGTAACTGGGACTTCGCTAACACATCTTCATTTAAGTTCTCATGTGCCTTATACAAAAATGCAGCTACCGCTATTACCGTCGAAGCCACTAAACCTACTACCACTGGTGAAGAAAACGTCGCTTATTGCAAAATTACAGATGATGGTTTAGGAGGAGCTATTCCTTTAGTTGCTGGACAAGATTACAGATTAGTTATTACTATTCCAGAAGCCTCAAAACCAGCCACAGCAGCTACTGCTTTAAGAAACTTCGATTTATATACCACAACATCAATTACTTCTACTGGATTTATCATGGACACTGGAATGGGTTTTGCTGACGGATATATCTTTAACGATTACACTGCAACTGGAAATAATATGTTAAAAATTTCTGAAACAATTGCCCCTTGCTCTGCCACCGGAACAGATCTTGCTTCAGGAAGTGTTACTCTTCAATATAGTACTTTCAATGCTAGAATCAAGTTTAAGAACACTCAAATATTGAGATGGGGACCTACTGCTCAATTAAACTTTGAATTCCCAACTAGTGTAGGAACTTTACCAACTAGTTATATTTCAACTGATGCAACTGCAACTACACCAACAATTTTACAAAAAAAACTTGATGGATCATTTGCTACTCCAGTTACCACTAGTACAACAACTCAAATTGTATCTGGTTTCACAGATTCTTGGTTACCCGCTAATAGAGAATTTAATATCATTCTAGTTGGAATGATCGCTTCTGATCTTACTGTTTCTTCACCAAAAATTAAAGCTTATGTTAATTATAAAAACAGTCTTACTAGAGTAAGTTACTTCGAAGCTACATTTATTACTACTACAGCTGCTACAACAACCTTAACAGTTGCTCACAATGAAGGATGGGATATTTATATGGGAGGAGCATGGCCATTACTTTTCACAGTCAAAGTTACTACTACCCAAGATCTTAAACCTGCAAATGGACTATATGTAGTTATTCAACATAGTAGATTAATAGCCGGATTTGAAGTTTGGAACTTTGTTGCCTCAACTTGTGATTTTTCAATGACTCAGGGAGTTTCATCTCATTTCGAAGTTGCTTGGGGAAAAAGAAATAATTGTCATCCCTTACAACCCTCAGATCTTGAACCAACATCTTTAACAGCCATATCAGCACGTCATGTTTTAGTTTCTGCTACTGCAGTTGCTGGATCTGGAATTTTCTTCAAATTAAGTCAAATGACTAATAATAAAGATTACAATGTCAGTGTTTGGGGAGTTGCTGATGTATGCGGAAATCAACAAGTAATAGTATCAGCCTCAATAGCAGCACTAATCTCTGGAGCTCCAGGTAATAACTATGCTGATCCTTTAAGCGCTTCATCTACAAATGATGGATTAGGAGCTAGTACAAAATTCAACTTTACTGTTAGCCTTTATACCGGTATTGATCAAACTAAATTTGGAGCTAATAGATTTACTGATTCCTCAATTATGAACAAAATTAACACCACAACAACTGGAGTTTTAACTCAACCATGTTGGTCTACTTTCAGGGGTATTGCTCAACAAGCTACTACTATTGCAGTAGACGGAGGATCTCAGTTTGAAATTTACTACGGAAAATCAGCTTCAGATAAAAATTCATATTATAGAGCTGAAGCATATACTACAGGAGGAGCCACTACTGATTTTAATTTACCAACTGGCAGATTTGGAGCAGTATGTTTGTATAAAGAATTCATGGATCCTAGTATTCAATGGGCTGAAAATGATTTTGTATCAACTGAAACAAACACAGGTATGTCAACAGATTTAACTGCTGCTTCTGTATCTGCTAACCAAAGATACCTAGCCGCTGCAAGTATGCCAACTCAAGGAGCATATGGATGGGCAGGAAATGAAGATGGATATATTCCACTTTTCTTATACAGTGCTACAGCAACTAACCAGGCTGTTGGTAATTCTTCAAGTGTATTTTTAAGAGGAGATTTAACAGTTGCTAAAGCAGCCGATTCAGATTCAAAACAAGGTCTACCAACTCCTATAGTTAAATGCGTTACCACTGACCCTGGATCTAGTCCCGCACCACTTGGATTAAATTACAAAGATTTATGGGGACAAGCTGCTGGACAATTAGAAACTTATTGGAGTTTAAGTTGGTTTACATCAGGAACCGCTGTTTCAGCTACTGGACCTACAACTTGCGTAGTTTCATGGCAAGTATCAACAGGAAAAGAAGTTCAAGGAGCAAACCTATTAGCTGCCACTTTTTCAGCAATTGCCGCAGCAACACCAGGAATTTATAAAACACTTTTCTATAGCACAGATGCCGGTGTTAGATCAGCTTTTCCAGGTGACCAAATTACAGGATCAGCAGCCCACTCTTTAGCATTAAATAACTACTTTATGGTTGCTACAACTACTAGTACTGAAGTTACTATTAATCTAACAGATTCAACTTACACTAGTTCAACAGGTCTTTTCGTCTCCTCAACAGCTACAAAAATTGCAATTATTGGTGTTTTCCAAGCTGCATTAGCCACTCCAGGAGGAAAATATTATACAATTAACCCATCAGCACTTGGATATAAAAAAGCAGCTACTATAGTTATCGGAACTTCAATTACTAGTTTAACATGTGCTATTAAAACTTGTCAAGTTACTTTCAATCTTTATACAAATTGTTTAAAATGGGTAGCAGCAGTTCCTACAAATAAAACATTATATATGGCTTTAGATGTTATTTACAGATATATGCCTGCAATTGGAGCCGCACCAACAGTTATTGTAAATAATGGACCTGTTACAGTTATAAGATTTATCAAGCTTTTCCCTGAAGCTCAAGGGTTCCAAGACGTTATAAAAAGAAAAGCTACTACAACTACTGTAAATCCATTTACCTTCCATCATAATTATGTTGAACCTGAATCCTCAGTTACTACTAATGGTGGTCTTGTTTGCTTAGTTGAATTAATAGCAGCTGATATTAGTATAATTGCAACTGCCGCAAGTGATACATTAGCAATATTTTTATTCAATATTCCTTTACTTAATACTGATGTTACAAATGCTGCATCTACTTATCCAATTGGATCTTTAGACAGTGCCTTAGCATGGGGATTAAATTCTGCTCCCGCATATTCTCAATTCGGTCAAATGGGTTGTAAATCAGTTGCGAGTGAACCACTTTATGGAGGTGCTGTAGCAGGTACAAAAACTCTTGGATTTGGTTCCGCTGGACTTACAAATATGTCATTACCAAATGATTATACCTATGATCCCGTTGGCACTTTTGATGCTACCAAATCTATTTCAATGACAGTTGCAGCACTAACAGCTAATTCAAATAACAAAAGATCAATGTATCCTTTCTTAATGGGATCTGTTGTATTAATTACTGGAATAACAAAAGCTCTTGGAGGAAATCCAGTTAAAAATCTTAAAGCTAATAGTCCTGCAACAGCCGGAAATCAAAACTTATTAATTCCAACAAGATGTCCAAATCAAGAACCAGCATCTGCTTCAGCTGCCAGTAAAATGTCATCATACTTTACTAGAGTTTCAGCATACGTTGTATCATTAGCTGCAACAGATTACAAGTCATTTACTAGTGTAGAACATGTATTATATAGTTCCGTGGCTGCTAACACAAATACAGTTATATTCCCTACTATTAACACTAAAGCAGCTACAGCAGCAGTTACAACTATTGGTGTAGTAGTTGCAAAATTCTATGATTACATTAATATTACAACAACTGGTTCAAATAAATATTTAGAAGCATCTTCTGCAACTGCTGGTACAGCTTCAAGTTTTATCGTCTTTTTAGCTGATGGAATAGTTTTAGAAGCTGCTGCAACTGGAGTAGGATATAATGCAGCTCCCAGTACTAGCACAACTTCAATGTCCTATTATTCAGCTTCAAGTTTATACTTCTACGCTTGGGGAATTAAATTTTCTCAAAGTTTAACAATTGCTCTTGCTGCATCAGGTGTTACATTTAGTTCTACTGCTAAATTCCTCTTCCAAGGAATAACTAGACCAGCTCTTGGATTTTGGACTGCTTCCCCAGCACCAACTTCAGCTACAAATGCTTTCAGCATGAAGAATAAAATTGCCGTCTTTTCGTTATCATTAGCAGCTGCTGATAATGTTGGATATACAAATATTGCAGTTGCTGCCTCATATGTAACCACAGCCTCTTTACAACAATATACTCCAGTTGCATTAACAGATGCTACTGGAATATTAACCTTATTAACTGATGGACAAACCCAATACAAAACTGATGCTGGAGGTAATATTCTAATGACTGCAGGATTCCCATCTACATCTCTTGGAGTATGGCCAAAATGGAGTCAAATCACTCTTACTTCATCCTTATTATCTGCATCTTCAGTATGTGGTCTTAAAACCACTACTGGTGCATCATTAGCTATGAATTGTACTTATGGTACTGCATTAACATGTACTATGCCAGCTGATATGACTGGAAGTGTTTCTGTATGTTGTTACAATGTTACTACTGTTGCTTCAATGACTGTAACATCATTCTCAATTTTAGCAAACGGAATTGTTTCAGATGGATCAACCAATGCAATCTCAACTTATACTCCATCTACTATAACAGCTGCAACACTACTCGATGGAACAGTTGTTGCTACAGATACAACAACAGGAATATCCGGATCAATTAAAACTCTTACTTACAGTCATCTTACCAAAAATGGTTTAGGAGTTATCACATTAGTTTTCTCTGTTACCAGAGCTCAAGCTAGAGATGGAAAGATTGCACTATGGGGAGATTTCTCTTCATTAATTAGCACATTAGTTCCCGTTGCAAATATTAGATGTATGGCTACATTCTCAGCAAGTGGAGTTTTAGGAACATGGGACGAAGGTGATGGTTTTATCGATACTTGCAATGTTGCAGGATTAGCCAACACAACTGCTGACTCAATCATTGTTTACACTAAAAAAATTATTTACAAATGCTCATTAACTACTTTAACTACAAATATTACTGTTGATTTAATTCCAGTTCAACTAGGTCAACTTCCCTCAACTGCTTCATTCGGAGTTACAATGAAAGTTGTATCACCTGGATACTCAAGTAGTCTTTTAAATACTCCAACTGCCAATCTATCATTACCAACACCCCCAACATTAAAATATGAGCCTGCTGTTAAAGCACAAGCTGACTTATGCTCATTAGCATTCGGTGATGTTTTCCCAAGAATTACAAATGGATTAGTTGATTTCAAATGGACATTCGATATTACTACTAAAAAAACTGAATTAGATGCCGCAACCGCAGCAGTAGCCGCAGTAGCCGCCGTAGGTACAACTGCCGCCGTAGAAGCAAGAGCTGCCAGACCAGTAAATGAAGTAACTATTTTCTTACCATCAAAATGGTTCGGAGATTATGCTAACTCCAATAACATGTATCAATGGTGCATGGTTGGAACAACCCAAGTTAACTGTTCATTCTCTAAACCAGGAGTATTAAATGTCGCAGTAGGAACTCAAACATCAGGAACTAATTTTGCAGTCACTTTAATGAATGTTCCAATTGGAGCTATCGATGAAAATGTTACATTCTTTTGCACAGTCAATAACAACACCTCAGGAAATTCTGGAGTAAGACAAAATCTTATAACTGGTTCCGGATCAATGAAAACAAATGCAACCACCACTGAAGATATGACAGGTATTCAACAAAGTCAAACAACAATTTACAATCTTACAATGTGGCCATCTCTTTTAGTTGGAACTTCATACTCTAGTTTCTTCGGATCATCCAACGAACAAAGAGGATCAGTTGACTTAACATTCAGAGCAGGTATTGATTTCAGTCAAGCTGCCCCATCAGTTATTACAATTGATAACACTCCATGGTTCCATATTTTCTTACCAAGTGAATTTAACGGATTATGGTATCAATTACAATCAACTGGATATTCACCAACAATAGCAATTAAAGAATACTCATATGCTGCAAATACTAGTACTACAGTTATTACCCCCGTTGAATCAAGCACCACCTTCACTTTAGGAACAGTTATGGTTTCAGGAAACAGACTTTCAGTTCAGTACGGAAGTGGAACTGCTGCAACAACTCTTGCTACTTCTTTAACCCATCAATTCTTTGAATTCAAAATTTCAGGACTTAAAGGACCCCAAACAGCTCTTGATACTTCAAAAATTAGAGTCGCTATTACTAACAAAACTAACAAATTCTTATTAAGAACATTCGGAAGTGCTGATACATCGTTTAACGGAGATACATGTGCAACTGATAAAGCTTATCCTACTATGCCAACTCCAACTACCGCAAGTTTAGTTCCCGCTAACAGTCCAGTATTTACTTGTGGAAGAGGATATAAATTCGGATCAACTTCTAAATGGGATATGACTATTAACTCTACTAATACATGTACTTCAAGTGCCGGAAGATATACTAATCAAACCTTCAAAGTTATTCCAAATGCAGGATTATTTGCTAGCGCTGGATTAGCTAAATTAACAGGAGTAAGTACTGCCTTCACTTTCCCACCAAACTCATCTTATACCCTTAAAACTTCAGGAGAAGACTTAGTTGTTAAAATTGGATCTTCATGTGCTACAACTATTCCAGGAACTTATATCTTATACTTCACTGTCGACAATTCTAACTTCTTAGCCCCACCTGCTTGTGTAACAACTGTTACAAATACCACTAAATTATCATGTGACTTTAAATTCAACGGATTTACAAGTGCTGTCGGAGCAACAATCAAAGGAGGAGCTCTTGCTGGAGCCTGGGTATGCGCTGACAATACTTTCGATGATGCTATCTTCTCATGGACAAACTCAGATACTACTTTAACTGGTACATTATCAAGTGCTACAGTAAAAGCTAACACCTCAACTGCTACAGCTTCATTCTCAATTGTCTCAGCTACTGAAACTAAAGATCAAGGATTCACTTTAGGAACAGTTGCCAACACATGTGTTTCTTCAACCGTTACTACTGCTACTGTTGCTTTATCCGTAGTTGGATCAACTCTTTCTGCCTCAACTGACTGTAGTGGATGGATGGTATACCAAGACCCTGCTAAAGATGCTAAGATCTCTTCTTCATTAAAAACATTAAATGCTTTAAGATGGGTATTAACTTTACCAACTGGTGTTGCACCCTTAAATGCATATTGCGCATTATATTGTAAAAATGCTGCTGCCCCAACTGATGATGAAATTATGGCTGGAGCTCAAACTACCGCCACACCTTATTTAGTTGCCTTCTGGAAACAATATATGACTGCAGTTACTGCCACAGATGCATTATTCCAACCCCTTGCAAGAGGTCAATCATATGCTATTAAATGTTCATACAGAACTACTGAATCAAACACAACTGCCCAAAAATCATGCAATTATACTTCAATGAACTACACTGTCGCTGCTTCTGGAACTACTGCTGCATCAACCAATAACTATGTTCCAACTCCAGTTGAATCAACAGTTTGCGTAAATATTAACTTCAAGAACGCTGCTAGTGCAGATACAGTTAAAAAAATCGTATCATACTGTCAATGGATCTTCTCACCCGCTGCTACTTCTCCAGTTACCACTGGTTGTGTTATCTGTGTTGATGAAAACCAAACTACTACTACCGGATATTCACAAACTGCAAATGTAACTTGCCCTTCAGGAAGAAGAAGATTAAGAGTATTAAAAGAATCAAACAAAAGATCTTTATCAACCAGCAACACTACCGTAGTTGCTAAAACTTATTCAGTAAGTGTATGTGCTATTCCTCAACCAAACTGTGATACCAACGTCGGAGGTACAAGAAGATTAAGAAATCTCGCTACCGTCGTTACAGGTGTTGCCGCAAAAATGACTTCAGGTGTTCAAGCAGCCTTAGCCGATAGTACTAAAGCCGTAGCCGTTTTAGGAGCTACAGTTGCAGCTGATGTTATTGGAGCTACTATTATTCAAGATTTAGTCGCCCCTGATGTTTCAACTAAAGTTTCATATGGAACCGCTTCATACACCGCTGCCGGAGCTTATTCAGTCGTTGTTAACTATAACGATACCGTCAATTCTTATGACTGTTGGTGGCAAGTATTATCTGGATCAACTGCCCCTACTGCTGCTAGCATTAAAGCTTGTACTTCAACTTCAACATGTGGAAAAGTTTCATTAGCATCTCCAAGTGTTACTATTGCAGGAACTGCTTCACCAGCCTTCACAATTGGAACTTCCTACACTGTTTACTATGCCTGTTATAACAAAATTCCAAATGCACAAAAATCTTCAAGTGTTTATACTGCTTATACTTTCACCGCTGCCTGCCCCGCTGGACAAACAGTATCAAATGGAAGTTGTATCACCCCAGTCCCAGCCCCTACTACAAACACAACTGGATCTAGCTATGTATTCATGAGCATCGCAAGTTTGATCGCTATGATTTTCATCTTATTAAACTAAATAAATAACGCTTTTCATTTAAAAATAAACTCATAATAATAATTTTTTTCTTTTATAATAATATATAATATTATAATATTATAATATATAATTATATAATAATTTTTATAAGATTTTCTTATAATATTTGCATTATTCTTTGACTTATACTTAGATTAACTAAATAACTTTATTATAACTATTTAAAAACTAATTGCACTTTACAAACATTTCTCTCTTAACTATCTATATTCAGCTAAATAACCTATTAAATAACATATATAACTTACTGATCTTATTCAGTGTTACAATAGATTTAATACCGATCTAATTGTCTTGTCTTATATTAACTACTTTCGTATTTGGTATTTGTACAAGATCAAGTAAAGAGTTATAATGTACTTAAGAACAGTGGAGAAAAGGTAGTTTCCAAATGCCAACAACACCTTTAATTATTATTTAAGATTCTTATGTGTTGATGATCATTATAAGTTTGAGCTACTTTCTAATAGTTTGTCTACTATCAACATAAAAATTCATGTTTTCGTAAGAAACCTATAGTATAGTCATGTATATAACCATAATGAGTTTGATATATCTGTTTATAAGCGTAATTTAAGTAATATAAACCACCTTCATAAAGTGTGTAGTTCATTTAACATGCTTTTACTGAATAAGTTAAGTTAATTATCTAACATATTTATTGTTCTCATTTATTTAATAAATTTAATAATATTTATTAATATTTTATTATAGTTTAGTTATAAGTTAGTTTATGTTTTTTTTATTAATTCAATACTAATTTAATAATAGGTATTTATATTTTAATAATAACTATGTAATTAATTCCATAGCAACTTTATTGATAGACAGACTTAGACACTTTAACTTTACAACTTAATTTAACTTCTTATTTCAATACATTCTATAATACATTCTATTTATTAAATATATAATTGACTCATATAAACATATTATAAAATAAATTTAATATACTAAATATTTTTATTAATAATATTATTTATAAATTATATTCTTTTTTAATGAAATCATTTTTCAAACTAAATAAAAAGATAATTACGAATACTTTTATTAAACATCAATTAAAAAGATTTAGTATTATAGGAATAGACCTTGGAGGTACTAACTCTTATGCAGCAATTCAAGAACCGAGCGGTCCAAGAATAATCGAAAATGCAGAAGGTAAATTTATATAATATCTAACTTATTCTTATAAATATACTTACATATATCATTAACAAATTATTTATTATTTATCATATAATTTTACAATATATAGGGTTAAGATATACACCATCCATAGTTTCTATTAATGAAGATAATTCGGAATGTGTTTCGATTCCTGCTAAAAGACAAGTATTTCAACATTAATTAAGGCAATTTCAAACGTAGCAAATTCATTTTATGGAACAAAACTCTTTTATGGTAAAAAATATACAGACGAATCAATAAAAACTCTAACTAAGCGATTTAAATTTCTTATTGAAAAGGAAGAAAATGATGAAATTGTGTTTGTGACTACAAATAGTAAAATAACTTTTACTCTTAATATCTTCTTTATATTATCATAATGTTAATAGAGTTAAAATTTACACCGATTAAGATCACGTCACATATTTTAAAATACATAAAAGATCAAGCAGAAGCTTTGACAAGTCAAACACAAAAAAATGTAGTTATGACAGTTCCTTCTTCAATAAATAAAAGTGATCAAGGAAAAGTTGATATTAAAAAAGCATTAAGTCTTGCTGGAATGTCAGCAGTACGATTTATGGATGAATCTTCAGCTGCAGCTTTTGCTTACGAAGTCGATAAAAATGAAGCAATAAAAAATTTTATAGTATTTAATTTTGGAGGTTTAAGCCTTTCACTTGAACATCTATCGAAAAAAGAAATAAAATTAAAAGAAGGAGAGGAATTTGATTACCAAAATCAAGATATGTTTGAATTAAAGAGTTCTTTTATTGATAATTTTTTAGGAGGAGAAGTAATAATATCAATAAATAAATAATATCATTACTTTTTATTAGGATATTGACGTTACACTTCAAGACTTTCTTTGCAACGAATTTAAAAAAACAAATAAAATTGACATATCAAATGAATTATTTGCATTACAAAGGTATAAAATATATACAATTATAAACGAATTATAACAAATAATAAACCAATCCTTAATATAATAAATCACATAAATATAAAG
>Ga0100385_1004819_pt1 | contig 11494 bp, 9 predicted proteins | sample CryGeymeta201509_FD_81543 | JGI IMG/M metagenome (GOLD analysis project Ga0100385, IMG submission 81543) | Groundwater microbial communities from Crystal Geyser aquifers in Utah, USA - Crystal Geyser metaG 2015-09 | ecosystem: Environmental > Aquatic > Deep subsurface > Groundwater | place: USA... | reverse complement strand
CGATTTCCCGTCCTGTGCGCGCCATGCTCCCGCCGCAGCACTTGCGTGCGCGGATTCAGCCTGCTCGAACTGACGCTGGCAACCGCGCTTGGCGTGATGGTGGTCACCAGCGCGGTAGGCATTTTCATCAGCAACCGCCATACCCACGACGCTACCGCCAGCCTCAGTCGCATTCAGGAAAATGCACGCATGGCGTTCGACGTGTTGGCTGGTGATATCCGCGCAGCGGGCGGCAACCCCTGTGGCCGCAATCTGGTGCTGACCAGTGTCGTCAATGGGGCGGGCGACAGGTGGTGGGCTTCGCTTGGCCAGCCGGTGAGGGGCTTTGACGACGACGAGCCGTTTCCTGACGCTGGTTTTGGCAGCGTCCCAGGGCAACGCATCGCCGGCACCGATGGCATTCAGATCACCTCAGCCACCGCGGTTGCGATGCGTGTGATCGAACACAACACGAGTGCTGCCACGTTCATGCTCAGCGGCAACCGCGACATCGAGCAGGGCGATATCGCCATGGTCTGCGACGTCAGCCAGGCGACAGTGTTCCAGGTGACGGCAGCCGCGCCCGGCAGCGGCGCACTCATCGGCTACGATGCGGTTACCGGCAACCCCGGCAACTGTAGCCAGGGCCTCGGTTTCCCCACCCGTTGCACGGCCACTGGCACAGTTTATCGTTATCGCGACAATGCCGCATTGAGCCGATTGGATGCGCGGCGCTGGTTCATCGGCTACAACGCACGCTCCGGCCGCTCGCTGTTTCAGACGGTGCTGCGCAGCAACGGCGGCGCGGCGGCGCTGGTCGACGAGGAGATCATTGAAGGGGTGACTGACATGCAGATCCGTTATCTGTTCGCTGACGGCAACGACTACGTGGCCGCCAGTGAGGTTCCGGCGAGCCGTTGGCATCAGGTGCGTGCGCTGCGCATCGATCTGACGATTGCGGACGTGCAGGCAACCCCCGCAACCCAGGCCAGCACGCGGTCGCGCAGTCTCGCGCAGACCATCGCGCTGCGCAACGCGATGCCATGAGCCGAGCCATGCCAGCGCGCGATGACCGTGCCACGCCACGCTGCGAACGTGGTATGGCCTTGGTCATTGTCCTGATTTTGTTGTTGGTGATGACCTTGCTCGGCGTTGCCAGCATGCGCGGTACCCTGCTCGAAGAACGCATGAGCGGCAACTTGTTCAACCGCAGCCTTGCCTTTCAGGCCGCCGAAGCGGCGTTGCGCGAGGGTGAGGCAATGGCATTGCGCAAGCCGAAATTTCCAGCGCAGGGGTGCACGGCGAGTGGGTTGTGCGCAGCCCAGATTGCCGAAATCGGCCGCCTCGAGCGCTGGCTCGATCCGGCATTTTCGCAGTGGGCCAATGCCAGCGTAGTGCCGGGCAGCGATGCCGGCACAGCGCATTATTTGATCGAGGACATGGGTCTGGCACCCAACTGGCCCGGGTGCAACCGTGAAATACCGGCCAGCAGCGCGTGCCAGTCGCACCGGTACCGGATCAGCGCGCGTTCCGGTGGTGCCGGCCGCGCCGAGGTGCTCGTGCAATCGCAGGTGATCGTGCCATGACCCTCCGAGCCAGCAGGTGGCGCTCGATGCCGACCATGGCAACACCGGCACGCGCGGCGCGGCCTTTGCTGGCTTGGCTTGCCGGCAGCCTGGCGTGGTTGGCGGTTGCCGGTTCGTTGCCGGTTGCGGGCAATGCGGCTGCGGCCGATGTGCCAGCGCATGCCGGCGTTGCGGCGGCTTCCGATCCTGCGGTTCGGATTGCCGCGGTTGGTGCGGGCAAGGGCGTACTTGCCAGTACGCGCGTCGCGGCGGACGCGCACGGCGGCAGTTCCGTGGTGTGGCGCTCGTCAGCGGGTGATCGCGATTACGGGCAGGTGTTGGGTAAACCGCTCCGCATCGTGCTCACCACCGGGGAAGCCGGCGTTGTAGTCGGTAACGGCATCAACAGCGACAACGGCAAGGCCGTACTGTTCGTGCATGACATCGGCGATGGCACGGTACTGGCCAAACTCGATACTGGTGCTGGCTCGGCCAGCCAGCGCAATGGCCTGCTGTCGGTGCGTGGTTGGGATTTCGATGGCGACGGCAGTGTCGATTTCATTTATGCCGGTGACCTGCTCGGCAATTTGTGGAAGTTCGATCTCAGTGATCGGCGTCCTGAACAATGGCATGTTGCCAATCGGGGGCAACCGCTGTTCGTGGCCAGCGATGCTGATGGCAAGCGCCAACCGATCACCGGTGGCCTGTCGCTGGCGCTCGATCCGATCGATTTTTCGACCTGGGTATTTTTCGGTACCGGCCGTTTGCTGAGTGCGGATGATCGCGCCACTACCGACACCCAATCGCTGTATGGCCTGATCGATGCGGGTGTCGCAATCACCGGGCGCAGTGCACTGATGCAGCGGAAAATCGTATCGCTTGGCATCAATTCCGGAAAAATCGTGCGCGGCTTTGAGCCGGCGGGCGAGCGGGCGGCTGAAAAAAGTGGCTGGTATATCGACTTGCTTGCACCTCCGGGGGGCCTCGCCGAGGGCGAACGCATCGTCGGCACGGTGGCGGTGATTGGCCGGGTGCTGCTCAGCACCAGCAGCATTGCCGGCGATGAGCGCAAGCAGGCTGGCGGGCGTGGCTTCGTCAACGCGCTGGACGCATTCACCGGTGCCAGCGTCGATACCGCGTTGTTCGATGTCAACGGCAATGGCGTGTTCAGCGACGACACCATTGCCGGCTCAGCCATTGGCTCGGTCGATTTGGGCGTCGGTATACCGGGTGTGCCGACGCTGATCGCCGGTCAATTGCTGGTGCACGGTTCGCTGGGTAGGGTCGCCCGCATTGCGATAATCAACCCGGCCACTGTCGGGCGTATTTCCTGGCGTGAGGTGATCGCCGATTGATCGTGTTCGTTTGTGTGGCATAGCGACGGCCACAAACGCAAAGGCCACAAACGCAAAGGCCCGCATGGTCAGGAGCATGCAGGCCTTTTTGTCATCTGGCGCCCGAAGTTGGACTCGAACCAACGACCCCCTGATTAACAGTCAAGTGCTCTAACCGGCTGAGCTATTCGGGCGAGCCGTCTATTCTAACGACCTTGTGCGGCGAGTCAAGAAGGCTTGGTGGCTGGCGGCGCTCAGCGCCCTTCCTCAATCGGCGACAGCGCCACGCGCACCTGCAATTGGGTACCGGGGTCGTTGTCCAGACGCGACAGGTACACGTCGCCCTTGTAGCGGTACTCGACATCGTAACCGAGCAGTTGCTGTTCCTCACGCTGCACTTCCACGAGGCGGCAACCCGGGCGGACTTCCTCGCCACGATACCCGTTACCGCTACCGCTACCGGTACCGGCACGGTTGCCGATGGCGCCACCGATCACGGCACCGCCGACCGTGGCGGCCGTGCGGCCGTCACCCTTGCCGATCTGGTTGCCGAGCACGCCACCGACGACTGCGCCGATGACGGTACCACCCACCGAGCCGGTTCCGGATTGGCGTGGGCCGACCCGCTGATAGACCGCATCGCCGTCGCAGTCTTCGCGGGTTTCGTTGTACAGCACTCGCTCGTAAACGGGGTCGGCACGCAGCACCTGCGCGTAACCATAGCGCACGGTTTCGGCGTTGCCGGTGGGCGCCGGCTCCTGGTACTGCTGGGCAAGCAGCGCGCTCGGCAACGCCAGCAGCAGGGTCAGCACGGGGCGGATCGATTTCATTGCGGCTTCTCCAAGGATTCCCGCAGCATGGCCGGCGGCCAGTGCCCGGATTCGGGATGGCAACATTGCAACATCCAGCGGCTGAACGTTGGCTTTAGCTTTTTGTTAAGTCCGGCGACAGGATTGCTACAATTCAGCCTTGTCCAACAATGGCTCGACCGATGCTGCTGCGCCTGTACAACAGTTTGACCCGCCAACTCGAAATCTTCGAGCCGATCGATCCCGATCGGGTAACGATGTATGTCTGTGGCCCGACCGTGTACAACTACATCCACATCGGCAATGCGCGGCCGCCGGTGGTCTTTGGCGTGTTGGCGCAATTGCTGCGTGCGCGTTACCGCACGCTGATCTACGCCCGCAACATCACCGATGTCGATGACAAGATCAACGCGGCAGCCAGCGAGCAGGGGGTGCCGATTTCGGCAATCACCGAGCGCTTCACCGCCGCCTACCGTGCCAACATGGCGGCGCTCGGCGTTGCACCGCCCGATGTGGAGCCGCGAGCGACCGCGCATATTGCGCCGATCATCGCCATGATCGAACGCCTGATCGCCAGTGGCCACGCCTATGCAGCCGCCGGCCATGTGCTGTTCGCGGTGGCTTCCTATCCGCAGTATGGTGAGCTGTCGCGGCGTTCAGCCGAAGACATGCTGGCAGGGGCACGGGTGGAGGTGGCACCGTACAAACGCGATCCCGGCGATTTCGTGTTGTGGAAGCCCTCCAGCAGCGAGTTGCCGGGTTGGGACAGCCCCTGGGGGCGTGGTCGGCCGGGTTGGCATATCGAATGCTCGGCGATGAGCGAAGCGCATCTGGGCGAGACCATCGACATCCATGCCGGCGGTATCGATCTGCAATTTCCACACCACGAAAATGAAATTGCGCAGAGTACCTGTGCCCATGGCGGCAAGGTGTTTGCGCGCTACTGGCTGCACAACGGCATGCTCAATTTCGCCGGCGCCAAGATGTCCAAGTCGCTGGGCAATGTCAGCCGGGTCGAGGATCTGCTTGCCCAGTACCCGGCCGAAGCGTTACGCCTGGCACTGCTCTCGGCGCATTACCGGCAACCGCTGGATTGGTCGGATGCGCTGATCGCGCAAAGTGTACGCACGTTGGATCGGCTGTACGGCACGTTGCGCGATCTGGCTGATGTCAGCGCCGATGGCACGGCGCCAGCTCCAAGTGCAGTGGAGGCGGCATTGTGCGATGACCTGAACACGCCGACCGCGCTGGCGGAACTGGCGGGCATTGCCGCCGATGCGCGCCGCGCGCAAAGCGCCAGCGAGCGATCACGCCTGAAAAGTGAGTTGCTGGCGGCAGGGCGCTTGCTCGGTTTGTTGCAGGCCGACCCGGTGCAGTGGTTTGCGCGCGGTTGCGGCATTGATGATGACGCCCGCATTCAATGCCTGGTCGATGCGCGCAATGCCGCCAGGCAGGAACGCGACTTTGCCCGCGCCGATGCCATCCGCGCCGAGCTTGCCGCGCAAGGTATTTTCCTTGAGGATACGGCGCAGGGCGTGCGCTGGCGGCGTAGCGCATGAATATGCGCAGCGCCAGGCCCGCTGAAGCCACCGCCAGCGATGCGCAACAGGCGATCATCGACGAGTTTGCGTTTTTCAGCGATTGGTCGGAACGCTATCAATACCTGATCGACCTGGGTCGCAAGCTGGCGCCCATGCCGGAAGCGTTACGTACGCAGCAAAACCGCCTGCACGGCTGCCAATCCAATGTGTGGATCATCAGCCACGGCGATGCACAAAGCCTGCATTTCACCGCGATCAGCGATTCGGCGATCGTGTCCGGGCTGATCTATTTGGCGCTGCGGGTGTTTTCCGGGCGCAGTGCGCGCGAGATACTGGCAACCGATGCCGACTACATCACCGGTATCGGCTTGTCGCAGCACCTCTCGCCGACGCGCAGCAATGGTCTGGCCGCGTTGATCGCCTTCATCAAGCAACGCGCACAGGCGGCGTTGGCCGAATGATCTGGTCACGCCATTCTCCGCATGCGCGTTGTCGCGCGGCAGCAAAGCAAGGAATTGTGTTCATGCGTTACGCCCTGATCGCTGTTGTGTTCGCTGCCAGCCCCGCCGCGCTCGCCGCTGAGTTGCCGGCCGATGCCGTGCTGGCGCCGGCACTGACCCAGATGCAACCCGCTGCGCGGACGATGCCAGCGATTGTGGCGCGCTTCCGCGCCGATAACGATAGCGTCGAACACGTCTTCGAGATCGCTGCCGGCCCCGGCCGACAGGCGGCACTCGCTGGCCTGTATCGCTCGTGGCAGCAGCGTCTGGCGCAGATCGATGGCAACGCGTTGGGGTTGGAAGATTCCATCGATCACCTGTTGTTTGCACGTACGCTGGAGCAGCGGCTGCGCATGCTTGCCTTTGCGGCGAAACGCTTTGCACAGGCAGAGCCGTTGCTGCCCGGTGTGCGCGACCTGCTACTGCTGTTGGAGGCCCGTCGTCAGGGCGAGGTGCAACATGGCAGGGAAACTGCGGACCGCCTCGATGCCGTGCGCCGTGCCCTGGCCAAGCGCACGGCGGCGCTGGATAGCGATGGGCTGACGCCGGCGCGTTCGCGGGCGGTGCTGGTGCGCGCCGCCAGCATCGCCGATGGTGTGCGCGGCAGCCTCAAGGACTGGTTTGATTATTACGCCGACTTCGACCCCGAATTGAACTGGTGGCTACGTTCGCCCTGGCAGGCGCTCGACGAGCAGTTGCAAACCAGCAGCAAGGCGCTGCGCCTTGCGGCGGGGGCCAGCGATGAGGAAACCATCGTCGGCGACCCGATTGGACGCGACGCACTGGTGCAGGGGCTGGCCGATGAAATGATTCCCTACAGCCCCGAACAGTTGATGCAGTTGGCCGAGCGTGAGCTGGCCTGGGGCGAAGGCGAGTTGAGCAAGGCGGCAGCCGAGCTGGGCTACGCCGATTGGCACCAGGCGCTGGAACAGGTCAAAGGCATGTATGTCGCGCCGGGTCAGCAGACTGCGCTGGCGCGCAGCCTTGCGCAAGAGGCCGTGGCGTTCCTCGACCAGCACGATCTGGTCACGGTGCCGGCGCTGGCGCGCATCGATTGGCGGATGAACATGCTGTCGCCACAGGCGCAGTTGCAAGCACCGTTTTTCCTCGGCGGCGAAGATGTGTGGGTGGCATCGCCAACCGCAGAAATGGCGCATCAACGCAAGCTGATGACGCTGCGCGGCAACAACCGCTACTTTTCGCGTGCAGTGGTGCATCACGAGCTGATACCCGGCCATCACTTGCAGCATTTTTATGGCCAGCGTTACAACCCCGAGCGGCAGTTGTTCCAGACCCCATTCTGGAGCGAAGGCTGGTCGTTGTACTGGGAGTTGCGGCTGTGGGACATGGGCTTTGCGCACACCCCGGAAGAGCGCATCGGCATGCTGTTCTGGCGCAACCATCGCGCCGCCCGCATCCTGTTTTCACTCGGCTTTCATCTTGGCAAGGTGAGCCCTGAACAGGCCATCGAGATGCTGGTGCAACGCGTCGGCCATGAGCGCGACAACGCCGCGGCCGAGGTTCGACGCAGTTTTGCCGGTGATTATCCGCCGCTGTATCAGGCCGGGTACCTGCTCGGTGGTTTGCAGTTGCAGGCGCTGCAGCGCGAGATCGTCGGCAGCGGCAAGATGACCGATCGCGCGTTCCACGATGCCATCCTGCGCGGTGGCCCGATGCCGATCGAAATGGTGCGTGCGCGCCTTCTCGCGCAGCCACCGGCGGCCGATTTTGCCCCATCCTGGCGGTTCTATCCGTTGCCGGCAAACGTGCCGTAATGGCGTTGCACGGCAAACGCTCCGAGTGCCGGCGATGAAGGATGCAAAGCGCAGCGTATTGTTCGTGAGCATGGGCAATAGCTGCCGAGCGGGCCGCACGGCATCGTTTCCACGCATCATTGCCGCAGTGGCGGTTTGACTCCGCCGGCACCGGCAACTGGCATTGTGGCCAGGCGCGTGACCCGCGTGCGATCGCCGTTGCCGCAGAAAACGGCACCGATATTTCCGCTCTGCGCACGCCAGTTGACAGCGGACGATTTTGCACGCTTCAATCTGATCCTGTGCGCCGATTGCGACAATCTTGCCGTGCTGCGCGCCTTGCGTCGGCACCACAGCGGTGCGCAGTGCGATCTGTTGCTGCGCCATGTCGCCCATGCCGGGGCGCTGGACGTGCCCGATCCGTACTCCGGCGACAGCAGCCAGTTTTGCGCAGTATTTTCGCTGTTGTGCGACGCCATGGATGCGCTGCGGCAGTGGCCGATTGACCACAACCCGGGTAGCTCTGCCACAATGCAGCGATGAATGCCGTGACGCCGTGCGAGTTCCCTGAATCCCTGCAATGGTTGAATGCGCCAGCGCAGTCGTTGGCTGACGCACGCGGGCGGGTGGTGCTGATTGCCGTGGTGTGTGCCGGCTCGGGGTGGAGCCAGAACCTGATCGATGACGTGCGTCGGGTGCAGGCGCGCCACCCCGAGCACGTGCGCGCATTCGTGGTGCACTGCCCGAAGTTCGACGCGGAGCGCGATCCGCGGGTACTGGGCAAGTGGATCAACCGTCTCGGTATCGGCCTGCCGGTGGCCAGCGACCTGGAGTTTGCGCTGTGGCAACAATTTGATTTGCAGGCGTGGCCGTCGCTGGTGGTGCTGGATATCGATGGCAGTGTGCATGAGGTGGTGATTGGCGACGGCCGCGGCGAGCCGATCGAGGCGTGCGTCAGCGAATTGCTTAATCAACATGATGACCTGCTGTTGATCGGCGAGGCGCCGATATTTTCGCGTTCCGAACCGCCGCTGCCGCTGCGCTTTCCTACCGGCCTGGCGGTAACCGCAGAGCACCTTTACGTGGTCGATAGTGGCCATCACCGCGTATTGGAGTGCACCTTTGCCGGCCGCATCATGCGCCAGTTCGGTTCCGGCAATGCCGATCTGCTTGATGGCCGTAGTGGCGAGGCCGCATTGCGGCGGCCGATGGCGGTGGTGGTGTTGCGCGAGGCGCTGTACGTCATCGACAGCGGCAACCACGCATTGCGCAAAATCAGTCTGCACGATGGTGACATCGAAACCGTGCTTGGTACCGGCCGGCCGGGCGCGAGCAGCGGCGGTTCGTGTCGCGACGGCGAGCGCCATGCGCTCGACCTGCCGCTTGGCCTCTGTGCGCAGAACCAGTGTCTGTATATCGCCAACAGTGCTGCCAATCAGGTGCTGGTGCTGGACCTGGGTGCGCGTGAGTTGTCGGTTTTGGCCGGCTCCGGGGAGTTGGGCCGATATGACGCAAAAGGCACGGCGGCCATTCTGGCGCAGCCCGCCGGCATCGCCGTGCTCGGTCAAAAAGTGTTTTTTACCGATGCTGGCGTCTCCTCCATTCGCAGCATCCAGATTGAAAATCGCGCAGTGACAACCCTGTTTGGTGCCGACCTGTACGACTTCGGTGACGTCGACGGCGGCCGCGACAGCGCCCGGCTGCAATACCCAACCGCCATCGCCAGCGACGCCGAGCATGGGCTGCTATGGATCGTCGATACCTACAACAACGCATTGCGCCGGCTGCCGGTTGGCAGCGCCGAACTGACCCGCTTGCCGGTATCCGTGCGCCTGCATCAGCCGATGGGCATTGCCGTCGGTGCCGGCTCGCTGTGGCTGGCCAACACCGATGCCCACGAAGTGCTGCGCATCGATCCGCAAACCGGCGAAGCGGTGCACGTGCCAATTGGCGAATGAGCACACGCGACGCCACGCCAGCGCCGTTCGATGCGCGCGCTTTTTTGCGCCACCTCACCCGTGAGCCGGGCGTTTATCGCATGATTGCCCGCGATGGTGCCGTGTTGTATGTGGGCAAGGCGGCATCGTTGCGGGCACGGGTTGCCAGCTACTTCCGCAGCACCGGTCTGTCGCTGCGGATCGCCACGATGGTGGCGCAGATCGCGGCCATCGAAGTGACGATCACCCGCACCGAGGCCGAGGCACTGCTGCTGGAAAATCAGTTGATCAAGGCGCTGCGACCGCGCTACAACGTGCTGCTGCGCGACGACAAGAGTTATCCGCAGATAGTCATTGCTTCCGGGCCATGGCCGCGCATTGGCATGCACCGCGGCCCGCGCAGCGCGCCGGGGCGGTATTTCGGCCCGTATCCAAGCTCGCTGGCGGTGCGCGAAACGCTGTCGCGCATGCACCGGTTGTTCCGCTTGCGCGCGTGCGAGGAATCGGTGTTCCGCAATCGCTCCAGGCCCTGCCTGCAATACCAGATTGGCCGTTGCTCGGCGCCGTGTGTGGGCCTCATCAGCAGCGAGGATTACGCGCAATCGGTGCACCGTGCCGAGTTGTTTCTGGATGGCCAGAGCAGCGAGCTGGTGGCCGATCTGGAACGCGCGATGGAACAGGCCAGTGCGCAACTGGCATTTGAAGAGGCAGCGGTACATCGCGATCTGATTGCCGAATTGCGTTCCATCCAGTCACGCCAGTATGTCGATGGAACGCAGGTCAACATGGATGTGCTGGCGTGCGTGCTCGATCAGGGCACGGCCTGTGTGGTGTTGCAATCGTTCCGCGCCGGCGTCAATCAGGGCACGCGCGCCTTTTTCCCCCGTGTACACGGTGCCGAAACCGCCAGCGAGGTGCTGTCGGCGTTCGTCTGCCAGTATTATTTGGAACATCGACCCCCGCGCGAACTGTTGCTCAGCCACCCGATCGACGACAGCGCCTTGCTGGAAACGGTGCTTGCCCAGACCGCCGGTCATCGCGTGCAGATCAAGCACGCGGTGCGCGGCGAACGCGCCGGCTACCTGGCCCTGACCACGCGCAATGCCGAGGCCGCATTGGCTGCCGAGCTGGCCAGTAGCGCCAGCCAGAAGGCGCGGCTGGACGCGCTGGCGCAGTTGCTTGGTTTGCCGGCGCCGCCGACGCGCATGGAATGTTTCGACATCAGCCATACCGGTGGCGAGGCAACCGTGGCATCGTGCGTGGTGTTCGATGGCAATGGACCGGTGCGTGGCCAATATCGCCGCTACAACATCAGCGGCATCACCCCGGGCGATGATTACGCCGCCATGCATCAGGCATTGGATCGCCGTTTTCGGCGTGCGATAGAGGATGGCGTCGTCCCCGATATCCTGTTCATCGACGGTGGCAAGGGGCAGTTGACGCAGGCCCACGCGGTGCTGGCCGATCTCGGGGTGTGCGGATTGCTGGTGGTGGGTGTGGCCAAGGGCGAGGCGCGTCGTCCGGGCGACGAAACCTTGATCCTGCCTGATGGCCGCCACTGCCAGCCTGGCGCGGCATCGCCGGCACTGCAACTGGTGCAGCAGATTCGCGATGAAGCGCATCGTTTTGCCATCACCGGGCATCGCGGCAAGCGGCAGAAGGCGAGGGTTACCAGTACCCTTCAGGACATCGCCGGTATCGGCCCACGCCGGCGCGCTGCATTGCTCAAACACTTTGGCGGGCTGGCCGGCTTGAAGCGCGCTGGCGCCGAAGAGATTGCGCGGGTCGAGGGAATCCATGCAGCATTGGCCAAACGCATTTATGCTGGCCTGCACGGGCTCGCTGAGGTGCCCGCGCCAACGAACTCAGGTGACCCATGCGATTGACCATCCCGACCCTGCTGACGCTGTTGCGCATCGCGCTGATTCCGGTGATGGTGATCGTGTTCTATCTGCCTTACTCATGGACCAATTTCGCCGCTGCTGCGGTGTTTGGCGCCGGCGCGCTCACCGACTGGCTCGATGGCTGGATCGCACGGCGCTACGGCATGTACTCGGCGTTCGGTGCATTTCTCG
>Ga0100385_1004818_pt1 | contig 11494 bp, 7 predicted proteins | sample CryGeymeta201509_FD_81543 | JGI IMG/M metagenome (GOLD analysis project Ga0100385, IMG submission 81543) | Groundwater microbial communities from Crystal Geyser aquifers in Utah, USA - Crystal Geyser metaG 2015-09 | ecosystem: Environmental > Aquatic > Deep subsurface > Groundwater | place: USA... | reverse complement strand
GCGAGGTCTCCACGGGCGAGGTCTCCACGGGCGAGGTCTCCACGGGCGAGGTCTCCACGGGCGAGGCCCCGTCCCTGCTGCCGGGCATCGCTCCCGTACCGCGCGCGTGGCGTGTGGTGGCGCGGGTGCAAGGCCCGGATCCGGCTTTGGCCTCGGCGCGGGCGCGAGTGGCCGTGGCCCACGGAGCCGACGAGCTGTGGATCGAGGCGGGCCCGGACCACGGCGTGCACACGCTCTCCGCCGGGGATCTCGCGCTCGTGCTGTCGCAGGTCGACCTCGTCACCACCGGCCTCGCGCTCGAGCCCGGCGGGAACGCGATGGCGCTGACGGCCGCGCTCGTGGCCGTGGCCGACGCCCACGGCGTCCCACGCGCCGCTTTGAGGGGTGGCCTGGGCGTCGATCCTCTGGGTCGGCTCGCTCGAACGGGCAGCCTGCTGACCGGCCTCGCAGGCGCGATGGCCGAGGCCCGCGAGCTGGCCGCGTTCGCCCGCGTGGAGCTGCCCTCGATGCGCGCGCTCCGCGTCGACGCGACGCTCTATCACGAGGCCGGCGCCGACTCCGTGTCGCAGCTCGCGTGGTCGCTCTCCACCGGCATCGCCTACCTGCGCGAGCTGATGGACACGGGGCTGTCGCTCGACGAGGCGGCCGCGAGCGTGGAGTTCGTGCTGCCCGTCACGGGCGAGCTCCTGCCCGAGATGGCCAAGCTGCGCGCCATGCGGGTGCTCTGGGACAAGGTCGTGCGTGCGGCGGGAGGCGAGCCCACGCCGGGGAGCATGGCGCTCTCGGCGCATGGAGCGCTGCGTTGCCGCAGCCGGCGAGACCGCCCGGTGAACATGCTCCGCGGCACGCTCGAGATCATCGCGGGCGCCCTCGCTGGGGCCGACGCCATCCTCGCGCCTCCCCTCGACGCCGCTCTCGGCAGCCTGGACGAGCAGGCCTCGCGCACCGCGCTCATGGCCCACCACGTGCTGCGCGACGAGGCGCACCTCGCGCGCGTGCTCGACCCCCTGGCCGGCAGCTACGCCCTCGAGGCGCTCACCGATCGCTTGGCGCGCGTGGCCTGGGAAGAGATGCAGGAGATCGAGGGTCACGGCGGCATGATCGAGCGTCTGCGCAGCGGCAGCGTGCGCCGCTCTGTCTCGTTCACCACTCAAGCTCGCTGGCGGCGTATCTCGACGCGTCGGCAAGGCCTCGTGGGCGTGAGCCGTTTCGCTCAGCTCGACGAGGAGGCACCTCCGAAGCCGCGCCCCGACCCTGGGGACTGGGTCCAGAATCTGGGCCGCCGCCTGAGCGAGAGCAGCGTCGAAGAGACCCAGACGGCGCTGATGGCGTGGGCGCGTCTGCTGGCCGTGCCACCCGAGGAGCCGGGCGCGCTGATGAAGGTCGCCACGGACGCCGTCAAGCAGGGCGTCGATCTCTTCAGCCTCACGGCGCTGCTGCGTGAAGGTCGGCCTTCGTTCCATCTGGAGCCACTGCGACCCTGGCGCGACGCCGAGGGCTTCGAGGCCTTTCGCGACGAGAGTGATCGCTGGGTCGGTCGCGTCGGACGCCGCCCCACGGCTCGGCTGCTCACGCTGGGCCCCCTCGCGGATCACGACGCTCGCGCGGCCTGGGCCGAGTCCCTCTTCGCTGCGGGTGGCGTGCGCTGCCTGCGCGAGGGCTGGGTCGAGGGTCGTGATCTGTCGGGCGCGGAGCTCGAGGAATGTGACGCCCTCCTGCTCTGCGGCACCGAGCAGGCGTATCAGGAGTTCGGTCTCGAGGCGGCTCGCGGTCTCTTCGCCTCGGGCATCCGCCTCGTCGGTCGGGTCGGTCCGGCGGGCGAAGACGCCGAGCATTGGCGCTCCGCGGGACCCGTCCACTTCTTCCACGATGGCATCGACGCCATCGCCATGCTCGGGACCCTGTGGGAGTGCTTCGGAGACGGCCCATGAGTGAGCTCCCCGACTTCTCTTCGGTCGACTTCGACGCCGTCGCTCCCGGCGAAGCGCCCGCGCTCGCCGCGACGGAGACCACGCCCACGCCCGAGGGCATCGCGCTGCGTCCGCGCTACGACGCGTCGGCTCTCGAGCCTGTCTCGCACCTCGGTGGTCTGCCCGGCGCGTCGCCCTACGTGCGCGGTCCGTACAGCAGCATGTACGCGCAGCGTCCCTGGACCATCCGCCAGTACGCCGGCTTCTCCACCGCCGAGGAGTCCAACGAGTTCTATCGCAAGAACCTGGCCGCCGGTCAGAAGGGCCTGAGCATCGCCTTCGATCTGGCGACGCACCGCGGCTACGACTCGGACCATCCGCGGGTCGTGGGCGACGTGGGCATGGCCGGCGTCGCCATCGACTCCATCGCCGACATGCGCCTGCTCTTCGAGGGCATCCCCCTCGATCGCATGAGCGTGTCCATGACCATGAACGGCGCCGTGCTGCCGGTGATGGCGCTCTACATCGTGGCGGCGGAGGAGCAGGGCGTGAAGACCGCGAAGCTCCGCGGGACGATCCAGAACGACATCCTCAAAGAATTCATGGTTCGCAACACCTACATCTATCCGCCGGCTCCCTCCATGCGGATCGTGGGTGACATCTTTCGCTACACCGCGGCCGAGATGCCGAAGTTCAATTCCATCTCCATCAGCGGCTATCACATGCAGGAGGCGGGCGCGACGGCGGATCTCGAGCTCGCCTACACCCTCGCCGACGGCCTCGAGTACGTGAAGACGGGCCTGGACGCCGGGCTCGGCATCGACGACTTCGCGCCGCGCCTCTCCTTCTTCTTCGGCATCGGCACGGATCTCTTCATGGAGGTCGCGAAGCTGCGCGCCGCACGCCTGCTCTGGGCGCGCGCCATCGAGGCCCACGGGCCCAAGAATGCCAAGAGCACGGCGCTGCGCACGCATTGCCAGACCTCCGGCTGGAGCCTGGCCGCGCAGGACGTCTACAACAACGTGGCGCGCACGGCCGTGGAGGCCCTCGCCGCGACCTGGGGCGGAACCCAGAGCCTGCACACCAACAGCCTGGACGAGGCGCTCGCGCTGCCCACGGCCTTCAGCGCGCGCATCGCCCGCAACACGCAGCTCCAGCTGCAGCTCGAGGCGGGCCTGCCCGATGTGGTCGATCCGCTCGGCGGTAGCTATCTGGTCGAGCGCCTGACGCATGATCTGGCCGAGCGCGCCTCCGCCCACATGCGCGAGGTCGAGGAGCACGGCGGCATGACCCGCGCCATCGAGGCCGGCATCCCCAAGCTGCGCATCGAGGAGGCCGCGGCGCGCACTCAGGCGCGCATCGACGCGGGCCGCCAGGCCATCATCGGCGTCAACCGCCATCGGCCCGAACACGTCGACGACATCAGCTTGCGAGAAATCGACAACACGAGCGTGCGCGAAGCGCAGCTCGCGCGTTTGAAGGAGCTCAAGAGTTCGAGGGATGAGGCGGCGCTCGAGCACTGTCTGGACGCATTGACCCAGGCCGCCGAGCGCGGGGAGGGCAACCTGCTCGCGCTGAGCGTCGACGCGGCGCGGGCCAAGGGCACGGTGGGCGAGATCACGCTGGCCCTGGAGAAGGTCTTCGGGCGCTATCAGGCGACCGTTCAGACCGTGTCGGGAGTGTATGGGGGCGAAATGGGTCAGGACGCGAGCGCGCTCGAGGCCGTTCGTCAGCGCACGCTGGCGTTCTCGGAAGCACACGGTCGCCGACCGCGGATCCTGGTGGCCAAGATGGGCCAGGACGGACACGACCGCGGCCAGAAGATCATCAGTACGGCCTTCGCCGATCTGGGCTTCGACGTCGACGTGGGTCCGCTCTTCCAGACGCCCGAGGAGACCGCGCGTCAGGCCGTGGAGAGCGACGCGCACATCGTTGGCATCAGCTCGCTCGCCGCGGGGCACCTCACGCTCGTGCCGCAGCTGGTCGATGAGTTGAAGAAGGCGGGGCGCCCCGAGGTGCTCGTGGTCGTCGGTGGTGTCGTCCCGCCGCAGGACCATCAGGCGCTGTACGACGCGGGCGCCGTGGCCATCTTCGGACCCGGCACCGTCGTGGCGGAGGCCGCGTCGACGCTGCTCGACCGGCTCGACGAAGCTCTGGCGTGAAGCGCGCGGTCCACAAGCCGCTGGATCTGGAGGCCCTCGAGCGCGGCGTCGTCGAGGGGGACCGGGCGACTCTGGCGCGCGCCATCACTCTGGTCGAATCCGAGCGCGAGCAGGATCGACAGCTCGCCGCGGCGCTGCTCGAGCGCCTGCGACCGCGGACGGGCTCCGCGCTGCGCGTGGGCATCAGCGGCGTGCCGGGCGCGGGCAAGAGCACGCTCCTGGACGCGCTGGGAGTGAGGCTCGTGGCTCAGGGCCGCAAGCTCGCCGTGCTGGCGGTGGATCCTTCGAGTCAGAAGAGCGGCGGCAGCATCCTCGGGGACAAGACGCGCATGGCTGGGCTGGCGCGCGAGGAGAACGCCTTCATCCGGCCGTCGCCCTCGGGCAAGACCCTGGGCGGCGTGGCGCGCAAGACGCGCGAGAGCATGCTCGTGTGCGAGGCGGCGGGCTACGACCTGGTCTTCGTGGAGACCGTCGGCGTCGGTCAGTCCGAGACGAGTGTGGCCGACATGGTCGACCTCGTCGTCCTGGTCCTGCTCGCGGGCGCGGGGGACGAGCTGCAGGGCATCAAGCGCGGCGTACTCGAAGTAGCCGACGCCATCCTGGTGCAGAAGGCCGACGGCGACGGGTTGCTGCGGGCACAGCGCGCCAAGAAGGATCTGACGGTCGCGCTCTCACTGCTGCGCGGTTCGGATCCGAACGGACCGCCACCCGTGACGCTCAGCAGCGCCCTCGAGGGCACGGGCCTGAAGGAGCTGATGGCCTGGCTCGAGAGCGAGCGCGCCGCGCGTCAGCGAGACGGACGCTTCGAGACGCGTCGTCGCGCGCAGGCCAAGAGCTCCTTCTGGTCACTGATCGACGAAGGGCTCGCGCGCAGCTTCAAGACCTCGCCCGAGGTCGGAAAGCTGCTGCCGAAGATGGAGGCCGACGTCGCCGCGGGCACACTCGATCCCGCGCAGGCCGCCGACGCCATCCTGGCTGCGTATCGCCGAGACTGACGGCGTCGCGACGTCTCGTGCTCTTGGCCTGCCGTCTCGCTCGGCTGGAGCGTCCGCCGCCGCGCCTCGCCCTGGGTCATTTGGGCCTTGGTGCGGTCGCCGGAAGATGGGGTCGCTCTCGTCTTGCTTGCGGACCTCCACCGCGGCGGGTGAGACGAGGGATGAGGTTTGGCGGCGGCCTGCTAGAGTCACCCATGTCGTTTGGTCGCCTCGGGCTCTCGGAGCCGCTCATGCGCGTCGTGGCCGAGCTCGGCTACGTAGAGCCGACCGCCATCCAGACGGAAGTCATCCCGAGCATCCTCCGTGGTCGGGACGTGTGCGCGATGGCCAGCACGGGCTCGGGCAAGACCGCCGCCTACTTGTTGCCCCTGCTCGAGAAGCTGTCGCGGGCGGGTCGCCAGACGCCACGGCCGACCACGGTGTGTGCTGGTTCCCACGCGCGAGCTGGCGGCGCAGGTGGGGGAATCGCTGACGACGCTCGGCCGTCACCTCGCGTTCCGACCCAAGCACCAGGTCGTGTTCGGGGGCGTGAGCGTGAACCCGCAGATGATGGCCTTGCGAGGCGGGGCGGAGGTCGTCGTGGCGACGCCGGGTCGGCTGCTCGATCTCATCGACAAGAACGCACTCTCTCTCTCGAGCGTCTCGACGCTGGTCATGGACGAGGCCGACAGGCTGCTCGATCTAGGCTTCGCCGACGAGGTTCAGCGCATCCTCGCGCTGCTCCCCGACAAGCATCAGACGCTGCTCTTCTCCGCGACCTTCGGCGCCGGCGTCCGCCAGCTGGTGGATGCCGTCCTGCACGATCCCCTTCGCGTCGACGTCACCTCTACGCGCGCCGAGGTGCCGGACATTCAGCACTACGCCCTCGAGGTGGACGCGCCGCGCCGGACCGAGCTGTTGCGCAGCCTGCTCGAAGACGACGATTGGAGCCGCGTGCTCGTCTTCGTGGCCACCGGTCACGCGACCAGCCAGATCGCGCGGAAGCTGACCAGTGCGGGCATCCGCGCGGCCGCGCTGCACGGGAAGCTCAGCCAGGGGGCGCGCACGCGGGTGCTCGAGGGCTTCCGCAAGGGCGAGGTCCGCGTGCTGGTCGCGACCGATCTCGCCGCCCGGGGCCTCGACGTCGTCGGCCTCCCCGTCGTCATCCAATACGACCTGCCGCGCTCCACCGTCGACTACATCCACCGCACGGGTCGCACGGGTCGCGCCGGCGAGCCTGGGGTCGCCATCAGCTTCGTGACGGCCGAGGCGCTCTCGCACTTCTGGTTGATCCAGCGACGTCATCGGCTCGCGATCGAGCTCGGTACCATGGAGGGCTTCGAGCCCACGGACCCTTGGCCGGACGCTCCTCCGACCGGAGGCGTGAAGGGCAAGCGCAAGAGCAAGAAGGACAAGCTGCGCGAGGCTGCGGCGCGAGCCGAATCGTCGACCAAGGCGTAGATCAGGACTTCGTCGCGGTCACCAGGAAGATGGGGTAGCTCTTCTCCTGCTTGCTGACCTCCACCGCCGTGACGAACTCGACCTGCTCGAAGCCGGTCGCCGCGAGCAACGCTCCGAGGGCGTCACGGTCGAAGCCCGAGTGGAAGACGCCCTCCGCGTCGGCCGGATGGAAGCTGCCGTCCTCCTGGTCGAGATCGGCGAGGGCGACCTTGCCACCTGGATCGAGGTGCGCGCCGAAGGCCTGCAGCAACGTGGCCGTGTCCTCGACGTGGTGCATGGCCATGGCGCTGACGATCAGGTCGACCTTGTGGCCGAGGGGCGTCTCCACGATGTTCTGGCAGACGATCTCGACCTTGCCCTCGAGCGCGGGCTTGGCTGCGAGCTGTTCGAGCATGGCGCGCGAGATGTCGACCGCATAGACGCGGTCCACGCGGGGCGCGACCTGGGCGCAGATGAGGCCCGTGCCGGCGCCGAAGTCCATCACGCGCAGCTCGGATGTCAGCTCGACCCGTCGCAGCAGGGTCGAACCCACGCCCTCGGAGATGATGGCGGGCACCGGGCGCGCGTCCCAGCCCGCGGCCTTCTCATGAAATAGATCGCTCATGGCGAAGCGATATCGCGAAAGCCCATCAGGGTCGAGCCGGACACCGCCCGAAGGGGGCCATGTCCGGTCGACCCTGACGACCTGGGCTCGAGAGGTGTCCAGAGATCACCTGCACCGGATGTAGCGACCGGGGCTCGTTGACGTAGAGCCGCGCGAGGTCGGTGTCGCCGGAGGCGCAGCAGCTCCGCGATCACGTCGCCAGCGCGACTCGCGTCGACGTCACGAGCCCCGCGCCGCTGGCGAAGGGCCCGAGCTTCCTCAGCCTCGGCGCGGCGCGGAAAGGCCTCGGGCCGCGCTTGCCTGCCACCTCACACGCGCCCCGACCGTCCGGCATTTCCGCCTTCTGGGTGGTTGATAACCGCAGGTAGCGGCGCGTGTGTGCCGTCCGATGCCGGAGGCCCGTCGCTCGAGCTACCAGACCATGTCGACCGAGCCATCGGCCTGCCAAGCTGGATCGATCACGCCAGCGCAGAGGCACCGGCAGTCACGCTGACCGAGCGGGGCATGAACCTGGCTCTGGGGGACCAAACGGTCGTGGAGCTCGCCGGCCCCGAGGGTGCCCCATTGCCCTACGACGCCCTGCACCTGCTAGCGACGGCGGACGATGCTTCAGCCGCAGGCATTGTCGTGGACGTACCGGGCGTCGAGCGCACACTGCATCTCCGACCACGAGCACTGGAGGCCACCCCGGTCGAAGCTGGGGTCGCAGGAGGAGTCAACTCCGAGAATCCAACGCAAGTCGCGCCTGACGCAGTGCCGCGACGCATCGTTGCAGTGCTCCAATCGGTCGGAGATTTCTCCAGTTCGCTGGCGGATGCGGGCGCGCCGGGTCGAGTCGAGCTAGCCTGTCCCGGTGAGGCATCGGGCATTCGCTGTGAGCTATCGGGGGCAGGTGTGACCGTCACTGGCGGTGACCTCGCGTACGCCTGGCTGGTCGACGGTGGGCTACAGCACATGATGCCGATGGGCTTGACCGGCTTCTGCCTGTTCCCGCCGTGCACCACGGCTCCGCCGGCCTGCACGTTCCCGCAGTCGCGGAATTGCACGAACGCGTGCGGAAAGCTCAGCTTTCAGTACTGCACATTGAATGGGACATGGGGCGCTTGCCGGGTTCCCCCCGAGGTGTGCAACGGGGTCGACGACGACTGCGACGGAAGCATCGACGAAAACGGTTCTGTCCTGTGCGACGACGGACTGACCTGCAACATCGACAGCTGCCACACTGCGGGCTGGCATTGGGTCTCGTACGGATATGGCGGCTACTACGCGCCGCCTTCGGGCACTTGCCAGCATGACATCGCGCCGAGCTGCGCCGATAGCCATAGTTGCGTGACGCCGGTGTGCAGCTGGACAGCCCCAGTGGCCCCAGCTGGCACCAGCGTGGTGGCCATCGATGGTGCAAACCACTGCTATCGCGTGCGCGACCACAACTATTGCACGAACACCTGGGATGGCTGCAACTGCAACGGTCCAGAATACTGTGTGCCTAGCGGTGGGGATCCTAGTGGCTGTGTCAGCACACCACCGGCAATGCTGCCGTGTGAACAGCACGATCCTGGCGAGCCAGACGACGCGAGTGACCCGTATCATGTTGTTCACCACCCCGGAAATGCATGCACGACCGAGAGTTGCATCGAGGAGTCGCCAACCTGCAACTGGGCGCACATCGGCATCCAGACGAGTCAGCAGCTCAGCGACGCCCAGATGGCCTGGAGCTATGCCGAGTCGCTGGGCGAGACACATGCCGGTACTGTGTTCGTCGACCCACTTGGCACAACCGTACACGTGACCTGCCCGAGCAGGTCGATAGCCGGGCACCACACCTTCTCCGAGCCAGGATGCGACGACAATCTAGCGTGCACGGACGACGTATGCGACCCGGCGACGGGCGCATGCTCATTTTCCGCACTTCCAGCAGGACACAGGTGCGACCCACGTCCTACACCTGCTCACGAAGCCCAGACCGGCATTGAGGTTCCGTGTGGAATTTCAAACTTCGCGTGCAACGCTTCCGGAGGCTGCATTTCGCCGTACGGACCTCCTAGCCTCTTTTGGCTGCCGTCCGTGCCGGACACTTGCCAGTACTGGAGCGACGCCAACGGCGTCAGAGAGGCCAGTCTCGACGGGATCCACTACAGCTACGGACCTGGACACAGCTATGTATATCCAAGCTGTCACACCGCGACGTGTCAGGGGAATGGCGATTGTGGCGTGGGCTTGGACTTCGCGGCCTGCACCACTGGCCACGGATGTATCCAAGACAGATGCACTTCAAGTACTGGCGCGCGCGATTCAAACAACGTGATCGGATGCAACGAGACGTCTGTATGGTCCTGGTGCCCGACTCCTGCTCCAGGCGATTGCCGGGACCGGACGCCCGCGTCGTGTCAACCAGATGGGTCATGCGTGTTGTTTCCCAACAATAGCAAGTGCTCTATGCCACCGGGTGAATGCCTAGTACCAACATGCAGACCTGACGGTGTTTGCCAGAACATTCCTGACTTAAGCCGATGCACGTTCTCGTGCCCTCCAGAGCAAAGTGCAATCAACCAGCGATGCAATCTGTTCACCGGTGCTTGCGAGTACGATTGCGATGCTGTGCTGTGATAAGACGACAAGAATCCGAACGCCGAATGACCAACCCGCTGGTGTGGAGAAAACTCACGCGATGAATAGATTCGCCCTTCTGTTGCTTGCTTTCTTGGCTTCCACGGCGCTAGTCGCAGGCTGCTCCAGCTCGCACAGCGGAGCTATCCTGTGCACCACGGCCGATGGTCATGGTCTGGCCGCGGGCGAAGCCGTGCCCGGCGCCATATGCCAGGTCTGCGACGCAAGAGCCGGCCGGATCCTTCCGCGTTGGGAGGATGGCTGCGGTGTGACGGTGGACCACACGTACGACACGGTTGCGGTCAATGGAGACATATTGAAGGTGTCGCCGGACATGGACGGAGACGGCATGCCAGAACTGTTCGTGAGCAGGTACGCCGCGCGATGGAACGATGCCTCGAGTTCCGATGGTGCGATATTGATCGTGAATGTGCTGAGCGGGGATATTGTCTACCAGGCAGAAGGCACGGCGGAGCACCCCCTCGGAGGCGCGCAGGATGTGGGTGCCGACTTGAACGCGGATGGCCTGGCGGACTTCGTCTATGTCGAGTCCGCTTCCCTTCTCGCTGGCGAGCTGGATCGTGATGGCGGTCCGCCCGACCCGGACGACCGCCCCAATGTGGTCCACGTCCGCTCGCTCGCTCAGGAAGAAGACCTTTGGACGGTCACCGGTCCGGGCGGCTGCCACGCCCTGGGAGCGACGGGTGTGCTCTTCGTGCCCGACTACGATGGCGACGGCATCTCAGATGTGGCCATGGTCGATCCAGGATGCATCGCCGGGCAAGTACCACCTCGTGTGACTGGTGAAGGTCTGAGCAGCGACGACACGGCGAACCTGACCCTTCGCTCGGGAGCGGATGGCACGCTGATTCGAATGTGGGCGCGACCTCCACCGGTGGGGCCGGTCGGAACATGGCTCACGGTGTGGGGAGGTAGGACCTCTCTCATTGCGCCCGGCCTGCATCTGATGCCGGACCAGGATGGTGATGCCAAGCCCGAAATCGCTGTAGACGGTGACTTTTTCTCGGTCCAGCGAGACACGCCAATCGCACAGATCGCTCGACTACCTGGGATCGTACTTTCGTCACAGACGATGTTGGGATCCGACATCACTGGAGATGGAGACGTCAACATGGTCGACGCGAGTGCGCAAGCCGATGGGACGATAGAGTTGACTATCTTTGGCCATATCACGGAGACTGAGCATACCTCCGAGGTAATCGTCGTTCGAATGCCTGGCGGCAGCGACACCCGGCACGAGGTGGCTGTATTGGGTCAATCGGACGTCAATGGCGATGGTCAACAAGAGATCATGCTATTGGACACCGACTACGGCCTCGACCGTGACGGTCGACCTACGCGACTCGTGGCCGTTTCCTTGGATGGCGACGTGCTTTGGCAGCCACCGAGCAATGCTTGGTCACCGCCCATCACAAACGCAATCCTGGATCTCGATGCGGACGGCCGCGACGACTTCGTGACGGTGTCCACACGACTTCGCGCGGGCGATTCGCTTCACCTCGAGCTCAGCTCCGGTCTTCCCGCGACGTCGCCATGACCAAGCCCAACTCCGCATGGATCTGGCTCGCGCTCGTGTGTGTGCCTGCGGGTTGCACCCGCAGCCATGAGGTCGGGCCGGCTCCCACCGATGCCGCATGGGCGGACGCCGGGCATTCGCCAGTCGACGCCGGCCCGCCAGATGCCAGCGACTACATTCCCGGCGATCCAGGAACACCGGCGTATCGCGAACAGTGGGTGGGCTACTGTGAGCGGATG
>Ga0100385_1004802_pt1 | contig 11522 bp, 9 predicted proteins | sample CryGeymeta201509_FD_81543 | JGI IMG/M metagenome (GOLD analysis project Ga0100385, IMG submission 81543) | Groundwater microbial communities from Crystal Geyser aquifers in Utah, USA - Crystal Geyser metaG 2015-09 | ecosystem: Environmental > Aquatic > Deep subsurface > Groundwater | place: USA... | reverse complement strand
GAGTTGGAATGCCACGGCTTTTCAATGCAAATACGAAAGGGGCATCCAGTATTTCATCCAGGGAGGATTTGGTAAAGCGCGTGACAAAAACCAGACCCGATGCTGACAATGTTATTCCAGGTAAAATCAGGTGATACAGAACATCCACAGCCTTATGTATATGTCCGGTCACGCTCAGGTTAAAGCTGTGCAGGCAGCAGGAGGGAAACCAGTGTAAATGAAACGCAAAAAGTGACAAAAGTGCTACGCCAAGCACAAAATCCGGTATCGCGTACAACAGATAAAGAAAGGATTCCAGAGGATGCCCAGCTTGTGGTGTGTAATAAGCAAGAAAACTCCCCAATGCCACTCCGCCGATGAAAATAAGGGCCAGTGAGAAAAGATTCAAGAGAATTGAATTCCAGAGGCGATGAAAAACGAGATCGGAAACCGACCGTCGAGTCGAAAGGGATCTCCCAAACTGTAAATGCAGTGCCCCTGCAAGCCAGGTTACATACGCCCTCGGCAATTCCTTAAAACTGGGTGGGGAAGTGGCAGTATTTTTCACTTTCATGGAGAGATTTCCGGAAGTGGGAAGGACTGTTTCTCCCCCTACCCGATAAATAAGGAGAAATATGAGAAACATTACGAGTAGAAAATAAAGGACTTGCATCAGAACATATTTCGCAACGGTATAAATCATAGAGTATATTCACCGAAAATACGCATACAAAAAAGCTGCCCCCTCATTGCCCTCTCTTGTGCAATTGAAGCGGCTTGGGCACATAGGTCTTCAGCATTCCGGGATAGCAGCGAAACATTCCGCTTGGAGATGTCTGACATGCACGATACCGATTATCCAGTGCCACAAGGGTAGCGGGATAATAAAGAAACAGATAGGGTTGATCCACATGAATAATCTCCTGAGCCTCCATAAACAATTGTTTCCGAATGCTCGGGTTCAATTCCTGCTCTGTATCGTTCAGAAGTTTGTCCAGATCCGGATTTGAATACCCAGTGTCGTTGAAACTTTCTTTCCCTGTCCGGGTCTGAAATATTGAAATCATAAAGTCGGGGTCAGCGCCTGTCATCCAGCCACGAAAGCAGGCGTCATAATTGCCCGCGTTGGTGAGTTCCAGAAATTTTCCCGTGTCCACTACTTTGATTTTCATCTCAATTCCGTTTTCCGACAGAATAGCCTGGTAAAATTCGCCCCACATGGCGCCCCTTTTGTCGTCAGTTGCCACAAGATACGTGAAGCGAAATGGGATACCCTGTGAGTCTTCACGTACTCCGTCACCATCTCTGTCCACAAGATCAATTCCATCAAGCAACTGGGAAGCTTTTGCCGGATCAAAGGGATAAGGTTTTACGTCTGCATTGAAAAATGGAGATTGTGGATGAACCGGTGATGCCGCTATCTTAAACAAGCCAAAGTAATTCGTCTTGTTGAAAGACACTCTGTCCGCCAGGTACGCCATGGCCTGTCGTACTTCTCGCTGTCTGAAAAAACGGTTCTTTTCATTCCAGGACATCAAATAAAACGCCAGCACATAGTACTTTCTTTTTTGAAATTTTCTCTTAAATTCCGGTGTCTGGGTACGGTATTGCCATTCAACAGTAGAAATTGGCGTTAAATCAAGCTCTCCTTTTGTCAACATATCGAATGTCATTGCGTTTCGATCAATGATCTTAAATACAATTTTATCCAGATGAGGGCGCCCTCCGAAATAGTCCGGATTGGCCTTCAGCACAATTTGAACGTCTTTCTCCCATTTTTCCAGGATATAGGGGCCGGTCCCCACAGGATGTACGTTCGCGGGATTCTTGTCAAAACTATATTTCTTTGTGTCGTACAGATGCTTCGGTAGTATGAAAAAATCTTCAAACGAAGAAAGTGGATTTGCCGTCGGTTTCTTAAATGTGACCACCATTGTGTAATCATCGGTCTTCTCAATACTCTTTACGTTCTCAAAGATCTGACGGTAACTTCCCCAGAGTACGGACGGATCCAGGGATTTCTGATAGGTGTAAATAACGTCATCAACCGTCAGGGGCACGCCGTCATGGAATCGTACACCCTTTCGAATATGAAAAATCAGCGTTCGGTGGTCCTCTGATATTTCCCAGCTTTCCGCTAATCGGGGCACCACATTAAGATGCGGGTCATAGGTTACCAGAGAGTCTCCAATCAGATAAACAACGTCCAATTGATCGGTTGAGAAGGCCTCCAGAAAATTCAAAGTATTCATACTGCCCGTTGTCGTTATCATCCAGTCGCCGTCCACAGGTTGGAAAGCTTCTGCACCCGTTTTGGAAAGCGCGTTCGGTTTTTTCAAGTTCTCCTTTTGATTCTGTCCGCAAGAGATGGTGAAAGTTAACGCAACCAGGACTGCAATCCAGCAGAAAATGTCACGCGCTTTCATCTTTCCCTTCCCCGAACACCAGTTTATCCAACAACAGATAGTATGCTACCGTAAATAACATAAATCCAATGACATATCGCATAATGCCTCCTATCAAAAAATACACAAGCCCCAGCGTAGCCGGGAGCAGATATGCCGCATAAACCACCAGACGAAATTGAAGGGTACTTCCTCCTTTCAGATACAGTTTTCTTGCGGCCAATGGAGTAAGCAGAACAACTGCACTAAACAGATAACCCACACCGTTGACATATGCCTCTGAAGCAATCGGTTTGATGAAAGGTTGAATAAATATTACCATGATCACATATAGACAGGGCAGAAAAATATCAATGATCGCCCCAAACACCTTTGCCTGCTTTAAATCCATTCATCCCTCCAGTTTGTAAGATTATAACAAGGAAGAAGATGTCTAACAAGGGGCATTCGCTGAAGCAGAAAATGAGTTCCGTACAGACAAGAAATTATTGTTTTAGAGAAACCAATCACGGAATCATGAAACCTCTCAGGTGTAAATTGGTATAATAATCTGGTAGTCTGACCAATTTATGAAGAGGAGATTTTGCATGAAGAAGAGTTTGATGATTTTGCTGGTGGTGTTCGCCACTGTGGGAGCGTTTGCCGTTGAAGGTATGTTTCCCCTGAATGAGCTTCATAACCTGAACAGGGAAAAACTGCAGAAGATGGGCCTTGAAATTCCCCTCACGGAAATCCGGGACAATGTTTCCAAAGCCGTGGTCAGCCTGGGTGGCGGCAGTGGGTCATTCGTATCCAGAAACGGGCTGATTGTTACGAACCACCACGTCGCATATGGTGCGATTCAATACAATGCCAACGATAAACACGATTACATCACGGACGGATTTTATGCCCCTTCCTTTCAGGAAGAGTTACCTGCTCCCGGATATCATGCCGATATTATTCTCAGTGTAAAGGACGTAACAGCTACGATTAACAAAGCAATAAAGGAGGGCATGACAGACAAAGCCCGGTTTAAGGCAATTGAAGACGCAATAAAGTTGATTGAAGCGAAAGTCGAAAAGAGCACTCCACACATCCGGGCATCTGTTGCATCTATGTATCAAGGCCGTCAGTACATGCTTTTCACGAAAATACGGCTTACGGACATTCGCCTTGTGTACGCCCCGCCAGCCGCAATTGGTGAATTCGGTGGAGACGAGGATAACTTTGAATGGCCCCGGCACACCGGTGACTTTTCCTTTTTGAGGGCATATGTTGGGCCCGATGGCTCTCCCGCCGCCTACAGTAAGGATAATGTTCCCTACCATCCGGATCATTTTCTTGCCATCTCCATCAAACCACTGAAAAAAGGCGATTTCACATTTATACTCGGTTTTCCTGGCTCCACAAATCGTTATATGACATCAGATCAACTTGATTTTTACCTGAACAAACAGATCCCCCTTCGTCTTCAGTTGTTCCAAGACATCATCGGAAAACTGGAAAAAATCGGCAGTGAAAGCAAAGAAAACGGGATCCGCGTGGCATTCTGGGTGAAAATGCTAAACAATTCCATGAAATATTACCAGGGTGTGAATGATGGTCTTCACAGGGACAAGGCAGTAGATATCTTCCAGAAGCGGGATGCCAAGCTTCGTGAATGGGTGAAAGAATCGAAAGAGGGGTCAAGGTTTGAAGGTCTCATTCACTCCATTAACCAGGTAAATGACCAGATAAAACCCATCGCCAATAAACTCACAATCATGGGATATATGCGACTGATTCCCACTTTTTCTTCCGCGGGAACACTGGTTCGCTGGACAGAAGAAAAGGTGAAACCGGATATGAAACGGGATCCTGCTTACATGGACAGAAATATACCCCGGATGCAGACGCGTTTGAAATCCATGCAGCGCAACCTTCTGGTGGAAAGTGACATTACCCTCATGAAGTATTTCCTCCATCAGATGGCCGCTCTCCCGAAAAACCAATGGCCTGAAACCTTGAACGCTGCGTTCGGCAAGATTTCTCCCAATGAATTATCCGCTGCCATCGACAGCAAAGTAGAAGACATGTATAAGGCCACCAAGCTAACGGACCTGAACACCCGGATGAGCTATTTCAACATGAGCAAAGAAGAACTGGCAAAGATTAATGATCCGCTATTGAAGTTCGGCGGAGATTTCGCTGATGAAATGAAGGCACTGAGGGACCAGAATGAATCCCTTGCAGGGGCACTGTCCCGACTGAAACCGGAATTTATTGACATGATTCACGCGTACAGCCACAACGAACTCTACCCTGATGCCAACAGCACAATTCGTTTTACCTACGGTACGGTCATGGGATACAGCCCCAGGGATGGCGTCTCGTATACACCATTCACAACCTTGGCTGGTGTTGTTGAAAAGGAAACCGGGAAAACGCCGTTCGCCAGTCCCAAAAAACTCCTGGAACTCTATCGGGATAAGAATTTTGGAACATACGGTGATCCGGCCCTGGGCGGTAACGTACCGGTGGATTTTCTCACCGATAACGACACAACCGGTGGCAACTCCGGCTCTCCAACTCTTAACGGAAAGGGACAGCTCATTGGTCTTCTGTTTGATGGAAACTACGAATCTATCTCAGCGGACTATTACTTCAACCCAGCTCTGACCAGAAGCATTGTAGCGGATGCCGACTACATGATTTTTGTACTGGATAAATTTTCTAACGCACAGAACCTGTTGAAAGAATTGACTATTATCCAGTAGCCCTGTCTGTTCTCATAATATTTCACTGGGAGGGGGCTTTCGCCCCCTTTTTGTGGGATTACACAATCCGGGAACTGAACGGCCACTCCAGATCAGGAAAAGGCAGCAATAGAGCCTTAAATCAGTTGACCTCTATCAGAGCGTTGGATACTATGGGTGGGCATGAATTTTAGGAGGTTTTATGACCATGGAAAACAAAAACGTACAACCAAACGATGTGCTGAATAGCTTGGGCAAACATATGCTTGTGGATGGTTATCATGTTGTTCTGGATCTTGATAAGAGCCACGACTGCGTCATGGTAGATGCAAGAGACGGAAAGGAATTTGTTGATTTTTATGCATTTTTTGCATCCCTCCCCCTGGGATTCAACCACCCCAAGATGAGAAATCCCGAATTCCTGGACGCCTTGAAAGAAGTTTCCATTCACAAGGTAGCGAATTCAGACATCTATACGACCCGGATGGCAGATTTCGTGGATTCCTTCGCAAAATTAGGCGCACACCCTGCTTTTAATAATTACTTTTTTATTGATGGCGGCGCCCTTGCCGTGGAAAATGCCCTGAAGGCTGCATTCGACTGGAAAGTCCGCAAGAATTTTACCAAGGGCTACCAGGAAGAAAAGGGATCGAAGGTTCTTCATTTTCGCCAGGCTTTCCATGGCCGGACTGGCTACACCATGAGTCTTACCAACACGGACCCCACCAAAACCAAGTTCTTTCCTCAGTTTGACTGGCCCAGAGTCAGCAACCCTAAAATTCACTTTCCCCTCACTGCAGAAAGCATCGAAGATGTGGAAAAGCGGGAAGCCCAGACGATCGTTGAGATTAAGAATGCAATTCAGGAGAACAAGGATGATATTGCCGCACTGATCATTGAGCCGATTCAGGGTGAAGGCGGAGACAACCATTTTCGAGGTGAGTTCCTTCGCGCTTTACGGGAAATCACCGAAGAAAACGAGATTCTGTTCATCGCGGATGAAGTTCAGACAGGTCTTGGAGCCACGGGCAAGATGTGGGCATTTGAGCATTTTGGAATCCAGCCTGACATCGTTTCTTTTGGTAAAAAGGTACAGGTCTGCGGCATCATGGCAACAGACAAACTCAACGATGTGGATTCCGTTTTCAAAGTGTCTTCCAGAATTAACTCAACCTGGGGTGCCAACATCACCGACATGGTTCGATCTCAGCGGATTCTTGAAATCATCCATGAAGACAACCTCGTGGACAATGCGGCCAGAATGGGAGACCATCTTCTGAAACGGATTCATGAAGTTGGCGAAACAGCCAAAACAGCAATTACAAATATCCGCGGACGCGGCCTAATCGCGGCTTTTGATCTACCGACACCGGAAATTCGGAATAGTGTCGCCGCTTCCTGCTGGGAAAAAGGCCTGGCTGTTCTAAAATGCGGAGACCAAACTATCCGGTTCCGGCCGTCACTTACCATTGATTCAGAAACCATTGACAAGGGAATCAGTATTCTTGCAGATGCCCTTTCATAAAACTTCGCAGCGACAGGAGGAATAAATGGAAAACTCACAGAAAGTTGAGCAAGCCCTGAATAACATTCGCCCCGCCCTTCAGATGGACGGCGGTGATGTGGAACTCGTCAAATACGAAGACGGCGTCGTTTACGTCAAGCTTCTCGGCGCATGTGGCGGATGCCCGATGTCAACCATGACATTGAAGCTCTTTATTGAAGAGCGGCTGCGGGAAGAAGTCCCGGAAGTAACCGAAGTCGTTTCAGTGTAACTGATCCGGAGTAAAGGCGGGACATCACTTGTGTCCCGCCTTTACCTTTCCACTTTCCTGCACAAAGGCTGGCTGAGTTCAGCCCGTTATCCTTCTACTCTTTCCCCCCTCATGCTTCTTACCCACTATGCTACAATTATTTCATAAGACGAAAGGTGGTAGAGAAAATGACGCTATTACCGGAGCTGACTGCGGAAAAACGCACTTTTCTGCAATCACTGCTTTCTCAGAAACGCATCGAAAATCTACAAAGGGTGCTGAATAATCGGTTGGAAGACATTGTTGTGGTACTGGACAATCTCTTTGATCCCCACAACATGGGCGCGATTGTCAGGACGGTGGAAGCCTTGGGGATCCAGGATATTCATGTCATTGAACGGGACACTCCACTGGATCTGAGCTGCAAGGTGACCAAATACAGCCATAAATGGGTTTCAATCCACACGTACGAAAATGCCCGTTCATGTGTGGACTTCATCAAAAAGCATGGATTTCAGATAGTGGTGGCACAGATGACTGGAACTGCCGTTCCCATCGATGATTTTGAAATTTACCCAGATTCAAAAATCGCCATAGTAATGGGAAATGAACATGCCGGTGCGTCGGAAGAAATCTGTCAGCTGGCTGACACCCACGTTGTTGTTCCGATGTACGGTTTCACAGAAAGCTATAATGTCTCCGTCGCTACGGCATTGGTGTTGGCTGATTTTGTAAACAAAAAACGTTCAGCAATTCTGCCGGAAACAGGGACACTGTCCGAGAACCGTAAGATTGTTCTATATGACCAATGGCTGCAAAAAGCTGTCAAAAAAAGCGAACTGCTTCTGAAGGCCTTTGAAAGTCCAACAGAATAAATATCATCATTTCTTCCACTTGATTTCCGGCATAAGAGGATCTTCACTTTCATCCTCTCTACTTTCTTCTCTTTGGTCATGAAGGCCTATAAACACGGTGCCATCCTCAATCTTTACCGGATATGTTTTCAATCTGGAATCGTTATTCAACCCCTCTCCATCCCGCAGACTGAACCGCCACCCGTGCCAATGGCACCTGACTTCCTGTTCGTGGAAGCTACCCATGGTCAAATTGGCCCGGGCATGGGGACAAAACGGCGAGAAAGCGAATACTTCTTTACCATCAAAGTACACCGCGATCTGCTCTCCATCCATTCGGAGAATAGTTGCCTTGCCCTTTTTCAAACTTGTGACATCGCAGATTTTTTTCAGCAACATTCAAACCATCCAGTTCTTTTTCATCGAATCTTAAAGAGGGGGAATTTCGTCCGCCACCGCCTTTCTTGTGCTACAATATCATAACCATGAGACAGAAGAAGAGAACAATTTTTTCACGCATTCAAATCACCGACCATGTCCTTCAATTGATTTCGGAGAACATTCAGGATCCAGCCAGTTTCACTGTATTTGTTCTTAAATATGACAGCAAATTGGAAAAACAGTTTCTGAGGTGGGTAATTGAAGAGAGTATTGACAGAGATCTTCAGGTTTTTCCGTCTTTTATCACAACAAATTCAAAGGATAGGGACAAGGCCCACCGTCAGGCGAAAGATTGGAAATCGGATCAACCCATTCTTGCCATTCTTCAACCGCAGGAGCCCTTTCAGAAAACATCTCCCTTTTTCAGTCCATTGGCAGACATAGCAAGAAATAACGGCAAAACACTGGTTCTTATCCCCATACGCATTATCTGGAATAAGTATCCGCTGCCCATCACCAAACATCCTTTATTTTCAGGAAAACACCGCTATCATTCAGAACTCTACAATCGCTATATGCTGTTGGTTCGCCCAAAAAGCATTGCGTTTGAAATTGGCACCCCCTTTATCCCTGAGTCATCAGATCCTGAGGCTATGCAGGGGGATCAGCAGATACGAAGTCGGCTTTTCCGTTCCCTTGCCAGAATGGAGCACGCCGTCGTTGGGCCACCCATGCGAAGCCGGGCCCATATTTCTCAACGGGTGTTGAAGGACCGGAGATTCATCAGACAAGTTGAAGTTCTTGCGGATGGGGACGAAGAAATGCAGGTCAAGCTTTTTCGAAAAGCTGAAAAGATTCTCTATGAGATGGCAGCTGATTTCAAGAAATCCACTGTTATGAAGTTTCGTAGAACTCTTGACTGGGCATGGCCCAAGATTATTGAAGGTTTCTGGATTGACCGCAAAGGAATGGAACAGTATCGTGTTCTTTCCAGAAAAGCGCCTGCGCTACTTCTACCATGCCACCGCAGCCATGCGGATTATCTTATCGTTTCCTATCTGTTTAACCTGAACAACCTGATGCTGCCATTTATTGCCGCCGGGATCAACCTCTCATTCTGGCCTATGGGACCCATTTTCAGAAGATCCGGCGCCTATTTTATCAGACGTACTTTCAAGGGAGACAAACTCTATCCCTTTGTACTGGAAGCATATGTTCGAAGAATTCTTAAGGATAAAATACCCCAGGAATTTTTCCCGGAGGGAACCCGGAGCCGAACGGGAAAACTTCTCCATCCCAAAACAGGACTGATGGCCATCAACCTTACGTCTGTAAGGAATGGAGATGTAAAAGATCTGCTCTTTGTTCCCCTCTCCATCATTTACGGAAAACTTTTTGAAACCGGCTCTTATCTTAATGAGGCAGAAGGTGCTGTCAAAAAGAAAGAGAATGCCCGCTCCGTACTGAAAACCACCAGACTCCTTGGAAAAAATTTTGGCAAAGTGTATATGAATTTCGGGAAAATGTTTCTACTTTCCGATTATCTGTCTGAGCACGATATTCAACTTGATCAGCTGAATGACAAAGAATTCCGTGATTTCACCAACCAGATGGGCTACCGCGTGATCCGTGAAATACAGAAAAGTACACTCATCACACCAATTGCACTGGTTTCCATCTTATTCCTTTCAAATGTCCGCAGGGGAATGACACGTGATGGCCTCATGCTTCGGCTGGACTATGCTCTTCGGTTTTTCAAATCACGGACCGTACCGCTTGCAGAACTCTCCACCGCCATTGAAGAAGCCACCATAAAAGTGTTGGATTACCTGGTTCAATCCGAAAAAATTGAGAAACATTCCATCGATAACCAGATTATTTACCGCCCTGTTGAATCCCGAAGGAGTTATATGGAATACTACAAGAACAACATCATCCACCATTTTATTGATATTTCCTTTGTTGCTGCGTCTATCCTGAAACTAAGACAATCTTCTTTTACTTTTAATGATTTGAAGGAAGAATATAGTTTTCTTCATAAACTTTTTCACATGGAGTTTGTGTACGAAACAGACGAGCCCCAATCATCCAACATTCACAGGGAGTTGTCCCTTCTCGAAGAACTCGAACTGGTATCCCGAGAAGGAGAAAAATACTGCCTCGACAGCAAATCTGCCTTTGTATTGAGAAACATTGCCGGTTGCATTCTCTCTTACCTGGAGGCATATTACACGGTCCTTGAAAGTTATTATTCTATTTCCCGTCAAGACGAAACGCTTCCCCCGAATATTCTCCCCTCAATTCTGACCCGGGGGAAACTACTCCACACGATGGGAGAAATCACAAGAGAAGAATCTATCAATAAATTCTACTACCAGACCGGACATCAATGGATGAACCGCTCCGGACTGGTCAACTGGGGCACCCTTGCCTCCGAGCTTCGGAAAGGAGAACGTACGGAGCAAACACTCAGCTACAGCAAGCTGAAAGAAACTCTTAGTGCCTTCATATCACCCATAACCGGATGAACATGCGTCAGCTAAGGCCCGCATTGACAAAGGCAGCCGATGCTGGTATCATTCACGGGAAAAGGAGAAGAGAATGGAATGCATCTTCTGTAAGATTGTCCGTGGAGAAATTCCCACTGACCTTGTTTTTGAAAACGATAATCTTGTGGCTTTCAAGGATATCAATCCGGTCGCGCCGGTGCATATTCTGGTTGCCCCGAGAAAGCATATTATATCCACAAATGAAATGGAGACCTACGATCAATCATTGGTTGGTGAAATCTTCCAGGTAATGCAAAAACTGGCCCGTCAATTCGGGATTTCCGAAAGCGGCTATCGGATTTTTATCAACACCGGCGCAGACGGCGGACAGGAAGTCCCCCACCTGCACTTTCACCTCATAGGCGGCAAAAAACTCGGAAAATGCTGGTAACTCCATCTTTCCCTGTCTACCTCACTGGTTACAAAAAGGGTATGTAAGTGAAAAAGCTTCCCGTTATTGCAATTATTGGCAGACCGAACGTTGGTAAATCCACTCTATTTAACCGACTGATAAAGAAGCGTAAAGCCATTGTAAATGACATGCCGGGAGTCACCCGGGATCGCATTTTTCATGAAGTGGAACTGGACATCGGTGTCTCTGTACTTCTGACAGACACGGGTGGCCTTGAACCCTCCACATCTGACTACATCCTTTCACAGATGCGTACCCAGACTCTAACCGCACTGAGAGAGTCTGACCTAATAGTTATGATGGTTGATGCAGATCAGGGACTCACTGCTATGGATATAGAAGTTGCAAATGTCGTGCGTAAAGCGGCAAGGTCGGTTATTCTCGCAGCCAACAAGGTAGATATCAAAGGTGCTGCACATAACATTTCAGACTTCTATCAGTTGGGTTTTCAGGAAATGATTCCCGTTTCAT
>Ga0100385_1004801_pt1 | contig 11523 bp, 19 predicted proteins | sample CryGeymeta201509_FD_81543 | JGI IMG/M metagenome (GOLD analysis project Ga0100385, IMG submission 81543) | Groundwater microbial communities from Crystal Geyser aquifers in Utah, USA - Crystal Geyser metaG 2015-09 | ecosystem: Environmental > Aquatic > Deep subsurface > Groundwater | place: USA... | reverse complement strand
AGATAGTACTCCTTTAGTCCAGAGCAACAAGGAGGGACAAGGCTATATATCTTTTGGCTCGGTCGTCAGGCAAAGAGTGGTATCTGAACTCGAATTCATAATTTTCGGTGGTGAACCTCTTGAGCACCTATTTAGGAAGGTGGCATGTCTCAACTTAATGACTGTTCTTCTAAACAACCGTGAAATGTCCAGGCTGCTAATCTAATCCTCCTTCATTCCTAAACTATACAGCGAGTACAGTGCAATCATGACCCGGTACAGCTAAAAAACAAATAGAATTACCATTCCCGGGGTATACCTCACCAAAATATACATTCCCTTCTTGCTTGAACCTCTCTCTTTGCTCCAAGAGTTGAATATTGCCTTCCATCACAACAAAAAACTCAACAAAAATCAAAAGGGGCTGGAGTATTCGCTTATTGTGCTGAGTGAAGATGCGATAAATAGTCAACTCGTGCCCACTGACACCCTCAAAAGGAACAAGTTCAAAAGTGACTGGCCATATGGCAAAAGATAAAGGAGATAGCACGACCACAATGAGTTCTAAGGCAGTGATGATGATAGCTTGCTTGGGCTGAGTCACTCAGATGACAGCCTCACTGACTAAATCATGGATGAAGACGACTCCATTGCACCCAGTGACCTTTAGGAAGAGCGAAGGGCAGATTTGCAAATGATAGAAGAAGAATATGTATCGATGGAGTCCAACAATCAGAGTCAGCTACTGAATGATGAGTGGGATTACTCCAATAGCCAAGACAGTGATTCAGAGGGAGAGATTGGCATATACCCTGAAGAAGATGACCGGATTATTTAGAGAGAAATATAACGTGAGCTAGCTGCCAATAGAGCCCGATAGCTCATTGATGGTTCTGAATAAGAGGACTAGGATGATCTTGAGGAGATGGATGAGGAGGATGGACCTGTTTACGATGACGATGGAAACGAGATAGATCTTGAATAACTCTAAGATCCCTCAGAGGGCAGCATTGACTAAGGAGACAGTAATTACTATTAAGTTCGCTCTTCAATTTCTGACTATTTTTCCAACGATAGCGCAGACTCCTAATCTTTCTATACTGCCTCCTAGTAGCTAAAAAGTAGGTTCAGGTAAGAGTAAGCCTTCTATGAAAACGTTACAGACGTGATCACCTTCTAAAAGTTGAACGTGGTACCTAAAATAAGCAAAGCTTAAATAGTTCAGGTCTACAACCTACGCCTTTTCCTGCAACTATACAACCACCCTCAAAGAGTTATCGAGGAGCAGACAGAAAAGAACATCAAATCGACCTCAGAAAATGCAGAAGAAAAACAAATACAAGAACTGATGCCTTTGCTTGATGCTTTTGCTGATGATCGAGATATGAAGTTGGGACATTTTGTAGAGTGGAATCAAGTATACCGCTATGACCATTTTCTGAAGGTCATGCCCATGGGAGAACAATATCTGGCAAAACTGTTTACCGATTAGCAAGGAAGCACTGTTCCAAGAAGAAGAAGACATGGAGTGCTGCACCGGGAGCATATTGAACTGCCAGGCTGGGGCCCCAACTTGCAAATGATACCGAATCCAGCAATGGCGATCAGAGTGGTCAGAGGTGAGCACCTTCAAGCCGAACCATCAGAGCATCATGATGACTCAGGAGATGCAGATTTGAGGTAAGTGCAGGCTATGTTCAGGCGTGGAAATGATGGCTATGCTGAGAATGAAGGGATGCAGATTGAATATAGTAGTATCTCCTCAAGTTCAAGCGACAGCTAAGGAGAGCAAGGTTTAGAGGTTCCCCAGCAGTTGGGGCTGAGAGTCAACAACATTCTACACACAGATGCGGATATTGATCAAATTTTGAGACAGCTCAACATGAACATGACTCTTGAAGAATTCCACGCCATGCCAGCTGAGCTTCAGACAGACATAATTCAAAATTATTATATGGCTGACCAGCATCGAGACGTTCCTCCCAATTCTCCTCAAGTACCGCCTGTTGAGTAGGCTTAGGTCAACGACTTGGCTCGCGGAAGGGTCAGAGAGGATCCATTAGATATGAGTCCTCGTTTTGGAGGGCAGCCCATTCCAAATGAACAAATGGTGCCTGAACAGCCCCAAGGCCAACAGTAACACCAACCTGCTGCCAATCAGATTGAGGATGAGTACAAGAAGATTTCCCAGGAGCACCTAATCAGAATAGGCCGAGATTTATTGGAATCCCTAAACAAGGAGGGGAAGAACAACCTGAAATTTTACGAAGCAAAATAACAATAGCTATCCCAACTATTTGTTCAGCTTTTCGGCCTTAGTAGCAAAGAGCATCGTCTTTTCCCCTACAACCTATTCTAAACCTGCTGCATAAACACTGTTAATTTATCAAGGATAGTGTCATCTCTGATGGCTGTGTTGATGACAGCCTTGCAGCAGTCCAAGGAGAGTAGCGGGGAGAAGATGGGGGAGGAGAAAAAAGATATTGATAGCGAGTTGATCCTGAAGATTGTGCATTTGATGTACCATCTGACCAGTAACTACTCGGTGGCTATGCAATTTTTAACAATCAACAGCCAAGTGATCCCTCCTTACAGCCAAGAGATCACCAAAGAGCAGCAAACAGTCACATCCCTTGAATTGCTCATCAAGGTACTCAACCAAATTTACAAGCTAAAACATCCCTAAGCTCTTAAATTCCTGATAGATCTCCTTGAAAACATCACAACTCATCACTTTTACAAAAGCATCAACAGTCTCATCGTAGAAAGTGAGCATTAACAGATCGCGAATATCAATGAAATCATCGAAATTTCTCAAGAAACAGCTTTCTAACTAGGGGGCTTGCTGAAGAGCTAGATGGGGGAGGACAACACACATGCCATTTCGAGAATAATAATGAGATTGAGTCTGAACTAGAAAAATATCGGTTATTTCATCCTGTTTATGAAACAGCTAGTAGCAGAGTTGACGCAGTTTTGTCTTGACGAGCTGAACGAGATAGTCAGGCTGAGTGCTGATGAGGAGCCCATGAACAAGGGTTATATGAAGATTGTCAACCTGATGAATATTTTCTTCTAAATGGTGGTCTCCTTCAACACCTACCCCACCAACAAAGACAAGCATCACCTGATACTCACCGAATTCAGAAATATTGTCAGCATCGATTCACTCCAACTGCTATGCGAAACTGCCACCAAACATCTGTTTTCTTCTACTAAACCGACTGTTCAGAACATTATGGGAGAGGTGCTTGAGTGCTTCTTCATCTTATATGAAATTGGACTGGCGACCTCCAGCAATCCCAAGCTGACAAGTCAGGATGATAATTAGCATAAGCATATAGCCGAGTTGGGACAGATTCAAGAGATGCGGATTCTGACCAAGAGCAACGAACTACTGAGAGAAGAGGAGATCATTCTGGGAAATTTCAACTTATCAAAATTATGGAGGTAAAGCATCAGCCAGCCAGCTTTCAAGAGCTTCATCAATAACTGCATTCGTAAAAAATTACAAAAGAGCGAGCTGGGCTGGGCCAGCATGGGAATCTTTGATGTGCCCATCTTCAAGGTGGCTATTTCAACACCACACATGCTCTCCTTTGACAATAAACATCTAATTTTTAAGGCTGAACTCAAGCGACTAAGAAAGAAGGCGAAGTATCATATGATGCATTTGCACCTCAGCAGGGAGGAGGTCTTTGAGGACAGTTTCACACAAATTATGCAGTACACCCCTGAGATCCTAAAAGGAAAGCTAAAGATCGAGTTCAGAGAGGAGGAGGGCTAGGATGCTGGTGGTCTCACTAGATAATGGTTCCAACTGCTGAGTCGCAAGATGTTTGACGCAAACTATGCTCTTTTCACTCCAGGGAGTAACGGAAACACATACCATCCTTCCCCACAATCCTACGTCAACCGCTAGCATCTCTAGTATTTCAAGTTCATCGGAAGAATCACCGGAAAGGCTTTATACGATGGTTACCTTCTCGATGCATACTTCACGCCAGCCTTCTACAAGCATATTCTAAACTTACCAATCACTTATCTGGACATGGAGGAAGAGGACTACGAGTACTTCAATTCGCTCAAGTGGATCATGGAGAATAGTCCCATTCAGGATTATCTGGAGCTGAACTTCACGCATAGTTTTGACAATTTTGGACAGATCACCACCAAATAATTGCTGCCTGGAGGATAGGACAAGCTTGTCACTGAGGAGAATAAATACGAATATGTGCAACTGAGCTCATACGCTAAAATGGCAACCAGCATCAAGAAACAACTTGAAGCATTTCTTGAAGGATTCCATGATCTGATTCCGCACAGACTCATCCGAATTTTCAATGAAAAGGAGCTTGAAATTCTTATCAGTGGAAGGCCGACCATCGACATTGAAGATTTGAAGAGAAATACCGACTTTGTGAACTACCTCAAACATGATCAGATCATCGTGTGGTTCTTTGAGGTTTTGGAAGAGTTCGATATGGAGCTGAGAACGGCATTTCTGCAGTTTGTGACTGGCAGCTCAAGAGTACCCGTTGAAGGATTCAAATAATTGAGAGGCATGAACGGGGCTCAGAAATTCAACATTCATCGAGAGTTCCAGGAGGACAGACTACCCAGAGCTCACACCTGTTTCAACCAGCTGGACCTGCCGAACTACAAAAGCAAGTAAATTTTGGTAGAGAAGTTGATGCTGGCTATAACGGAGGGAAAGGAGGGTTTCCATTTGCTCTGATACTGATTCAATCTATGTTTAATTATTATGGAATAAGATAGATGGCATCATTATTGAGTCAATCAAGATTATGAAGGTTCCTGATGTCGCGAAAAAGCTGACTCTCCCAGTATTCGATTAAGAGAAGAGTAAGGGAATGAACCTTTGATGCAAAAATCAGTTTAGGAGTATCTTACACAGCTGATTGCTGACGGTTACCTCACAATTGACATTGCTTTATTGAAAAGGCTTATTGTTGATGTGTCTACCTATGAAAGATTAAAATAGACCTGAAATCCATTGCATTTGTTATTGTCCCCTTTCATCTTGTTTTTATGGTTTAAGCACCAATTCCTTATATATAAATATCTAACTTTTCAAAGAAGAACAAGATCGATGATAATTTAGTTCTTTAACCTTTTCCCTGAAAGCAGATACTTGCGATGCCGCAGTCGACCTGATTTCGATTACAAGTGCGGGGGAGTGGCATCCCTGCTGATCTTGGCCATAATGTTGACTCTGCTGATCACCAAGCTCAAGTAGTGTTTGAGCTATAGTACAGTCTTCTTCAAAGAAAGAACCTTGATCGACACAATTCCTAGAAAGTCAATCTTGACAACTCATAAAGATGATGCCAGTATAGGCCCTTTCATGTTAAGCTTGAGTCCCAACAATGAGTGCTAGAATAATATCACAGCAAAACATATGAGCATAGACGCTTAAGGAAGATCAATCACTGAATTTATTCCCCTTGAAGATTGCACACAAAACCATTTTGCTTAGATTCCTAATTTGGGAGTAAGTTTTATTGGAGTCAAATGTCTGCCTCTTAATCGTCAGATTTCTTTGGGAGGAAGCAAGTTTATAGCAAACAATCAAGAAGAGCTCATCATTCAAATTAGCTGTAGTTGTGGAAGCAATTGTGGCTCTCCTGTCATGTCCGTCGCTAACGCATATGTCAATCCCAGTGACGAGAAGCTTTTAGTTTACTCTTTTGATCAGTATGCGATAGACTTAGGGCAAGCCACATCCAGCATATATAGTGCTGTTCTGGATTAAAATATAGCCCGAACAGATAGTAGTCTTTTTCCTCTGTCAAGCAGACTCTCAGCACAAAGTAGCTTCAGAGTCAATTAGATTAAGAAAACATCTCAGCAAAATTATGCTTGGCTGACTAGTCGTCAAACTACAGTCAAAATCACCCGCTCAACTTTCACCAAGTAAATTGAAAGGGAATACCTCAAACTAATTGATGTTTTTTCCTACGTCGGAGGATTCTTCCCCTCCCTCTTTGCCCTCTTCTTCTTCCTCAAGTATTTTGGTTTCTACTACTACGAAAGCCTCTTCACTTTCATACACTTCAAGTGCTCTCAGACTAGGGACTTCGGAATCCAAATGTACCTCAAAAGGATCATCTATGCCGGTCTCAGAAAGATCAAAATGGCATAAAACTGGAAAGTCGCTCAGAAGTAAGCATAAATAAACGAGTTTACCAATAAAATGCTGGACGTTAACTATCTCTACAAAAGAATCGAGTTTCTAGAAACGGCAATTTCCTCGCTCCTGTCCGATCATCAGCTCAAGGGGGTCTATCTGTCCCAAGTGAGCATCATGAGTGCAAAGAAGCAATACAAGAAGCATATCCTGAGGGACAGACTGATAAAATTTCTCTTGTAAAAGGCGGACGCTGACAAATAAAAAAGGGTGATTGAGGAGGAAAGAATGAAAAAATTTGAAGACAAGATGATTAAGTTGAGGCCTCAGTCAAAGACTCAAATAGCTGAAAGTAATCGCCAGCTGGTCGATCAAGAGATGATAGATATGCCCAAACTCGGGAGAAAATCGACCAAAATGGTTGAAGAAGTTGAGTAGAAGGAGTTAGAAAGGGGTGTCAGGTAGAGGGGGTATAAGGAAAGGATAGGGTATGTCAGATAAAGCCATGAATAATTTGAAATGCCACCAGAGCTTGAAGACCACATTATCAATCCCAGGGACTGGAACAGGATTCTTTTAAAGAAGCAAGTATAGATGATCGAGTTGGCTGAGGAGAAAGATTTCGACAGCTAGGCGGTCAGAATGGAGCTGGAAGGTGATCTAAAAAGGCTTCTTAATGAAACAGACTCCATCAGTCGTCGAATCGTGAGTAACATTGACTCTTGGTTCAAGGAGGAACTTGAGATAGCCATTAAAGACCATGAAATTTAGAGATAAAAAGCATAGAAGCGGCAATTGGTTGAGGTTGAAGACAATACGGGATCTATCAAAGTTCCATAATAGTGATTAATAAATTAGATAAACAGCTTGCAGAGGTAACTGCCAAACAACACTGTAAACAGGAATTATATTGGAGGTAGAGGGTTATCTGAAGAGGGAACACCTAGTGCAATTTTAGAAGGATTTTGTATTTCTATTAAAGGTTTGCAGATCATGCTTAAGGCTTCTCTTCCACTTTTGGATCTTGAGCTTTTTCTCCTTCCTCTTCCTTTTTTCCTCCTTTCTCTTTCTCTGTTATCCCTTCAGGAACAGGATTTGGGTCGAGCCACCATCGCTGCTTCGGGTCGTTTTCATCTTTTTCCAGCAAATGAAGTTCAACAGGGTTACCTTAGGTGGGAGTTGAGAGAATTCCGAAAACATAGTCCTATCCGCAGCTATCGGGGCTTATCCAAAATTAGGTTGTTCCACTTTTGTAGGTGAAGGTCACAGGAGTGAGAGTTTGAGATACTGATGGAACAGGACTGCTTGATCCAACGGCACATGAAGTTCCATTGTCATATAAATACCCAACATAGCTGACCTTTAAGGCGGAGTAGCCCAAAGAAGAAAAATATTCTAAGGTAAAGGTAAATAAAGCCCAGTCCTGTAGATTACCTTTCTCCCCCTTCTCCCCCTTCTCTTCCTTCTCCCCTCCTACTGCTAATTGATATGGTAAATCCCAACATTTAAGTTCTCCAGTTTGATCGTCTGCTCCCATGTAGAACTTGTTGCTGCTGGTGCTGGGTGTCACAGCAGAATATAAAAAGTGGCCTGACATCAATTTATTATAAGTACCATGTTTACCTTTGAGTATAAGCATAAGCCTGTTTCAGCCTTCCCCAAAGTGCCTCCCTCTGCTTCCCTTTATCCATACATCTCCACTCCAGCAAATTCTCTCATCAAGGATCACCTCCATATTGACCTGAGACCTTTTGGTCTGAAGATGATACCGATCTATCAATTGGGTTGGGTCAGCTGTCGATATAAACCTGATCAAGATGGTCTTAAATTTATGGGGAGGGGTGAATGCTCAAGGATCTCTTCTTCTATTATCAAATAAGCTAATAAAAGCACCTTTTTTTTATGGCATTATTTTATTGGTACCTCTCCACAAGATATCTATCTGACTTCGATTACCCGCATCGATAAAGATTGTATAAAAGCCATCTAATACTGATAAATATCAACCATAAGCCCATTTTTGACTCTTTATGACCTTGCTTACCTATGTATATACGAGAAACATTAGTGACTTTTTTATTGGAGGAGGGACTTCCCTAAAACTCCCCTTTTTTTTTGTCAGCCTAATACTCATCATTCGATCTGATTGATCCAACTATGACGTAATAAATGATTCATTTATTTTAGTTTGTGACGTTTGGTCGAGGTTTCATAATACTGCTGAGTTATATATTTTAAAAATGCGAGGAGGCGAGAAGAAAGGAACCCACCTGGAAGAAATCAAAAAAATATAAAAAAACAGAGAAGAGCGACGACTGAAGATGGAAGAGGCCAAGCGCGAAAAGGAAGAAAGGAAGGTCCTCAATGCTCAGAGCGGAAAGAACGTCGACATCGATTTTGAGCTCATGATCGAAAAAAGCAAGTTCAAAGAAAAGCTGCTGTCTCCACACACCCAGTCCGACCAACTGAAAGTATTTCACGTCTTAGCAAGCTTGCAGTATGTGTTCGAAAGAGGCCAATATTCAAGAAAGAGGAGCAAAATGGATAGATCGATTCAATATCCTGTGCGAACCCACAGATAAAAATTCACTAACCGAAGTACAAAGTCGACGGCATAACCAAGTACGTCGAAAACCACACTTTCACCTTCGACAATACCTTCAACGACTAATAGGTAAAGAGTCACGAACTCAGCACACCGACGACATCTACAAATGTGCCCTTAGACCTCTGCTGCCCCTGCTTATCAAACAGGGAATCGTCACTTGCTTCGCTTACGGCCAAACTGGCTCTGGAAAGACATTCACGATGAATGGACTTCAGGAGCAGCTGGTGAGTGAGGTCTTTGAAATTGCCAAAAAGATGACCATCAACGTAACCTATTTCGAGATCTATGGCGGTCGGTGTCTTGATTTGCTTAACGACAAGACCGTTCTCAACATAATGGAGGACAAAAACGGCAACATTCAAATACCAGGTTTGACTGAAAAGACCACCGAATCGGCCAAAGACCTCCTAGGCATCATGGAGCAAGCCAACGCCAATCGTACAACCCATGCCACAGTAGCAAACGATACTAGTTCTCGTTCGCATGCTATCTGTCAAATATACATAAGAAAAGGTGAGGATGTGGTGGGCAAGTTGGTGCTGGTGGATTTGGCGGGTAGCTAGAGAGCTCAGGACACCCAGAGTAATAACCGGCAAAGAAGAATAGAGGGAGCTGAGATCAACAAGAGGTACAGATAGTGAGATGTAGTTTGTTGGCCTTGAAGGAGTGCATCAGAGCGATGGATGACAAAGCTGACCACGTTCCTTTTCGAGCATCTAAGTTGACCCTCATTCTTCGCGATTCTTTCCTGAGCAAGAATCAGACTAGTAAAATTGTCATGATAGCCTGTATCTCCCCAGGCAGTTCCTCAGCCGACCACAGTCTCAACACCCTCCGCTACGCCGAAAGGCTCAAAGACCAGACAGAGTTGAGCAAAAAATACAACGAGATCAACTAGAGCAACCGCAAACAATACTAAAGCTAAACAAAGAACGAGCCGCCCAAGAATAGTTTAGAGGCCAAAAAGGAAGTGCACAAAATTGAAAGTGCGGGCAACATCAAAAAAGAGGAGGCAAGAGGGAATCGTGACATGAAACAAATTTTGGAACCTAAGAACTCACATAACAAAATGGTGCCTAAACCTGTCGTAAGTGCCAACCAAGGCAAAAAATAAAGATAGGAACATCCCAGAGAACCTCCAAGAGAAATCCCCAGAGAGGGAGCAAAAGAAAAGGACACGATTTCCATGAGGGAGAAGGAGAAAGGTGGAAGGACTAACTCTATCAAGAAGCCTATGATGGCTGCCAAGCAGACTCCAGCCAAGGAAAATGACTGGATTGAGGAGGAAATTCAAGAAGAGGAGGCCAAGGCTCAAAAGGGCAAGAAGGTCAAGGACGACATAAGCGCTATGAAGAAAACCATGCGAGGTGACAACAAGTAATAATTTTTCGCCTTTCAATAAAAGGTGAGCTCAGTTTTGGAAGAGCAGTAGTAGGTGTTTGCCACTCACATGGCTGCGATCAAGGAAGACGCCAAGCTGCTTACCCAATAGAGCGAGCTGATATCTGCGATTCAGGGGATCGGTTTTATGGACTACGATGTGGACAGTTACGTTGACAAGTTGGAGGGCATAATAAAGAAGAAGATGAAGATGTACGAGGTTCTGAGCAGGAAGGTTGGCAATTTCAGGAGGTATCTCAGTGAGGAGGACGAGATGAGGAAAAATGTCAAGAAGGTTAACTACTATTGATTTGCGATTGTTTAATAGATACTGTTTGATGTATAATTTAAGAGGGTTTAAATAAATCGAAGGTCATTCAGTTCTACTCTTCGGGTTCTTCCTAGCCCTAATGCTCGAGCTCGTTCTCAATTGACTTTTTAATCTTGGCATATCTGGGTGCTAATTTTTATAGAAGCTCAGAGTAATGGTTGACAATATCGGTGCTATACTTGTCCCAGGTGGTGCCTCTGAGCTCATTTATCAGCTGGTCATCGTTCATCATGGCAGGAGTCACTTACTTCTTGTTCTCGATCGACCAGAAGATAACACTCAAAAAGTCAATGTAGTGCTCGGACATGAGGGTCAAATTTCTCTGGTTTTTCCTGTTTTTGAAAGCATATTCGAAGGCTACGATGGCTGCACAGAAGAAATATTCAAGAGGCTTGCTCAACTCTTTTTGCTTGTCCTTTACCAATCTGAATACTTCTCTCTCGAAAGAGCCATATTTTTCCTCCATTTTCTTCTGCTCCTGGACATTGGTTTCCTGATTTTATTCTTTCTTTTTTAACCTGATGAAAAATTTGAGCTTTTCTCTCAATTTCCTTAAAATTCTGTACTCAAGGGTCTTGACTTTGCCCAGGCTGCTGACATTCCACCAGACTTCTTTTTCCTTCCAGTCAACAGGAATAGGCACATGCTCTTGCAAAAACCTGTCTGACACGTACTCGCAAAATTCTCTGGGTTTTTCAAGGAGGAAGTATACAACCGATCCTTCTTCGTCCTGGAAAATAGATGAGGTAGCGACCTCATTGAACAAAATTTGCAAACTTTCTCCAAGATCCTTATAGCTGCTGTACTTTCCGTAGAGACTGTTTTAGTAGTTTTTGACGATAGGCAGTTTATGCTTCTCGAGCATTCTGAAGGCTTCAGGGGGAGGCAGGCAGGTGTACTGTGATTTGAGCTAAACAAGAGCATAGAAGAAAATTGTGACTTCGTTGTACTTGACCAAGTGCTGGTATTCGGGATTTCCACAGTACTCACCAACCAGAGCTCTTCCCGTCAGATCTTGCTTGAGCTCTGCTATCTGATCTTTATTCTTTCCCTTCAACAATTCAAACCAGGTCT
>Ga0100385_1004791_pt1 | contig 11543 bp, 11 predicted proteins | sample CryGeymeta201509_FD_81543 | JGI IMG/M metagenome (GOLD analysis project Ga0100385, IMG submission 81543) | Groundwater microbial communities from Crystal Geyser aquifers in Utah, USA - Crystal Geyser metaG 2015-09 | ecosystem: Environmental > Aquatic > Deep subsurface > Groundwater | place: USA... | reverse complement strand
TAAAGTATAAAGCATTTTCTATGAAGAAGCACATCATGAAGAGAATGAAAAATATACATATGATTTTATTAAATGATCTCACATTTATCCTTTCTTCCACAAATTTCTTCTGGCCTTTCTTTTAAAAATTTTGGTCGCTAATGTTTAAGGTTCTTCTTTTATTGTTTCTTTCACGTTCCGAAAAATATTCTCCTTGCTACCCTTGTGTATCGAAACTAAAGATCGAGGCTATTTTTTATAAATGTGAACAGAGCCAGTTTCTGTCACTGTGGTAGCAAGGTAACTTTTGTGAAACAGACTGGTTGAGTTTTGCAATTTGATCAAAGAGTTAGAGGATTGTTTTGCAAGAGGGTGTATAGGTGTTTTGGCAACTAAAGAATGGAAAGATCGATGTATCCTTGGCATGGGAGTGATTTTATTAAAACTCGGGTATCTCCTTTCGATATCCTTGAAAATGATTTTTCTATACTAATCAACATCCAATCTTTTGTTGTCATCCAGCTCAATCACAATGAATTTTTGACATTTTCTTTATTTACTTTTTCTAAATTACTGTAAGCAAGGGAGCTAAAGGGCTTACTCAGCAGTAAGTCTTGTAGTAGGATCGAAGTCCAGCATCTTTAGAATGAGCTCTTTTAACTAAGAATCAATTTAAGGAAAATAATTCTTAAAAGGTCGCTTTCTGATGTTTAGCTCATTAACAAATGCAGCACCCAGTTCGTTATTTAATTTTTTTAGCACCTCGCTGCTTGGAATTCCCGTAAATTAAAGTATTTTTTATAGTTGTTCTAAGCTCGAACTACCTTTGTTATGCATTTTATACCTGGAAAAAGAGGCTGCCCCATTACCATTTCAGCCAGAATGCACCCGAGACTCCACATGTCTGTTGGACAACCATATTATTTACATCCAAGCAGCATTTCAGGAGAACGATACCATCGGGTAGCTACATCTTCTGATAACATAAGCTGAGATTCCTCCTCATAGGTCAAGCTGCGTACAAGTCCAAAGTCACATAATTTAACTGAGTCAACAAAAGATTACTTTCGCACATGGAGTTAATGAGAATGTTACTGGATTTGAGATCTCGATGAATGAGCTGGGCGGAGTGAATATACTTGAGAACCTTGCAGATTTGGTAAGTAACGAAACGAATATGTGCTGAGGTGAGAATACCCTAGCTGAATAGAGCCAGAACTACCCAATGACATAGTGAAGGTCGCTTTCCATGATCTCAAAAACAAGGTACAAATCTCTTCCATTATGAGCTTTGATCACCCATTCCATCTTTACGATATTTTAGTGATCTAGTTGATGAAGAATGCTGACCTATCGGTAAGTCCTTTGAGCATCTACATCGTTCTGAAATGCATCAAATATCTTTTTGAGAGCATACTATCGCCCAGATTATTTGTGAATGACCTTCCAGACATGCCCATATGCTCCGCTTCCTAGGAACTACTTGATTTCAAAGGCCTCAGTGATGTGGTTCTCTATTTCTTTGCTCATTATATTTAAATAGAAATAGAATACATTACCAAAACAAAAGGCGATCCCCATTCACCTTTCACACTCTAAATATCAATGAAAACAAAAATAATTGAATTTTTTTTAACTTCAAAGTTATTGAGTCGATGACTCTTTTGACAAGTTTACTTCAAATCTCAAGAACAGGATATAATTTTGGGATTATTCATATGGAAAGTTGAAATGCTGCCAAGTTTATAGAAATCAAGGTTGTGTGATTTGAAGTGGGTAAAGATTGTGTCAATTGATTCAAATAATATATAGATTTTTAGTGATGAGTGGTGAAGTCAAGGAGCACCACTTGTGGGACGTGCTCGATAAATACTTCAAACAAAACGGTCTCGTTAAGCAACAGCTTGACTCCTACAATAAATTCACTACCGACATTGAGCAGGTCATCAAAGAGTACGGAAACTTTACCATCCGCTGCTAACCACAGTTCAGAGTCGGTGAAGCATTTCATGACTAGGAAAGATGGGAGTTCAAATTCTCCTAAGAGCTCTATAAAACAACCACAAATCACCTGGAAAACGATAACAAGATCATTAAAGTCAACCCGATGATGTGTAGGCTCCGAGATCTCAACTACTAAAGTTTGGTAAAAATCGACCTACATTACTCTCGCTACTTTGTCAATAATCAGTAGGGAGAAGATACACTCAAAGATAGAAAATAAATACAAAAGATTCAACTCGCTGACATACCTGTGATGGTAAGATCAGCCTGGTGTCGACTCACAGAAGCTGACAAGGAAGAAAGAATTGAAATGGGCGAGTGTTAATTGGACCAAGGAGGCTATTTCATTGTCAGAGGGTCATAAAAGGTGGTGGTTGGTCAATAAAGAATGGCATACAACTTTGTATATACCTTCAAAAGTAAAATGTAGAGTGAGCCATGGGTCACAGAAATCAGATCCCTCCCAAAAGGAATAGGAGCTCTTCCTGCTGTCTTTAAGCTGTTAATCAAAATTGACAAAGGAAAGCCTCGCATTATGTGCAAAATCAAAAACGTCAACAAAGATATTCCATTTGTTGTCCTCATGAGAGCTTTGGGCATTCAAACTGATCTCAAAATTTTCAACTGTGTCTGTGAAAAAAATATTAGCTAGCTTGAGGGATAAGATCTATAATAGTTGAAGGGGATGATGGAAATTGTAAGATACTCAATCGAGCAGGTAAAACTAACTGAGAAATAAGATTGTCAAATCTTGATTGGTAAGTATATTGAAAAGCTCAAAGGAACTGAAAATGAATCTGGTACCTTGATCTAGTTCGCTAAGAATATTCTGACAGAGAAAGTTGTGCCTCACATAGGCTAGAACTTTGAAAGAAAAGCATATTTCATTGGCTATATGGCCAGAAGGTTGCTATATGCATTTTTGGGTAAATCTGACTAGGACGATCGAGATCACTATGGAAAGAAAAGACTCGATATGACTGGCGTGCTGTTGATAAACTTATTCAAGGATCAGTTCAAAAATAGTTTTGTTGAGAATGGTAAAAAAATCATCAGAAGAAGAATAAATCAGCTGAAGTATGACCTTGATAAAAATGTTGAACTGATTTTTGACCCCAGAGCAGTCACTAACACTCTCAGGAACTCTCTAGCTACTGGAAATTGGGGTAAATCCATGACAGGATAGGTTATCAGATCAGGAGTGGCTCAAGTGCTCAAAAGAGACACTAGCTTTTTTGCCACATTATCTCATTTGAGGAGAGTAGTGGCTCCTATCCAAACTAGCTCAAAGTCAGCTAAACCTAGGTTGCTTCATAACACTCACTTTGGGCTTATTTGTCCTTCTGAGACTCCGGAAGGCCAGAAGATTGGTATTGTCAAGAATTTTTCAATGATGGCAAAAGTGACTCTTGGTGTGAGCGACAAAACTCTTGACTAGTTGATTCAGATTTTGAAAAGTTTGAAGTGCTAGATTCTTGATCAATACACTATTCACGATGACTTCCATGATAAGACAAAGATCATGATAAATGGTAGCTGGGTTGCTTTCACTGACAATGGTCCTAGTATTGTGACAGTCTTGAAAAGTTCAAGAAGAAAAGGTGACATCCCTGATGATGTGTCAATTGTGAGGGACATTGTTCAGAATGAAATCAAGATCTACACTGATTCAGGCCGTTGCATGCGGCCTTTGTTCACAGTTGAAAACAATAGATTGGTGATTCCAGCAGAAGATATTGAAAATCCTAGTCTTTCATTTGAAAACTTGAAGGAACATGGATATATCGAGTATCTTGACGTCGAGGAAGAATAATCAGCACTTATCGCTATGGATATCACATACTTGAAATCGAGTCATCTTCAGTATACTCATTGTGAGATCCATCCTTCAATGCTTTTCGGGGTCTGCGCATCTGTCATTCCTTTCCCTAATCATAACCAAGCCACAAAGAACACGCTTCAAAGTGCCATGTCTAAACAAGCCATGGGTATCAACGCTTTAAACACTCAGATAAGAATGGAAACTCTCAACCATCTGCTGTATTATCCTCAAAGACCTCTGGTGACAACAAAGTCAACTAAATACATTTCCGTATATCAAATGCCCATTGGTGCCAATCCTGTTGTGGCTATGGCCTGTTTTACTGGATACAATCAAGAAGACAGTATTATTTTGAACCAGTCTGCTATCGAAAGAGGTTTCTATCGATCAGCCTTCTATCGAACATATAAAGCTGAAGAAAATGTTACTCAGAGTAATGCAACCAAGACAAAAATTTGTAAACCTGAAAGCAAAGAAGTTGATATATTTGAGGAAGACACCTACAAACTTGATACTGATGGCATCATTCCACCCGGACAAACGATTGAAGATGAATAAATTCTCATTGGAAAAATATTGACTCCTTCTGACAACTCAAGGATGCACACAATGGAAGTAAAGAAAAAGTTCAAAGATGCTTCTCTCAGATCAAGAAGAGCTGAAAGAGGAGTAGTTGACTTGGTTATTGTCTCAGCCAATTCTAATGGGAACAAATTTGCAAAAGTAAGAATTAGAAGTGTGAGAATCCCTCAAATTGGAGATAAGTTCGCCTCTCGTCATGGTCAGAAAGGAACTTGTGGCATGACATATCGTCAATAAGATTTGCCCTTCTCTCTTGATGGTGTCATCCCTGATATGATCGTCAATCCTCACTGCATCCCTTCAAGAATGACCGTTGGACATTGTATCGAATGTCTCATTGGAAAGGTCACAGCAGTCAAAGGTAGGTTCTCAGAAGACGCCACACCTTTCAGATAATTCAATATGCAAGCTAAAGCTGAAGAACTTCATGCAGCTGGCTTCCAAAAACATGGTAATGAGCTCATGTTCAACCCATACTCTGGAAAGCGTCTTGAAAATCTCCTGTTCATCGGGCCCATTTATTATCAAAGACTCAGACATTTGGTGGATGATAAAATGTATGCGAGACAGAGAGGTCCAGTGGTCGCTATCACTCGTCAGCCTACTCATGGACGTAGCAGAGCTGGAGGACTCCGTTTCGGAGAGATGGAGAGAGATTGTATCATATCCCATGGAATAAGCAATTTCTTGAGGGAGAGATTGTTTTTGGTTTCTGATCAGTTCAGAATTCATGTATGTGCTCGATGTGGCTTGATGGCAGTGGCTAACCTGACTAAAAATGCTTACAACTGCACCTACTGCGGAAAGGTATACATATTGTTATTCAGACAACAAAGATTTATCAAGTGAACATTCCCTACGCGGCTAAGCAGCTGCTTCAAGAGCTGATGGCGATGCACATTGTACCAAAACTGTACTTCCCTCCCAAAAAGAACACTATTTGATTTAATGCTCAATTGAATCATACATATCACTTATCAATCACTTACACAATCACTTATACAAGTCATTTCCACACATCTAGCATGACTATCTGCCCACGTTCAAAAAAGTGCATTCTTTGCAGTTGATCTCCATATAGCTATAGTCGAATTCCGCTGGCTTAGCTGAAGCTGCGCTAGTCATTGATAGGTCTGCTACGAATGTATCCTTCTATATCTCAGGCTATTTCTCTTCAGGTGCGACCTATATTTATAGAAGTTAGCTAAGGCTCCCTTCCACATATGGACAGTTTACTATATTTTAACCACTTTTGATGTATATCCTGTGTTTAAAAGGTTCCTTTTTAAAATTCAGTATCAGATTGTTGCTATTTTTGATATTGAAACTCATAACGGTAGTTTCCCTTTCCACACCTGAGTTTTTCAAATCAGTTTAAATCGTGAGATCATTTGATTTGAGGAAGCATTTTGCATTGATTGAATCAACGGTACTGGCAAAAGAAAACTCTTCGTCAGGTAGAGAAAGATTTCCCTCGCTGTATGGTCTGTTTGGAAGCACAAAGGTTACATGAGCCCACATTTCAATTCGATAAGCATCAGTTGAGATGGATTCTTTTAACAAAACTTCAGCATTTTTACCGATGATCTTTTTATTGACAGGGAGGTCCGAATATATCTGAGTTTGATCAACTTTATTGTGGTATTATTCCAGAAGATTGCTAAGCTTGTCTGCCAGGATATTTTTGTCGATCGGTAGGCCATAGTGCTACTCCACCCTTACTTTTTTTGCATAAGTTTAAATCCAATCGATATAGCATTTATGGATATAGGTTGGAGCTGGCAAACTGAGAATGTACTATCTAGCAAGGGTTGATTCATTGATAAGTTCCAATAGCATTGAGACTCCAAATGCTGAGAATGAATTATAATATTTTCGCTTGTCAAAAAGACTATAGAGAAAAGGTGTGTATTTATCCTCCTTGGCAAAGAGAAGGCTGCTCACATAGCTATACACTTTGGATTAGGAACTGACCATCATCCCGAACTATGGGTCACCAAAAGATATGCTATCCAACTGAGGAATACCAAGGCACCACTTGAGACGTTCAAGGCTCATCTAATCTTCAGTCAACAAAAATGCCTTCAAGTTCTAAATAACATTATAATTACGTTTAGGACTAAGCTTTTATCCTCTATCTCATCGGTGCTATTTAATGCTTTGAGAAGAAGTTCAGCGATAAATTTGGAGTATTTTTCATCCTTGAAAGAAAGTAAACTAATAATTGGGTAGAGAACTCTCATGCCCAACTTGCTTTTCATCATTTTGATATAAAAATTCTGCTGATTCAAAATTTTACATTCAAGTTCAGATAGTTAGAAAAAAGTACCACCTTCTTTAGCATTAGGTCTGACTCCATTGAAATTCAATTTATATTCCAAAAGTCCTGTGATTACTGGTATCAACGGCATAGCTTCTGGTATGCTGAAATCAGCTCTTTTCTTTTCCTTTGTAGAGTTTGTGCTTTCGGATCCCATTAGTAAATCTATAAATTTTCCTAAGCACTATTTTTTCAGCATTTGATGTTTAATGAGAGGTTCCTCAATTAACTATTTCCAAAGGTCGAAGTACTGATAAGATTTATAGATGTTTTTCAGGACCAGATCATTATCGAGCAAATCAAAGAGATAGTTTAGGATGGTTCCCACGTTTTCACTTATTTCTTCGTTATTATCTCTCAGGTGGCTCAGGATTGATTTGCTCAATATTTTTTGATAAATTTATCTAATGTTGACATCGTTGTGAGTACAAATCACCTAGCCAAAAATATTTTTATCGAATATTGATAACAAGGTTTTTGTTTTTGAAGGCAGAATAGCACATAGCTTAAGATAGTTCTCCTTGATTTGATTGATCAGCTGAATTTTGATATCAGAATTGACAATAAGATGCTCAATAACCTTGGTGTATATATCAAAAATTGTTTATAACTCTTCTTTTATATTTTAGTCAATGCCTTTTTCAAACATGCTGTTAAGACAGATAAAGAAAGAAGGTTGATAGAGTTGCATTTGCTTTTCAAATGATTTATTTTCTAGAAGCACCTATTCAATTAGTTTCTCGTTCACAGCAGTGTTCAATTGCTCAGGTTCAGTTTATTCTGTATTTTTTGCTCTTTCATAAAATAAAATATATGCATTAGTGCTTGAACTAAGATCTCCCATTGTTTCATATCGCTCCTCGCCACCAAAAGCCTCTCTTCCGATATCGTTTTCATTGAAAAGAGTGACAGATTGATCATTAAACTTGTACCAGCTATTTTACTGCTTGATCAATGAGTAGTAGTGCCCTCCTTCAGAAGTTCCTGAGTGAATTACAACTCCTTTGAGATGATAAGGAGCAGGTTTACTGCTGGAGCTAAAATAATTATGTAGATCTAGTGTTTGATCAAACTGCAGTTTTGTGTGAACTTTTACTTTGAGGAAAGTTTCTAAATCAAAGACAATTCTTTGAAGGTTGATCACTAGAATTTCAGGCGCTTCCTTAATGAGAGCTTGCTTTGTTATTTTTTACACTTTCTTGTCACAATTTACACAAAAATAGTCACTTATCTCTTCAGGTTGGATCATCTTTTCAAAACTTTCTTTGAGGCTTTTCATGCCTTTTACTTCCACTGTCAAGTGATAATAATGTTCAAGAACTTAGTTTTTGTTTTTACATGTTTGGCAGATAATCTCAGTTACAGTTTTCCCTCCAAATATTCTTTCGAGGATCTTTAGTCTCTCTTGACTCTTGGAATAATTTTATAATTTGTCAAAAGCTGTATTCAAAAACTCATGAGCATCTTCTTGAATGCGAGTATTGATAGGTTTTCCTTGATAATCTTTGACAGCCAAACAAAAAGCGGTCGGATCATAGTACTGCTTCTGGCTGTGTTCGAGATGGATATACATCTTTTGAAGCTGGTAAAGGAAGTCATCAACAAGTTTAATTCCATCAAGTTAGGATTCCTATTATTTAGGTTTCAACGACATGATAAGTGAAAGGAATCGTTTGATCATGAAAAACTGCTGGAGGATAGAGTTCATATAACAGATACACCCAAGATTTCTGATTCCCACAAATTTGTTTCGAGGTTGAGCTTATTTTCCTATCTTTATGTTGACCAGGTCAGATAGAATGTTCAACATTTTGTTTGGAAAATCTTTTGAAATTAGTTCGTAAACAATCTATCTATTTTGGTTGGAAATGAGAGAAGGGAGCAGATTGCTTAGAGTTTCATACAGCTGTGTTTTTTGTTAATTGTTCAAATTGTGGTGAAGTTCTTTTATAATTTTAAGGTTGCCTTGAATCACAGGATTGAACCTGTGACTTTCAAGAGATTCCTTCTGATTATTTAGCTCCTTGATCTTTGTTGAAAATATCTCGCTATGGTTGATTTTGATTCCTGCATGAATTACCATCGTCATCAAGTTGAACCATTCTTCGTTGTTCTCTTTACAGATCGGCACTTTGAATATATCGAAATCCTCACTTTTTTTTAACATCCAAATGTAGAGGAAGCCACATGCCGAACTCCTAATATCCTTGTCCTTATGAAAAGCAGCTTATTAGATCCAGTCAAATGACATCTCTTTTTGAGTTAGCTGCATCGAAAATGCAGGTTCCAGTATGGTAGGGTCTCCTTCCTTTATACTCTATTTGATTATTCTTAAGAAGACTCCAGTTGGAGGCAGTTCGAAGGCAAGGTCTGGAAATTATTTAAGCTAAGATTTTTATTTCCTCTCTGGTCCAGTGAATAGCAAAGAGTGAAGAATATGTAAGCAAATTATTTGGCAATTTTTTTCATTTAAAGACTTCTCCTCTTTTTAGTTGAGCTCTTTTATGTAGTCGAAAATTGCCAGATAATTTTTCTGAGCAATTAGCTTTTTAGAGAAATCATCTTCGTTGGCAATCTGGCTTTGCAAAGCTGTCAGGAGATATTAGACCTCAAAAGGATTTTTATCTTTGAAATGAAAAGACTAAGTTAGTGAGTCAATAAGTTTGGGATAGGTTGGCAGCCGTAGGAGTAGTTGCTGAGCAATTGACGAGAGCTGCAGGTTATCATGAGATGAAAGTTTAAACAGAAGTTCATAAATGTTTTTATTGGACCAAATATGATATCTAAACAGAAGCTCTTCATTTAAAAAGTAAATGTCTTAATCGTACTTTTTTAAATCCCTTCTATATCTTAAATTGGCTAAATTTTTCTCAACGGTCTCTATCTTTTCAGGATCAAGCATGCAGTCCTGATAAAATTTTAGAAAATCCTCAAGGACCAAAACTCCATCTTTGTCAGTATCATACTCAGCATAAAGACTATTAATTCTGCTGTCGTAAGGAGGGCAGTAGCTCAGAGTGACCCCTTGAATGTAGTCAGTACACTATTTTGAAGTCATCTTTCCATCTGGAGCATATCGATAAAACATATCAGTGAATACTTTTTGGGCTTTTGGAGATAGATTATTGTCTATAAAAAGGGGCTACTTTTTAACTTTGCTTTGAGGAACTTTAATAGCATTGACCTCTTGCCTATTGAGTTTCAACTCTTCAAGTGTTAGCCCGTTATATTTGATCATGGTGTTGTTCGGATACTAGAAACACATGTCAAGAGGTCCTATTTTGAATTGTTTTGAAACATCGACAATCACTTCGAATAAAGTCTTATTTGACGGAATTTTCTTCTCAAATATTTTCAGTACATCATCTCCCATCGTGCAGTTATTGTATACCTTGAGAATTGCTGTTGAGGTGGGTATCAAAGAATTATGTGCTTTGAGAGATCCAACGCCAAAGTACTCTGTATTAAGCATGAAGTCTTCCATCAACTCCAAGGCTCCTAAGGCTGTTAATTAGTATTTCTCCGTTTGATCTTCATGAAATTATTTTAGTTTATGCTGAATTAGCTGTACGATACATTTCATGTATTCAATCAAATATACTTACCCTTCTTATCTGAAATCTTCAGCATAGTTAGTGTATATTTAAACAAGGAGCTGACACGCTCCTTGTCGGATCGGCTTTTTCTTTGAGTTGAAAATCAGATACTTAAGGGTGTCTAAACCTTTGAACTCATTAGGATTGGCAATAGTAGCATAGTAGATAATAGCATCAGCATATTCCTTTTTTATGGCTCTGAGAGAATTAGAGTTGAGCCTGATAAACACAGATTTCATAACAGAAAACTAAAAATCTTTCACAGCTGATAGGTTAGACATCTCGTTAAAAAGGTGCTCAAGCTATTCTGTCTTGTGTTGATTCGTAAGTTTGAGAACTTATTCAAATATTTCAGGAAAATTAACGCACTCAAGGAGTGTTTATTGGGAGAAGGGCTGTTTGTTGGAGCTGGAATCGTACTTTCTGAGAAGTATCTTAATGGTGGAAATCAGATCATCTCTCAACGTGATCTATGATGCATGCTTGATTGAATTCTCAATGAACTTGAGCTCAATAATGATTCGATCACATAAAATTTATTGAGAGTTGCGTTACATTTTATGTTCGGAGAGATTTTCGAACAAGTTACGAAGCATAATTAATTTGTTAAGACTTGGGTCCTTGATAAAGTCCTCGGCAACTTTGCTGTAAGAATTTATTCTTTCGGTGATATCTTTGTAGGTGACAAGCCTGTCAAACACATAGGCATAACACTCTACGGACCTTCTTTTGACTAGGTAGCTTTCAAATTTGTTATAATGATCCTGAATAATATTTTCAACTATGACAAGCAATTTCGTGATCTGTGTTTCGGTTGAGTAACGTGAAATTCCTTCCACAAAGTAAAAGAATTCGTCGTCATAGAACTAGGTATTTTTTATGTTTTTGAAAATTTCGAGCATGGCTTCAATCTGATAATAGTCAACTCTAAAAGGATCTATCAATCGAAACATAGCTCGTCTCAACTCTGAATCTGCTTTCTCTAAAATGTCAAAAAATTTTTGAAACTGCTCTTTTTTGAGCTGACCTCTCTTGACTAACAGTTTGAAAGTGTCTTAGCTTGCCTTGATAAGACTAGTTTGCCCATGATCTTCAAAAACAAGATCAAAAAAATGCTAAGAGACCACCCATTAGCTATAAGACGTTTCTGTGAGATAACTTGTGGACCGGTACAACATTTCGTATGAAAACTTGCCAACAATTTTGCAACCGACAATTTTTTTCTCGATCGAATTCATTT
>Ga0100385_1004790_pt1 | contig 11544 bp, 6 predicted proteins | sample CryGeymeta201509_FD_81543 | JGI IMG/M metagenome (GOLD analysis project Ga0100385, IMG submission 81543) | Groundwater microbial communities from Crystal Geyser aquifers in Utah, USA - Crystal Geyser metaG 2015-09 | ecosystem: Environmental > Aquatic > Deep subsurface > Groundwater | place: USA... | reverse complement strand
GGTGTCGGTGACAGATAGGATCTCGACTTCGGGTCTGTATCTATGGTCGGACATAACGTCGGACCTAAGCCAAAACCCTCAGCCCAATAAGACGGCCCCCGGCGAAGGCTTACGAAGCACAGTGGAAGCAAGAGGGAGAGGTTCGTTGCGGTTTCTTGCGAAAACTGGCGTAGGGACGATGCTGGGCAGGGGGCTGCAAGCCACGGAAAACGCGAAGGATAGCATGGTTCTGAGGGATTGTTCATGGTTCGTTCGCCATGACTCATAACCTGAAGGTCGTCAGTTCAAATCTGACTCCCGCAACCAGATTATCTCGTGTTATCAGTTACTTGCGCAACACCCCTCGGGGCGCATTTTGCGTTGCGAAATCGCCTGGAAGCACTGCGGAAGCAAGAGGGTGCGAAGTCCTTGGTAACAAAGCGAAAGTAATCGTCCGGCCTGACCGCTCTGCCGCAGTCTGAGGATAAAGCACCCAACGAATTTCATCAGCCCGATCCTTAGTCATAGCGAATATAAGTCCATCAGAAGATCTGAGTTCCCTCCCTCCCCATTCAACTCTTGGCGTGATTGCACAAGCAATTCGTAGTGTTTCGCCAATCGGGGTATCTTTAGAGATTGCACCGCCAAATCTGCGATCACTGCATCAAGGCCTTCTAGCATCCTGTCGGCAGTTGGATCGCGACCGGCGACCAAGGCCCAAGGATCGACGAGGCGCCAACGAAGAAGCCCGACAAGCAAAATTGGCGCATAGATAAAGCTGGCGGTGTAGCCACCGCCCACAGCCGCCGAAAGCTGGTGGGAGACGATCAAGCCAATGCGTTCAACTTCGCTACGAAGAAGCAACGGTGGTGCATCGTCTGTTCGAGAAAGAAGGAATGCGGCACAAGCTGTTTGGTCCTTTTTCCACTGATCAGGGGGGATCGAAAACAGATGATCAAAGATATGTCGAACCTCATCTGAGGTGCGCGCGATACGCCCCAAACCTTGATAAACAAGCGTCCGCGATTGATGACGGAAGAACTGCGGTGTGTCTTCATCGGGATCCAGAGCGTCAATCATGGGTGCGATAAGCGAGCTCGGATAGCGGCGGAACATCCACGTCAGAAAGTTGAGGGCTTTGTTTTCCGGAGCGGGCAGAGAACCCAAACAAGCGTGAATCTTTCGTACCGCAAGATAGATCATCTGGTCGAGCATGGCCTCATCGCCGAGGCTCAACCCAGGCGGAACATGGCCATCGCTGGAAACTGCATAATTACCGTTGGGCCGAGAAGCCGCCAAAGTTGCCAGTGCTTCCCAATCAACCCATCTTCTACCAACGTTTTCCGCAAGCACCTCTGACAGCCCGCGACGATTGGCGGGGCCATCCCAGACTTCCATACCGCAGGGTAATACCAGACGTCTCGGAATGGTCGGGCGCGGTCGCTCAAGTTCTTCGATGATCGTTTCCCAGTTCTTCGTCTGCCGCTCTGCAGCATCCCAATCAACGACGACTGGGTTCAAAAAAGCCTCGGATGTGAGTGTCAGCCGCGCACGACCGGAGGCAGGCGTTTGCTCCACCCGCAGATCAACGGGGGTGGTGCGAGGAACAGGTGTGGCAAGCGAAACGAGGGCAAGACGCGGAACTGCCTCAGTCTCCTTGCGCAGGTAGACTGAAATGCTGTCTTGCCTTGGCTGCAGACCAAATCGAGCGGGTTCTCGACTCCGATAGACCATTCCGGCGGGCAGCGTTTCGCCCTTTGGGATGAGATCGAAGTTTCGCGCACTTTCACGCCCCTGAATGATGGTCGAAATCTGTGGCAAGAAGTCGAAATAGACCGGAGTGCCTTCGCTTAATCGCTTGGCAGCAATCAGCGCACCACATGCGACTGCATCATTGGGGAGAGTGTGAACAGGGCAGTCGAAGAAATCGATCCACATGGTGGCAATCGCTGACCGAACAGCGCCCGTGGTGGGCGTCTCAAAGAGGATGAGATCGCAGTCTGCCAGATGATCAGCCATCGTGGGCGTCGGCACCAAGCGATCCAACACCAATCCCTTCGGCGGATCAATTACATGCCACGATTCACCGGAGCGACGCACGGGCTCGAGACGTGTTGGTGCGCCGAGTGCAAGTCGGATCAAGGTTTCTGATTGTACCAGATGTTCGGCTCCAACCCCCGGAGGCAAAGCCCCTTGCAGGGCGGCTACAGCTCTTGCACGCAATCCAGACAAGCCAAGATCACAGGGATGAATTCTCCCTACCTCGCGTCGCTCTGGTGCCGTGATCGCCCCTCGCCTAATAATCAGTTTCTGCGTCGCGAAACCAGCGTCATCGTGCGACACGATTCCGACGATCGTGACAGTCCGCATGATATCGAGGTCAAGAGACGCCAGCACCGCCAAGACGGGCCGCCAGACCAGTAGTCGGTGCCGGGTCTTTGCCTGGCGCATAGCATCCAGCAGAGCCTCCTGAGCGTGTTCCGAGTCTGTTCCGGTATCGGCAATCGCCATGACTCCCACGGCACTCTCACGCGCCAGACCGGATAAGGCGGCTGCCAGGGCCCTGATGTTCTGCTGAGGATTTGAGAGCAAATCACTGACGCGCTCCCTGCGGGCATCAGTGCCAATTTTCCCCCAACCGCCCCCACGACCGTGGGGGGCAAGCCGCGCCTGCGCTCCGCCGACCTGCTCTCCCTCCCGTGCCCCATCGCCTAACGTTACAACGATGCCGCCGATCCCTGCCGAAATCAGGGTGCCGTCGGTTGTTGGGGTTTCCCCTTCGCCGGGTTTTTCGATCCAGTTTCGCATGGCCTGATCGCACCATCCATTCAGATCAAAACCAACAAGGCGCTTCATGCATCCACCTTCGCAAGCGCACCACGCAGAAAAGCACCAAGCTGTTGCACCCCGTGCGCCAAGGCTGCGCCTGTCGCATCCAATGCGATGCCGCGAACGAGGCACTTGCCGTTGCGCGCATCATAATCTTTTGGTCGACCGTGCGCCTGCATCAAGACGAGACCTTCGCGCATTATGTTTGTCGCTCCTCGCACCTTTTGGGCAGCAAGCAACGTTACAAGTGCGGCTTCTGCCTCTGTCTGAGTATCATGTGCAGAAAAACAGTGGGGCGTCCAAACAGGCACGCGACGCGCGGGGTCATTGTTTTTCAAATCCGAGATCCGAAGCCAGACGTGTGCCTTTGTCACAGCCTGCTGGGTGGAGATACCGCGGGGCCGTGACTGAACCTCGACAATCCGCCCCGAATCTCTGAGCCAGAAAACGGCGAGCGGATTGTCCTGTGAGAACCACCGACCGGTCACTGCTTCTCCCCGCCACAGGATCGGGGATTGAGCTATTAGTTCGGATTCCTCCAAGGCATGAAGCGAGAGAGTCACGGCCAACACACAAAAATCCGTCCAGCTTTGTGCCTGCCATGCCCAAAGGTCGTCGATGACTCGTTCCCGATGCAACAAGCGTTCCCATGCGATCCGCATTTTGCGGTAGGCTTGGTCATCCATCAGGACGTAGTTCGGCGTCACGCCAGATGGCGCCACGCCGACGCCTAATCCCAGAAGTTCAGATGCCATGCGTTTACAATACTTGCGGAACTTTTCCACCAAAGCAAAGCGGTCACTTTTGTTGGCCATTTCATGTTCCCGCAGCCATTCACGAGAAACTTGAGTCGCAAGAATTACATAAGCATGGAGAACTCGGTTCTCGAGCGTATCGAAGTTCTCGTGTCGAACCGTCGCCAGTATCCGCTGTCCTGCCCCGGCGCGTTCTGCGGTTGTTCGGCCAGGCTGCCGGACAAGCCAGAGCATGGACCCCCTATCCATTTCCTGTACCCGGTCCAGTGATGTCATTTCGCGGTTACGACGAAGAACGCGCCGGATGCGCTTTTCCAGGTCTTGAAGCAGCGGAAGAACATCGCGTCCCTGACGTACGATCTCCGCCATGCGCGGGTCCGCCTCATCCTCGGCGCGCAGCCAAGCCTCGGCAAGGAGATCCCAGACCCGTTCAGGGTCGTCAAGTGCTGCCTCAAGCTCCTGAATGCGAGCGATGACGTGGTTCATTCGTGCTAGAGCGTCAGCAGCGGTAATTTCCTCTCGAGTTTGAGGGTCCGAGCTTAGCTTGGGACGTGCGGGCAGCCCGCGCACCATCGGTGAAACGTCTGAGTGCCCAGATTTCGGATAGGGCAGAAGTATGATTTTGCGGTTCTGGCTTCCGTCTTTCCAACTGAGCAACGGCACATGCTTCGGAAGCTTGTCCCTGCCTTTCGTGACCTCTGCAAGGAAACAATCCGACGGGCCGAAGGCTGATCCTTCGCCAAGCGAAGTGCTTGCTGCCCATGGACGCTTGAGCAGTCTCATGTGCGCGTGACTCCGCGCCAAACGAACTGTCCGGTACCCGCTTGCGCCTGTTCCGTCGACTTCTTGATTGCGGTCGCCAGGTCATGGTCATGCAGGTCTTGGTCAACATAGTCTGCAAGATCAATCAGGAATTCTTCTGCGGCATCCATTTCGATCCCGCGCAGCTTTGGCAAAAGCCGCATCTCAACTTGGTCGGCGAGGGCTGTATTGAGGTCGGCCCGCTCTTCATTCTTCGGGTAGTTGGCGACATAGGCCATTATGGCCCTGCCAAGGCGGTGCCCCATAGGTCGTTGAAGTTTCCGCATGAAATCGACCATTTTTTCGACTTGCTTGAATACCTGTTCTTGCTCATGTCCTAAGTAATCGATTCCGCGAACCCAAGTGCCCCACTGTTTGCGCGACAGAGCCTCTGGCTTAGCCACTGCCCCATTCCCGCCCACCCGTTTCATCGTTCTAGGTGCCGCAAAACGCAGTACGTTGGCCCGGTCAACCACCTTTTCCGAAAGCGATTGGGTGCTTTCGTCTTCGTTCATCGTCCCGGCAAAAAGGACATTGTAGCCTGGGAAGATGCGCGGGGTGCTGTGCCCCTTCGGCATCGGAAGCTCCAACTCGATCTCTGAATCTTTGCGGGAAGCCGCCGTGTCGGCCTCATTTGCCGAGGGACGGCTCTCGAGGCGGCTAAGAAAATCCGAGAAATAATATTCCACCCGCGCCAAGTTCATCTCGTCCAGCAGCACCATCATCATCCGGTCCTGAAGCGAGCCGCTCTCTTTCGGTCCATTATAGGCGTCCAGATGATAGAGCGCGCGTGCCATGTCCGTGGGCCTGAAGCGACCCTCGATATAGTTATAGAAACCCATGAGGTCTTGCGGGCTGTCCCAGCGCGGTTGAACCGGAACCTGAAGGAATCCAATCCCCATAGCTTCGGCGTAGCGCCTCGGCAACTGGCTTTTGCCGGTCCCTGAAATACCTGCCAGAACCGCCATCTGGGACGTCTCGTTCACTTTCATCGCAGTATGAAACGCGCTGATCACACGCTTGGGGTATTCAAGTCCAAGCGCTTGCATATTTGTCGCCACCCGATGTAACGCCGCAGATTCAGGTTCTCTTTCTCTGACCGGAAGTTTGGCAAGTTGCGCCAGCACGGGCGGCAAAACCTTAAGGTCTTCAAGCGGATCGGCAGCTTCACCGTCGGGATTCTTGCCGGTAGCGCGGGCAATCTCACCCTGTAAATAGGCCAACCGTGCTTCCGCGGTATTGCGCGATTGCTCCAGTTCCGCGTGACGTGTCGTTGCCTGCTTGATTTCCGTGGCCAAGGCTGCGGCTTGCGCCAGAGTTTGGGCATTTCCAGCCTGCGCCTCTGCAACGCGCCGCTCTTCAATTTCAGCCTTGGATCTAAGGGACGCCAACTGCTCACTGGCCGCTTCAATCATTCCAGTCAGGCGAGCATCTTCGCGCTCAAGCTTTTCAATCTTGCCGTGCAATTCCTCGGCACGCAGTTTTTCTTCGCGAAGATCCCGAAGTTCATCATGCACTTCCGTCAGTTTGCGGGAAAGCGTATCGTGCTCTTCTGTCATCGCGGCAATCTGGGTCACTAGACGATCTGCGCGATCCAGTTTTGCCTGAACAATGTCAAGCGCTTCCTGTTTTTCGTCCAGATTGCGCTTCGCCTCGGCATAGCTCACAATTGCAGCTTCGGTTTCCCCGTTCATCGCGCGCACTTCTTCCCGACGGTCGGCTAGGGTGGCGTGAGCGGCCAATAGCTCGTCACGTTGGCGGATCAGCGCATCTGTTTCAGCCTGAATCGTCGAAAGATCCATGAGCGTTTCGCGCCGTGTCTTCAACTCGGCTTCGATCTCAGCTTTTTCTCCGCGCATCGAGCTGATCTGTGCTTCGATGTCCTGCAGTATGCGAAGCGGCCCGGCGGTACGCACGACCTGATCGTGCCGCAATGCGAGAAGAAGGAGCAGGGCGGTCATCGCGACAAGCGCGAAGCCGACGACGAAGACGATTGTGACAAGATCGAAATTCAATTGCCTTCTCCTTGGTCACTAACGACTGGCTGCTCTTGCACGCCATCGCCATTGGCCGGAACCATCGGGTTGGGTACGACAGCTCTTCCGAGCGCTGGATCAACTGTGCTTGCATCTGTTTGTATTTGTTCGGGTGCGATCCCGTCCCCAGCAGTCTCGGGGCCATCTGTTTGCGCCTGGTTTGCCACGGGTTCGCTCGTCAAGGCTGCGAGGGCAGCCCGGGTGCGTTCCACCGCTTCGTTTTCCTTTGCCAGATCCATGCGAGCCTTGCTTAGGTCCGCTTGAAGGCGGACCAGAGCCTCGGTTCGCACCTCAATTGACTGGCGCAGTTCCACCGTGCTTTCTTCGGCGGTTTGCGTTGTTCGGATTGCTTCATCCCGCTTGATTTCAGCGTTGGTTCGTTGTGAAAGAGTGTCAGCGAGCTGATTTCGCGAACGTTCCAGGTCAGCAACAACTGCCACCAACTCGACGCGGAGACTCGCTAAATTTTTTGTCAGCGCCGTAGTCTCAACGGATTTGGCGGCAACGCTTGCCTTTAAGTCTTCATGGCGCTGCTCTGCTTCAGCCAGAGCCGAGAAAACAATGCCGCGCGCCGCTATTTCCGCATTCTGTTCTGCCAATCGGTTCTGCGCCAGAGTTAGTTCTCCCCGTGCCGACAACAGTTCTTCGTTCGCCGATTTAAGATCTCTTCTGACCGATGCCACATCTGCCTGGCTCTGTGCCAAGTTTTCGGAAAGAGCCGCGCTCTCAGTCGATCTGGTCGCAAGGCTGGCCTCAACGCTCGACAGTCGCTGTTCTGCATCAGCCAGGCCCGAGCGGACAATACCGCGGGCGGCAATTTCGGCACTGAGTTCGGCGAGGGTGTTCTGTGCTGCCAATACTTCCGCTTGGAGTGCCAAGCGATCTTGTTCTGCTGAGGCGACTTTTGATGCTGCCTCAGCGCTGTCGGCACTTAGCGCTGCAAGCCGTACTTGGATTTCTGAAACGGCAGCTTCACTTGAGTTCAGTTCTGTTTTCGATATATAAAGTTTCGTTTGGGCCGTAGCTATTGATGCATCAAGGGCCTGTTTTCGGGTTTCCAGATCGGTGTTGGCTGCCCGCAATATCGCTTCGGTGGATCGAAGCGCAGAGACCTCGCTTCTAAGTCCGTCCAAGACGCCTTGGTCAGCGGTAATCTGCCCGCGCAACGCTGCCAGCTGCTTAGTCGCCTCTTGCGCCCTTGGCGCAAGCTCCTCGACCTGAACATTCAGATTGGCGGCTTGCTCTGTCAACGCACTAACCTCCGCGCGTTGCTGACCGAGCCCAGCCACTTCGCCACGCAGTCTGCGTTCGTCTGTCTGCAGTTCATCACGCTGGCCGCGCAGCAAATCTACTTCGTCCAACAACGTGTTTCGGTTGCCGCCAAGATTGCTCACTTTATCCGCCAGACCGTTTCTCTGCGTTTCCAGCGATGCAATGCCCCGCTGCAGATCAGCTAGGCTTTCGTTCGCAGTCGAAATCTTCGCCTCGATTTCCCCTAACTCTCGAAGGCGGATTTCTGCGGCACTCTTGCGGCTTTCCAAGTCCACAACGTCTGCTCGTAGCCCATCGACCCTTTCCGTCAATGGAGCCAAATCGGCAACCGCGCCCTGAAGGGCTAACTGTCTGTCCTCAAGGCCGGTAACCGTGCTGGCCAATTGATCGCGCCGTTCTCCAAGCGTGGCAATTTCTCGTTCCATGCTGGGCAGGTTGCGTCGAATGTCCCCAAATTCTGCATCGAGTGATCGCACCACCATGAAAAGCAGCACCACTGCTGCAAGGACAAGGAGGCAGAGCACCGAGGCGATGTAGATGTTGATCCGCGAATTACGCGAGGTCTCGTTCGATGATGTCAATGCACCGCTCCATGTCCCGTTTCAATTCGTCCACCCAAAACCGGCGGACCTTCCATCCAAGTGTTCTCAACTGATGGTCGCGCCAATGGTCGTCGACCTTGCGCATACCGTCCATGTCCTGATGAAACTGCCGACCGTCCACTTCGAGGTCCAGTTTTGTGCCCCCGGCTCCGAACAATGCAAAATCAAGGCGTCTGCCTGCAATGTCATACTGTGGCTGGGGGTCGAGACCGCGGGCGCACAAGGCATGATAAACAATGCGTTCCCATTCGCTGTCGAATACCGTCTCCCCGCTGCGGTGCCGCAGCTCCGTGGCGCGCGCAGCAAGGGTTGCGAGTGAAGATATCTTGCCTGACCGGGCATAGCCGAGGTCACCAAATACATGGGCAACCGCCCTTGCCCGGCTGATCGCGACGTTTAGGCGGCGCCAATCCCGCTGCAGGAAGGTTATGCCAGTCATCGGGCTGCCGCTGAAAACAGTGGGTGAAAACAGGATGAGATCCTTCTCTTGTCCCTGAAACCCATCAACGGTCGCTACCCGCAGCTCTGCCCGCTTTTGTATGTCTAGCGGAAATGCGGCATTCGCCGCCTCTTGGAGGGCAAAAACCTGAGATCGGAAAGGGGCAATGACTCCAACCGATCCTGCATATCCTTGTTCAATCAACAAGTTAGACAGATGCGCGATGATTGCGTCAATTTCGGCCGAGTTGATATTCCGGCCCTTTCCTGCGTCTATAGCGCGCCCCGGAACATCAGACCAAGCCAGTCCCGGTTTGACCCCGCGCGGCACATTGAGTCCCTCAAGATCGGCCGAAACCCTAAGGCGCCCTCCGTAAAAGGCGTGGTTGATGTACCCCACGATATCCGTCGCAGATCGGTATTGATCGCGCAGCATGATTGCTTGCACGTTCGGCGTGGACCGGGCCAGATCAAAAAGTGATACGCGCCCCTGCGCAAATCGCCCCATGCCCTTTGATGGCAAGCCCTGAGCTGCCATCAGGTTGCGATCCTGCGCGGCGCCCAACTGTGATATGAAGGCCAGCTGTCTGTCATCGCCAACCACGACCACACGTTTGGCCCGTGCCATCAGCGGCAATGCTGAAGCGATATCGCATTGGCTCGCCTCGTCGAAAATAACCAGATCAAACAGGCCCTCATGCAAGGGAATGCGTCTGGGCGTTCCAAGGACTGACGCCAGCCAGAGGGGGCGGTGGCAGATGACTTGTTCTGCCACGTCACGGGACAAACCCGATTTGCCCGACAACTCAAGATCGCGCCATGCTGCCGTCAGTGCAATGCGCGTATCTTCGTTCAACTGCGCACGCCTCGATAGCAGATTGGGCAAGTAGACTTTTGCAAGGTCGGCGATCTTGTTCGTCATGCTTACCGGATCCGGAGTCTCGTCGATTGCGGCCAGCGTTTCACGGTCCCGACGGATCGCGGAGCGCAGATCATTGGCGCTCGCGCCTTCGGGCATAACTGACCTATCGGGAGCAACTACTTCCTTGCGCAGTCGAAGAAATAGCAGAATGCGGGCGGCCAAGCTGAGTTTAACCAAGGGCGTAGGAGCAATTTCACCTGCCACGCCCGCCGCCTCCCGCGCGTCGAGGCGTTCGATATGTTCTGCAATCTGCACATGCAGCCGTCGCCGCAGCTGAATGTCAGATAGAGCCTGTGCGCGTTCGTGAGCTAGATTCAGAATATGGTCCCGCATGGTCGGATCGTCCGGAAGCGCTCCCTTTGCAGGCTCGCGGACCAAGCTGTCCAGTGCGCTGGACATGCTGACATCGATCTCTTTTTCGGGGTCGAGGGTGCGCACCATGAAAGCCGCATCAGGTGCAATCGCCCCAAGTCGATTTTGAACCGCATCCAGTGCCTGATGGTTTTTCGACGCCACCACTACAGATTGTCCATCGACAATCGCCGATGCCACCATCGCAACGATTGCCTGACTTTTCCCTGTGCCTGGTGGCCCCGTGACTACGGTTAGCGCAGAGCACATGGCATTTGTAACGGCGCTGATTTGTTCTGCGTTCAGCGGACCAATATTCAGTGAAGGCGCAAAGTGGTCAACTGGTTCGGGTTCAATGCCAATAAGAGTGGCAAGGGCTGTCCTGCGCAGTTTATCGATCGGCCAAGCCGCGATTGCGTCAATATCCCGCACAGCACCCGCTGTGAAAGAACTCTCATTCGGCAGGAACAAGGCGAGTGCGTCGAAAATTCCGGCATCCTGCGGGTCCATAGTCGAACATAGCTGACGTCCTCGCAGTGTGCCGCGAATTGTTCCTGCCATCGCTTCGTTCAGCCTTGAGAGGAACTCATCTCTTGGCAAACCAGTGCCTTCTGCCGGTTGAAAAGCCTCGCGTAGTGCAGTTTCAGACCACGCCGATGCCCGGGCCGCTGCCTTGATCCAGTCAGGGTTTACAAGGACATCGTCTGATCCGAGGCGCACGATCAGTTCACTTGAGTCACGCTCCCAAGTCGCTGCGAGCAACCCAACAGGCCAGATTGCAGGCGCCCCAGATTTGCGGCCCACTGCAATCGGCCAACCAATTGCCAACGCGTTCTCATTGGCTTCGCGTCGGAATAGGGCCTCTCTGAATTCACCCGGCAGGTGGTCAAGCTGAGTTCGAATGACGGCTTCATGCCCTTCGGTAACGGTCCAGTCGCCGCTTCCCGTCACAAGCTGGAATGTAACCCCGTGTCGATCATCTGCCTGTGTAAGTGCCCCACGAGGGTCAGATCGCAACGCTGCCCGATAGTAGCGCAGCAGGGCATTGGGGTCTGGGCGATCGACAAAGGTCGCACCCTGCTCCTGTTCGACCACCGGCAGCGCCCGAACCTGAAACTTCGCCGGTATTGCATTGAGCAGGGCATTCGGACCCGCGGCGACGGGCGCGCCACCTTGGGATTTACCGATTGGTTCAGATATTGGCCGACGCTGTAGCGAGCGCCACTTCATGTCCCGACCAATGCGGATAACGCCATCACGCGCGAGTCCCTCGATCTCGTGAAGGATATCTATCCGCTTGCGGGAATCGTGCTCGACATTGAGAAGGCTGATCAGTTCACCTGTCGTTCGGCCGCGTGGGAAAGCTTCGATCGTTTTCAACACAAAGGTCATGGTCGGTTCATTCTACTGATCTCCGGTGGCCAAGAAGCATGCTGCGCTCTGAACCGCCAACACCACCGCCTCTTGCGCCGGGGTCAGCGTGGTCTGAAGCCGGTGCGGCACGTGGCTGCGGTCGTGCACCGTGTTGCGGTGCCGCCATTTGCACACCGTCTGCTCGG
>Ga0100385_1004787_pt1 | contig 11546 bp, 8 predicted proteins | sample CryGeymeta201509_FD_81543 | JGI IMG/M metagenome (GOLD analysis project Ga0100385, IMG submission 81543) | Groundwater microbial communities from Crystal Geyser aquifers in Utah, USA - Crystal Geyser metaG 2015-09 | ecosystem: Environmental > Aquatic > Deep subsurface > Groundwater | place: USA... | reverse complement strand
AAGTAACAAAGCCGATAACCCATATTCCGTCCTTGGGGTATTCCAGCACAACAACTTTGTGAAACCGTTTGGAATCGCTGATTTTGAAGGCGTTCATAAACTGCTTGACTGCGGTGTAAACACCTTTTACGACAGGTGTTCTCAACATGAGAGAATCGAGCAAAGAAAATACCTTACTGCCAATATAGTTCCCTGCCAGCAGGCCTACAATAAAGATCAGTAGCAGAATCAAGAGAACCGATACAATGCTGACAACAGATGCCGGAATTGCGATTTCAGGAGCATAGAGTGCAAGCGATCGATTGATTAAGGGGCTTAGAATGCCATCCATCTTGTCGAAAATATAGTAAATTACCAGTAGGCTGACCAGAGCGGGTGTTATCACCAGAATTCCGGTGAAAAAAATTGTTTTAAATTTTCTACGCTTCATCATTGTCCACCCATTCATCCCCTTCCTGAGGCATCAGCAGGACGTCCCCGGTTTTTCGCCAGAATTTCATGAAATAGTCAACGCTTGACCCAATCGCCAATACCAGAACAATCCACAGAAAAACAATTCCTGGAACCCAGAGGAAATGGAATTTCTCACCAAGGATCAACAGTGAAATCGCGATAACTTGAAACACCATCTTGAATTTACCCAGCATGGAGGCCTGAATCACTATCTCATACGCCAGCGCAACCTGCCGCAATCCGGATACGGCAAATTCCCGGCCCACGATAATTACGACCATCCAGGCCGGCGCCAGGCCCATTTCCACAAGAGAAATAAATGCAGCAGAGATCAGAAGCTTGTCCGCAATCGGATCCAGGAGTTTTCCCATGCTGGTAACCTGTCTTTTTTTCCGTGCGAGATATCCATCAAAGAAGTCTGTAATGGAAGCAAGCCAGAAAATACCAACACCCAGCCAGACTTTTCCTTCAAAACGGGTCAACATGACGACGACAAGAATAGGGACAAGAAAAATCCTGAACAGTGTCAGATAGGTCGGGACATTAATGCGTGGTTTTGTCATCTTTCACCACTTTTATAATCACCTCACCCTTTTTGGCCATCTTGAGTTTTTCCCGGGCGATCATTTCTACAAAGAAAGGAGAATCAGCCCGGCGCATTTCTGATTTCTTTCGAATATCATCCATATGTTCTTTCAGGGCTGATTCCTCTTTCATAAGGGCTTCCCGTCTTTGTTTTAATGAAACAAAGGTTTTATAACCATCTGCCATGCTGTAAATGATAGCAGTCCAGACCAACAGGTAGCAGACCAGCAATACGCTGAGAATTGCAAAATTCCGGCTTTTGTTGGGCTTCTTTCGACGCATTCCGGTTCCGTACATCCTTACAGATATTTATCGAAAGGAGTTGTTCCTGCGTAGAGAGCTCCGTCTTCCAGTTCCTCCTCAATGCGAAGCAACTGGTTGTATTTTGCCAGCCTGTCCGTCCGGGAAGCGGAACCGGTTTTAATCTGACGGGTTCCCAGCGCCACTGCAAGATCGGCAATGATAGGGTCTTCCGTTTCACCGGAGCGATGGGAAACAACGGCTCCATACCCTGCCCTGTAGGCCATTTTGATAGCTTCAACTGTCTCGGTCACAGTTCCAATCTGATTCAGTTTAATGAGAATTGCATTGGCGATTCCCTTATCAATTCCTTCCTGGAGAATTTTTGTGTTGGTAACAAAGATGTCATCCCCGGTAAGCTGAATCCGGTTCCCCAGTCTTTCTGTCATTTCTTTCCAACCATCCCAGTCGTTCTGGGCCAACCCATCCTCAATCATGACGATGGGGTATTTGCTCACCCAATCTTCATACACTCCAATCATGCCACTGGAATCCAGTTTATCCCCTGTTGAAGACAGCACATACTTGCCGTCTATGTAAAACTCACTGGCGGCCGGATCAAGGGCAAGAAATACATCCTTTCCCGGTTCATAACCGGCTTTTTCAATTGCGGAAACGATCAATTTCAGTGCTTCTTCGTTTGATTTCAGGTTGGGCGCAAATCCACCCTCATCACCCACTGACGTTCTGTACCCTTTTTCCTTCAAAATAGATTTCAAGGTGTGAAACACTTCAGCACCATATCTCAATGCTTCTCTGAAAGTTAGAGCTCCGGCCGGGACAATCATAAACTCCTGGATGTCTACACGGTTATCTGCGTGGGCACCGCCATTGAGGATATTCATCATGGGAACAGGGATATCCCTTGCACAGGCACCTCCGAGATACTGATAGACCGGGAGCTCACTGTAAGCTGCTGCAGCCCTGAGAACAGCCATGGAAACACCGAGAATTGCGTTGGCGCCCAGTTTCTCCTTGTTCTCAGTTCCATCCAGTTCAATCATGAGTTCATCTATAAACACCTGGTCTCTCGCATCCAGGCCAATCAGTTCGTCCGCGATAATCTCATTTACGTTTTGTACGGCTTTCAGCACGCCCTTCCCGCCATAGCGCTCAGGATCGCCATCCCGCATTTCCAAGGCTTCCCTTTCTCCTGTTGATGCACCGGATGGGACCGCCGCCCGGCCCATAATCCCGGATTCAAGATAAACGTCAACTTCCACGGTGGGGTTTCCCCTGGAATCCAGGATTTCCCGGGCAAAAATATCTTCGATGAATGGCATTTCAGCACCTCCTTTACTGTCGGGGTGATTATAGGTCAGTAGTAAGCATTAATCAATTGCGTATTTACAATTATGTGATCGTGTAACCGGTACAGATTTTTAGTCGAGGGCACATAACTCATTCTCACATCGCTCAGCACGACAAACTGCCTTCCGGGTGAAAACGTTTTCGGCAGTTCCCGGTTAATGGCTGGAACGCGCACCTTACCAGAACACAGGTAATTATTCATAGTCACCACATTGATATCAAATGAAGTCCCTGTTTTCATAGCCCTTGTCCTTTCATTCTGAACACCCTTGAATTCTGAAAGACTGTGGGCAAAAACCAGTTGCATTGTGTTAACTATGTATATCTTACCTTCCAGGTTGATGGTCTTGGCCAGATTCAGATCTTCATCCAGCATAAAATCAAGGGGGACCTCCCTTCCTTCTTCCACGTCTGAATCATTCAGGAATTCAAGTTGCTTGGTTCCGTCATCAATTTCCTCATTTGCCTTCTGGAAAATCATTTGCACACCATCTGTGATGGTGATACATTCCGCTTGTCCAAATTTCCTCTTGTTTGTCGCACTGTTCAACAGGTCGATCAGCCTGATTTCTCCAGTGGTTGTCCCTTCCACGTATCCATCTATGATTGACCTATCCAGAAAATAGAGACGTACTCTTTGCATACTTCACCTCGGCTCAATTATTTCTTATACGGAATAATACCATATTATGGGTTACGAAAAGTGAAATTGTTTTCACCTCAAAATCTATGTTAGGATTGTATGTAACTTATTAGCCAAATTTGTATCAAAACTATGAAACATGACTGCAGACTATGGAGGGTTGTGTATGCAAATGAGAGTTAAACTTTTTCTTTTCATGACAATTGGATTTGGGATATTTGCGAATGCATTCGCAACGTCTCCAATGAAAACAAGCCAGAAGCTGACACTCAAACAGGCAATTAGAACTGCCTTTGAAAGCAGTCCCTATCTCAAGGCGATTCAATCCGAACGGGATACGGGCCAAACATATCAGGATGAAGCAAAGGGGTATCGCCTGCCCCAGGTAGATGTCAGTGAAATATACATTCGAACCAATTCTCCAGCGGATGTTTTTGGCCTGCAGCTCAGTCAGGAAAAATTCTCAATGGAAGATTTTGCCATGACAGATGCCAACCACCCATCCCCCATTAACGATTATGTCACTCAGCTACAGATTTCGCAGCCTCTCTACATGGGTGGGGAGATTAAACACGGTATTCTTGCCGGTGAAAAAATGGCGGCAGCATCAGAAAAAAAACTGGATCGGGCCCGCCAGGATGTTTCATTTCAAACTACGAGGGCCTATCTGAATGTTCTTCTGGCGGAACGGTATGTGGAACTCATGGATTCTGTTGTATCTACAGTTCAGAAACACGTGGAGTCTGCACAGGCCTATTTTGACACCGGTTTCATAATGGAAGCGGATCTTTTGCAAGCGAAAGTGTTTCTGGGTCAGATGCAACAGCATCAAATTAAAGCGCAAAACAATGTTCGCCTTGCTATGGCCTTCCTTTCCAATGTGATGGGTACAGACCAAAAGCAGGAATACAAGCTCACAGACGTTTTCACTTATCAACCACAATCCTATGACCTTAAACTGCTCGTTCAATCGGGTCTAGAAAGTCGCCCGGATCTTGAAGAAATGCGCTTGAAAGTAGAAGCAGCGAAACAGAAGATCGGAGTTGAAAAGGCGGGATACAAACCCAAAGTTTTCCTTGTTGGTCAGTTAAACTATCACGATTCCAATTTTGGCGGATTTGAGGGAGATTCTTACAAGGTCATGGCAGTGGCAAAATACAATCTCTTTAACGGGAAACGTACCCGGGCAAAAGTAAACCGGGCAAAATCCCAATATGAGTCCTACAACAATTATCTGACCCAGATGGAGAACGGTATTCAGCTTCAGATCAAGCAGGCATTATTTCGACTCCAGGAAGCTGAACAACGATACAAAGTGGCCAAACTCTCATATAAACAAGCAAAGGAAAATGTAATACTGAGAGAGGAACGATACAAGAAAGGTGTTGAGAAAACAACAGACTTGCTCGACGCCGACACAGCATTACAGCAGGCAGCGACAAACAAACTTCATGCACTTTTTGATTATTTGAAAGCAGAAAAGAACCTTAACTATATGATTGGCAAGGACCAGTAAGGGGGGACCATGAAACGGATATTACTCATAGCCACAATTGCCACGGCTCTTATAAGTTCAAATTGTTCCCATAACGAGATGGGGAAAATGAAACAATTGGCTCCGGTTAAGACCCGTATCCAGATCGTAAAAACAGAGGTTTTGCCGGAACCTGTTTCAGGCCCTGGACAGATCACTTCCACCACCGATGCTTATATCTCTGCAAAATCTATGGGGACTGTAATCGCGATTAGGGCCAAGGCGGGAGATATGGTTAAGAAGGGCCAGTCTCTGCTTGAAATCGACAGTTCCGATATTCATTCAAAACTTCAACAGGCAAAAGGCGCACTGGCCCAGGCAAAAGCGGCGTTCACCATCGCAGACAGCAACTACAAACGCTTTCAGGAGTTGTACAACCGCAAAGCAGCTTCAAAAGTGGAATTGGAACAGATGGAATATCAGTACAATTCGGCAAAGGGAGCTGTCCAGATGGCAACTGGAGCAGTGGAGGAAGCAAATGCATACCTGAAATATGCGTCTGTCCGTGCGCCCTTTAATGCCGTTATTGTCGAGAGAATGGTCAATGTTGGAGATTTTGCCGCCCCCGGTCGCCCGCTCTTCCGCATTATAGACCCAGCCAATATGCAATTCGAATGCCGGGTAAGTGAATCAGACGCAAAATATGTCAAAAAAAATGGAGTGGTTCCGGTAACCCTGGACAATTTTGATGGAGAGCTCACCGGCACAATCGCAGAAATTGGTGGCGGTTCCGATTTTATGACCCACACAGTTGCTGTTCATATCAATCTTAATAAGACAAAGGGCTTACGTGCCGGCATGTATGGACAGGCCTCCTTTCCTGGTGTGCAGAAAACACGCATCCTCATTTCTGAAAACTGGATTGCAAGAAGGGGCGAGCTGAGTGTTGTTTTTACTCAGGGTCCGAAAGGGTTTGCCCGGATGCGCATCATCCAGACCGGCAAGAAGTTTGGTGACAAGGTTGAGGTTACTTCAGGGCTTTCCGGAGGAGAAAGAATTGCAACAACATCTGTGGACAAACTCTCCGACGGTCTGAAGCTGGAGACAAACTGATGCGTGAGGAAAAACTCGGTCTGTCCGGATCCATTGCCCATTACTTTATCAGCTCTAAGTTGACACCACTGCTTCTGGTGTTTTCACTCCTGCTGGGCCTTTTTGCCGTTCTCATAACCCCACGGGAAGAAGAACCGCAGATCGTGGTTCCAATGATTGATGTGATGGTTCAATATCCCGGGGCGGACCCTGCTCAGGTAGAATCCAAAGTGACGGAACCTGTGGAACGCCTCATGTGGAACATTCCAGGCGTGGAATACGTGTACAGCACCTCCGGTTCCAGTTTTTCACTTGTCACAGTCCGGTTTTATGTGGGACAGGACGCAGAAGACAGCCTGGTAAAAGTTTTGGATAAGCTTCAATCCAACTATGACTCAATACCCACAGGGATTTCCTTTCCTCTGATACGTCAGAAATCAATTGATGATGTGCCCCAGGCTGCAGTCACACTTTACAGTGATAATTACAGTGCCTATGATCTCCGTAGAATTGGTGTGGAACTTGCCAACAAAATCAACCGTATTCGGAACATCTCAACAATAAAGGTTATTGGCGGAGAACCCAGGACACTCCAGGTTATTCCTGATACGGTCAAGATGAAAATGAAGAACATTTCCCCACTCCAGATTGCCGATATGTTGATGAAACGGCACTGGCAATTACCCGCCGGTCAGTTTCAGAACTCAAATCAATCCTATGTTGTTCAAGCTGGACAATTTCTGCGTTCCGTCAATGATCTTGAAAATCTTGTAGTTGGCGTATACATGCATAAACCTGTTTTCCTTAAAGATGTGGCAAAGGTCAAGGACGGAGCGACGGACCCGACAAATTATGTATTTTGGGGAGCAGGTCCCAGTGCATTAAAGAAGGGAATTGATGATTATAAGACCTATCTTTCCCCGGCAGTCACAATTTCAATTGCAAAAAGAAAAGGCAGCAACTCCGTGGACATCGTATCAGCGGTGAAACAGATGGTTAATGAATCTAAAGGCTATATTATTCCCGCAGACGTACACACCGCCATCACCCGCGACTATGGAGAGACCGCGCAGGATAAATCCAATGAATTGATTCTCCATATACTCATTGCAACTGTTGCTGTTACCATTTTTATCGGATTTGCACTGGGGATTAAAGAAGCTATTACGCTTTTCATTGCGGTTCCCGTCACCCTGGCATTGACATTGTTTGCAAGCTATTTCTTCGGGTATACCCTTAACCGGGTTTCGCTGTTTGCACTAATTTTCGCCATCGGAATCCTGGTCGATGACGCAATCGTCGTTGTGGAAAACATCCATCGTCATTTTGTTCTTCATCATGGTGAGGGAAAGTTACTGCAAATTGCTGCAAAAGCTGTTGATGAGGTTGGCAATCCGACTATTCTGGCAACCTTCACGGTGATTGCAGCGCTCATGCCCCTTGCCTTCGTCTCTGGAATGATGGGCCCCTATATGCGGCCGATCCCGATAAACGCGTCCGCCGCCATGCTCTTCTCGCTCTTTGTCGCATTTACCATAACACCCTGGCTGGCTTACCATCTTCTGAAGCATGAAAAGCACGAAAAGCATGAGGCTGATGACCTGGACGAAGGAGAGACAAGCGGCTGGATGTACAGAAAATATAAGAAGTTCATGGGAATTCTCATTGAAAAACCGACCCACAGGTGGGCATTTCTGGGCCTGGTCGTATTCCTTCTTCTGGGGTCGATTGAACTCTTTATGACCAAACATGCCATTGTAAAAATGTTGCCATACGATAACAAAGCTGAAATGCAGGTGATAATTGATATGCCTGAAAGTTCTACTCTGGAGCAAACCACGGCAACGGCAAGGGATATTTCTGAATATCTGCGAACTGTGCCTGAAGTGAGTGATTTTCAAATCTATTCCGGCACATCTGCGCCGTTCAACTTCAACGGGCTGGTGCGGCACTATTTTATGCGTCGGGGCGAGAACGTTGCAGATATTCAGGTAAATTTTGTGCCCAAGCACGCCAGGCATCGCAAAAGCCATGAGCTTGCCAAAGTAATGCGACCCTTTATTCTGGAGATCGGCAGAAAACATAACGCAAACGTCAAGGTCACGGAAATTCCTCCCGGTCCACCGGTGCTATCCACTCTGCTCGCTGAAATCTACGGACCCAACTACAAACGTCAGATTGAGATTGCAGATCAGATCAAACATATCTTCAAAACAACTGAAGGGGTGACAGATGTGGACTGGTTTGTACAGGATAACCAGGAAAAACTTTCCCTTGTACCAGACTCAGTCAAAGCCGCTGCCCACGGAATTTCGGTTGAACAGATTACAAAAACCATCGCAATTGTTGAATATGGCATGCACATAGGATTGGCGGAACTGCCCCACGAAAGGGAAGATGTGTGCATAGATCTCAGGCTTTCTCAGGTAGAACGTTCCTCATTGAGGGATCTTAAGAATGTGTATGTCCATGCGGTTAACGGGCAAATGGTGCCTCTTTCGGAATTGGTCAAGGTGAAGCGAACCTTGGACCCGCAATGGATTTATCACAAGAACCTTCTACCCGTTGTATACGTTACCGGAGAAGTCTCTGGAAGAGAAGAAAGCCCCATTTATACCATTTTGAAAATGAAGAAGAAAATTGCGCAATTAAAATTGCCGGAAGGCTACGGCCTGAACCAGCGATTCGCAGACGAACCCTTTATCGATAAAGACTATCAGATGAAATGGGACGGTGAATGGCAAATTACCTATGAAGTATTCAGAGACATGGGGATCGCGTTTGTGGCAGTAATGATTCTCATATATTTTCTGGTTGTAGGCTGGTTTCGCTCATTCCTGACACCTCTCGTTATTATGGCTCCCATACCATTGACCCTTGTCGGGATTGTTCCGGGCCACTGGTTAACCCACACCTTCTTTACGGCCACTTCTATGATCGGTTTTATTGCATTGTCGGGAATCATAGTTCGAAACTCCATTCTCCTGGTCGATTTCACGGAAATTCGACTGATTGAAGGAGCTTCCCTGAAAAATGCGGTTATTGAAGCCGGCATTATCCGGTTCCGACCCATTGTCCTGACCGCTGCCGCCTTAATTGTGGATGGTTTTGTGATTATTATGGACCCCATATTTGAGGGCCTTGCCGTCTCGCTGATTTTCGGCGTTATTTTGTCCACGATTTTGACGCTCTTTGTGATTCCATTACTCTATTTTATGTTCCACAAAAGCCACGTTGAACAAATTATTGAAAACAGGAGGAAAAACTAATATGACTGTAAACCAGGGACTCCGTGCACTTGCAGGCATTGTCATAATGGCATCCGCTATACTTGCATACTTTATTAGCCCTTACTGGCTTATTTTGAATGGATTTGTGGGGTTGAACCTGCTTCAATCCGCCTTTACCGACTGGTGTCCCGCCATGGTAATGTTCAGAAAAATGGGATTGAAAGAGTAACCTATTCTTGAAATGGTGAAAGGGGGCAGAATCGCCCCCCTTTTTTTTTATTTACTGATTCACGATGGGAATGGCTGATATGCCCGACATATAGTCCTGCTCTGGAACGGAATTTCCCCAGAGCTCAAAACCAACCATGGGTTGATTCCCGTGTACTCTAATTTGTGATGTTCCTGCCGGGATACCGCCGGCAAAAATATCTCCTGCAAGGAGAACCCATTTTTCATTTGGATTCAGAAAATCATTCGGGTTATCGCTCTGCAAAACGGTTCCGCTGTCATCCAGGGCTTCCACGGTCAATGAACAGGGGGCTGAACCTGCGTTTAAGACGGCAATTCCAGTCCAGAAATCCGGGTCGGTGGAAATGTGTGGAAAAATCAGTCCAGTACTGCCTTCACTGAGACCTGGTACACCTGCAAGCAACCTGTCGCCCTTCTCTTCCAGTGTTCCGAACAGCTCAAAACCAATAATCAGGCCACCACTGCCAACTTCAGCTTTTACCCATGCGGTAGCCGCCGGATATTCCTTTCCATGGTTGATCCAGAAATTCTGGACAAGGTCCACCACCTTGGTATTGGCAGGAAGGGAAAACGTCACAACCTCCAAGGCCACTCCGTCTTTGTCATATGGAGTCAATGCCAGTTCAGTTTCATTTTCAGATACATTTTCCAGCGCGATACCCGTCCACCAGTAACTACCATTCACATCTACATGGGGAAAGTACAGAATTGAGGCAGCCTTGGATTCATCATTGAGGAGGAAACCAGCAAACTGTTGGACATTTTCGCCCTTTTTTCGGAAAGTCTCCACTCCAGCCAACGTCTTCTTGTCCGAAGAAATAATGCCCCAACCCGAGAAGGATTCCGGATACACACCTCCATATACGTCTCTCAACCAGTCGAAGGATGTTTCTCCGAATTTATTGTCAAAGTAAGTAATGGGAATTGCCTCCTCTCCTGGCGACAGATAGTTAACAGTGGGGATTTCTGTGGACACGTTGACCAGAGACGTTTCCGTATCCCAGTAATTCGATTCAGGGGCAATGTGAGGAACAACAAGCGAGTCCGAAAGATAATCAACAGCCGGCAGAAATATGGACCTGTCCCGGTTGCGGCTCACCATGCTTGTATAACCGGCAAGCGGGGATGTGGATGACAGAATGACCCAGCAAGGGGCTTGTACCTTATCTTTCAACGGAGACAACCACAATTTCCCGTTTCCGGCAATGGTTCCCGACTTTACTTTGTACACAAGGCATCCATTATCTCCAATGACCTGGAGAGTGTACGGCACAGCTTCTGAACCAGGATTTATAATTCCAATGCGGGATGTCATATCCCCGTCTTCCAGTACCAGAGGGAAATAAAGATGGAAAGGGTCTGTGCCTACTTGAGGATTCAAAATGTAATTATCGTCCAGAATTCCCCTTCTGGTAAAAAAATAACGGAGCGTTTCCGTGTATTGTCCACCATATAGGGAAGTCTCTGCATTCAAAAGACGAACGGCCGAGGACGGATAATGGGTATCCGGTGCCATGGTCGGCAATGCCTTCATCAAGATACTATCCATTTTCTCTGCTCCGATATGGTTCCGAATCTGCCAGAGTGTGGATGACCAGATTACCCCGTCCCAGTGAATGTTGGCACTACCGGTCAAAGGATAGGGCTCCCGCATATTTTCCGGATAATGACGATCCGTCACAATGGGACGAAGCCGGGGCGGATCATTATCGGGATTCGGATCATACCCGGTTGCATCCCATTCTCCAATTGTATCGGGATAGCGGGTGTCCCCGCTGAAGGTGGCCGCAATGTAATCAGAGGTACCTTCATCCTGGGAGCCGGCATCCCAGGTCTGTCCAAGGCCAGGAATGGCGTTATGCTGGATTGCGTGCCCAAATTCGTGAAGTACAATTTCAACATCTTCCGCATCATCAACTATGCCGTCACCAAAGTGAAGGCCCCGGTCTGTTTCCATGTAATACGAATTGTCGTCGATCATGTAATGGACATTTACCGGCACACTGTAATTGACTCTTTCCGGGAAATCAAGGGTATCTGCAATGTATCTGCTGAGTTCCGTTATCCAGTAATATGCATTCACTTCTTCGAAGCGGAAATCATTCCGGGTATAATTAAATTCACCAGTATCCGACTGTGCCATCCCCGGAATGTAGCCAGGAACCGCTCTTGAATCAATGCCAGTGGCCGCCAGATCCACATATTGGTT
>Ga0100385_1004785_pt1 | contig 11548 bp, 13 predicted proteins | sample CryGeymeta201509_FD_81543 | JGI IMG/M metagenome (GOLD analysis project Ga0100385, IMG submission 81543) | Groundwater microbial communities from Crystal Geyser aquifers in Utah, USA - Crystal Geyser metaG 2015-09 | ecosystem: Environmental > Aquatic > Deep subsurface > Groundwater | place: USA... | reverse complement strand
TGTAAGGATTAAGTGAGTGAACTAATGTATCACTCCAAACTAGATACATAAAGCTAATAAAATGCACTGTTAAAGTTCCATAAGTAATATAATTAAAAGCAATTCCTATAAATGGTCCTATCAAATTCTCAAGAAAAACATCAATAGTATCAAAATGAAAAGAATTGATTATCTGAACATTTGCTCCGATTTTGTGATGAACTTCATGAGTATGATACCATTTTGGAGTGTGCATTTTAGCGTGTAAGAATCTCATCGTTGTAAAGTCTTTTCCTAAATACATTAGCCAATATTCAAAAGTGGTCCTAACAATAAATGAATACATATTGTTATATTCAAAATCAAATAGTATATCGTATTTTACCATAATGTAAAATATAAGCGAATATATTCCTGGAATAAATTTGAAATAGTAATATATATCTTCCCAAGTTAGTCTGTAATCTACCTTTACTTTAGCAATTAGATTTGGATAAAGCGTTTTATACAGTTGGTCGTGAAAAATAATTAAGAAGAAAAATATATTGAAACTAATAATGCTATTAAAAGCTGTAAGGTTATTACTTAAATAATATATATTCACTGCAACGTAAGAATATAGTATTACAAGGTCGACTACTTGTGATATAATCAATGGAGTATTGAGCTTCTTTACCATACTTAAAAAATATATAAAATTTATATTTTTTTACATATAATTGAATATTACGTCATATTTTTTATGTAAATTATGTATATGAATTTAAGATATTGAATAATAAAATGCAATATAAATTATATTGATTTTAGTTTAATTAATGAAAATAATTGAAATTTTGCATTGTATAATTAATAATAACAAAAATATTTTCAAATAAAGTGAAATTATTAATGAAAATATTCAATTTAAACTAGTTAACAAACTCCTAATATCAAAGATTGAATCAAATAATAATCTTTCATTTATATTCGAATAAATATTTTAAAAAATACTAAAAATACCGTAACATTATTATATAACATAATTTATTAGTTTATTTTTATTAAAATAAATGAGAATATGGTTTATTTCTCCACAATACTATGACAAAAAAGGTATTCTAGCTCAATGGAACGAAGGAAATATACTAAAAAACATCATAGTTGAAAAGAAAAAAACAGGTGGTTGGGTAAATCATCCTTTTTCCCGTAGAGTATTAAGATATAAGAAAAAATCCCGAAGGAAAATAATTAATACTTATCTAAACTACTTAAGAGACTATGGTGTTGAGCATCACAATATTAAATTTAAGGAAAAATATCTAGAAAAAGATTACGTAGATGAAACTTTACAAGTTCCCTTATTGGCTGAACATTTAGAAAGTGACTTTAATGACGCCTTAACCAAAATGAAAGTGAGAGATAATGAGTTGTACAAAAAACTCAAGAAACTAAAAAAAGAAGATAACTTTATTAGTAATTTAGTAGTACAAAGACCTTATTACCTTGAAAATGATATAGAAAAATATAAAACAACGTTAAGTAAAGGTTATATCGATTATTGTAAAGAAAATAATGAAAGAATATGTGGGAAGGAGATTCCTGTAGAGTTAGCTGATAAATGGGATAAAATAAGAGGAAGTGATCAAACTAAATATTAATTTTATGATTGATTTAGAGTTGATTTAGAATAGATTTAGAATAGATTAGTTTAATGTTAAGATTTTTGTAAATAATTTAAGTTAAATAATAAATTTTTAGGAATAAATTTATAATAATAAATTTATAATAGTTAATTATAAACTTAATTGAAAAAATAAAATCAAAAATTATGTAGAAGTTATAAATTATGTATATATATATTTATTTCATATCAACATCATTCTTGGCATCATTCTTCTCAAAATTATTTTGGTTTTCATAGGAGAAATCAACGAATATTTTGTTTTCTTGACTTTTTAAACTATCATCTTGATAAGAATCAATTGGTGTCATATCTGTAAATTCCTAAAAGAATTAATAAGTCAATCCTATTTATATTTACTTTATCAACATATTTAGTATCGCCTTCTGATGATATTTTTGGTGTAAATGGTGGGTTAATCTTTTTAATAAGTAATAGATCCCAATTTATTCCTTTAAAGAAAGGATGAGCTTTTAGCTTTTCTATTCCATTCTCACCAGAGCCTAGTCTATTTTCTGGATTTTTCGTGAATAAACCCTATTATATTAAATATTAAACTAAAATAATCTTACTTCAAGTAAGTCTTTACAATTTTTAGATAGAAAGTCTGGATATTGTAAGTTACCCGACTTAATATTTCTAAAAAGCTTTTCTCTGTCTTTTGAATAAAATGGAGGTAGTCCAGTCAACATTTCATAGATTATAGCGCCTAAGCTCCACCAATCAGCCGCCTTACCATGACCTTTATTTTCTACAATCTCAGGTGCTAAGTACTCAGGAGTACCACAAAAGGAATTAGCACTATGATTATCAAGAATATTCTCTTTTGAAAGCCCAAAATCAGCTAATTTGATATAACCAAATGTATCAATTAATACATTCTCTGGCTTTAAACTAAAGAATTTATTAGATTAATTTACTCTCGATATATAATATTATTTTCATGTAAGTGGTTTAGAGCAAGTAATAACTGGGCTGAATAGAATTTAACACTTATTTTATCAATATTATTTTTACGCATCTTCATTAAATCTATTAACACGTTGAATATGGAAAAATAATTCTCCTCCTGGGCAGTAATCCATTACTAAGTAAAGTTTCTTCTCATTTTGGAAAGCATATTTAAGTTTAATAATAAATGGATGGTCAATTAATTCCATTATTCTTCTTTCGGTTTTAATATGTTCAACTTGGTTTCTTTTGATCATATTCTTTTTCTTTAATACTTTCATTGCGTAAATTTTTTTGTCATCGTTTTTAATGACAAGTAAAACTTTTCCGTATGAACCTTTACCAATTACTTTTTTAATTGCAAAGTCATCAATTGTCATTTTATCGTTTGAAATACGATTCATTTCTTCATCAGTACTCTTTGTTAAATTATTAATTTTAAAAATTACTATTATGTTTATGACGTCCTCCATTTTATGCTTATGTTAATTTTTGGAAGTTGTTAATTATATAATATTTTCTCTTATTTATTTTATATTGTAATTAATTATTTTTTCTTATTAATTCTAAAGTATTAAATTTAAATATAAGTTAAATATCAATAGTAAATTGACTATAATAAATTAATAATAGTTAACTTTATATTAACAGTTAATTATCTATTTATCTATTTTCTGGTCTTAAATTAATAGTAGTCCCAATAAAATTCTCAGCAGCCAATGAAGCTCTAGGATCAAATGCCCCTACTAAGCTTGGAACAGAGAATTTATAAGTACTAGCAAGACAAGGTTCTAAAGGGCCACTACTTGATCCAGAAATACATTTATGCGACTGGGCACACCAGCCACAAGCACTTCTATGTAAACAATCATTCTTATCAGTATAAATTCTGCAAGTAATTTGGATATTATTTAATTTGGCGCTTCCGTCATAGTAAGTAGAGACTGAAGGGTTCTAAATTAAATTTATTATTGTAAATTTAAAAGGAATTACTTCTTCTGCAACTTCTTTCTTCCCATTTAGTACCATTTTATAATTTCCTAATTTAGTAACAATTTGAGGGGTTTTATAATCAGCATCGTCTTTTAATACATAACCTCCGTTAGAGCCATAAGCATATGTAATAGCTTCTGAAGCTTCAACTCCCTTATCTGATGAAGAAATACCAGCAGCATCAGATATTACAGCTTTAGGTTCAGGTTCTATATAGTAATATTGTAATTTATTTAAAAAATATAAATACTGTGAATTATAGTAGGTTTAACTAAATCTTCAAGAAGATTCCCTAAACTCTGTTCAGGATTGTTTTCTAAATAGAAAATATAAGTAAAGGAGATAAATATATACGTTTGCAACTTAAGGTGACTAATAAAGCAATTACTATAAATAAAGTTTTGATAAGCTTCATTTTCTTATATTTATAAAATTATTAAATATATTATTAATATATAAGTAAAAATATAAGAATGAAGTTAAGTGGTTAGTAAAGAAATAAACTTATATAATTTAGTTTGTTTAAGGAAAGTTTATATTGTTTTTAATTATTAAGTCTCAGTTAATAGTTTCATATATTAATCTAATACTTTGTTATTTTCATTACAAATAGTATAAAGTTATTTTTACAACCATTCATAACTTACATAAATTATCATTAAAAAATAATATTTATACTTTCAATATAACTAAAATATATTATTATAATATATAATTATAATAAATCAATTAAATTATTTATTGTTTATAACCCGTTGTGAAAAGGGAACTCAAAGTCTCCTTTATCTAAAAATTATAACTATAATTTACATCTTTTAATTGATTATTAGTAACGTCTTCAAGTGTATCTATCTCCATTTTCTTTGAATTAGAATTTGAATTATCTTTTATCTGAGTATTACTGCAATTTATATTAGTAGCACTTTTATTATCTTTATTACTATCCTTATTGATCATGCTTTCTTTATTTGATTGTATTTCTTTATTAGCCATTGTCGGTTGCAAACCAGAATCACTGCTAGGCTTCTTATTCATATTGTTATTAACTAAAGAAAATAAGTAATGGATTAATATAAATTATTACTTATATTGTTGTTTAAATCTCCCTGTTTATCATTTCGCATATTTACTTGAGGCTGTTGATTAGCTAAATTCATAGTCAATTGATTTAAGTTCATATTATTTGGAGTTCCCAAAGTATTCAAGCTACTAAAGTTGTTTAATGCTAATTGAGGAAGGTTATAACTTGCTTGGTTTATTTGGAACATCTTTGAAAGCTGGCTATTTTTTATTAAGTCTTCTAAGTTATTAAATTGTCCTAATTGCCCTACAAAATTAAAGGTTATTAAGATTAATTAAGATAATTAGCCAATTACCATTAATATTGTTAAAGGAAATATTATTATTTATATTCATACTATACAATTGAGCACTTTTTATATATCTAGCAACTTCAATGTGGTTACTTCTTATCTTCCTTGGCTTATTTTTATCTTGGAATAAGTTTGTATTCTGTGAAAAGTTTAATTTATCATTCAAGATAGCATTGTTTGCGTTAGTCATATTATTTAATCCCATGTTGTTAGCTCCTTGAAATAACTGTTGTTTATACTGCCCAAACATAAATTCTTGATTTATTTTTTGTTCTTTCAAGAAGATAGCCAATTTTGCTTGGAGATCATTAGGATCGTTACTTTGCCCTGCTAGCCCAGGTGTTCCAGTCTGCCCCATTGGCCCAGTTGTATTATTTTTAATTCTCGATGTAAAATAGTCATATAAATTTTTCTGAAAAATGGCTTCTTTCATGCTATTATAGTTACTAATATTATTTAAGTTGTTAAGTAGCAAATAACGATCCTCAGCTGAGGTAGGAAGGTTACCACTCTGCTTTAGCTGGCTGTTGGGTAGGAATTGGTTCTGAAAACTCATATTTTGGTTAGGATTTATGTTGTAATTTAAATTTTGATAAGGATTAATATTAAATTGGTTAAGGAAATCTAGACTATTCATAGTATTTACAGGATCATTAACGTTAACATTATTCGCAATAGTATCTTTTTGAAGGGCATTCTTATTTAGGTTAAGTATACTCATAATTGGGTTATTAAAAACTACTTTAGGCTCTTTCTCACTTTCTTTTTTATTTTCAATATTTGAATTTAAGTTGCTATTACTGAAAGGAAATGTCGTATTTTTTAACATACTGTTGATTTTCTGATTTTTATTAAACATGTCCATTGTTTGACTATTACTCTTGATATTAATTCCATTTTTAAGTTTTTCTATTTTACTTTTTGGAATAAGTTTTTTATTATTTATTGATGTTATTAATTTTTTCAATATTGAAATATTTTCCTTAGTAAAATATTTTAATTGTTTCTAAAATAATATTAAAATATTAATGAATTATTACTTGATGGTGATTTGAATGAGTTTTTTTAATCGATTTTGAATTACAATATAAATACTTACCAGAATTCATCTTTTTATACTTTCCTTGGAAGTTTTTATTCTATATTTAAGAAAAGTTAATTACATTATTCCTTAATTTTTTAGTAATTTTCTCTTTATCTGACTTATCCGCCGATTTGTAAAATTCCTTTTGAAATATTAATAAAATTTATTACTTCCTTAATAGATTGGTTTTTTTCTTTAGTTAATTCATTTTTCTTTATATTTGTAACTAAATTATCCGATTTTGATTTATCTGGCTCATTCTTTGAGTCATCTAGGAAATCTTTAGATAAATTAGTATTTAAAGTTCCACGAAGGTTCATTTGCATTTTTTTAATTTAATAAATTAATAATATTATTAATGATAATTATAATAATTGTCAATTTATATAAGTGATGTTTAAATTTATATGTTATCTATTTAGAATAATAATAAAATTACTTAAAAAGATATTATTTCAATAGCTAAATTTATTAAATATCCTTAAATATTAGTAATAATTTATTATAACCTAAATAATGCTGAATATTATCTTAAAAGTTCTATTAAATAATAAATCCTATTATAAGTCTTATAATTCTTAAAATTTTGCTGCAAAATTAAGATTAAGGTCTAAAGCCTTTGCAAGTCTCATTCCAAATTCTGAATTACATTTATGGAATACTCTTACTTGTCTTTCTTGAATCTAGAATTTATATAATTTTTAGTGTTTTATTAGTTAATTATTTACAAATTTCTTAGCGTTTTTTAAGTTTCCAGCAATATTGTTAATTAAATTAGTTCTTTGTTGATCATTCATTACTTTTGAGTATAATGTTCCTGGTTGGAAATAGTCATCGTTTGGATGTCCTTGAGGTACTTTTTGGACTGTTCCTGAAACCTATTTTAAAATGATTTATATAAATATTATTAATATACTTTGAATGGGCTAATAGCATAAGATTTATCTTCTCTGGGAGTTCCTAATGAATTTGGTTCATAGTTTGGTTGGCTTCCTCCATTTCCATTAACAGCCATTTTTCCATCTCTTTGTTGGTTACTAACTCTATAAGGACAATTAATTGGAATTTGTTTGTAATTTACACCAAGTCTATGTCTATGAGTATCAGGGTAAGAGAAAAGTCTTCCTTGAAGCATTCTATCATTTGTAGGTTCAATTCCGGGAACTAAATGGGATGGGGAGAAAGCTGCTTGCTCTACTTCAGCAAAATAATTCTCTGGGTTTCTATTTAAAACCATTTTTCCTACTTTTTGTAAAGGATAATCTTTATGAGGCCAAACTTTAGTTACATCAAATACGTTCCATCTATAAAGTTCAGCATCTTTTACTGGCATTACTTGAACATTCATTGTCCAAGTAGCTTCTTGTCCACTTTGAATATGATTGAATAAGTCTCTTGTTGCATAGTCGGGGTCCTTTCCACTTAATTCACTTGCTCTTTCTGCAGATAAATTTTTAATTCCTGAATCAGTCTTAAAATGCATTTTTACATAGAACTCCTCACCATTTTTATTAACCCATTTAAAAGTATGTGATGAATATCCATTCATGTGTCTAAAACCATCTGGAGTTCCTCTATCAGAGAATAAAATAGTAACTTGGTGACAACTTTCAGGAACTAAACTTAAAAAGTCCCACATTGCATCAGGGTCTTTTAAATTAGTTTGAGGATTTCTTTTTTGAGTGTGAATAAAATCAGGAAATTTAATAGCATCTCTTATAAAAAAGACAGGGGTGTTATTTCCAACCATATCCCAAATTCCATCTTGAGTATAGAATTTAATGGCGAATCCTCTTGGGTCTCTATCGGTATCCGCAGATCCTTTTTCTCCTCCAACAGTAGAAAATCTGATAAATAAAGGTGTTTTCTTTCCAATTTCAGAAAAAATATCAGCTTTACAATATTTAGTAATGTCGTCTGTAACTTGGAAGTATCCATGTGCGCCGGCACCCTTAGCGTGAACTACTCTTTCTGGAATTCTTTCTCTGTCAAAGTGGGCTAATTTATCAATTAAGTGAAAATCTTGAATTAAAACTGGACCATCAGCACCTACTGTAAGACTGTTTTGATTATCGTCGACACCATTTCCACTTGAAGTTGTCAATACTTTTTTATCGTCTTTGCTTGACATTTATTTTTAAAATATTAAGAAAATTAATATATTAAATTATAATGTTAATTATGTGAAGAAATAAGATTTATTTAGAAAATTTACACTAATTAACTTATTAACTTATATTTTTTATTAATTTTATATATTATTGTTATTGTTTAGTTAAACTATTAATAAATTGCTTGGGGATTGGGGATTGGGGATTGGAGATTGCAATCCCCAATCCCCAATCCCCAATCCCCAATAAAGACAAATATTCATACATATAAATTGTTTTAATTGTTTTAATTAAAACTGAATTTTCCTAAATAAGACAATTAATAAAATTAATTCATTAATTTTTATTATTTTCCAATGATGCAACAATTAATCAAAAGACAATTAAAATTTTTATATTCATTCAAATTTATCAATGGATATATCTTTGAGGTTAACTATCTTGATGTAGGGAAGGACTCACCAAGAAATGAAAGATATCAATGGTTTCTTTTAGAAAAAGGTAAAGATGTTGAAAAGTTAGAATTCAAAAGTATGGAAGAGAACAAAAGAGAATTTCAATGTGGAAGCATATTATTAATGGATAAATTAATATTTAATAGAAAAGGTAAAGAAGAATTTATAATTGAAAAAGGAGGAGAAGATGAGATATTTCTCTAAAGAATTTGGTATTTGGTTTATAATACATGATTGATTGATATTCCTATATTTTAATTAATATATTAGTTGGAATTTATTAAAAGTATAATTTATATAAACGAAAAAGTTTGTTTAATATTATTATAAAATAAATTAATTATATATAATTATATATAATTATATAATATAAATTTGAATTCTTATAATGCACTTTTTCCATATTATACCACATTACTTATGTACTTTTTTTTTGTTTCGTAACATTATCATTTATCCAAGAAAAATAGTTACTAAACGATTTCATTTTTGTTAATATTAATATTGATATTGTTATATTGGATATTATTGTTAATTTCTACATTTATATTATTGTTTTCACCATATTCTAGACTCCGATTACCACTATTTACCTCATCTTTATCAACATTATCTCCAATATCATTTTTAAATAAATTCTTTTTTGTATTCTTGTCTTTAGTCTTAGTGAGGCCTGGCATATTTATATTTAATTTAAGGTTTTCTTCATCTAAAGTCATTCCACTCATATTCTTAGTTAAGTTTCTATTAATCTTAGACTTCTCGTATTGTGTTGACTCTTCATCATTTCTATAAAGGATTTAATAAATAATAAATATAATATTTTAAATAAACTTAGTCACTTACCTTTTCTTTTTTTGTACAAAGTTATCATTATTACTACTTATATTATGAATATCTTCTCTAACTTTTTTGTTGACCATAATAACATCTGAAGTTACAGAAGTTGCTGATGCGCTTATTCCTCCTATACCTTTTGTATTAGGATTTATAGTTTTTATTGTGATTAGCCCATCTCCGACTTCGTCGCCTTTTATACCTCCGTTGTCACTTTCTCCATTTTCATCATTATGATCATGATGATTTTTTGAGTTGTTCATACTTATTAATTCGCTTTTAAGTGTTGAGTTGTCTTTCTAAAGTAAGTTTAATAAAAATTAATATTATTAATTTTATTAATTACAAAGAAGCATTCGAAGATCTTCTCGTAGCTAATAATTTTTTTAAACTTTAAAAACTCGTTAAGATCAGATTTTAGTAGTAATTGATTTCTATAAAGATATTAATAAGTATTTATTGAAGATTATTAACAATTAACAAAAATTAATAATATTACTTACTCATAACATCGGAAATATCCTAAACAAGTCTTCTGTAAGGAAATTTTTAAATATGCTCCATTTGCTTGAATAGCAATTTTCTTTTTGGGATGAACCATAACTTCAGTTTGGATTAAAGCAACTGTACCAAATTTGGAATAATTATCTTCAAGATAAAATGATCCATTTGAAAGTTTAAGCCGAGCATGGTTTCTACTAACACTAATATCACTCATTCTTACATCTGAATCATTAGCACGTCCCTATGATTTTATTAACGAAATTATTACTAATTTGATTGTTCGTGGCTCTTTAAAATGAATAATGTATATGTATTTATTATCACTCTTTTCTTTGTTTATACTTTCGAGAATAATATAATTAGTATCAGGTGGAGTTAAATCAAGAAGATAGATAACACTGTCATTGATTTTTATTTTATCTAAGAAAATTATTAATGTAATTAAGTAAGTATTAATTATAAGATATATAAATCAAGTAAATAAACCTAGTCTATCTATTATTTAATTACCTGGAATAGAAGTTTTACATAGCTCGCAATTTACATTCTTAAAACAATGGACTATAAGATATTTAAACAGTTTTGTAATGACTTTCGATCGAATCCATGTTTTGAGACAGTTAACATGTATATATTTCATGCTACCCGAACATTTACAAGGATTTATAAGTGGATTCTCTTCGTCATTGTCTTCACATAGACAAATCTTACAGCAGTGTGATACTTTATTTATCCTATATTATATTATTATATTATTAATAAGTTATAATATTATTATACATTTTTTTCTCATTATTCATTATAAGTTTATCAATCTCATTTACCCCTTTATGTTCTTCATTACTTAGATTATTTTCTTCTTCGTTAAGCTGGTCAGTGTTATCGTTGACATTCTCTGCTTCTTGAGTTTTTAAACTTTTTTTATAACCTTTTATATGTGGATTTTGAGATGTTGTCATGATATCAATAACGTGAAATGTAATTTTACCGATTTTGAAAATATCGTCCTTTTTTAAGCGATAGCCCTATAATGTTTTAAGTTTAGACTAATAAGTATTATTATATACTGAATCCCCGATGAAGTCTGTATTTCTAATAACTAGCCATGTTTTGTCATCTACAGCATCGACTTTTAATGTTTTATCTATAGTTTCATCATCAAAATTAAACTTATACTCATCTTATTGGAAAATTTAATATAATTAATACCTCCATTATTAGAAATACTAGCAATTGTTTTAACGTAAGGTTTTATTTTATTAAAGTTCAATTTATCATTACTAATAGAAATATATCCGCTACAATTTATTGTTAAATCTTCATCATCATAGCAGATACTTTCATAGTCAAATAATGAGTTTAATTCACGTTGCCAAATATGATAAGTAAAATTTACACTAAATAAATTTATGAAAATATTATTACTTGTAATTCATTATTTATAATTATAATTATTTATTTTTAAATAATAATTATTAATATATAATAATACAACTGTTGTTTAATATATTTTATATGTTATTTATAAATATAAATTAGGGGATTGGGGATTGGGGATTGGGGATTGGGCCCAATCCCCAATCCCCAATCCCCAATCC
>Ga0100385_1004779_pt1 | contig 11553 bp, 8 predicted proteins | sample CryGeymeta201509_FD_81543 | JGI IMG/M metagenome (GOLD analysis project Ga0100385, IMG submission 81543) | Groundwater microbial communities from Crystal Geyser aquifers in Utah, USA - Crystal Geyser metaG 2015-09 | ecosystem: Environmental > Aquatic > Deep subsurface > Groundwater | place: USA... | reverse complement strand
GCGCCCCAGGCGCTCCACACGTCTTGGCCTCGGCCGTCGGCAGCACTCGGCCGCCGAGGTCAATCAAGAGATGGCATAGCTCGTGGCACAGTGTCGCCCGCCGCCCGCGGTGGCCCTGGGCGTGCGGACCGAGCGAGTTGACCACGACTACGGGCCCTCTTCGGTTCTTCTCCCACACGCAGATAGCGTCGGCGGAGACGCCGCGAGCCGGCTCGTCGATCACCCTCACACCGAGAGCAGCCAGGAAACCATCGATCTCGAACGGCTGCTGCGGACTCAACGCCGTCGCGTCGCGTAGCCAGTCCGCGAGCTCGTATCCTTCTTCGAACTTTTCGCCGGACAAGCGAGGACACTTCTTCCGCCACGCCTCGAGCGCAGATGCGTCACCCGCTGGAGACGCGAGCACCGGCGCGAATAGCGCCCGGAGCGCCCGAGGTGAGCGCGGCTGGCCTACCATCCGAGCTGCCCACGCGAGTGAGCTTGCGATACACTCCTCGTTCGACTGCAGCCCGAAGGCCTTGTCGAGCTTTGCGACGGAGCTGCCCGTTGCAATTTCTTTGAGTGCTTTGGCGCTCCAGCCCGTCGTGGCTCGCAGTTGCTCCAATCGCGACGCTCGGTCACGACCGTTCCAACTGGCGACGGCCTCGACAGCTCGCGGGTCCGCTAGCTCGGTCAACCTGTCGCAAATGGAAGCTCCGAGTCCCACCAGTGCGTCGTGAACCTCGACCCAGGACAGCCTCGCCTCCGCCGTGTCGCTGGTGACAGTCGCCTGGTCCCCGTCGCGGAAGATGTACAGGCTCGGCGCTATGGTACCCCGCAGACCTTCGGCGAGATCGTGTGTACGCAGGTAGCCTTGGAGCAGGTCCTCCTCGCGCTCCCGCTGCGCATCGGAGATGCGCTCCGCATTGGACCTCGAGTGCCAACGTTCGTCAGCACGCTGCCATAGAGCCGCAGGTGACCCTCCGAGCCCGAGGGGATCGAGTCCCATCTCGTTGACCAGGTCGCTCCAGCAGCCCGACAGATGTTCGAGCAATTCCACCCAGGGCCAGGTCTCGTTGCTGTTCCCCATGGGCCACACGACGCGACCTCCGAGGCGCACCTCGAGTCGACCGCGCGTGGCTTGCGCGGCGGTGCCTTCTGGGGTCTGAGTCGCCCAGCGATGAATGAACTGAAGACCCGCGGCCTTGGACTTCACTTGCACGACCATTCTTCGGTGCTGCGAAGCCAGCTGTCTATGCCGGTCGAGTTTGTCTTCTTTGCCCACTTCATGAACTGGCGCCGGGCGGTCCCTCTCATCTTCTTTTCGAAGTGCTCGTGGAATTCGGGAAATGCGTGATAGGAGTGCTGAGCGCGCGTGGGTTCTGCGCGGTACAGGACGCCCTGGTGGAATAGATAGATCGCGTCTGGATCCTCGGAGCGTGATCGTGGGGTGTGGCACTCGAAGCGATTCGGATCGTTCAACAACGCTCTCGGGTTGGTGATCCCACGCGGGCAATGGCTCACGACCTTCCCGGCCTCGCAGCGGTAGCTGACCCCGTTCTCCAGGGGCACGTGCTTGCGCCTGTCGGCCGGTTCTCCGGGGTCGTAGTCGTAGTCCGTCACCGCGAGTGAGCCTAGTCGGGGGCAGAATCTGAGACAAGCCAAGTTGCGCGCCGTCCGCTGTGGTCCACCAGTGCCGAACCGCCTTGCGCCATGACCGGCTGGTCCCCGGCGTCTCATCGGGCATGACGTGGCGCACGGGGCCTGATAGATCCCGCGCTCATGTGTGGCTTCGTCGGTTTGGTGATGGCGGGCGGGGGCGCTGCGGCGCCTGCGATTCATTTGGCGCTCTCGACGCTGCAGCATCGCGGGCAGGACTCGGCGGGCCTGGCGACGCTGAGCGACGGCAGCACGCGCTTCTCCTTCCGGCGTGGTCTGGGCGCGGTGGCGACGGCGCTGAGCGAGGCGGACGTGCGCGCGCTGCCCGGGAGCGTGGGCGTGGGTCACGTGCGTTACCCGACCATCGGGCACGGCAAGCTCGAGGACGCCCAGCCCTTCTTCTATCGCCAGCCGGGCATCCTGATGGCCCACAACGGCAACATCACGAACTACGAGGAGCTGCGCCTCAGCCTGCTCGAGCGCTCGATTCATCTGATGAGCCATTGCGATGTGGAGCCCGCGCTGTGCGAGCTGGCCGACGCGCTGATGCGCCTCCGGCCCGCGCATCACACGACCGCGGATCTGCTCGCGGCGTTGCGCGACGTGCAGGCGCGCGTGCGCGGCAGTTACTCCCTGGTCGCGGCGCTCTGCCTCGACGACGAGGACACGCTCGTGGTCTTTCGCGATCCCCACGGCATTCGTCCGGCCGTGCTCGGGACGCGCGCGGACGGCAGCCTGATGGCGGCCAGTGAGTCGGTGGCGCTGGACGCGCTGGGCTTCACCCGTGTGGACGATCCGCGCCCCGGCGAGGTCGTGATCCTGCGGCCCGGTCGTGATCCCGAGCGCCACCTGCTGCTGTCCAAGGAGCCCGCGCCCTGCGTGTTCGAGCACATCTACTTCGCTCGGCCCGACGCCGTGCTCGGTGGGCGCAGCGTGTACGAGGTGCGCCTCGAGCTCGGGCGTGAGCTGGCGAAGCGGCTGAGCGAGAAGGGCATCGACGCCGACGTGGTCTTCCCCGTGCCCGACACGGCGCGCCCGGCGGCGACCGCGGTGGCGGAGCAGCTGCAACTGCCCCTGCGCGAGGGCTTCATCAAGAATCGCTACAGCGGGCGCACCTTCATCATGCCCGACGCGCTCACGCGTGAGACGGCGCTGCGCTTGAAGCTCAACCCGATCCCGGCGGAGATCACGGGTCGCCGCGTGCTCTTGGTGGACGACTCCATCGTGCGAGGCGCGACGCTTCTGCGCGTGGTGGCGCTCTTGCGCGACACGGGTGCACGCGAGGTGCACCTGGCGATCCACGCGCCGCCCGTGCAGAACCCCTGCTACTACGGCATCGACATGTCGACCGAGGAGGAGCTCTTCGCGCGCAAGCTCGGCGCGGATTCCGACGACCTCGACGCGCTCGAAGTGGCTGGCGCCAAGGCGCTGGGCGTGGATTCCCTGACCTGGCTCCCGGTCGAGGCCATGGACCGCGCCTTCCCCGGACCGCGCTGCGCGGCTTGCTTCGATGGCCGCTACCCGGAGCCGCTCGGGGACGTGGATCGCGACGCCATCGCCCACGACAGGCGCAGCATCCGCCCGCCCGCCTGACGTCTCCGCGCGTCCTATGGCGTCAGTCGCAGCGGCTGCCGTCGTAGGCGGTGACCTCGGCGCGCAGCGACTCTTGGTTCTCGAGCCAGGCCTCGCGGATGGAGAGCGGCACCTGATGGTCCTCGAAGGTCTCGCGCAGCAGGGTCATGCGCCGCGCGAATTGGCCGCCCATGATGCGATGCTTGGCATGGGCCGCGCGGATGGGCCGGCCTTCATAGGCCACGTCCGCACCGAGGAAGTGCGCCGCGTGCTGGTACTCGAGGCGCTTCGTGCGCTCACGGTTGGCGCGCGCGAAGAAGAAGCCGATCATCAGGTCGTCGAAGCAGCGATCCACGAAGTCGTCCACCAGGGCGCGGAGCTTCGCCTCGCCACCCAGCTCGTCAAAGGCCGTCATCCCCCCACCATGGGGCTCCGCGTCTCCGGCCACAATCCCTCTCCGAACGGGGTGAAGTCCGCGGGCTAGTGAGCGCGCGGTAGGCGCGGCAGGCGCTCGAGCTCGACGGTCCGGAAGCGCCTGAGCGTGGGGCCATAGAGCATCAGCGCGAAGACGAGCGTGATGCCCCCGGCGCCGAGCAGCGGCAGGTAGACCTCGGGCGGCTGGGATTGGGACATGCCGAAGCCGCCCGCGCCGAGCACGAGCAGGCCCGCGAAGGCCACGATGCGCAGGGTCAGCAGGGCCAGATCGCGAAAGAGGCCGAGGATGGCGCAGAGCCCGACCGCGAGCGCGATCGCGAGCAGCCCGAAGCCCACGGGCATGAAGAGCGGGGCGACCTGCTCGTCCGCGAACCATGGCCGCGCGCGCGCCGACAGACCCACCTGATCGAGCGCGACCAGGCGCACGGGGCCGAGGGCCACCACACCGTGGCCAGGCAGCAGGAGCTGAAGCTCCACCGTCTGGAGCGTGTCGCCCTCACGGCCCGCGTAGGGGATGGCGAAGGCCCGACTCTCGAAGGTCCCCTCGAGGGGTGACGTGGGTCCGAGACCATCCGTGGCGACGCGGTAGCGGTGGCCCTCGCCGTAGTCGAGCCACATCACGAGCTCGGCCGCGGGCGAGATGTCCTGGCCCCGCACTTGGCCCCGCAGCTCGAGCACGGCGTGGGGCATGGGGGGCACCTCGAGCGTGACCAGCGTGCGAGGCTCAGCGCGACCGCCGCGCAGAGCGAGCCAGGCCACGCCATCCTTCTGGCCCAGGCGCCCGCCGGCGGCGCTGGCCTCCTGGGGCGTGAACTCGTGGGTCAGGACGAGGACGTCGGCGCGGGCTTGGCCCGGGTCCACGAAGGGCAGGAGCAAGGGCAGGGCGGCCAGGCCGAGCGTGGTCCAGAGGGAGTGGCGAGAGCGCATGACGGAATCCTATCAGCCCTGGGACGGGTGGCTGATATGCTGCCGCACGTTCTTGGGAAAGCTGGGTGGTCATGGTTCTGATGCCGGATCCGGAGCGCACGCGGCGCCATATCGGCTTGGCGCTGTATCTTGTGGGCTTGGCCATCGGCGGGCTCTTGCTGCTCCTGACCTTCATCGGCATCCCGGTCGCCACGGGCCACTTCGGCATGCTGGGCCTGATGTGCATCGGCGCCGTGCTGGCGCTGCCCGCGGGCGCCATGTACCTCACCGTCCCGCGCCTGCTCGACCGCTACGATCCCGAGCCCTGGTACGCGCTGATCGGATGTCTGCTCTGGGGCGGCATCGCCGCGACCGGCTACGCGGCCGTGATCAACAGCGTGGTCGGTGAGGTCATCGGCGGCAGCACGGGAGAGCTCGTGGCCACCGTGGTCAGCGCGCCCATCGTGGAGGAGGGCTTCAAGGGCCTCGCCATCTTCGGCGTCGCCTACTTCTTGCGGCGCGAGTTCGACGGCATCGTGGACGGCATCATCTACGCCACGTTCACCGCCATCGGCTTCGCGGCGGTCGAGAACATCATCTACTACTCGCGCGCTGCCGGGCACGACGCCCTGGGCATGACCTTCATCATCCGCGGCATCATCGCGCCCTGGGGTCACCCGGTGTACACGTCCATGACGGGCATCGGCTTCGGCGTCGCCCGCGAGACGCGCAGCGTGGTGCTTCGCTACACGGCGCCCTTGCTCGGTTACTTCGGCGCCGTCGCGCTGCACGCGATCTGGAACGGCTCGGCCGCCATCTCCGATGGCATGGGTCAGGGCGGAGGCGCCTTCTTCCTGTGCATGCTGCCGATCTGGCTGCTCTTCGTGGTCGTCTTCCTGGTGATGGTGATCTTCCTGGTGCGTCGTCGCGGCCGCATCATCCGCGAGTACCTGGCGGACGAGGTGGCGCTGAAGAACCTGACCACGGCCGAGGTCGACCTCGTGTGCTCGGCCTTCGGTCTGCTCCAGGCGCGCGCTCGCTACGGCAAGAACGGCGTCCTCTTCGTGCGCGCCGCGGCGCGCTTGGCTCTGTCGAAATGGCACACCGTGCGCGCTCAGGACACCAAGAACAGTACGGTCAGCATGGCCTTCATCGTGCCCCTGAGGCAGCGCCTGGCTGAGCTTCGCGCGCAGATCGAGCGGCCCACCGCATGAGACTCTCCCTCTTCGTCGCCTGCGCTCCTGGTCTGGAGGACCTGCTTCGAGCCGAGGTGCTCAAGCTGCTCGGTCCTCGAAAGAAGTGCGAGATCGTCCCGGGTGGAGTCGAGCTCACGGGCGACGAGCGCGCGATGATGCGGCTGAACCTGGAGCTCAGCCTCGCCTCGAGTGTGCGTCTGCGCATCGGCGAGGTGACGGCCAAGCGCTTCGACGCCTTCGTGCGCAAGGTGTCGCGCCTGCCCTTCGAGCGCTATCTGAAGCCGGGCGCCGAGCTGACGGTGCGCGCGACGAGCCGACACTCGCGGCTCTATCACTCGGGGGCCATCGCCGAACGCGTCGCGGACGCGATCCAGATCCACTTCGGGTCGACGAGTGGAGGCAAGGCTCCCGCCGAAGCGAGGGCACCCGTGGAGGCGACCGGTGACGAGGCGACCGGTGACGAGGCGACCGGTGACGAGGCGACCGGTGACGAGGCGACCGGTGACGAGGCGACCGGTGACGAGGGGACGGCCACGATCGTGCACGCGCGCTTCGTGGACGACGTGTGCACGCTCAGCGTCGACACCTCGGGCGCGCCCCTGCATCGACGCGGCTATCGACTCGAGAGCGCGCTGGCGCCGCTGCGTGAGGATCTGGCGCGTGCTCTGGTCGTGGCCAGCGCGTGGTCCGGCGCGGCGCCCCTGGTCGATCCACTGTGTGGCGCCGGCACGCTGGTGATCGAGGCTGCGATGATGGCGCGACGCCTGGCGCCCGGCCGGGGTCGTCGCTTCGCCTTCATGGACTCACCGCTCTTCGACGCCGCGGCCTTCGCCGAGATCTGCGCCTCCGCCGACGCGCGGGCGCTGCCCGCCTTGCCCTTTGCACTGGTCGGCAGTGACCGAGACCCGGGTGCCATCGCGGCAGCGACGGCCAACGCGGAGCGCGCCGGTGTGGCGGCGGACGTGCGCTTCGTGCACGCCAGCCTGTCGGACGCCCCCGCGCACTGGCCCGAGCTGAAGGCGGGCTCGGCGCTGGTGTCCAACATGCCCTTCGGCCAGCGCGTGTCGCGGGGCAAGACGCTGGTCGCCCTGCACCAGCGCCTGGGATCCGTCGTCGCCGCGCTGCCCGAGCGCCCCGCGGTCGGCCTCCTGGTCGCCGATCGCAAGCTCGCCTACGTCACGGGCCTCGATCTCCATCCGGCCTTCCACACCAAGCACGGCGGCATCGCGGTTCACGCCATGGTCGGCTGAGCCGCGCGGCCTTCGCGTCAGCGCCCGACGCGCACGCGGACCCCGGGACGCATGTTCGATGGTGGCGTGGTGGGATCCGTGATCGGCACCGGCTGCTGGGTCGTGGTCGTCGGCGTGGGCGGCGACACGTTCACCCCTGGGGGCGAGTAGACGGGCGCGCGCGGTGTGCTCGCCGATCGGGCCTGCGCGAGCTGACGCGTCAGCTCGGCGGCGCGCTGGCGCTCGGCCTCGAGCTCGCTGCTGAGTCGGTCGCGCTCCGCCGTCGCGGTGCGCGCCTCGGCCCTGGCCTGCGTGAGCTGCGTCGTGAGGGTCGCGAGTTGACCGCTGGCGTCCCGCGCCTCGCTCTGGGCCTGGGCGAGCTCCTGACGGCTCTGCGCGAGGTCGGACGCTCGTCTCTGCACCTCCGCCTGGGACGCCTGGAGCTGGGTCTGGAGGCTGTTCGCTTCGTTGCGTGCCTGGCTGCCCGCGGCCTGGGCGCGCGTGAGGTTCTGGGAGAGCTCCGCGCTCTGGCTCTGGGCTGCGGTGAGCTGCGTGCTCAGGGTGTGCGTGCGACGCTGAAGCGATTCGACCTGGCTCTGCGTGACCTCGAGCTGGCCCTCGGTCTTCACCAATTCCTGGGTCAGCTCGTCCGTGCTGAGCTGTCCGCTCTCCACGCGCTGCCGTGCCCGGGCGATGGCCGCCTCCAGCTCCTGGCGTCGCGTCGACTCCTGCTGGAGGTTGGCCTGGGCGTCCGTCGCCTCCGCGCGCGCCTTGGTGGCGAGCAACTGCTCCGCCTGGGCGCGTTCGCTCAGCTTCCAGCCCACGACCAGGAAGACCGAGGTGATGGCGACCAGCAGCGGCAGGACGATGCGCAGCAGACGGACGGTGCGGGCGCGTCGCTCTTCGGGCGCCGTGAGCACGCTGAGCTGTTCCGCCAACTCCGTGGCGTTGGGCCTCTCTTCTGGATCCGCGGACAGCCAGCGCGCCAGGTGGGGACGCAAGAAGCGCAGCTCCTTGCCGGTCGGCGGGGGCGGGGCCTCCACCGCGCGCGTCTCGATGAAGCGATCGAGGGATCCCGCCACCACGTCGTCGGCGGTCGTGGGCTCGAGCGCGTTGCGCAGCGCGAGGGCGAGGGAGAAGACGTCCGCCTTGGGGCCGATGATCGAGCTGTTCTCCATCTGGGCGAACTGCGCCGCCACCTCGGGGGCGAAGTAGGTCGGCGTGCCCGCCAGCAGCAGCTCGGCGTCCTTGGCCGCGACGCCCAGATCCAGCAGCACCGGCAGCACGTCGTCCTGGCCGCCATGCCCCACGCCGCCGAGACGTGCGAGGAAGATGTTGTCGGGCTTCACGTCCTGATGTCGGATGCCCGAGGCGTGCATGGCCGCCAGCGCACGCGCCAGCGGCACGAAGATGTTCTTGGCCTCTTCGCGCGTGAGCGGCGCGCGCGCCATGCGCGCTTCGAGGCTCTCGCCCTCGTACCAGGGCATGGCGAACCACAGCCGCTCCTCGTACCAGCCGTTGTCGTTGAAGTGCACGATGGAGGGATGGAAGACCGACGCGATCAGGTGCAGCTCGCGCAGGGCGCGCTCCCGCGCCGCTTCGCTGCGCGACGGACGTCGCAGCAGCTTCAGCGCCACCACGTGGCCTTCCACCTCCGTGTCGTGGGCTCGGTAGACATCCGCGAAGGCGCCAGCGCCGATGTGCGCGTCCACCACGTAGCGCGAGCCCAGGCGAGTCCCGGAGGGAAGGGCCTCTTCGTCCACGGGCGTGGCGCGCTCCAGGCGCTCCTCCGACTCGAGCGCGAAGGCCTCGATCAGCGCCGTGGGCAGGCTGGGATCGACGGCGCCGGTGTCGAGCACCTGTCTCGCGCGCGCCACCGCCTGCGTCAGACGCTCCGTGATCTCCTCCTCCGTGACCTCGAGCACGAAGGCCAGCTCCGGCTTGGAGAGGCCGCGGGCGAAGGAGAGCTCGAGCAGCTCGCTCTCGTCGCCCAGGGCGCCCTCGCGGATGCGTTCGATGCCCGAGCGTCCCGTCATCGTCCTGCGCGGCGTGCGCCACTTCAACGTGCCCGTGGGCTTGCTCGGCGCCGTCGACAGGCCGCGAGCCAGCGCATAGAGCCGCGCACGCGCACCCGGCGGCGAGAGCGCGTCCTCGGGCGAGAGCTGGGCGAAGCGCTCCCGCAGCGCGACCAGGAGCGGTTTGGCTTCGCTCTCCCCGATGCGTAGCGCCATGTACTGGCGCAGGCCCTCGCCGTAGTACTCGAAGGCGTGGGTGCCCAGCAGCTCGACGGCGGCCTCTTCCCCGTCGCCTCGTTCGGCCACGACGGAACGCGCGGCGGCCAGCAAGGTCGCGGCCGTCCCGATGGCGCGGGCGGGACCGCGATTCACGCCACCAGGTGCGCTCTCGTCAGCCTTGGGCATACCGAGGAGCTTGGCCAACATTCGGATTCATGGCGAGGGCTTCGACGCGGGGCCCGCCTGGCCCATTCAACCTGGGTCCTGGCGCGCGAGCAGCCGCTCGGCCAGCTCGTACTCCCCGATGGCGCCTTGGCTGAGCAGCGCGTCGTCGAGGGTCACGGTCGGCACCGACGTGATGCTTCGGTCCTGGCATTGATCGGCGCGCACGATGTCGACCTCGATCCTGGGTGTCGCGCAGGCCATGCGCAGCGCCGCCGCGGCCACCGAGGGACAGAAGGGGCAGTGGGGGCCGACGTAGACGCGGAGCTTCACCACGCCGGGCAGGTCCGCGAGCAACGCAGGGGTCGCCGGGGTGTCCCAGCCGATCTCTCCCGTGGCCAGGCTGCGCAGCGTCTCGGCCAGGCTCTCGACGAGTCGCCCCTCGAGCTCGCCCTCGAAGCGAATGCATCCGTGCGGACGGGGACCTCGGAGCTCCAGGCCCGCACTGTGACTCGAGGAGCTGTGACTCGCCGGGCTCTGCGCCTCCAGGCTCAGCCAGGGCGCCGCCGCGGCGAAGTCGCAGAGCAGGGGCATCTCCGGGCCGCGCACGAGCAGCCGCACCGCGTCTCCGGGGACGTCGAGGTAGGCGCGCAGCCGCGCCAGCGCCCCCTCGCGCGCGTTCACGGAGTCTCGAGCTGCACGTAGGACGCTCGCTGATGCGTGTCGGAGACGTGGAAGGAGTCGGGACGGGCCGCACGCCAGGCGCGCGCGTAGGCCTTGGGGATGTGGGCCCCGAGCAGCGAACCCGGCTCGATGTAGTCGTAGATCTGATCGTAGCGGCGCACGTCGGTCGGTGACACGCGGCGATGGATGTGCCAGGGCCGAAGGTCGGCGGGGCTCTCGAGGCCCGCGGCGGCCACGAGCTCGTTCAGCGAGCGCAGCGTGGCGTCGTGGTACTGACGCACGCGCTCGGCCTTGTCCGGAACGACCAGGCCTTGCACGAGCGAAGGCAGCTGCGTGGCGATGCCCACGGGGCACTCGTTGGTGTTGCAGCGTCGAGCCTGGATGCAGCCCAGCGCGAACATCATGGCGCGCGCGGCGTTGGTGGCGTCCGCGCCGACGGCCAGCTTGTGCGCGACGTCGAAGCCGCTCGCGACCTTGCCCGCGGCGATCACGCGGATCTCGTCGCGCAGCCCCGCGCCGCTGAGCGCGTTGTGGACGAAGACCAGACCCTCCACCAGGGGCGTGCCGACCACGTTCGAGAACTCGAGGGGTGCCGCGCCCGTGCCACCCTCCGCTCCGTCCACCGTGATGAAGTCGGGCAGGACGCCGGTCTCGAGCATGGCCTTCACGATGGCGAAGAACTCGCGATGCTTGCCGATGCAGAGCTTGAAGCCGATGGGCTTGCCATCCGTCAGATCGCGCAGCTTGGCGATGAACTGCATCATCTCGATCGGCGTGCGGAAGGCGCTGTGGGCCGGCGGAGAGATCACGTCCTGGCCCATGGGCACATGGCGAATCTCCGAGATCTCGTGCGTGACCTTGGCCGCCGGCAGGATGCCGCCGTGGCCAGGCTTGGCGCCCTGGCTCACCTTGATCTCCACCATCTTGACCGCGTCGGTCGTGGCCTTGGCCGCGAAGCGCTCGTCCGAGAAGCCGCCCGCGGCCGTGCGCGCGCCGAAGTAGCCCGTGCCGATCTGCCAGATCAGGTCGCCGCCCTGCTCGTGATGCGGGCTGAGGCCGCCTTCACCCGTGTTGTGCGCGAAGCCGCCGGCCTTGGCCGCGCGGTTCAGCGCCTTGATGGCGTTCTGGCTCAAGGAGCCGAAGCTCATGGCGCTGACGTTGAGCAGGGACAGACTGTACGGACGCGTGCAGTCCTTGCCGCCCACCATGACGCGGGGCAGCTCCGGCGCGTGCTCCTTGGCCGCGATGGAGTGGTTGATCCACTCGTAGCCCACGGCGTAGACGTCGCGCTGCGTGCCGAAGGGTACGGTGTCGAGCTCGCCCTTCGCGCGCTGGTAGATGAGCGAGCGGTTCTCGCGATTGAAGGGCATGCCCGAGGTGTTGGTCTCGACGAAGTACTGATTGATCTCCGGCCTGAAGGACTCGAGCAGGTAGCGTCCACGGCCCACGAGCGGGTAGTTGCGCCGCAGCGCGTGGTGCGTCTGCAGCATGTCGTAG